>ENA-ORPD01000105-ORPD01000105.1-human-gut-metagenome-genome-assembly--contig:-NODE-105-length-77892-cov-18.095790_pt1 | contig 77892 bp, 75 predicted proteins | sample MGYA00242143_ERZ509076 | MGnify/ENA primary metagenome ERZ509076 (study PRJEB26280, sample SAMEA2338706) | human gut metagenome | biome: human gut; feature: human-associated habitat; material: faeces... | reverse complement strand
AAGTTACAAAAACTTTTTGACATGACAAAGCCCCGGCTTGTGAAAGTCAGGGCTTTGTTTTATGTTTTACTGCATGTTACAAAAAAAGAGGCTGCGCCATTTTGACACAGCCTCTTGTAAGGCTTGATGAGCGTGAGTCAGGCTTTCTTCATCTCTTTGGCCCAGGTGTCCTTGAGGCCGATGGTCTTGTTGAAGACGGGATGGCCGGGGGTAGAGTCCTTGTCGACCACGTAGTAGCCGAGGCGCTGGAACTGGTAGTGGTCGCCGGTCTGGATGCGTTCGGCGAGCCAGGGTTCGATCATGGCGTTGTCGCGCACGCGGAGCGAGTCGGGGTTGAGCAGGTCGCGGAAGTCGCCTTCTTCGGCCGAGGGGTTCTCGACGGAGAACAGGCGGTCGTAGTCGCGTATCTCGGCGCGTGTGGCGGTGGGGACGGACACCCAGTGGAGGGTGCCTTTCACCTTGCGGTCGGCGCCGGGGAGGCCGCTGCGTGTGTCGGGGTCGTATTCGGCGTGCAGTTCGATGATGTTGCCGTCGGCGTCCTTGACTACGCCGTCTTCCTTACACCTTATTATATATGCTCCCTTGAGACGCACTTCTTTGCCGGGGGAGAGGCGGAAGAATTTCTTGGGGGGATTCTCCATGAAGTCGTCGCGCTCTATCCATAGTTCGCGGCTAAAAGGCATCTGATGGGTGCCTTCGGCGGGGTTCTCGGGATTGTTGTCCATCTCCATCATCTCGGTCTGACCCTGGGGGTAGTTGTCAAGGATGAGTTTGACGGGGTTCTGAACGACGCTGACGCGTGTGGCGGTGGCGTTGAGGTCCTCGCGCACGGAGTGTTCCAGCAGCTCGATGTGGTTCAGAGCTTCGTATTTGGTGTATCCGATGCGGTTGATGAAGTTCTTGATGCTGGAGGGGGTGTAACCGCGACGGCGCAGTCCGCGCAGGGTGGGCATGCGGGGATCGTCCCATCCGGCGACGAGGCCTTCCTTGACCAGCTGGAGCAGCTTGCGTTTGCTCATGACGGTGTAGGTGAGGTTGAGGCGGTTGAATTCGATCTGGCGGGGGCAGTATGTGTCGTCGGCCAGCTCGCGGACGAAGTATTCGTACAGGGGGCGGTGAGGCACGAACTCGAGGGTGCAGATGGAGTGTGTGACGCCTTCGAAGTAGTCGCTCTGGCCGTGTGCGAAGTCGTACATGGGGTATACCTTCCAGGTGTCGCCGGTGCGCCAGTGGGGGGTCTTGATGATGCGGTACATGATGGGGTCGCGGAAGTGCATGTTGTCGGAGGCCATGTCTATCTTGGCTCGGAGCACCATGGAGCCTTCGTCGAACTCTCCGCGGTTCATGCGCTCGAACAGGTCGAGGTTTTCCTCCACGGGGCGGTCGCGGAAGGGGGAGGGTGTGCCCGGTTCGGTGGGCGTGCCTTTCTGTGCGGCTATCTGCTCGCTGGTCTGCTCGTCGACGTATGCCTTGCCTTCGCGTATCAGGCGCTTTGCCAGTTCGAACAGCTGGGGGAAATAGTCGGAGGCGTAGTAGAGGCGGTCGCCCCAGTCATAGCCCAGCCAGTGGATGTCTTCCTTGATGGCCTCGACGTATTCGGTGTCCTCCTTCTGGGGGTTGGTGTCGTCGAAGCGGAGGTTGCACGTGCCGCCGAACTTTTCGGCCGCGCCGAAGTCCATGATGAATGCCTTGGCGTGCCCGATGTGCAGGTAGCCGTTGGGCTCGGGCGGGAAACGGGTGTTGAGGCGTCCGCCGTTCTTGCCGGCCGCCAGGTCGTTTACTATTTCCTGCTCCACGAAGCTGAGGCCTGCCTCGTTCGTGGCGCTGTCCTGAAGTGTCTCTGCGTTGACTTTGTTGTCCATGTGTTTATGATTTGCAGGCATTCAGCCTGCTCAATGGTTTCTTTTAAAAGCACAAAATTAGTAAAAATCGTGAAAATATGGAGCACGGGATAATAATTTTGTGTAAATATTATGATGTTGACGACTTTTTTTGTAACTTCGTTGTTATAAAAGATGAAATTAATATAAACTAAAAAACAAACCAGAATTATGAAACCACTTCACATCATTCTGTCCGTGATAGGCGGTGCCGTAGCGGGCGCAGCCGTAGGACTGCTCGTGGCTCCCGACAAGGGAACCGACACGCGTGCCAAGATCGTTGAATTCCTGAAGGAGAAGGGAATCACGCTGAAGAAAGATAAGCTGGATGAGCTGGTAGACGAGATCGAGGATCAGATCGAGGAGAAGCTCTAATAGCCGGTTTATAACATTAAAAACGACGAAAAGATGAGAGCACTGACATTGATATCCGCTTTTGTGGGCGGAGCTATAGTAGGATGCGGCGCGGCATTGCTGTTCGCACCCGAAAAGGGCGCTGAAGTACGCGCCAAGATATGCGAGATACTGCACAAGCACGGCTGCGAGATTTCCGACAAGGATGTCGACGCGCTGGTAGCCGAGCTTGCCGCCTCAGAGAAATAATAAGGACACGTGACAGGGGCGGCGGCAATGGCGGCCGCCTCTGCGCTTGATGCTCGCTGAAACTCGCCTCCGAAATAAAAGCGCTGCTGATTATAATACTATTCCACTATGAGACTGAAGATACTGGATGATATCCAAAACATAATAGAACAGGGCAAGAACTGGGTGCAGCTGGAGCTGGATTACGCCAAGCTGACACTGGCCGAGAAACTGACGGCCATCCTGACGATGCTGATCATCGGCTTTCTGTGCGCGCTGTTGGGCTTTCTGACGCTGATACTGTTCAGCTTCGCGCTGGTGCATGTGTTCACCCTGATAATGTGTCCGGCGCTGGCGTATCTGACCGTGGGGGGAATAGTGCTGCTGTGCCTGGTGCTGATATGGGTGCTGCGCAAGCCGCTGCTGCTCAATCCGCTGGCCAAGATGCTGACGCGCGTGCTGATCACTCCGGATGTAACCGAGAATAACCATTAAATACTTGAGGCTCCATGGCAAAGAACGAGATAGTAAGAGTGGATGCGACCGACAAGGTGCAACTGAAGAAGGACTTCAAGGGATACACCATCGAGGAGTTGCGCTACAAGCGCGCGCTGACGGCCATGCGCAAGGAATTCTGCAAGGCCAATATGCGGCAGTCTATTGCGGAGCTGAAGAATCCGTTCGGAACGTCGAAGGTGGCCAAGGCGCTGCCGATGATGGGGCAGGTGGCTATGTATGTGCCGGAGATAGCGGGCGTACGCAAGCCTGCCGGCGTGGGCCGCACGCTGCTGAGAACATTGGTGGGCAAGATCAGTCCGCTGGACTACGTGATGTTTGGCATCTCGCTGATAGGACCGGCCAGGAAGATGGTGAAGAAACTGAAGAAGAAAAAATCTTAACTTAATGGGCAAAGACTATTTCGAGGTTCGGGTGGATTTCGAACCGTGCAATGAAGATATAACGGATCTGGCGGCGTCGTTTTTAGCCGATGCGGGATTCGAGACATTTGAGCCTGACGCAGTCGGGCTCACGGCGTATATAGCGGCTGATGCCACAGCCGACGCAGAGGCGCTGACCCGCGAGTCGTTGGCGGACTTCCCGATTCCGACGGAGTTCAAGGTTAGCTCCGGACGAATAGAGGGGCGCGACTGGAACGAGGAGTGGGAGAAGAATTACTTCCAGCCTATCGTGATAGAGGGTGAGTGCGTGGTGCATTCCAGCTTCCACAAGGATGTGCCCGAGGCGCGCTACGACATAGTGATAGACCCGAAGATGGCGTTCGGCACGGGGCATCACCACACCACAAGCCGCATGGCGGCGTGGCTGCTGAACGAGGATCTGCAGGGCAGGAGCGTGATAGACATGGGTACGGGCACGGGAATACTGGCCATGCTGGCGTCGATGCGCGGCGCGGCGCCGGTGACGGGCATCGAGATAGACCCGGACGCGTGGGATAACGCCGTGGACAACGCGCGGGTCAATGGCCGCGACATACGCATGATATGCGGCGACGCGTCGGCGCTGAGCGAGCTGGAACCGACCGATTATCTATTGGCTAACATAAACAGGAACATAATACTTGGCGACATCGCGGCGTATGCGCGTGCGCTTAAGCCCGGGGGCGTGATGCTGCTGAGCGGCTTCTACGACCACGACCTGCCGATGATAGAGGCTGCGGCTGCCGAGCAGGGGCTGGAATATGTGGACAAGAAGCTGAGCGCGGACTGGTGCGCGGCTAAGTTCAGGATGAAGGCGAACTGAAGGAGGATGAAGGCACGGTGAGGCAGGATGAAGGCTCGCTGAAGCTCGCCGCCGGGACAAAAGACGGACACTCGGGGGCTTCGGCTTCCGCCTCAGCGCGGATAAAAAGAGGGGAATGTGGAAAGAGGGAGGAAAAATTACACCTTCGTACGGAGAAGAAATTAAGGAAGTTTAACATTAATTTGTATGCTAAAACTTGCATTTTGTCGTTCCGTGTTGTAATTTTGTCATCACGTGTAGAAAAACACACGCAATTAACAATCCGGGCTGACTGCAAGGTCGGCCTGAATATAAAAGAAGACGGACTGCAAAGCCTGCCTGAAAACAAACGATGGCGGACTGCAAGGTCGGCCCGAATACAAACGAACAAACAAACACCAAGCTGCCTATTGAAAAAATCTACGCAACAAATCAACAGCAGAATGGCACAACAAACAACCTTGACCGACGAGGAACTTGTCAGGGCTTATGCACAGGGTAGCAATGACGCTTTCGACACCTTGTTGAAGCGTCATCAGGACCGGATATACAACTACATACTACGCATCATCAAAAGCGAGGATGTGGCGAACGATATATTCCAGGAAACCTTCGTGAAGGCGATACAGACCATACGTCAGGGTCGGTACACCGAGAACGGAAAGTTTCCGGCCTGGATTTCGCGTATAGCGCATAACCTGATCATAGACTATTATCGTCAGGAAAAATCGGAAAATCTTCAGTCCACGGACCTTACGGACGTGAACGTGCTGAACCGCAAGGAGCTGTGCGAGCAGACCATAGAGGACGTATTGATATCGGACCAGATCAAGTCCGACGTCAAGATGCTGATAGAGGAGCTGCCCGAGCTGCAGCGGCAGGTGTTGAAGATGCGTTATTACCAGAGCTTGAGCTTCAAGGAGATAGCGGAGATAACGGGAGTAAGCATCAATACAGCGCTTGGACGTATGCGCTATGCGATACTGAATTTGCGTCGCATCGCGGCTGAGAAAGACATAGTGCTCACACTGTGAGCGAGACCCCGCGCGAGCGGTGCATTTAGATACTGCGGGACCGGCCGATAAGGCAGGTTCCGCTTTAACTATTTCAGACCGGAGAACCTGAGCCGCTATTGGCGACGTGGACGTCGCCGCTCCAGTAAGGGACACGGCTTGAAATACTTGAATTTTATTCGGGACCAAAAATAATATAAGGAAACAGACGGCGTTATATTATTGTAGTTCAGAATTGTTAACCCATGCGGGAACAATCCGGGACTCCGTTTCGTTCAGATTGGTAAGATAGATCTTGAACTCAATAAAGACTATCTGCGCTGTAAGATTATTAAAAACCTTATGCCTATGGCCCACGATTACTCACTGAAACAAACAGACTCCAAATCAAAAGCAATGACCAGACCGAATCAGGCTACGCTGAACTTCATACGCCAGTTTGCCCGCACGTACGTAGTGCTGCAGGGCATGGGTACCGTAGTAATAAACTGACTGTGACAGGACTGGCAGACTGCAACAATTTCTTTGTAAGCTGCGAACGGACCCTGAACCGAGAGCTTGAGGGTCGCCCGGTGGTTGTGCTGAGCAACAACGACGGGTGTGTGATAGCGCGCAGCAACGAGGCCAAGCGGCTTGGCATCCGCATGGGCCAGCCGGCATTCGAGATCCGCGACATGATGGAGCGCGGCGATGTGACTGCGCTTTCAGGCAATCATCTGCTATACCGCGACATATCACTGCGCGTGCATGCCATATTGCAGCGGTACGCCCCCCGGACGCTCGACTATTCGGTAGACGAGTCGTTCATGCTGATGGACGGTATACCGGAGCGGGAATTAGAGGCCATAGGCACGGCGATATGGCGCACGTGCTGGGAGGAGGAGCACATACCGGTGACGGTGGGCTTTGCCCGGAGCAAGACACTGGCCAAGATAGCCACGGAGGTGGGTAAGAAAGGTGGCCGCAACGTGGTGGTGCTGAGCGACGAGGCCGAGGTGGCTGCGATATGCGACAGACTGTCCATCGGCGAGCTGTGGGGTGTGGGGCGACGGCTGACCAAGCGGCTGTATATGGACGGTGTGTACACCATCGGCGACTTCATGCGCAAACCGGTGCTGTGGGTGCGCGGCCGATTGGGCGTGAACGGCGAGCGGTCGTGGCGAGAGCTGCACGGCGAGGACTGCATCTCGCTCGACTTCAAGGAGCGCAAGCTGCAGGACTCCATCAGCGAGACGCGCACCTATCCCGAGGACATTGATGATTTCGACTATCTGCGGTCGCGCATCGCGATATACTGCGCGCATGTATCAAGGCGCCTGCGCGAGCAGGGAGGCCAGTGCGGCGCGATGAGCGTGTTCCTGCAGACCAACCGGTTCCACACCGAACGCGGCTATCAGTCGCCCAGCGCCGGAACCATATTCAATCCGCCGACGGCCGACGCGGCGCAGATAACGCACGCAGGCGTGGCTCTATTGGAATCCATATTCAATCCAGATATCGCCTACAAACGTGCGGGCGTGGTGCTGACGGACCTGACGCCGGCCACGTATCTTGCTCCGTCGCTGTTCGACGAGGACAACGTGGAGCTGGAATCAAGAATAAAGTCAAGGAAACTGATGAACATCGTGGACCATCTGAACGCCGGTCCAGGGCCGCATACCGTGAAGATAGCCTCGCAGCTGACCATGGGACATCCGGGCCACAACGACGGCTACAGCTCGTCGTTCGGAGCTCCGACGACCTGACAACGGAATCAGCCCACAAGGGATGGGGCTTCGGGGACTTCGGCTTCCGCCTCAGCACGGATAGAGAGGGAGACGGCAATTAGTAATTACGGTGCGGGCAATGGGCTATTTGCTGTCGGGTAATCGGTAGGAATAATTATCAAGAATCAGATAATTTTCGGAGCAGAGGAAGGCGAGGACGCGCGAGAGGGCGTCGGCGGGGACGCGCAGGGAGTGTTCAAGGATGCGGAAATCGGCTCCGTAGGGACGCTCCTTAAGGAAGGACATCACATCGGCTATAATTGATTCATCGCGGTTCTTGGGAGCCTTGCTACGGTCGTGGCGGTCGTGGCGGTTGCGGCGGTCGCGGCAGAGGTCGCAGCGGCCACAGGTGTCGTCGCGGTGCTCGCCGAAATATTCCAGCAGCTTGTGTTCGCGGCAGCCTCGGCCTGACATGGCATAGTCAATCATGGCCTCGGCGCGGCGGCTGAGGCGTTTGCGCCGGTCCTCGTATATGTCGCGGCCTATAACCAAGTGCTTCGGCTCCTCACGGCGCGTGGGGAGGTAAATCACAGGCACGTTGCTGCGCGGTATGTACGACACTATCTTCATGCGGCCCAGCTCCAGCAGTGCGTCATAGACCTGATCGGGCGTGATCTGCAGTCCGGCGGCAAGGTTATGTTCGCTGATGGGCTGATAGTCCATGAAAAGGCCCGTATAGTCTCGCAGCATACGTTTCAGCAGCGCCTCGGCAACGGGCGACGCTCCCTGCAGATGATACAGCTCCTCGCGCGACACGGTGATCATGGCCTTGGCGCGGCGGTCGCTATCCTCGATATACTGCATATAACCGGCCTGCTCCAGGATGCGCAGCGCGGCATGACACTGCCGCAGCTCATGATGAAACACCCGGCAGAAGCGCATGATGTCGAACTCGTGGACGGACTCGTAGCCCTCGTACAGCGATATGCTCAGGAAATTGCAGACATGCTCGTAGACCTGACGAATCACCTCGCGGTCGGGAAATTCCTGCGTGACGCGACGGCGCAGCAATGCGGCGTCGGTGGACGATGTGAGAAGCACCGCATACGACTGCCTGCCGTCGCGACCGGCACGACCGGCCTCCTGGTAATACTCCTCGATGCCGGGCGGTACGTCGTAATGTATCACTACGCGCACGTCGGGCTTGTCGATACCCATGCCGAAGGCGTTGGTGGCCACCATGACGCGCACCTTGTTCTGCTGCCAGTCGTTCTGTCGTCGCTCCTTGACCTCGAAATCCAGGCCGGCATGGTATGCCGTGGCCGATATGCCGGAGGTCTGCAGGAAAGAGGCTATCTCGCCGGTGCGCTTGCGGCTGCGCACATATACTATGGCGGAGCCGGACGTGCGGCTGAGTATATGCAGCACTTCGCTTATCTTGGTGGCGGCAGGGCGAACTATGTAGGACAGGTTGCTGCGCGTGAAGCTCATCCGGAGCACGGCAGGGTCCTTCATGTCGAGGTTGCGGCAGATGTCCTGCGCCACCTCGGGCGTGGCGGTGGCGGTCAGCGCCAATACGGGCGCCTGAGGCGCGATGGCGCGCAACGAGCGGATGTTGAGGTAGGAGGGACGGAAATCGTAGCCCCACTGCGAGATGCAGTGCGCCTCGTCGACCACGATAAGGCTGACGTCAAGCATCCGGAGGCGGTTCATGAACTGCTCGGCCTTGAGGCGTTCGGGGGCGATGTAGAGGAATTTGGCCTTGCCGTTGGTCAGGTGCTCCATTGCCACGTTCCGTTCGCGCAGCGACATGCCGGCATGGAAATAAACGGCGCGTATGTGGTGACGGCGCAGGTTGTCCACCTGGTCTTTCATCAGCGAGATCAGGGGCGTCACTACCACCGTCAGGCCGTCGGATATGAGGCCGGGTACCTGGAACGTAATGGACTTTCCGCCGCCTGTGGGCATGAGGCCCAGCGTGTCGCGGCCGGAGAGGACGGACCGGACTATGTCGGCCTGCAGGGGACGGAACGAGTCGTAGCCCCAGTATTTCTTAAGGACTTCCTCAGGCTTCATTCCTTAAAAAATATGGGTGTCACTGGTCGGTGTCCGAGGGGTGCATGTCGCGGATCATGAGCTGGATGGAGTCGGAGTTGTTGCCGCGCTTGGACTGCTCGATGGTATAGATGATGTCGATGGGCTTGTGGGCGTGGATATGCTCGAAATACTGCGACATATTGAACGCGATGGCGTTGATGACGTGGCTGGTGGAATTGTCCTCCAGCTCGAGCTTGATGTGCTCCAGGGTCTTGCCCACCAGCTTGGACGTGCCGAAGTCGAACACGTTGCGTGTGCGGAACAGCGGCTTCTGGTTGCCGGGTCCGAAGGGGTTGAACTTCTTGAGCATGGACAGGAGTTCAGGCGTGATGTCGGCGAACTCGATGTCGGCGTCGATGTCCAGGTGCGGCTCCAGCTGGTTGGGCTGGATGTGGGAGGCCACATATTCCTCGAACAGACGGCTGAACTCGGGAATGTTCTCCTCCTTGAGCGAGAGGCCCACGGCGTATGTATGGCCGCCGAAGTTCTCGAGCAGATGTCGCGTGGAATTGACCGCCGCGTAGATGTCGAATCCCTGCACCGAGCGGCTGGAGCCGGTGGCCAGGCCGTTGCTGAGTGTCAGCACCACGGCGGGCTTATAGTAAAGTTCGGTGATGCGCGAGGCCACGATGCCGATGATGCCCTTGTGCCAGTCTTTGTTGTAGATTACGATGGAGCGCTTGCCGCTGGTGATGTCCACGTTCTTCTCGATCTGCGTGTTGGCTTCTTCGGTCACTTTCTTGTCCAGCTCCTTGCGGTCGCGGTTGTACTGGTCGATGTCCTTGCCTTTCTCGTATGCTTCGTGCAGGTCGCGGCTCACCAGGAGGTCTACGGCCTCCATACCGCTCTGCATACGGCCCGATGCGTTGATGCGCGGTCCGATCTTGAATATCACCTCCGAGATGGTGATGTCCTTGTTGGTGAGCTTGCAGAGGCGGATAATGCTACGCAGTCCCAGGTTGGGATTGGAGTTGAGGCGGCGCAGACCGTGATAGGCCATGACGCGGTTTTCGTCCACGATGGGCACGATGTCGGCGGCAATGGATACGGCCACGAGGTCGAGCAGAGATTCCAGTTCGTTGTGGTTGGTCAGGCCGTTGCTCTTGGCGAACGCCTGCATGAACTTGAATCCCACGCCGCAACCCGACAGGTACGGGCAAGGATAGGTGGAGCCGGGCATCTTGGGGTTGAGGATGGCCACGGCGTCGGGCAGGATCTCGTCCGGGACATGGTGGTCGCAGATGATGAAATCTATGCCTTGTTTCTTTGCGTACTCAATCTCCTTGATGGCCTTGATGCCGCAGTCCAGCACGATGATGAGCTTGATGCCACGCTCGGCGGCATAGTCAATGCTCTTGAGCGATATGCCGTAGCCCTCGTCGTCGCGGCTGGGTATGTAGTACTCGATGTTGGAGTAATAATTCTGCAGATACTTGTACACGAGCGCCACGGCCGTGGTGCCGTCCACGTCATAGTCGCCGTATATCATGATTCGTTCCTTGGCGCCCATCGCGGCGTTGAGACGGTTCACGGCCCGGTCCATGTCGGGCATCAGGAACGGATCGTGCAGGTCGGAGATGGAGGGAGCGAAGAATGATTCGGCCTCGGCGGGTGTGGTGACTCCGCGACGCACCAGAAGTTCGGCAATGACATCGTTGCCGCCGCATGCGGTTGCAACGTCGCCGGCCTGACGCTTTTCCTGGCTGGTCAGCGGTTGATAATTCCATTTAGGCAACAAATGGTTCGGTATCATATCTTTCTTTCCCGAGGAGGCTCTTGGAGTAGTAAAAAGTTTAGAAAATTAAGAGGATGGTTTAGACGAAGGGAGGGCGGTTGATGTGGATGTTGTCCGGGCCGTAGCCGAAGCGGTTGGGGCCGGGCTGCGAAGGCTGAGCAAGCCATACGATCAGGATAATCCAGCCCACAATGGGTATGAGGCCGATGAAGAAGTAACCGCCGGCTTTGCCTATGTCGTGCAGGCGACGCCATGTCACGGCCAGATTGGGAAGCAGCACTGCAGCGCTGAGAATGCTGCTGACCCACGGCTGAAACGCCAGGACGCCGGTGAGCAGGAAAACAAGCAGAGTCCACCACCAGAATTCGGGACGACCGGCACGGCCGTTGAAGTCCACATACTTGCTGATGCAGGTCTTGATGGCGCCTACGAAGTCGCTGGTGGAACTATATTGCGGAGGCTGCTGCCAGGGACCCTGGGGGCCACCCTGCGGCTGCTGCCATTGATTGTTGTAATTCGGATCCAAAATATGAAGATTTTTATAAATTATTCCTATGCACAAGCGGAATATATTGCAGGGGCGGTACGGACAGCCCCTAATTCCTCTAATACTTATTAACGCTTATTGTGATACAATTATTGCAAAAAATACTCCGCCACACAAAAATTGTGTTGCGGAGCGGGAAATATATACACACAGTTGAACTTACGCTCTTTTCTTGTACGACCAGGCGGCGAATAAGCTGATCAGCACTGCGATGCCCGCAAGGCATACGTATTGCGTCCACAGGTCGGACATGGATGCGCCTTTCAGGTATATGGCGCGGATTATCTCGTTGAAGTATCGCGGAGGTACGGCGTAGGTGACGATCTGCGCCCATTGCGGCATGGAGCTGATTGGAGTGAACAGACCGCCCATCAGCTGGAAAATCATGATGAATGCGAACATGACGAATATGGCCTGCAGCATCGTGGCCGACCGGTTGGCTATAGCTACGCCGAGTCCTGACATAACGAGGCTGAACAGGATGGAGGCCACGTATATGTCCCATACGCTGCCTTCGGGCCACAGGTCATAGACCAGCCAGCCTGTCAGCATACCCACGGTGATGACGAAGATGGCCGCGACCCAGAAGGGAATCAGCTTGGAGAGCACGAACGTGAAGCGGCCCACAGGGGTGACGTTCATGGCTTCGATGGTGCCCGACTCCTTCTCGCTCACTAAGTTCAGGGCAGGCAGGAACCCGCATATTATAATAAGGAGAATGATAAGCAGGGCCGGAATCATGAAATTGCGGAAATTCAGCGTGGGGTTGTAGCTGTTCTTGACCGTGACGGCCGGTACAGTCATAGAGATTCCATGAGCGGTCTGCCATTTGCCCAGGGTGGTCATTAGCGAAGCGGAGACGTACTGCGCTCCGAGAGTACCATTGGTGGCGTTGACGCCGTTGGCCTCCACATAAAGCTGAGACAGGTCGCGCGACCAGTGGGGCGGGATGGTCAGGATAACGTCGGCATCGCCATCCTCCACGTTGCGCACCGCTTCGGAATGGGTGCCGACGATGTGGGTTACCTTAAGCTCGGACGTGGCGTCCATGTCGGCCACAAGGCGCCGTGACAGCTGGCTGCGGTCGTTGTCCACTACCGTGACATTCACGTTCCTTACGTCCATGGTGGCCACAAGGGGCAACAGCAGCATCACGCCTATGGGCATTATAAATATGATTTTCGGGATTATCGGGTTGCGCTTCATCAACAGAAGTTCCTTGCGCAACAAAGCGCCCAGAATCCGGAGATTGCTTTTAAAACTCATACGCTTAATGTTTTGCATTGAATTTCTTGATGGACAATACCAACAGCAGTACCGTCATTCCAAGCAGTATGAAGAATTCCTGAAGTATATACCGGAATTCGAGCTGCTGGATCATCAGCTTGCGCATGGCTTCGATGTACCAGCGGGCCGGGATGACGCACGACACCCACCGGAAGAAGGCCGGCATGTTGTCGATGGGAAATATCATGCCCGACAGCATGATGACCGGAAGCATGAACAGCACCGCCGACACTATCAGCGCCGACACCTGGTTGCTGACGATGGTAGACACCAACAGCCCTATGGCGAGCGAGAGCACCACATAGAGCATGGAGACGACCACCACACTGACTATTGTGTACGACACGGGCAGTCCCAGTACCGTGTATGCGAGGAGCAGCATAATGCCTGACAGCACGCACGACAGCAGGAAATAAGGCACGAGCTTGCCGAAGATGATGGTGCCCGGCCTGACGGGAGAGACCAGCAGCAGGTCCATGGTGCCCGTTTCTTTCTCGCTCACAATCTCGCGGGTCTGCGGCGTGTGGCTGTCAGCAACAAGCGCAACACGCACGTCGTTTATCTCCATAGAGATTGCGAATCCGAACAGCAGCAAAAGCACCAGCGGCATCACCAGCGTGATGATCATGGTGCGGCGGTCACGGACTATGTGCAGCGCCTCTTTCTTGATAAGTGATTGAAATATTGTCACGATCATTCACCTCTGGTGGCCTGTCGGGCCACGATTCTAAATACCCGGTCCATGGTGTCGGCATGGTATTCGCTTTTAAGCGCCCCGGGAGTGTCGAGGGCCGTGATGCGGCCGTCCACCATTATGGACACGCGGTTGCAGTATTCCGCTTCGTCGAGGTAGTGGGTGGTGACGAACACCGTCATTCCCTCTGACGACACACGGTAGATCAATTCCCAGAATCTGCGGCGCGTCACGGGGTCGACGCCGCCGGTAGGCTCGTCAAGAAACACGATTGCATATCAAGCGGATTGTCTTGCATATCAATTGATTGTTGTTTAATTTAGCGGTTAAACAATATTGACTAACAATATTGTTAGTGTAAAAGTATAAATAATTTTCGAATGGCAAAAAATAGAATCAGTTTTTTATGCAAATATTCCTGCACTGCCGTTCGTTAATGGGATATGAAAGAGACAATGAAATTTTTGCGCGACCTGAAGCGCAACAACAATAGGGAATGGTTCACGGCGAATCGGGACCGCTATGAGCATGCGCTGCAGTATACGCGTGGACTGACGCAAGAGCTGATAGACCGGATTGCGGAGCTGGATCCGAGCGCCGCGATGCTGTCGGTGGGCGACTGCACATACCGTATATACAGGGATACCCGTTTTTCGCCGGACAAGACGCCATATAAGACGCACATAGGCATCTTTATCAATCCGCCGGGAGGGAAGAAGGCTCCGTCGGGTGGCTATTATTTTCACATCGAGCCGGGACAGTGCTTCATTGCCGCCGGTAATGTGTGCCACCCGCCCAAGGTGTTGGCCGCCATTCGTAAATCGATAGTGGACAACATCGAGGAATATGACGAGATGATGTGTGACCCGGAATTCCGCGATGTGTTTCCGACAGTAGGAGAGAACATGCTGAAGACGGCGCCCAAAGGGGTTGATAAGGACTGGCCGTATGTGGAATATGTCAGGCCCCGCGACTATGTGGCCTCGACGGCGACTGTCGCCAATCTGGAGACATGGCTGAAGGATCGGGACAGGCTGCGGAGCATCTTGGAGCAGGCTTTCCGCTACAACCGCTTCCTGAACTACGCAGTGGAGGAAACGCTCGGCAGCCTGTTGGGATAAGGTAACATCCAATAGTAATAGCAGGTAGTAAGATCCTGTAGTAATAGCAGGTAGTAAGATCCTGTAAATGAAAGACCCGGCTGCCAGGAACGGACAGCCGAGGTCGAACATTGGATATTGGATTACTTATAAGAAGACCAATCCACTTAATAACCTTACTCACGTAAGGTGCATTAACCTGTCTGTGAAATTACATTTTTAATTTCAAATTAGCAAATATATTGCACCATTTTTTATATTTTATTCAAAATTGGTCAAATCTACGTCATAAACACAAATATAAGCGCCCGTTCCGACATACGGAACGGGCGTTTTGATGTTTGGAATCCCGGTTGCGATTCCTGTTATCTGTTCTTCTTTTCGTATGCCTCTACGGCTTCCTCGTCTATGCCGTATGTATTACAGTTGCCAGTTGTTATGAAATCGGGCATCGAGCTTATATAGCCCTGGTAAAAACCTCGATAGCTGGTATTCGGCCCTAAGAACTTGAAACTAGATTCACCAATTTTCTCTACGCCTTTGGGAATATACAGCTCGGAAAAATCCTCCCCTCCGGCAGTGTGGAATGCTCCGTCTCCAATCTCTTTGAGGCTCTCGGGAAGTATTAGCTTATCAAGCGTGTTTTCCATAAAGCTTGCAGTGCCTATTTTTTCGAGGGTAGACGGAAACACTATGCTGTTCAGTGGATCTATAATCGTTATTTTCGTTACAATAAAGCCTCCAGCTTTGATATCGTGCAGGAAAGCATACGGATCAATTTCAGTCACAGTATATCTGTCATTGCCGACCATGACATACTCCGGTATCACGCAATCAGGGATTTTGTAGTATGTCTCCGTATATTTGATTTTGTCCTTCTTCTTTTCCTCTTTATATCGGGGGCGTGTCACCGCAAGCAGTTTCTTGTCGGCGTCTATGAGACGCATGTTCAATACCTGATCCTTACCGTCACTTACCAGAATATGTTTCTCGGTACGCTCCGGGAGTTCATACTTAAATATGGTTCCTCCACCTTTCTTATACTTCGGAAGCTGCAGCTCTACGAAATCCGGCTCGATGGCATTGTGTGTGACCGGAGCGTGCTCGCCGGGATTCTTGACCTCAGGCTTGGTGCTTTCAGCAGCGGCTTCGTTCTTGGCTTCGGGTGCGGCTGCCGGATCTATCTTTGTTCCATCAGCCAGCTTGATGATCATCACGTCATTTTTGTTGACGAACTTCATTTGATCTCCGGCTTCGTCCAGAGAGTAGTAGCACTTGTCCTTGGAACTGTAATCAAGATTATATGCATTGATGACAGTACCATCGTTCATGACGATGATATCGGTGTCCGCCATTGCAGTCAACATTGCCGATACCATGACAAATAATGTCAAGATTAGTTTCTTCATATATTGACTATTGTAAGTTGATATTGTCTTATTCCTTATAAGAATTCCAATAAACAAAGGTCTTAAAAATCATTACATACGTGGAATGATTCTCAAGACCTTGCTGTTTGTTCTCTTGTGGAGCATACGAGACTCGAACTCGTCACCTCTTGACTGCCAGTCAAACGCTCTAGCCAGATGAGCTAATGCCCCGTGTTTTATTTTCGATACAAAATTAGGAAATTTTTTTGAATGCACAAAATTTTTTTCAAAATTCGCTTCGATGAATGCGCTTTTTAGACCAAAAAATACAGTAAGTCGTTTCTTCATCAATCCTTAGCTTCCGCTTAGGTTCTTGCCGGAATGAATAAAATGTGCTATCTTTGCCATGTCATGATCAGCATAATAATACCTCTATATAATAAAGGCGAGCTGATAGGGCGCACTCTGCGTTCCATAGCCGCTCAGGAGAATGTTCCGGTGGAATACGAGGTCGTAGTCGTGGACGACGGCTCGACCGACGGCTGCGCCGACATTGCACGCCGTGTTGCCTCGGAAACAGGTATACAAAATTTTCGCGTCATACCGCAGACTAACGCCGGTGTCGGAGCCGCCCGCAACCGTGGTATAGCTGAGGCACGTGGCGAATATGTGGCGTTTCTCGATGCCGATGATATCTGGAAACCGTCACACCTCCGCACGCTGGCCGAGCTGGCCGAAAGGTATCCGCAATGCCCGGTATGTGCGACAAACTACGAGAACCTGATGCCTGACGGTCGCACTGTGCCCAATATGCTGCGCGACGTGCCTTTCAAGTCCGATTGCGGCGTGATAGAGCGTTACTTTGCCATTGCCGCCACTTCCAATCCTCCTCTCTGGACCTCGGCCCTGATGGTGCGCACCGAAGCTATCCGCAAAATCGGAGGCTTCCCGACCGGCATCAAATCGGGCGAGGACCTGCTGACATGGGCACGGCTCGCCGCCTCATCGCCCGTAGCTTATTGCCTCACGCCGTCGGCAGTGTATGTGCGCGGATGCAGCAACGCCCGCCCGCCTGAAGCTGTTGATTTAGCCGGCAAAGGACTTGAAGAAATATACCGGTCTCATCCCGAGCTGCCCGGACTGAAACAATACCTGGCATTATGGTACAACATGCGCATGAGCCGCTGTCTGGCGCACTGCATGTACGGCAATGGCCTGCGCGCACTCCTGCGTTCGCTGCGATACCGGCCCACGCTGCGCATCGCCAAGCCCCTGGTGCAATACACCCTTCTCGGCCTGCGGAATAAGAATAGCGATAGATAGCATAAAGTGTGAGGATAACGGTGTTTTAAAATAAAAAGCGGAGCGCCTGTGGGGGCGCTCCGGCTGTATCGGGGGATTGGGGTTGCGTTATTTGAAGGAGTCGGGGAGGTCGTTCTCGTAGAGGACGGTGGCGCCGGGCGTCAGTAACGGCTGCAGGCGCTTCTGGGCCTCGTTGAAATTGTCTACTACAATCAGATTCTCGGTGTCGAAATCCGACTCATTGACGCCCTGCTTCAGCGCGTCGCGGTTGGTGGCGCCCACCAGAATGATGACGTCCACATGATTGTCGGAGCCGATGTATTTGCCGAACTCGCGGTTCAGGTCGTACTGGCTGCTGCCTAATTCCACCATGCCGGGGGTGATGATGATGCGTTTGCCCTGCTTGAAGTCGGCCAACACATCCACGGCCATACGGGCGCCTGAGGGATTGGAATTGAACGCATCGTCAATCACGGTGATGTTGCCGGGAATCTGACGGATGCTGAGACGGTGCTCCACGGGCTGGATGCCGGCCACGGCGGTGCGTATCTTCTGCGGCGTCATGCCGTTCTGCAGCGCTATCACTATGGCTGCCAGCAGGTCGGAGATGTTGCCTTCGCCCAGAAGACGGGTCTGCACCTCAAACTCAAGGCCCTCGGGACCCTGTACGGTGAAGGTGGTGCCGGCGGGGGTGTAATGAACGTCGCGTGCGATGTAGTCGCATCCCTTGTGGTTCTTGACGCCGTAGCGGAGTGTGCGGACATTGTTCACGGTACGTGTGGCGCAGGGTTCGGAGTCGTCGTTCACTACGGCCAGGCCGTCTGCGGGGAGTGCGTCGGCCAGCTCGAACTTGGTGCGGCATACGTTGTCGATGCTCTTGAATGTCTCAAGATGCATGGGGCCGACGGCGGTGATGATACCCTCCTTGGGGTGCACTATGTCGCATATTTCCTTGATGTCGCCTATCTGTTTCGCACCCATCTCGCAGATGAAAATCTGATTGTAGGGTTTAAGCTGCTCACGGATGGTGCGCACCACGCCCATCGGCGTATTGAACGATCCGGGAGTGATGAGCGTGTCGAATTCCATGGACAGAATGCTGGCCAGGTAATGTTTGGTGCTGGTCTTGCCATACGATCCGGTTATGCCGATAACCTTCAGGTCGGGCATGGAGCGGAGAATGCGCTTGGCATCGTTGATGTAATGCTGACGGATCAGATATTCCACGGGCATCAGGATGATGTCGGCAATCATGACGGGAACGTATGAGAATATGGACAGCATCAAGGCCGCGATAATCACCATTGACTGGCCGGGGTAGTATCCCCAGAGCTGATCGGTGCCCAGACCGCATGCCAGTCCGACGATGGTGCCGACGGCAATCAGCGCCGTGACGGCGTACAGACGCCACACGCGGTGGGTGAACACCAGCGGTTTTTTGGATTTGCGACGCAGGATAAGGAATATTTTGGAGAGGGCCACGAGTGCGGCCACGAGTGCCGACAGACGGTAGTCGAGCAGCACGGCCATCACCAGAAACAGCGAGGCTACATCCACAAGCCTCCATGTGCTGCCCACATCCGATCTGAGCCATCGCCAATAGCGTGGCAACCGATATGAATTCTGCTGGAACATCTGCAGGTCGTACTTGAAATTCAGCACGACATAGATGCCGAGAATCACATAAATCACAATGAAATAAATGCTCACTTTATAATGAAATAAGGGTTAATATTCAATTATAATGACGCGGCTCGGGGAGCCTGCGCCATGATTGGCGACGAGGACGTCGCCATTCCAGTATTGACGCGACTCGGAGAGCCTGCGCCACTAAATCATGGTTTGGGCTGAAGCTCGGACTTGAAGAAGTTCTGAGTCACGACGCGGAATTGTCCCGGCTGGTCGAGAAACGAGTAGTGTCCGGCATCCTTGAATACCACCAGTCCGGCGTCAGGTATGTTTTTCTCCATTATTCTGGCGTCGCGCATCGGCGTGGCCGTGTCGTTCTCGCCCCACATCAGCAGTGTCGATGCCTTGATTGAAGGCAACAGCGGGGTAAGGTCCTGGTTTATGGACTTGCTCATCACCATGCGCATCAGCGGCGAGGAACTGCGGTAGTCGGCCGATCCGGCTTTGCCGCGCCAGGCGTCAAGAGTCTTTTTGCCGCGCTCGCGGCCCAACAGAAGGGGCAGCACACGCTTGGCCGTCTTGAAGGAATATACCTTAATATAATAGGAGAGTTTGCGCTTCGGCTTGATTCCTGCGGCGTCCACCAGCATCATCTTTGACGAGAATCCGCGCGACCCGAGCACGATCGCCAGGCGTCCGCCGAAGGAATGGCCTACAAGAATCGGATCGGAAATATGAAGCGAATGTGCAAATTCCTGCACCATATCGGCGTACTCATATACGCCCCATACCGACGCCGGTTCGGGGCTTTTGCCATGTCCGGGCAGGTCGAGATTGTAGACGTGCATGCCCGGTTCGAGTATGCGCGCTATGCTGCGTACCGTGGACAGCTCGCAGCCCCAGCCGTGCATCAGAATGACCGGACGTCCCGAGGGATTCCCCGTCTCATCGTAGTTCAGCTCCTGGCCCGAAAGGTTTATTTTCTTTTCCATATAATGTAAATGGCGTTTTAACTTACAAAATTACGAATTTTTTTGTTAATTTTGTACTCCAATGCCGTGGATTGACGATAATATCGCCGGTCGAAGGGCACAAGGAAAATCACGAATGGAAACATTAGACTTAAAACGCAAGCTGACAGGATTGTGGAAGGACACTTTCCACGATTCGGACGAATATATACGACTGTGGTTCGACAAGTATTACGATCCCCGATGGACGGAATATGAACAGGTGGGCAATGAGATAGTGTCGATGCTGTTCGGCGTTCCGTACGAATTCGGAGGGTCGGAAGGGAAGATCCGCGGACTGTATCTGTGCGGCCTGGCCACTAACGCCAAGTATCGTGGTCAGGGACTTATGTCGAAATTGCTGGACCGCATCAACGATAAGGCTCGCGAAGCCGGATTTGCGTTCACGTTCCTGATACCCTCGTCCGAGCGCCTGATCCGGTTCTATTCCCATCACGGATATGTCAAGGCATTCTATCGAAATCAGCTTAACTATACGGCCCTGCATAATTTCAAAAATGAATATGAATTCATTCTTGAGGAGCAGAAGGACAAGGTGGCGGAACTGAAGCGTAAGCTCTATGCGTCGCTGAACGGCAAGGTAGTCGAAGCGTCGACTCCGGTGGATAAGGTGGACGAGATTGTGGAATTGCTGATGAACGCCGAATCGACGCAGACCGATATGTCGGTGCTTCACACCCGCGAGGACATACTGACGGCCATCAAGGAAAACGGCGTCAGCGGCGGCAAGATATATTATACGGAGAACGTGCAGGGCAAAGTGACCGCGGTGGCCTTCACTACGCTGGTGGACCGCAGCCGCATCGATGTGGAGCGTCTGTGCAGTTCCGACGACTGCAGCACGTACAGGCTGCTGGATCATATCAAACACGCCGAGCCCGATGCCGGAATCCGGATTTATGTCCGTGCCGACGAGAGCGAGTGGAAAAACCTGGCCGAGGTCCATGGAATGGCTCGCGTGCTCGACCTTTCTGAGATTTTAAAATTCCAGGCCGCTGGCTTGAAAGACTTAAAATATTCGATTCTCGTGAACGAGGTCCCCGGACAGGTGGAACGCTATGATGTGAGAAACGGAAACGTGAAACATCGCAGTATCGAGATCGACTCCGAGGATTTCGACCAGAACAAGACCGTGATGAGTCTGAAGGATATGTCGAGCGTATTGTTCCGTCGGCCCGACACCGGCGTCCTGATCACCGAGGCCTTCGGTATGCCGTCGGTGGGAGGGTACATCAACCTGATGCTGGACTGACACAACTGTTTACGAAAATTTAAGCCATCCAAGGCCGAAAGTCGCATGACTGAGCCATGGATGGCTTTTTTTTATGTTTTTGCCTGATAATAGGGTAAAATCAGGTAAAAATGCGTAGATTGATTACAATTCTGACAAAATAGGTATGAATGTAATCTGTTGTGTATTATTAGATTGGCTGTTGCAAAATGTAAATTAAGCTGTCTGAGAATCAAATGAAAACAGTGAACTTGCTGATTTATGGACAAATTTACAATCCTGAACAAAAAAGTAAGAAATCGGATCTGGAAGGAGATACGGGCAAATTTTGAAATTGGTCAAATTGGCACATTGTAAAAATGACAAATCGGAGTGAAGTCATCAATTAACAAAAACTAATGTAAAAAGACAAATTCAGGTCTGTAAATAACATCAAACGCAAACAGAGAGTAACTAACAGGGTAATTTAATTTTGCAAATTTAAATATATCCAATCATGAGGCGTATGTGTAAATTTGCAATTTGCAATATTAAACAAAGAGGTTAAATCAGTATTAACATTGATTAACAAGAAGCATAATAATGGTGGTATTCAGTAATATAAATAATATAAGTAAAGTATATTTTAATAAATAAGGACATTATGTCAAAAATGTTTACAAAAGTATATGTTAGAATATTCAAATGGGTTACAATCAATATGATATTATATTGATACGGCAATATACTTTAATAAAGATATATTGCAGGTTGCAAAGTGATATTTCTATGATTTACCAAAATATGCAAATGTAAATTTGACAAAAGTAAAATATAAATTTTGCAATTTACAAAATTAATATTACCTTTGTAATCGCTATTTGTAAAATTAAACTCCACTATGGAACAGGATAATGTTGCAATTCGTCTAAAAGGGTTCATTCAGGAATTGGGTGTCACCAACTCTCAGTTCGCCGACAAGTGCGGAATACCCCGCCCCAGCCTTTCGCAGCTTTTAGGAGGGCGCAACAAGAAGATAAGCGATGTCATCGTGGGACAGATACACCAGGCTTATCCCGAGCTGTCGGTGTTGTGGCTGTTGTTTGGCGAAGGTCCTATGATCAATACAAATACAGCAGAGACCGGTCCGGATGGTTCTTCGTATGTAGGAACCGATCGACAGGACGAAATGCAGTCGGAAATGACCGATGAGATTGGTCAGGATGGGATAATGGACGGCGGATTGTTTGATATGCTTCCGGAAAATCGACCGGTTTATAAGGTTGCGGACCAATACGAGAATCTCAGAGCCTTAAATAATGCTAAAAAAGCGTATAATACCGCTGTAAATAAGGGGAATGACTGTGAAGAAAAATTAGCGGAACTTAAGAAGCAAATAGAGAGAATGAAGAAAAATCCCCGCAAAGTGACGCAAATCACCGTTTATTACGACGATTCAACTTTTGAAACGTTCTATCCGAGGTAAGGAAGCACGGCGGAGCTGAAGCTCCGTGCCGGAACCAACCCGCCTGGTACAAACGGACGCGGCGGGAGGCGGAGCTGAAGCTCCGTGCCGGAACCAACCCGCCTGGTACAAACGGACGTGGCGGGAGGCGGAGCTGAAACTTCTTAGTTTTTCTTTTGGTCGGGGTGCGAGTTGAGGTCGTGGAGACGCTGGGCCATCTTTGCCTCGGAGGGGTTGTTGCCTGGCACCCAGAAGTGCGCCCCCTCGAGGCCGTCGGGAAGGTATTGCTGCTTCACATAGTTGCCCTGGTAGTCGTGGACATACTTGTAAGCTTCGTGATATCCGAGGTCGGCCATCAGCTTGGTCGGCGCGTTGCGCAGATGCAGCGGAACGGGCAGGTCGCCGGTCTGCGATACGGTCTGAATGGCGTTGTTTATGGCCATATAGGCAGTGTTGCTTTTAGGGGAATTGGCCAGATAAATTGCGCATTCGGAGAGTATGATGCGGCTCTCGGGCCATCCTATCTTCATCACGGCATCGAATGTGGCGTTGGCAAGTAATACTGCATTGGGATTGGCCAGACCTACATCCTCCGACGCTAAAATCATCATCCGTCGGGCTATGAAAGCCGGATCTTCGCCACCCTCCACCATGCGCGCCAGCCAATAGACGGCTCCGTCAGGATCGGAGCCACGCATGGACTTGATGAAAGCCGAGATGATGTCATAGTGCATCTCGCCGTTACGGTCGTAGGCGGCGGGATTCTCTTGCAGACGGTCGGTCACGATCCGGTCGTTGATCACCATAGGCTGGTCGGAGGGGGTGGACTGCTCTATGATGTCGAGAATGTTCAGCAGTTTGCGGGCGTCACCGCCAGCGTAGCGGAAAAGTGCATCCTTTTGCTCCACCACCACGTTGCGCGAGGCGAGAATCGGATCTTTGGTAAGAGCGCGGTCCAGCAGCATCTGCAGGGCATCCACGTCGAGCGATTTGAGCGTATAGACCTGCGCTCGCGACAGCAACGGACGGATCACCTCGAAGCTGGGATTCTCCGTGGTGGCTCCTATCAGGGTGACGGTGCCGTTCTCTACGGCTCCAAGCAACGAATCCTGCTGCGACTTGTTGAAGCGATGGATTTCATCGATGAACAGTATGGGCCGTCCCTTGACGAACATACTGTTGGCATCGTGACGGCAGCGGTCCAGCACCTCGCGCACGTCCTTCACGCCCGAAGTCACGGCCGACAGCGTATAGAAAGGTACGTCGGTCTGCTGGGCTATGATCTTGGCCAGCGTGGTCTTGCCAACACCCGGAGGACCCCATAATATGAATGAATTGATACGGCCCGAATTAATCATGGTGCGTACAATTCCGGACTGGCCTACCAGATGTTCCTGGCCGATGTAGTCGTCAAGGCTTGTGGGACGCAGGCGCTCGGCCAAGGGGATGTTGTTGTTCATCATATTTGGGGATGTTTATTTGGTAAAAGCCGCGGGCTTTTACCACAGTGACTGGTGAAGCAGGAGGAGGGATGAGAGTGGGGAATTACGGTTCAGTGCGTGATGTGGGGCCGTCCATGCGTGATGTGGGGCCGTCCATGCGTGATGTGGGGCCGTCCATGCGTGATGTGAGGATGTCTATAAGTTCATCTACATCGAAATTCTGCAGCGTGTCGACGACACGGTCGGAGTATGGAGCTATCACGGCTGCCGGAAGTGTACCGGCCACGCCTACCACGTATGCACCGGCACGCTGTCCGGCCATGACGCCTTGTTCCGAATCCTCGAACACCACGCAATTCCGGGGCGGCACTCCGGCAATGGATGCACCTGCCAGGTATCCTTCGGGATTCGGCTTGGAGTGATGGATCATGTCGGCGGTGACTATGCCCTTGAAGAATCCGCGCAGTTCCGGCTGCCGGGCCCACAGGCTCGTCATCTTTTGCTCGTTGCTGCTGGTCACCATCACGGCCGGTACGTTGCGCTCGGTCAGGGAGGCGAGCAGGTCCCGGACGCCCGGCTTTAAGTCGAACGGCATGGTTCGCTCCAGCTCGTCTAACCGCTCCTTGATATATGCGTGCGTGTCCGGCTTGAAATAAGTGCCGAGGATATGTGTCAGCGTGGTCCCTTTGATGTCGGTGGCGAGGGTGGGCACATCGGGACGGAACTTGCGCCCCATTTCCGACCAGAAACGGGTGTATACGGTTTCGCTGTCTATCAGGACGCCGTCCAGGTCGAACAGGGCGGCGCAGCGGTTGTCTGTCTTAATTCGGGTCATAATTATATAACGCGCAAAGTCCGGAATTCGTAGAATGAAGCACGGGAAAAGGTGACGTGTTGATGCCTGAAACGTAAGATGTGGTCAATAATGCACCCAAAAATAGAAAATGATACAAATTTATGTGATAAAATTTGGAAATATAGTAGGAATGATATTAAATTCGCACTGTCAAAACAAAAAACATTTCAGCAACGCGACCGAGACCGGGTTCAACAGAGCCGGGGGCAAAGGAGCGCCAATAGAGCATAAATAAAAATGGTATATAGATTCAAACTGGTAAGCGATGAGGCGAGCAATTTCATGCGTGAGATAGAGATTGACTCGGAGAATACGTTCCTGCAGCTGCGTAACTGCATATTGGAAAGCGTGGGCTATACGAAGGATGAACTGGATTCTTTTTTTCTGTGCAACGAAGATTGGGAAATGGAAGAAGAGATCACGCTCGAGGACATGGGCACGTCAAGTTCCGACCGCGACACATGGCTGATGGACAGCACGCCGGTAAGCGAGCTTGTGGAGGAGGAAGGCCAGAAACTGGTGTTCCAGTTCGACTATATGACCGAGCGCGGCTTTTTCATGGAGCTGAAGGAGATCATCCCCGGCCGTTCGCTTGTGGAGCCCGTGTGCACCATGAAGCGCGGCAATGCTCCCAAGCAGTTCAAGGAGACTGATGAAATCCATAGTGTGGCCAGCGTGAAGACCATCACGTCCGACGTGGCGGATATGGATGCCCTGGATCTGAATCAGTTTGACGAGAATTCGTTCAACGACGACGACCTGGAGCAGGGATTCGACATTATGGACATGAACTGATTGCAGGTCGGGTAGGACGCGATTGCATCAAGGACACGTTTACACAGATCAAAACCAAAGGCTCTGTCCCTTAATCCGGGAACAGAGCCTTTGGTTTATCTGAATGGTTTATCAGTATGGTGTATCAAAATCCGTTATCTGAATAGCTTGGCGAATAGTCCGCCGCTGTCCGGTTTGAAGTTAACGTTCAGACCGTCGTCGTTTTTGGAGAAAAACAGGATGTGGTCCCTGAATACGAACGCCACATAATTGTCGAATTCCAGTATGGCAGTGAGGCTGCGTATCAGGAAACGTTTGAAAGGGGAGAAATCGTCAAGCTTATCCACCACTATTTCCATGTCGTCGGCCGTCAGGGCGTGGTGAGGCTTCAGCAATTCTATGAAATAAGGAATATTGAGCTCCTCGCGATGCTTGGGGCTCTTGCTGTAGTTCTTGTATATCTCTTTTATGACATCTTCGGTGATCATGTGTCGGTCAGGTATTAGAGGAGGGGCGGAGTGTGGAGAGACGGTTAAGAAAAACTTAAATTAGACATTTCCACGCTTGCTATATTAATAACGGCGCGCCGGGGGTGGTGGTTCATAGATTTTGCAAAATTAGATAAAAAATTAAAAAAACAGTTTAATTTGCTGATAAAATTTTCAAGAATAAAATTAGTGCAACAGGGGGATGAGCCTTTCAATAGACTCATCCCCCTGTAATATGATAAAATGAGTTGGTCGCGGATTATCCGAGGAAGCTGAGCAGCACGCCGGCTGCGACAGCCGAACCGATCACGCCGGCCACATTCGGACCCATGGCGTGCATCAGCAGATAGTTCGACGGGTCGTATTCCAGACCGAGGTTGTTGGAGATACGTGCGGCCATAGGCACTGCCGACACGCCTGCGTTGCCGATCAGAGGATTGATCTTCTTGTTGGGACGCAGGAACAGGTTGAACACCTTGACGGAAAGCACGCCTGCTGTGGATGCGAGGATGAATGCCACGAAACCGAGGCCGAATATCAGCAGCGTGTCCAGGGTCAGGAACTTGTCGGCCTGCGTGGAGGCGCCGACGGTGAATCCGAGCAGAATGGTCACGATGTCGGTCATGGCGTTGCTGGCGGTCTTGGCCAGACGTGTGGTCACGCCGCTTTCACGCAGCAGGTTGCCGAAGAACAGCATGCCGAGCAACGGAATGCCCGAAGGCACGATGAAGCAGGTCAGGATCAGGCCGACGATAGGGAACAGGATCTTCTCGTTCTGGCTTACCACGCGGGCCGGTTTCATCTTGATCTTGCGTTCCTTGTCGGTGGTGAGCAGTCGCATGATGGGGGGCTGGATCAGGGGTATCAGCGCCATATACGAATATGCCGACACGGCCACCGCACCGAGCAGGGCGGGATTAAGCTTGGATGTGGTGAAGATGGCCGTCGGGCCGTCGGCGCCACCGATGATGGCCACACAGCCGGCGCTGAGGGGGTCGAAGCCACACAGCAGCGCGAGCATATAGGCGCCGAAGATGCCGAACTGAGCGGCACCGCCTATCACCATCAGCTTCGGATTGGCCAGCAGGGCCGAGAAGTCGGTCATGGCTCCCACGCCCAGGAACACCAGAGGCGGGTACCAGCCCTTCTCCACACCGTTATACAATATGTTCAGAACCGAGCCGGGCTCGTAGATACCGATCTCCATACCGGTCTGGAAGGGGATGTTGCCCACCAGCATACCGAAGCCTATGGGCACCAGCAGCAACGGCTCGAAATTTTTCTTTATGGCCAGCCACACGAAGAAGCAGCCCACGGCCAGCATCACCAGATTGGTCCACGAACAATTGTAGAATCCGGTGAAGTGCCAGAAGCTTTCCACGGCCTGACCCAGAAACTCCCCGAAGGAGTAGGATGAAAGTAACAGCATGAGTCGTTGTATTATTCAAGAATAAGAATATCCGAGCCTTCCAGTAGGGTGTCGCCGGGAGCGCAGCATATTTTTGCCACCTTGCCCGACTTGTCGGCGCGGATGTCGTTCTCCATCTTCATGGCTTCGAGCACTGCCACCTTCTGGCCTATCTTCACCTCGTCGCCCACGGCCACGGCTATGCTCATGATGGTGCCGGGCAGCGGCGACTTGATGGCGCCCGGGTTGTTGGTCTTCGGGGTGGCGGCCGGTTTGGACGTCACCTTGTTCTCGTTCAGCTGTGCGCCGGTGTTGGTCTTGCCCGACTGCGACAGCGCGGGCTTCTTGTTCACTTTGGATGCGGCAGGACGGTCTATCTCCACCTTGTAGGGAACGCCGTTCACCTCGACCTCGGCCTCGTTGTCCACGATATCGCCCACGACTACGGTGAACTTCATGCCGTTAATCTTATACTTATATTCTTTCATTAGTTGCTTCGAATTTTGGAGGGTGTCAGACGTGACACGCTCATTGAGTTTGAAGTGCGGGACGCACTGTGTGAAAGTTGGGGTATTACTTTTTAAGGCTACGGCGGTGTTCCGCGTTGCGGTTGTCTATCTCAGGCACTGCGCGCAGGTTGTAGATCTTGGAGTTCCAGGGGCTGTAAGCCTTGCGCATTCTGCGGATGGTCAGGATGGTGTCCTCGATGTCGTGACCTTGTCCTGTGTGTTCTGCCAGGGCCATTGATATGGCGGCGATGACTTCGCCGGAGTCGGATTCGTCGTGATGATCTTCCTTGGTTGTGGCGTCCACGCCGTGGGCCTTTCTCTTTTTCGAGGAATGGATCATGGTGGAAATCTTGCCGAAACCCAGGAACAGGATGCTGAGCAGTATAAGCGCGCACAGCACGATGCTCATGGCTATGATGGTGATAGCCCCTCCGAACCGGTCGTTTTCAGCGGCATTACGGGCCTTCTCGGCCTGTATGGCCTTGCGCGTCATCTCGCTTTCCTGCACCGTGTTCACCTCCTTGGAATTCACCCAGTCGCCCTCCACGTCAGTCTGCTCGCCCTGTTTGCTTACCTCTGTATAGGTCTGCTCCGGGTCGGTCAGAATGGCTGCGGGTGCGGTCAGAGGCATGGCTGATGCCACGCACAGTGTCAGGCCGGTCAATATTTTTTTAATCATAAACGTAACGATAAAGGATGCGCGGGCGGCGATGATTTGCATCGCCGCCCGGCGTCGTGAGTGTTAGAGAGGTATATTGCCGTGTTTCTTGGCCGGGTTGGTCAGCTTCTTGGTAGCCAGCATGTTCAGGGCCTTGATGATACGGAAGCGGGTGTTGCGCGGTTCGATCACATCGTCGATGTAACCGTACTTGGCAGCCTGGTAGGGGTTGGCGAACAGATCGCGGTATTCGTCCTCCTTGGCCTTGATGAACTCGGCGGGATTCTCGGCGGTCTTGGCCTCCTTGGCATAGAGTACGCCTACTGCGCCCTCGGCACCCATCACTGCAATCTCGGCGCTGGGCCATGCATAGTTCATGTCGCCGCGCAGCTGCTTGCAGCTCATCACGATGTGCGAGCCGCCGTAGCTCTTGCGCAGTGTCACGGTCACCTTGGGCACCGTAGCCTCGCCGTAAGCGTACAGCAGCTTGGCGCCGTGCAGGATCACGCCGTTATACTCCTGGCCTGTGCCGGGCAGGAAGCCGGGCACGTCAACCAGCGTTACCAACGGAATGTTGAAGGCGTCGCAGAAACGCACGAAGCGTGCGCCCTTGCGGCTGGCGTTGCTGTCCAGGACGCCGGCCAGCACCTTGGGCTGGTTGGCCACTACGCCCACGGCCTGTCCGTTGAAGCGGGCGAAGCCGATGATGATGTTCTTGGCAAAATCCTTGGAAACCTCCAGGAACTCGCCGTTGTCGACGATGGCGGAGATGACCTCGTACATGTCGTAGCTCTTCTTGACGCTGTCGGGGATGATGTCGTTCAGCTTGTCCTCCAGACGGTCGATCGGGTCGTTGCACTCTACCAGCGGAGTCTCCTCCATGTTGTTCTGCGGCATGTAGCTCAGCAGCTTGCGTACCAGCGCCAGAGTCTCCTCCTCGTTCTCGGCTGCGAAGTGTGTCACGCCCGACTTGGTGGCGTGTACCGATGCGCCGCCCAGGTTCTCCTGCGACACGTCCTCGCCCGTAACGGTCTTCACAACCGACGGACCGGTCAGGAACATATAGCTCAGGCCCTTGGTCATGATGGTGAAGTCGGTCAGCGCGGGGCTGTAAACGGCGCCGCCTGCGCACGGACCCATGATGGCCGAAATCTGGGGAATCACACCCGATGCCAGGATGTTGCGCTGGAATATCTCGGAATATCCGGCCAGTGCGTTGATACCTTCCTGAATGCGGGCGCCGCCCGAGTCGTTAAGGCCGATGACGGGAGCCCCCATCTTCATGGCCATATCCATCACCTTGCATATCTTAAGCGACATGGTCTCCGACAGCGAGCCGCCGAACACCGTGAAGTCCTGTGCGAACACATATACCAGACGACCCTCGATTGTACCGAAACCGGTCACGACGCCGTCGCCGAGTATGTGCTTCTTGTCCTGTCCGAAGTTGGTGCAGCGGTGTGTCACGAACATGTCGAGTTCCTCGAAGCTGCCTTCGTCCAGCAGCATGGCTATACGCTCGCGTGCGGTGTATTTGCCGCGTGCGTGCTGCTTCTCAATGGCCTTTTCACCGCCACCGAGACGACACTCGGCGCGTTTCTCAATCAGCTGGCTGATTTTCTCTTCCTGTTTGCTCATTATATTCTATGTTATAGATTACGAGTCCGGCTGATAATCTTGATTACTGACCGAACTCGCATTTATGATTTTTTACTTATCGGGATTTTCACAAAGCTCAGTAAGCACGGCTTCGGTGCTCTTGGGGTGGAGGAACGCTATCTGCAGGCCGTCTGCGCCCTTGCGCGGAGCCTTGTCGATGAGGCGCACGCCCTTGTCCTCGCATTCCTTCAGCGCGTTGGCCACGCCGTCCTCGATGGCGAATGCTATATGGTGCATGCCGCCGCGGCCACCGTTCTTCTCGATGAACTTGGCGATGGTGCTGTCGGGGCTGGTGGCCTCAAGCAGCTCTATCTTGGTGTCGCCTGCCTTGAAGAAGGCGGTCGTTACCTTCTGATCTTCCACTACTTCCTGCTTGTAGCATTTCAAGCCAAGAACGTTCTCGTAATACTTGATGGCCTCTTCCAGATTCGGAACAGCGATGCCAATGTGCTCAATGTGTGAGATTTCCATTGATTTTGTATTTTAGGTTATATGTTGTGATTATCACTCATATCCGACCGGGGACGCAGCGCAGGTGCGCGCCGGGACCTACATCGGTACGCAAAAATAGTGAAAAAAACCGATATGGCAATCAGAAGATGGTTAATTTTAACAAAAGTTTAAAGAGAAATGCCGGAGAAAGTGTGGGAAAAATCGGGGAAAGCCGTCTGACCGGGCCAGGCTGCGAGGCTCAGCCCTGATTCCGTCGGTTTATCTCATTGATTTCGTGCAGAAGCCTGCGGTTCATGCGGCGGCGTTCCGGGTCGCGCCACCATCCCCATTTGCAGAAGTAGCGGCACATATTCACGATGTGTATGCGCAACATGCGCCATGACCTGTACGATGCCTGTCGGTGGTCGTGCACCACGCCGGCTTCAGGCCACAGCAATGTCGGGCTGACGGCGTGGATGCGGCGTGTCAGGTCGATGTCCTCGGGATACATGAAGAATCGCTCGTCGAACATCCCGACACGGTCCAGTGCGTCCATGTCAAGCAGCATGAAGCTGCCCTGGAAGTAGGGCACGTCCAGCACGGCGTCAAGCGGAGCGTGTTTTATCAGATAGCGGTCGTTGCGCGCCAGGAACCATGATGCCGGCAGAAACCTGCGTCCGAACACGTCCCAGGGCGTAGGAAGCAGACGGGCGGTATATTGCGGCGATCCGTCGGGATTGAGCACGCGCGGATGCATGGCGCCGACTTCGGGATGACTTTCCATGAAGGCCGTCATCTTATTCAATTCTTCCGGCTGGAACCAGACGTCGCTGTTGAGCACCAGATGTGTGGACGAACCGAGCTTCCGGGCGCGCCTGATAGCCTCGTTGTGTGCCGCTCCGAAACCGGGGTTGGGCAGTGGAATGTATTCCGCGTCATGCTCGGCGCAGAACCGTCGTATGTTCTCGTCGCCGTAATTGTCGACGATATACAGGCGTGCCACTCCGCATCCCTGCAGGGATGACACGCAGCGGCGCAGTTCGGCGCAATCCGTACGGTATGTCACTATCGAGACTGTCAGCATGACGCAAAATTACTCAAAAATCACGATTTTACACCATGATTCGCCTCTATATTTTGGGTATGTCAATAATAAATGTTAATTTTGCTGTTCCAAATGAACTCTTTTCGGATTCCCTGAATGGATTCGGAGAGTTCGGTAAACAGGACAGTAATCAGATGAAAATAACGCCACAGATAATAGCGTCCATGATATCGGGACGCGTTGAAGGTGACGAGAACATAGAGATACGCGGTTTTGCCAAGATAGAGGAGGCGAAGCCGGGTGACATCACGTTTATCGCCAATCCGAAGTACGGACATTTTATCCACAGCACCAAGGCCTCGGCTGTGCTTGTATCAGACGATTTCGACACCGAAGGTGCTGAGGTACCGGCCCTGATACGCGTCAAGGATCCCTACAAGTCGCTTGCCGACCTGCTTAATGCCTTCGAGTCGCAGAAAAGCGCTCCTGTAGGCATCGAGCAGCCGTGTCATATAGCCGAGGGCGTGGAAGTGCCTGCCGACGCATACGTGGGCGCTTTCGCATATATCGGCCGGGGCGTGAAGCTCGGCGCCGGTGTCAGGATCTATCCCCAGGCATACGTGGGCGACGGATGCGAGATCGGCGACAATACAGTGATACGCGCCGGCGCGCGTCTGTACGAGGGCGTCAAGATTGGAAAGCGCTGCATCCTGCACAGCGGATGCGTGATCGGAGCCGATGGTTTCGGCTTCGCTCCCTGCGCCGATGGCAGCTATGAGAAGATACCGCAGATAGGCATCGTGGAGATAGCCGACGACGTGGAGATCGGCGCCAACACCACAGTGGACCGCGCCACATTCGGCGCAACCCGCATAGGCGAGGGTACCAAGCTGGACAACCTGATTCAGATAGGCCATAACGTAGAGGTGGGACGCATGAATGTGTTCGCAGCACAGGCCGGAGTGGCCGGGTCGACCAAGATCGGCGACTTCAACCAGGTAGGAGGCCAGGTGGGCATAGCCGGACACATCAAGGTGGGAAGCCGCAACGGCATCGGCGCACAGTCGGGTCTGCATTCCAACTTAGGCGACGACAAGCGTGTGCTCGGCAGCCCGGTGGTGGACGTGCGCCAGTTCATGAAGAATCAGGTGTACATCAACCGCCTGCAGGAATTGTTCAGGAAAAAATAAACGGCACATAACCCCTTCAGAAGAAAATAAACAGCAATATATATATGAATCAATTAACCTTAAAGGCACCGTTCACCGTCGAGGGCAAAGGATTGCACTCGGGCCTGCAGCTTAAGGCCACGTTCAATCCGGCACCGGAGAACACCGGCTATAAGTTCAAGCGCGTGGACCTGCCTGACGCTCCGGTGATCGAGGCGGTCGCCGAGAATGTGGTTGAGACTACCCGAGGCACCGTGATAGGTCGCAAGGGAGTCACCGTAAGTACTATAGAACACGCCATGGCGGCTCTGTACGCCGCAGGCATCGACAATGTCCTGATCGAGGTAAACGGCCCCGAAGTGCCTATCCTCGACGGCAGCGCGATGGTTTATGTCAACGCAATCGAATCCGTAGGCCTGCAGGAGCAGAACGCCGACAAGGATTATTATATCATCAAGGAGAAGAAGCGGTTCAAGGACGAGGCCACCGGCTCGGAGCTGACCATCTATCCCGATTCGGGATTCAGCGTGGAGTGCATGGTGGAGTATAACTCGCAGGTGCTTCCCAATCAGTTTGCCGTGCTCGACGATCTGGCCGACTTCAAGCAGGAGATAGCCGGCGCCCGCACCTTCGTGTTCGTACGCGAGATAAAGGACCTGATCGGACTGAACCTGATCAAGGGGGGCGACCTGGACAATGCCATCGTGATTTACGATCAGGTGGAGGACCAGGCCACCATCGACGGTATCTGCGATGTGGTGAAGGTGCCTCACATGCACCTCGAGTCGCTGGGTTACATCAACCCCAAGCCGTTGGCCTGGGACAACGAGCCTGCACGCCACAAGGTGATGGACGTGATAGGCGACCTGGCCCTGATAGGCCGTCCCATCCAGGGCCGTGTGGTGGCCATACGCCCCGGACACACAGTCAACAACAAATTCACCCGCATGGTGCGCCATGAGGTGAAGCATACCGAAATCCAGGCCCCCTTGTATAATCCCAACGAGGTCCCTGTAATCGATACTAACGGCATCAAGAAGCTGATTCCGCATCGTTTCCCCTTCCTGCTGATCGACAAGGTCATAGAGATCGACAAGAAACATGCCGTGGCCGTCAAGAACGTGACGGTGAACGAACCTTTCTTCCAGGGTCATTTCCCCGAGGAGCCGGTAATGCCCGGAGTGCTTCAGGTAGAGGCCATGGCCCAGACTGCCGGAGTGCTTGTGCTCAACTTCCTGGAAGAACCCGAGAAGTATTCCACATATTTCCTTAAGATTGACAACGTCAAGTTCCGCCAAAAGGTGGTGCCGGGCGACACACTGAAGCTCCATGTTTCGCTGATGACCGAGATCCGTCGCGGTTGCGCCATGGTGAAGGGATATGCGTTTGTAGGAGAACAAATAGTTTGCGAGGCCGAATTCATGGCCCAGATCATAAAGAATAAGTAAGCCATGGCATCGATGTACAATGTAAGCCCTGACGCAAAGATAGGCAACAATGTCAGGATAGGTGACTTCACCACCATCTATGACGACGTAGAGATAGGCGACAACTGCAACATCTACGGCAACGTGACGATATTCCCGGGAGCCCGCATCGGCAGCGGCGTCACCATATTTCCCGGCGCAGTAGTGGCCGCCATTCCCCAGGACCTGAAGTTTCGCGGCGAATACACCAATGCCTTCGTAGGCGACGGCACCACGCTGCGCGAGTGTGTCACGGTGAACCGTGGCACGGCCGCAAAGGGCAAGACCGTGGTGGGTCAGAACTGTCTGCTGATGGCATACGTTCATATCGCCCACGATTGTATTGTAGGCAACCGCGTGATCATCTCCAATGCCTGCCAGATTGGCGGCGAGGTACAGATAGACGACGCAGCCGTAATCGGAGGCGGCAGCATGATCCACCAGTTCTGCCACTTGGGACGCAACATCATGCTGCAGGGTGGCGCGCTGGTCAACAAGGATATCCCCCCGTTCGTAAAGGCCGCCCGCGAGCCCATCTCGTACGTGGGTCTTAACACCATCGGACTGCACCGCAACAATTTCACCGACGACGAAATCAAGGCTATCGCAGACACCTACCGTCTGCTTTATCTCAGCGACCTCAACGTCACCAACGCCGTGAAGCTGATACGCGAGAAACTGCCCGAAAGCACACTGCGCGACGAGATAGTCGACTTCATCGAGAACTCGCAGCGTGGCGTGATCCGTTCGGCCATCTGATAGAATTCCCCGGCACTCATTACCAAAAGCCCGGAGCATCGTGCGATGCTCCGGGCTTTTGACCTTAAAGACCTTACCCGTTTATCCGAATTTTGAGATTTTGCGGAGCTGGGGTTCGTTCATGATGCGTATGCGGCGACCGTCCACAAGAATCAGCTTCTCGTTCATGAACGTGGAGAGGGTACGGATGGCATTGCTGGTGGTCATGTTCGACAGGTTGGCCAGGTCTTCGCGGCTCATGTATATCTTCAGAGTCTGGTCGTCGTCCTCATATCCGTAATTATCGGCCAGCAGCAGCAGCGCATCGGCCAGACGGCCGCGGATATGTTTCTGTGTCAGATTGATTATCTTGGTGTCCGAACCGCCTAAGTTGCACGACAGCTCATGGATAAAGAACATTGCGGCCACGGTGTTGTTGCGGATTATCTCCTCCACCACCTTCATGGGGATGATGCCCAACACCGATGGCTCGAAAGCGGCGGCCGACGATACGTAAGGCTCCTGCGCGAAATAAGCGCGATAGCCGAAGTACTGGACCGGACGGTACAGACGCAGTATCTGCACACGGTCGCCATAGCCGCTCTTGAACAGCTTCACTTTTCCTTCCAGAAGGCAATAAAGATTCTCGGGCGTTTCCGACTCCGCGTATATGATCTGGTTTTTCTTATACCGCTCGTATTTGAAGTTGTCGGTAATAAGTCTCTTTTCATCTGCTGTCAGTGTCGCCCATAATTCTGAAAGATCGTCGCCTATGATCCGTTCAAGAGTACTTTTCTTGATCATTATGTTATAAAAAAATGTTCTTAAACACAAAATTAAGGAAAAATACTAACTTGTGCAAATATTGGTAAAAAAACCGACAAAAATCACAAAATTCACTTTTATTCCGTAATGGAGTACTACAAACGTTCAGATAAGTCGTTGTAAAGTCATGTGTAGTGACGCTTATTTACGTCGTCGTGCCACTTTGCCGTTGGGAGTGCGGGGTACGATGCCCTCTTTGATTGTTTTGGGGACCTGAAAGGGCAATAAAACCGACTTGCATATTGCTATGATATTTTCATCGTCCAAGGTTCCGGATGCCGATGCCTTACTCCTGTCGGCAAGCATTACCACACGTTCGCCCCATTTGTCGTCGGGTTCGGATGTAATCATGAAGTCGAACGGCAGATGAGGCCGGAGTGTGGCTTCCACCTGTTCGGGATGCACTTTCAGTCCGCCGGTGATTATGACGTTGTCGGCACGTCCTAATATGCTGAATCTACTTTCCGAATCCATCTTCACCACATCGTTGGTGATGAAACGCCGCCAGCCGGGTATTTCGATTTCAAGGCAGTCGGAGTCGTTCTGCAAGAGTTTGATGCCGGGCAGTGGTTCGAAGGGCAGCAGAGGCTCCGAGACGCGGCGTATGGCCACGTGCGAGGCAGTCTCCGTCATGCCGTATGTCTCCCAGCATCGCAACGGTGACCGGGCAATGCGTAGCCGCAGGTCGTCGGGTATAGGGGAGCCGCCTATCAGAATGTCGCCTGTCTCGGGCAGCGTGTCTATGTTCCGCAGGATGTGGTGCATCTGCGACGGTACCACGCACATAAGGTCAATCCGATCACCCGTATAACCGGACAACGGCGTGTTGCTCGGCCGCTCCCATGTAAATGTGCCTCCGCATTCCAGCGCGCGTACCATCATCATCTTGCCTCCGATATAGTCGGGAGCAAGACATGAATGGAAATGCGAGTGTGAGTCAAGGTTGAAAAACTGCAGTGTGCGCCGTGCGCTTGCGGACACCTGTTCTTTCGGAAGGCGTAGCTCCTTAGGCGCGCCTGTGGAGCCTGAAGTGTGGCATACGATGTCAGTCTCCGGCCCGGTCCATTCGGCTTGAAATTCCGGCCAGGTCATTCTCTCCAGTCGAGCGCGTCGATCTGCTCGCGGTTCAGGGTCAGACCGGGATTGTATTTCAGGCGGTCGCCGTCAAGATAGATGGGTGCGTCCAGGTTGTTGGTGAACAGAGCGCCCGTGCCCAGTCCCTGCGGCATCGTGGTGTTGAGCGACGCCACCCATTGAGCCAGGGCGTTGAGTCCTATGTTGGATTCAAGCGATGACGTGATCCACCATCCGATGTTGCGCTCGCGTGCCAGGTCTATCCACTCCTGTGCGCCGGAGAATCCGCCTGTAAGTGTAGGCTTTATCACGATATACTGCGGATGGATGGCGTCAAGTGTGGCGGCCTTTTCTTCGACCGTGAATTTGCCTATCAGCTCCTCGTCTAGAGCGATTGGCAAAGGCGATACCTGACACAGAAACTGCATCAGCGCCGGCTGTCCGGCCTTGATGGGCTGCTCGATGCTGTGTACCTGCAGGTCGGCCAGACGTTTGAGGCGGGGCAGGGCGTTGTCCATGGTGAACGCTCCGTTGGCATCCACGCGTATCTCTACCTGAGAGCTGTCGTAACGGCTGCGTATGGCCTCGATCATGTCAACCTCGCTTTTCCAGTCTATGGCTCCGATCTTCAGTTTGATGCAGCGGAAGCCCTCGGCAAGCTTTTTCTCAAGGCGTTCCATCATCTCCTCGTGGCTACCCATCCATACCAGGCCGTTGATCTCGAGGCTGTCGTTGCCCTTGATAAACGGGGTGTCGTAATAAATCCCCCTGCAGCCGCCGGTGAAATCGCGCAGACACTGCTCGAATCCCGATTGCAGTGAGGGGAATTGTGACAGATCGGTCGATACACCTAAACGCACGTTGACCTGCAGCTCCATCAGTTTGTAGAAGAACCGCTCGTCGGCTTCAGGCGACAGACCGGGGAATATGGCTGCCTCGCCAACGCCGTAGCGCGCCGGGTCCGACTCGTCGAACAGGCGCATATAGCACGTCGGCTTTTCGGTCAGCACACCGCGCGACGTTCCTGCCGGCTCCTTGAATTTCAGGATGTACGGAGCGAACTGCAGCCTCATGGGAATTTGGGGAATTGGTCGAAATCCGGGTCGCGTTTCTCCAGGAACGCGTTCTTGCCTTCCTGAGCCTCGTCAAGCATGTAATAGAGCAGCGTGGCGTCGCCGGCAAACTCCATCAGGCCGTGCTGGCCGTCGAGTTCGGCATTCAGGGCGCGCTTTATCATGCGGATGGCCAGGGGCGAGCGCTTCAGTATGGTACGGGCCCATTCAACGGTGGTCTCCTCCAGTTTGTCGAAAGGCACCACTTCGTTCACCATGCCCATCTCAAGGGCTTCCTTGGCGGTGTATTGCTTACAGAGATACCAGATCTCGCGGGCCTTCTTCTGTCCGACGCAACGGGCCAGGTAGCTGGCGCCGAATCCGCCGTCGAAGCTGCCCACCTTCGGTCCGGTCTGGCCGAAGCGCGCGTTCTCGCTGGCGATGGAGAGGTCGCACACCACCTGCAGCACGTTGCCGCCGCCGATGCTGTAGCCATTCACCATGGCGATCACGGGCTTGGGGATGCTGCGGATGGCATGATGCAGTTCCAGCACGTTGAGGCGCGGCACACCGTCGTCGCCGACATAGCCGCCCGAGCCCTTCACGTTCTGGTCGCCGCCCGAGCAGAACGCCTTGTCGCCGGCACCCGTAAGTATGATGACGCCTATGTCCTGACGCTCGCGGCAGATGCCGAACGCGTCAAGCATCTCCATATTGGTCTTGGGGCGGAACGCATTGTACACTTTGGGACGGTTGATGGTGATTTTGGCTATGTCGTCCATCTGTTCGAAGAGGATGTCTTCGTATTCCTTTATTGTTTTCCAGTGGAACATGGTCTTGATTATTGAGGATTCAACGTTGTAGGACAGACCTTTAACGCTGAATCAGGTGCATGAATTCCGCACGGAGCGCAGGATTGGTTTCAAATTGTCCGGAGTATTCGAAGGTGGTGGTGACGGATTCCTGTTTTTCCACGCCACGCGCCTTCATGCAGAGGTGCTGAGCCTCGCACCATACTATGACGCCGTCGTTGGGGAGGGCGTCGTTGATGGTCTGGCACACCTGTGCCGTAAGACGTTCCTGCACCTGTAGGCGGCGTGCGTATCCGTCTACCACGCGGGCCAGCTTGGAGAGGCCCAGTATGCGGCCCTTAGGCAGATAGCCTATGGACATTTTGCCGAAGAAGGGCAATATATGGTGCTCGCAAGTACTGTAGAATTCAATGTCGCGCACTATCACCATTTTTGAGCCGCAGTGATTGAATATGGCCTGCCGGGCTATGTCAAGGGGATCGGACTTATACCCGGCGGTGATGTCGAGAAGGGCTTTTGCGGCACGGACCGGCGTCTTGGCCAGTCCTTCGCGCATTGGGTTTTCGCCCAACAGTATGAGTATTTCGTTAAGGTGGGCCGCTATCCTGTCCACCAGTTCCGGATCGTGTTTGCTGATGTTTGCCACTGTCAGAATTGTTGTTGAGACCTCAGTGTGCGAGGTATTGGTGTCCTCAGTCAATGAGGTGTGACGGAGAGGGGAGCGCCGGTCAGCGGCCGATCACGATGATCTGGCTTCTGACCACCCGCATTTCCGAGCTGATGGAGGGGAATGCCCGTTTCAGTTCGGCCAGGGCGGCCTGCGCTTCGGCCTGGGTCCTGAAGTTTCCTATACGGGTGTACCAGTTGGGCGCGCTGGAATACGAATAAATCTGGCCACGGTATTTGGGGAACCTGGCCACGATGGACGATCCGCGGGCTTTGGCGCGAGCCTCGAGGGTGCGCTGGTTGGAGCCGTCGCTGAACACCTGGACCCTGAATCCCTGTATCTTGTTGATGCCGGGCTTGATCTGCTGTTTGTCGTCGGTCTGCTTACGGTCCAGGTCGTCGCGCATTATCTGGTATAGCAGCGAGGAGGGGATGTCTATGTCCACCATGCCGTTTCCGGCAGTCTCGATGCGTTCTATCAGTTCGTTACCGGCCGTGACGGTGGCTGCGGACGACGACTGGGCCGTGGCCGGAAGCGCGAGGCTTCCGGCTGCGGCTGTAAGTGTCAGTATGATATGCCTGATGCGTATCATTCGGGTTCGATTAGTCAAAAGCTTCGATTAGTCAAAAGCTTCGATGATGCCCATGAAGCTGTCGGCCTTCAGGGCTGCGCCACCGATCAGACCGCCGTCTACGTCGGGCTTGCTGAACAGCTCCTTGGCGTTGGTGGGCTTGCAGCTGCCACCGTACAGGATCGAAGTGTTGTCGGCTATCTCCTTGCCGTATTTCTCGGCTATGACGTTGCGGATGTTGGCGTGCATGTCCTGAGCCTGCTCGGCGGTAGCGGTCTTGCCGGTACCGATGGCCCATACGGGCTCGTATGCCACGACGATCTTGGCGAAGTCTTCGGGAGCCAGCGAGAACAGTGCCTCTACCTGACCGCGTACCACCTCGTTGAATGTGCCGTTTTCACGCTCCTCCAGCACCTCGCCTACGCAGAAGATGGGAGTCAGACCGTTGGCCAGAGCCAGCTTGGTCTTGGCCAGCAGCTGCTCGTTGTTCTCGCCGAAGTACTGGCGACGCTCGCTGTGGCCCAGGATTACGTGGCTTGCGCCGGTGGATTTTACCATAGCTGCGCTAACCTCGCCGGTGTAGGCACCCTTCTCGTGCTCGGAGCAGTTCTCGGCGCCAAGCTTTACCAGCTCGGGCTCCAGAACGGCGCATACGCTGGTAAGATGGGTGAACGGTACGCATACTATTACCTCGCAGTTGGCCTTCTTGTCCTTCAGCGCTGCGTTGATCGAATTGGCGAGCTCAACACCCTCGTCAAGAGTGGTGTTCATTTTCCAGTTGCCCGCTACGATATTCTTTCTCATATCAGTATTTATTAACTAATGGGTTATCGTATCTGAACTGCAAAATTAACGAAAAAATACGACATTCCACTCATGCATGGCAAAAAATACGACATTCCGTCGGTGCAAGACATAAAAACAGCCGCCTCCCGTGGAAGCGGCCATCTTTATGCGGTATGAATTAAGGTGCCGTTACTCCGAGGCGAGGTTCACGGCGTAGGTGTATTTCTTGCCGGTGGGGTATACGCCGTACAGGATCAGAGCCTTGTAGTCGTCGCTGTCCTTCATCACGGAGTTGTACACCTGCTCCACGTCTTCGCTGCTGTTGACAGGCACGTCGTTTACGGCAGTGATGATGAATCCCTCCTTCACGCCGGCGTCGCGGATGGCTCCGTCCTTGAGTCCCTTGACCTGCACGCCGTTCGAGATACCCAGACGGGTCTTGGTCTCGGCGGTCAGCTTCATGAAGGCGCAGCCAAGCTCGCTGAAGTCGCTCTTCTTGGTGATCGACGTGCTGCCGGTCTGGTTGCGCAGGGTGGCTGTCTTCTCTATCTTTTTGTTGTCGCGGTAGTAGGTCACCGTCACCTTGTCGCCGGGACGGAACTTATTGAGCTGTTCCACAAGCTGTGCGTGGTTGGCCACGTTCACGCCGTTGATGGCCGTGATCACGTCGTCCTCCTGCAGGCCGAGTTCCTTGGCCGTGCTCATGTCGTTCACCGACGCGATGAGCAGACCCGACTTAACGGCCGTGATGTCCTTCTCCTTGGCAATCTTGGAGTCGAGCTCGCGCACGGAGGCTCCGAGCACGGCGCGCTGCACTGTACCGTACTGGCGTATGTCGGCCATGACCTTCTTTACGATGGTGGTGGGGATGGCGAACGAGAAGCCCGAGTACGAGCCGGTGTTGCTGTATATGGCCGAGTTGATGCCGATCAGCTCACCCTTCAGGTTGACGAGGGCACCGCCTGAGTTGCCGGGGTTAAGTGCCGCATCGGTCTGGATGAACGATTCGATGCTGAGATTGCCCTTATGGTTCTGGCCGAGGCTGCGGGCCTTGGCGCTGACGATGCCGGCGGTAACGGTGGAGTTGAAACCGAAGGGGTTGCCCACGGCCAGTACCCATTCGCCGATCTTTACGGTCTCCGAGTCACCGAAAGTGATGGGAGTGAGGTTTTGGGCGTCTACTTTGATCAGTGCCAGGTCGGAAGCCTCGTCGGTGCCGATTATCCTGGCGTCGTAGCTGGAGTTGTCGTTGAACAGAACCTCGAGTTTATCGGCGCCGTCAACCACATGGTTGTTCGTGACGATGTAGCCGTCCTCGCTGATTATCACGCCCGAGCCGAGACCGCTCTGCACGGGCTCGTTCTTCTTGCGTTGCTGTTGAGGAGCCTGCTGACGAGGCTGCTGGGGAGTGCCGAAAAAGAAATCGAACATCCCGAAGGGATCGTAGCCGCCCTGTCCGTAGGGATTCTGCTGACGGGTGGTGTACGACTTGATACATACAACGGCATTGACCGTCTTTTCGGCCGCCTGGGTAAAGTCCGTCTCGAATGCCGGCGTGGTCACCGCGTAGGCGCTGGTTCCAACCAGAAGCGCCAGCGTGCACAATGCTGTACTTTTATTAATCATATATGATTGGTGTTTGATTGTTCGTCGGTTATTATTAATAATTTCTAACTGTCCGTATAACGTTTGTTCACTACTGATAGATTCTATTGGAATCGATATCTGTCCCGTCGAAGTTGTCCAAACTAATTTTAGGTCAGGTTAATCAGTTTAAACTACTTCGACTCGTACATTGGTTGTACTTTGCAAATTAAATGCAAAAATCGTTCCCATAGTATATCCCTTAACACTAATTGTTAAATTTAACACCAGTTAACCCCGAAAAGGGCATCGTTTTTTTATCCAGACAATTCGTAGGCCTGTTTATGCTTATATCTGGATTTTTACGGTTTGAGAATCGGATATTCTGGAAAAATCCAAAAAAATCGGTCGCCTGAAAAATATCGAATCCTCAATGCTCAAAAAACAGAGGCTGCGCCGTAAACCTTAATTACGACACAGCCCCTTATATGTTTTATAACGTCAAGACTTTATTACTTCGTTGAATTCAGTTCGTTGAAGAGCTTGCGGCATTCGGGCCAGTTCTTTTTCAGATTGATTAAGGTAAGAACTGCCATTGAAACCATTACATAAAATATCCAGTCGTCGTTATCTGATTTTATAAGAGGAATCAATAAGAATATGCCGAGGAACAGGATTATTTCTCCTGACATCATAAGCAGGCGCAGATGTGCGGTTCTTATGTATAGCTTTGCCGGTTTAACGATGGCTACGTTAATGTTTCTGAGGCGGAAAAAGAGCCACGCATATAAGATGCCGGCAAACAATGAGTATACGATGAGGCCGATATTAAGTGCTTCAGGATATTTCCGTGGAGTCACGCCTACGATAACCATTATCGTGTATATGACGGCAAAAATAAGGCATGCGATGGAACCCGTACGGAATTTATAAAGCAGCCGTGTCTGTGCCGTCTTGGATTTGGCTATGTCTATCTTGACTTCCTTGTTGGTCTTGTCAAGAGTGTCGTCCAATTTTGATATTCTGTTTTTGAGTTCGTCGAGGTTCATATCACATAAATTTAGAGAGTTTATCCTTAATTCGGCGAATTTTAGTCGCGACGGTATTGCGTTTCATGCCGAGGGTGTCGGCGATTTCATCGTACGCATGTTCGTCGAGCCAGAGCAGAATTATCGCCTTCTCGATATCTTCAAGCCTATTGATCAATGTCCTGAGAGTTTCGAGATTCTCCTTTTCGGCATCGTCGATTTCGGAGGATAATTCCGGCAGATTGATAGCCAGCGATACGGTTTCGATGTTTGAACGCGATGACCGTAATGCCATGAGGGCTGTATTGACCGCTATGCGATAAATCCAGGAGGAGATCTTGCTTTCGCCCTTGAACTGCCTTAATCCCAGCCATATATTGACATATATTTCCTGTCGTAAATCATCGAACGGCATACGGTCGGTAGCGTAAAAATAGCAGACCTTGTTGATGATGCGGGAGTGTGCCTGAATTACCGAAGCAAACTCCCTCTGGCTTATCGGAGGGCTTGTCATATTGCTGTTGTTTTGCTACGTTAGATGCATCTTTGATTCCGAAAGTTTCAGCGCCCCGCAATTTTTTATGAAATAAGGCACCTCAAGCCTAAGCCGGGTGCCTTGAAATCCTTAATATGTGCGTTCGGTTATTTTTGTGCGGGTATAATTTTCTTGACTTCACTGACCTGTAAGCCCGTTACAACGGCGATAGTGTCAAGGCTGATACCCTGCTCATGCATTTTAAGTATCATCTCGTGAGTGGCTTCCGTTCTGCCTCGTTCCTTACCCTCCATTGTGGCATACTCAAGCTGTCCCATCAGGTCTCTGTATGCCTTTTCATTAGCATCATAAGCCATTCTGTCCACCGGACACATGGCGGCATATTCAGCCATCTTCTCGAAGTCATCGAAAAGTTTCTCATCTACAAAAGCCATTATATCCATAGTCGGCATATTTATAATGTTATACATCCATTTGTCAAAAATCGTGACGCATTCCCCGGGTGTATTCTTGTCGAACAGAGGCGTCTGTATGAATATGTAACGCAACTTGTCCGAGAATAGTTTCTTTGTGCTCAAATCGCACAATCCGACATCGATCCTGAACCTCTCGGGATAGTCGGCATGTACGAAGTTCATGAACGACACGCAGTATACCGGCAGGTATTCGTATTTCCAGTTCTGGCCACGTTTCCCTTGCTCTACTATTCCCTTGGTTGAATAGTAAACCAGTCGGTCGAAAAAGTATGGCTGCGACTGGTTCTGCATCTCTACGATGAAACGTTTTCCGTTAGATGTGCGACAGTGAATGTCATAAACCACACCCCGGATCTCCTTGCCGAAACGGGACTGTTCCTTATCGAGATATTCGATGTCGACTATCGGCTCGAATCCCGGCTCGTTCGCCAGAAGGCTGTTCAGGAAGTCCATAAGAAACGGCTTGGATTCCTCACGGCCGAAGATGTATTTGAAGCCGAAGTCAACGAATGGATTGATATACTTTGCTATAACTCAGTTTCTTTCTGCGAATATAGTGTAAAAATCCGACATTTACAAATAATGATTTCACATTATGGATATAATGGATATGTATGATAATTATAGAAATTTTAAGTACTTTTGCATTATGGAATTAAGGAGAGCGAATATAGGGGATATTAATGAAGTGATGCGAATCTTTGCACAGGCTCGGCAGGCGCAGCGTTCTGCCGGATTCAGACAATGGGAGGATGGCTATCCATCGATTGAGGTGCTTAAATCAGATATTGACCATAACATAGGCTATGTCCTTGACGATAATGGCAAAACAGCCGGATATGTAGCCATTGGCCCGAATGACGCGGAGTATGACCGTCATCCCGAACTGTGGGATATAGACAAGACTTATGTGGTGTTTCACCGCATCGCCTTATCCGATGAATATAGAGGCAAAGGCTTCTCATCGATATTATTTGATTTGTCAGAGGAGGAAGGATCTCGACAGAGTGTCGAATTTGTAAGAATAGATACCGGTCTTGAAAACAAACCGATGCATCATATACTTGCTAAAAGGAATTACACCAATATCGGGGCGTGTGATTTTGTCTGGGGCCGGCGACTGGCTTACGAAAAGCCATTGTTATGACATTTACAGTTTCGTACTTTAACATGAATGAGTCCTCAATGGAATCAGGATCTGTTCATATTGTCCCGAATCTGTATTGTATCTACAAAAAATGATGTTGATTGTCTTATAAGTCGATGAAATTAAGAGTAATGTCATTGTCATGGTACTACATTTTCAACATTCGTCATTGATTCATGTTGAATTATGACTTAACTTTGCGTCGAGACTCTACAATGTAGAGGCCACTATATCTTAATTCAACCTTGTGTTAAAAAACAAATCATAATACCAGTCAATCAAAATGACAGTAAACTTTTTGAAAAAGGGCAAATTCGGATTATTGCCCTTAATGTGTTTATCGATGGCGATAAATGCCGGTGCGCAGAATCCATGCGCGCTGAAGGATGCGATGGTGATTTCAGGTAATGCACGGTTTACGGTGTTGACCCCTGAAATGATTCGCATAGAGTATAGCGATAAAGGTGTGTTTGAAGACCGTGCCACATTCACGGTCAATAACCGTCAGATGGACGCGGTGCCTGAGTTCGACAAGAATGAAGACAACGATTATCTCTACATCTCCACCGGCAAGTTGAATCTGAAATACCGCAAGGGTACGAATCCTAAAACGCTACCTGCATCGCCTCGTAATCTGACCATTACCATGATGCATAAAGGGCAAGAGATTACATGGTATCCCGGGAAACCGGATCCTTTGAATCTCAAAGGCACATGCCGCACACTGGACGGAAGTAACGGAGATAACAAACGAGCTGAACTCGAGAATGGTCTGGTATCCAGATCCGGGTGGGCGGTGATAGACGATTCATGGTCGGCTCCACGAGCCGATGGAAGCCGCTCGTTTGCGCTGACGTCCAACGATGAAGTGGGTTTCGACTGGTGGTCCGAGAGAAAAGATCCTCATGCCCTTGACCTTTATTTTATGGGATATGGTCAGGAATACAAGAAGGCGATTGGCGATTTTACGAAAATCGCCGGCAAAATTCCGTTGCCTCCGGCGTATGTGTTCGGCTATTGGTACAGCAAATATGCCTCCTATTCTTCGGACGATTATCGCCGGATTATGGCTGATTTAAAGAGCAACGGCATACCTGCCGACGTGATGATCCTTGACATGGACTGGCACTGGAACGGTGATCCCAACTGCGGCTCGGAGGGAATAGGAGGGTGGACCGGATGGTCGTGGAACACCAATCTGATTCCTGAACCTGAAAAACTGCTGGATGAAATTCATGCCAATAACTTCAGGATCGCGCTTAATCTTCATCCTGCCGACGGGGTGAACAGCCATGAATCGCCGGGTTATTACAGTGCCATGAAATCGGAACTCGGCGGAAAGTATGATGAGAACGGGAATATTGCATGGAGCCTCGATTTCCCTGATTTCACCAAGTCATTCTTCAAGAACATAATTCGCGACCACGAATCCGAGGGAGTGGATTTCTGGTGGCTTGACTGGCAGCAGCATCTGACCAGTCCGTACACTCAGGGCCTCGGGCAGACATTCTGGTGCAACCATGTATTCTACAACGACATGATGAAAAACCGTCCGGATCGACGTCCCGTGATATTCCACCGCTGGGGAGGACTGGGATGTCACCGCTATCAGATCGGTTTCTCGGGTGACGCACTCATAAACTTCCCGACATTGGCCTTTCAACCGTATTTTACCGCTACGGCCTCGAATGTGGGCTATGCGTATTGGGGACACGACCTCGGAGGTCATGCCTTTACCGACGAGAAGATTGTGAATGATCCTGAGCTTGTGTTACGCTGGATTCAGTTCGGTGTGTTTACCCCGATATTCCGTACTCATGCCACCAAAGACGACAGAATAGAGCGCCGTATATGGAAATTCCCTAATTTCCCCGATATGCTGGAGGCCGTGAAGCTGCGCTATGCGTTGTTCCCATACATATACACCATGGCACGCGAGACATACGATACCGGCATCGGAATGTGTCGTCCGCTTTATTACGAATATCCCGACCAAGAGGAGGCTTATTGGTATGAAGGAGAGTATTTCTTCGGAAACGATATATTGGTGGCGCCTGTGACGGAAGCCGCGCCCGATGGCAAAGTCAGTTCAAAGGAAATATGGTTCCCCGAAGGATCATGGTGGAGCGTGTCGACCAATGAACTTATAGACGGCCCGTGTGTCAGGACTATGGATTTTAAGGTCACTGAGATACCTTATTTCTTCAGGGCCGGATCGATAATACCTTATAACGCTCCGACAGTGAAGAATGTAACGGCCCCTGAGACCTCGCTGATTCTTAACATTGTAGCCGGCAAGGATGGAATCGGGTCCCTGTATGAGGATAAAGGGGACAACAGCGACTATGCCACTGCGTATTGCACCACGCTGTTTAATCACACAGTGAACGGTGACACGGAAACATACGTGATAAATCCGCGTGAAGGAAACGCGACTGGTCTGCCGGAAACGCGTCGATGGTCTGTAAATATCCATAATGCCACACACCCGCTTAAGGTTACTGTAAACGGCAAGCCGGTTGAATCCTCGGCATGGAAATATAATGCGGCAGAGCATTTACTGGCTTTTGATATTCCGGAGACTTCGTGTAAGGACCGTATTGAAATATCCGTGTTATATTCCGGTGACAGGGGTACAGTATCGCATTGATGCATCGTTCCTTAGATTACCGCACCGACCGGGCCGCAGGCAGGCTTATATAAGTCAATGGCTCAACGAGCCGATATTATAGAAAATATTGCCAAAAATGCAGTGAAGGAGTGTGCGGTTATAAAAAAATGATTAACTTTGTAGTGGAGAATGCCGAGGAAACAATGATTGGATTCCAAGGCATTCTCCACAATTGATTCCCGATTGATTCCAAACATACTTGAAAATAGGTCAAACCCTAACGGCAACTTCGATGAACGGAAGGAAGATAAAGACAGGCATCATACTGCTCGCCGCCATCTGGACGGCGACGCTGACGTCGTGCCACAGCTCGAAGAAGGCCGGTAGCGACGCGGGCGGTACCGTAACCGTCGAGACCATCCATGTGGGCAAAGGCGACAAATGGGGCCGCAAGGTGGCTGAGGAAGCGCTGACCTGGGTCGGCACTCCATATAGGTATGCCGGCTGCGACAAGAAGGAGGGTACGGACTGCTCGGGTATGGTGATGCGCGTATATGAGGATGTGACCGGTTGCAAGATACCGCGCAATTCGGCCAAACAGGCGGAGTTCTGCTATAAACTCGACACGAACAAGGTAGAAACCGGCGACCTCGTATTTTTCGCTACGGGCAAGGATCCGAACAAGATATCCCATGTAGGCATACTGATTGACGACAACCGGTTCGTACACGCATCTTCATCGAAAGGGGTAGTGGTGTCGGAACTGAGCCAGCCATACTATCGGCAGAGGCTGCTGATGTTCGGTCGGGTGCCCGGTCATGGCCATGGGCTTGTGTCGGACAATGCCGGTGCGGAACAGTCGAAGAAGTCGGATGAATCAGTGCTGTCCGACAAACCTGACAAGGCGAAAGAAGAATATCAGGATCCGATTTATTTTTAATTAAACTAACTTAACCATTATTTAAATCAAAAGTGATTAAGGCAAGAATAATGAGTCCGCTGCTTGCCGGCGTGCTGATAGGCATAGCGGGGACTGTGTATCTGAATGTGGGAGGTGTAGTAGGTGCCGCTATGTTTGCGTTCGGGCTTATGAGCGTGGTGTGCTGGAAGCTCGACCTGTTCACCGGCAAGAGCGGTTTCTGGAGCGGACGCATGATATGGCGTCTGATACCGGTACTGCTGCTCAATATCGCCGGAGTGGCGATGGTGGCGCTCACCACCATGAAACCCGAGATTACCGATATGGCCGTAGGGATAACCGCCAAGCGGTTTGCCACACCTGTGTGGAAGCTGTTCCTGCTGTCCGCCTGCTGCGGATTCATCATGACCACAGCCGTTAAGTTCGGACGCGAAGGCAACTGGTGGCCTTTGCTGTTCGGAGTGCCGACGTTCATTCTGTGCGGCTTCCCGCACTGCGTGGCCGACATATTCTACTGGACTGTCGCAATGGTACAAGGGGAAAGTCTTTGGGCAATATTGCCTGTTTATCTTGTCACGGTCGCCGGCAACTATGCAGGCTGCAACATACCCAGGCTGATTCCCGGCTTCACGGGAGATCCCGCTCCGAAAGATGCCAAGGAGGAAGAAGATGGCAAGGAGGAAGCTCCCGAAAGGGCATGATGGCGCTACAAACATGATGGTGCTACAAAGGGGAACGGGTAGATCGGAATTCCTGTTGTCAGCTTTTTCCCGGCAACCGGTTATCGCTGTTTTATAATGAGAAAAATTATATCTCTTTTATTTGTCATTGCTGTTCTTGCTTCGTGCTCGAAGTTGGAATCACGATATGACAGGAAGATTAGTCAAGCCGAACTGTTGATGCCAGTTGATCCCGACAGTGCCATGACTATTTTGGAGTCGATAGATCAGTATGACTTCAAGAGTGATTCATTAAAAGCTAAATTCCATTATCTCAAGGCATACGGGCACATGAAGCTCAACCGCTCCATGGTTGGAGACTCGTTGATTAGCTTTGCGCACAATTATTATAGAGGTAAGGACATAGTTAAAGATATGCGGAGTGGCACCGCATTTGCATTCTACAAGTTCTGGGTTGGCGACACTCCGGGGTCAATCACAATGCTTGATTCTCTTACAAAGCTGTCGAATGTGCCCGATTCTCTAATGGCAGAGGCATTGAGAATCCGAGTCTTGCTCGGTACATCTGAGTATCAAGGTCGTCAAATTATACCATTGGCAAAAAGGCTTCACATACTCGAAAACGATACGCTGAGAAAGATGGAGGCAAAGTATATGCTCCTGGCTGGATATGAGTATGCCGGAGAAATTGATTCTGCCTTATATCTCGTTAACGAGCTTATTGACTATGCCCGTAGCCAGGACTGGGGTGACAAGCAGTTTCTGTTTATGGTTGAACAGGCACAGCTTCTTACCGAATCGGGACACGATGGCGAAAGCGACAGACTTATCGATGAGATATTCAGCAAAGCAGGTCACGACAACGGTGCCGCAGACATGCTCCATTTCCAATATGCTATAAATGCATTGAACCGAGGAGACGTGAACCGTGCGTCGCGTTTCCTTGCAATCGCCGACAGTCTTGCTTTCAAATTGCGAGGTAATGATGACGCATATTTCCGTAGTTACAGCAATCTGCTTCATGCGATGATTGAATTCAAACAGACGGGGCGCATAAAACTTATGCATATAAATGGACTGAACAACCGACAGAGTGAGCGGTTCAACCGTATGAAAGCCTCGCAATGGGAATCCGAGCGTGGCGCGCTCCATCAACAGAATCGTGCATTGGTACTGAAATCTGAAAGCGAGCACAAGACTATAATTATACTTATTATAAGTCTCGCTGCACTTCTTATGCTCGGAGGTAGTGCATGGATTCTCATTCTGCGCCGTCAGCATGAACGCGACAACGAAGAACGTATCGAGGCGTTGCAGAAAATGGTGGAGGAGTACAGATCTGCGCACACTCAGGAACCTGAAAAAGCCGATTCCTCATCTGTCCGGGGCATAATGCTCAAACAGCTTGGCATAATCAAGATGGTGGCAGAGACACCGACTGAGCAGAATCGTGAGATGCTGCGTAGAATCTCTGCCATTGACGGTAAAACCAACGGCGAACTCGTGGACTGGGAAAAGGTATTCGAAATGATCGACAGCCTTTATTCAGGATTTTATCGTAAGCTCCACAGGCTGTATGGAGAACAGCTTACTCCGAAAGAGGAGCAGATCATAGTTCTGCTTATAGCCGGATTCTCGACTAAAGAGATAAGCGTGATTACAGGCCAGACTACCTCCACAATCTACGTCCGTAAATCATCTGTAAGAAAGAAGCTCGGGGTGCCCGAAAAGGAAGATATTGTGGAGTTCCTTAAAAACCGGGACAAGGATTAAGAGACCATTAAGACGGCGCAACTACTTATTAAGACTTTTAAGAGATGCAACCACTGATTATCAGTGTGTTGCATCTTGTGTATTAAGACTTTTATATTTGGAGTTAAAAGACTTTCAGATATAATTTTGCATCAGAGAATCATACAAATCTGATGTGAAATGAAATCTGTGGTTTTATTGCTTTTGTCGGCCGTAATGTCTGTGACAGCGGTCCATGGCCGGGATATTTCCGGCAAAGTGGTAGGAGAGAATGATACTCCGCTTGACTATGTCAACGTTGTGTTGTACCGCGACTCTACCTATATTATGGGTACCGTTACCGATCAGTCCGGTCTGTTTTCCGTTCCAACAGATGCCGACGCGCATCTTGCAATCAGGGTTTTCTTTGTCGGTTACGAGAGAGTTGAGCTTCCGGTCCCGGCTTCGGGCCGGATGGGTATAATCAGACTTGTGCCTGTCACGACGGAATTGGATGACGTAGTGGTACGCGCCACAAGGCCCTCAACGACGATGAAAGGCAATGCGCTCGTCACCAATGTGGAAGGAAGCTCGCTGGCCATTGCCGGCACGGCAAACGATGTGCTGACACGTGTGCCGATGGTGGTGGACAACGGCGGCACAATTGAAGTGTTCGGCAAGGGAGTACCTGCAATCTACATCAACGGTCGCAAGGTCAACGACCTTCAGGAACTATCGCAACTCAATTCCAATGACATCAAGAATGTTTCTGTAATAACCAATCCGGGAGCTTCTTATGCCGCCAACGTGAAATCTGTAATCATTATCCGCACTAAACCGCCTAAAGGCGACGGATTCAGCGGTACCCTCCGCACCGATAACGGTTTTCAACACTATTTCCGCACAGGTAACTCAATCGACCTGAAATACCGCACAAGAGGACTTGAAGTATTCGCCAACTACGGCTGGTGGTACGGTAATAACCGCAATGATCGTCTTAACGACATGACGACCACGACACCGGCAGGAAGATATAACCAGTCAATCCGGACAATAGGCAAGCAGTCTTACAACGATATGACAGGCAAAGTCGGCTTTTCCTTCATGTTCAATGATAAGCACAGCATCGGCGCTTATTATCAGAACAGCTGGAACCGCCACCATACAACCGGAACTATTCCGAGTGAAGTCTGGCAGAACGGTGCGTTACTTGACCGCTATAATTCTGACGTAAACAATAGATCGACGGCACTCCCGCGCCATAATGTCAATCTATACTATAACGGCATTGTCGGCAAATTCACTTTAGACTTTAATGCGGATTTTCTTTGGTATAAAAACCGTGAGCTTTCATTGAGCGATGAACTCAGCGAAACAGGGGATAACCGCAATGTAAGCACTGAATCGACCAACCGTAACCGAATGTTTGCCGAGAAATTAGTTGTCAGTCATCCGCTCTGGCAGGGACAGATAAGGTTTGGAGAGGAATACACGAATACACGCACCACGAATGTCTTTACAGCAAACATCCCCGAAATACCGGAGGCCGACAACCGTGTGGAGGAAAGCAATATCGCCGCTTTTGTGGAGTTTGCAAGAGGGTTCGATCGCTTCAATGTCGGTGTCGGACTTCGCTACGAACATGTGAAATTCGATTATTATGAGATGGGTGAGCATCGTGACGGTCAAAGCAAGACCTATAACAATCTGTTCCCCTCGCTGAATATCTCCACTCAGATAGGTAATGTCCGTATGGGACTGAACTACTCAGGCAAAACTGTACGACCAGGTTATGGACAGCTCGACGGAGCCGTCAGCTATATCAACCGCCTCACTTATGAGACCGGCAATCCATATCTGAAACCCACAAAAATGCAGACCGTGGAATATATGGCGCAGTGGCGTCAGTTCTTCGCACAAGTGTCGTATACATACTTGAAGGATGGCGTGTACCACATCACAGAGCCTTACGGCGCGGATGGAGAGGCAACCATCATTCGCACTGCAAATCTTGACCACCGCCATTATCTTCAGGCATTTGTCGGCGGTCAGTTCAAAGTCGGAGTATGGTCGCCTCGCGTGAATGTCGGCATGATGAAGCAATGGCTCACGCTGCCGGTCGACGGCAAGCCTATGAAAATGAATACTCCCGGGTTTCTGTTCCAATGGCAGAATGCCATTCACCTCCCGTTCGACATCTGGCTTAATATCGACGCACAACTGATGACACATACGTGGGAAAATAATATGAAACTGTCGAATACTCCCTGGTACGTCAATGCCAAGATTTACAAGGGATTCCTCAACAACGTTTTCAGTGTCACCTTTGAGACAAAAGACTTGTTCAACACATCCGGCAACAATGCCATGATGTACAACGACGCGGTGAAACTTGTCCAGAAGAATTTCTCGCCCGGTCGATCGGTAATGCTCACTCTCCAGTACCGCTTCAACACCACCCGTGACCGCTATCGTGGCACCGGTGCCGGAAACAATGAGAAATCCCGATTTTAGGACTTTCTTAACAATGAATCTATTATATGGCAAAGCCCCGACTTGTGTGAAAGTCAGGGCTTTGTCTTATGTTTTGCAGCAGGTTATCCCATCACGACATCGACGGTATTGTTCGATCCCTCAGGGAATACGTTGATGATGTTGCCGGTGACAGGCAGACCGTTTACGGTGATTGACTTCACGCCCTTGCAGACGCCGTCGGGATTCATGACGCGGATGTGGTAGTGGGCGCCCCGGAACGTGCGGTCCAGTTCATAGCCTTTCATATCCGACGGAATGCAGGGGTCGATGCGCAATCCGTTGAATTCCGGCTGTATGCCGAGGATGTATTGCGACACGGTAAGCCAGTTCCAGGCTGCGGTTCCTGTGAGCCAGGAGTTCTTGGCCTGACCCGGATTCGGCGCATCCTTTCCTGCCGTCATCTGGCTGTAGACGTACGGTTCCACTTTATGCAGGTCGCTGTGTTCCTCCACCCATGCCGGAGCAATCTTGGTGTAGTATTCCCAGGCGCGGTCGCCGTTGCCTACGATGGTCTCGGCCACGATGATCCAGGGATTGTTGTGGGCGAAGATGCCGGCGTTCTCCTTATAGCCCGGAGGATAACTCGAGATCTCGCCGTATTCAGGCACATACTCGGTGAATGCCGGATTGTTCAGCACTATGCCGTGAGGGGAGTCAAGATGAGTCCTGACCGATTCCAGTGCCCGGTTCACAAGACCCTCCTCCAGACCGATTTTGGCCATGGAGCACCAGCCCTGCGACTCGATGAATATTTTGCCTTCCTTGTTCTCTTTGGAGCCTACGGGGCGGCCGAAGTAATCGTAAGCGCGCAGGAACCATTCGCCGTCCCAGCCATGTTTCTTCACGGCCTCGGCCATCGCCTCCACGTGCTGCATGGCTCGATCGTATTCGCGTGTATTGCCTATGGCCTTGCACAGCTCGGCATACTGTTCGCCGCACATCACGAACTGACCGGCTATCATCAGTGACTCTGCCTTAGAGTCACCCTTCTTGTTCTCGGTGGTCTGATACGACTCGTTCGGATCGTTGCTGAAGCAGTTCAGGTTCAGGCAGTCGTTCCAGTCGGCGCGGCCTATCAAGGGTAGCCCGTGAGGTCCGAGGTGCGAGATCACGAAGTTGAAGCTGGTGGTGAGGTGTTCCATCAGTGGCACCTCGCTGCCGGGCTTGTTGTCGTAGCTCACAGGCTCGTTCAGGATGGAGAAGTCGCCCGTCTCCTTGATGTATGCCACTGTGCCGAATACGAGCCACATCGGATCGTCGTTGAAACCGGAGCCGATGTCGTTGTTGCCTCGTTTGGTCAGGGGCTGGTACTGATGGTAGCAGCTGCCGTCGGGGAACTGCGTGGCCGCGATGTCAAGTATGCGCTGACGGGCGCGCTGGGGAAGCAGATGCACGAATCCCACCAGGTCCTGACATGAGTCGCGGAAGCCCATGCCGCGGCCTATGCCGGACTCGAAGAAGCTGGCCGAACGCGAGAAGCAGAACGTGATCATACACTGATACTGATTCCAGATGTTTACCATACGGTCCAGTCTCGGCTCTTCGCTCTGCACGTGGTAGATGTCCAGCAGACGGTCCCAGTAGTTGCGCAGTTCGCCGAAAGCGCGCTCCACTTTTTCAACTGTATCGAAACGGTCCATCAGGTCGCGGGCCTTCTTCTTGTTGATTACGCCCTTCGATTCCCACTTCTCGCTGTCGGCGTTCTCAACATATCCTAACAGGAATACGAAGTCGCGTGCCTCGCCGGGTTTCAGCTCCACGTTGATGCAGTGAGCGGCTATCGGGCTCCATCCGTGAGCCACGGAATTGGCGCATTGTCCCGCAGCTACGGCGTCGGGAGTATCAAAGCCGTTGTAAAGTCCTAAGAATGTCTCGCGGTCGGTGTCGAAGCTGTCGACAGGACAGTTCACCGTGTAGAAGTCGTAATGGTTGCGGCGTTCACGGTATTCGGTCTTGTGGTATATTGTCGAGCCGTCAATCTCGACCTCGCCCGTAGAGAAATTGCGCTGAAAGTTCTCCATGTCGGTCTGCGCGTTCCACAGACACCATTCAATGAAGCTGAACAGCTTCACGTTTTTGGTGCTGTCCGAACGGTTGGTCAGGGTGAGACGGCACACCTCGGCGTTGGTCTTCAACGGGTCGAAGAACAGGGTGGAGCATTCCAGACCGTTCTTGATGCCCGAGATACGCGTATAACCAAGGCCGTGACGGCACTCATACTTGTCAAGGGGAGTCTTGCAAGGTTTCCACGATGGATTCCAGGTCACGTCGCCATCCTTGATGTAGAAGTAGCGGCCGCCGGCATCCATAGGCACTCCGTTATAACGGTAGCGGGTGAGACGGCGGAATTTGGCATCCTTGTAGAAGCAGTAGCCTCCTGCAAAATTGGAGATCAGCGAAAAGAAATCCTCGTTGCCCAGATAGTTGATCCAAGGCCAGGGTGTGACCGGATTCGTGATGACGTATTCGCGCGCGGCGTCGTCGAAATATCCGAATTTCATATATGCAGTGTTTTGTTTATTTCGGGTTTGTGCGTTTGAGGGTGGGTTATATCCTTCACCCCACAAAATTAATATAATCGGAGGAATTTGAGAAAAAAATATTGATAATGTTAACAAAAGGATACCTAAGTGTTACGATTATTACGTTTTCAATGTGTAGATGGGGGAATCAAGACGTAATAACGGGAGTTCGGGATAAGAAACGCCAAAAAAATTGAATCGGCAGCCTGAAAAAGTTGCCGATTCTGTCGGCAATGTCACAGATATTTAGCAATTTAGAGGTGTCAAACAATAACTGCTGTATCATGATTACCGAGAGCAAAGTTACTGAAATCTTCTGTATTGCCGATGATTTTTGCAAAGAATTTGAAGAGGAGATGGCGAAAAACACCCTTCCGTCCTCTCCTGACGCCCCGAAACGCCGCCGGAAGCGTATGATGTCCGACGCGGAGGTCATCACGATTCTGATCTGCTTCCACTTCAACACCTACCGCAACTTCAAGCATTATTATCTGTCATGCGTGTGCGGACAGTGGAAGCATCTGTTCCCACGCCGGTTCTCGTACAATCGTTTTGTCGAGGTCATGCCGCGTTGTTTCGTGGCGCTGACAATGTTCCTCCGTCTTGCCTGTTTCGGCCAGTGCACGGGCATCAGCTTTGTCGACAGCACCTGCATCCCGGTGATACACAACAAACGTGAGTTCAACATGAAGGTGTTCAAAAGCATCGCGGCCAAGGGCAAGAGCACCATGGGATGGTACGTCGGCTTCAAACTGCATCTCCTGTGCAACGAAAAGGGAGAGCTCGTGAACTTCGTCCTGACCCGCGCCAACGTCGATGACCGCGAGGTGTCAGTCATTGACACTGTGACAGATAAGGTGTTCGGCAAACTGTACGCCGACAAGGGATATATCTCGCAATCTCTTTTCGGACATCTGTGGGACAACGGGGTGTATATCGTGAGCGGCCTGCGCTCGAACATGAAACAGCGTCTCATGCCCCTATACGACAAGATAATGCTCCGGAAAAGAAGTGTCATCGAGTCAATCAACGACATGCTCAAGAACGTGGCGCAACTGGTGCATTCCCGTCACCGCAGCGTCCATAATTTCATCATGAACCTGCTTGCGGCAATGGGTGCATACTGTTTCTTCTCCATAAAGCCCAAGGTAAATTTCGATTCCGAGGTACCTGAGTCAAACGGGCAGCTCGTCCTCTGGCGATAAACAACAGCGGTTAAATAATCAGTCGATCAGACCGGATCGCCCGATGATTTATGCAATGTCGTGAAGTATCCGATTGGACTATCGTTAACCCGAACTCGCGTTATTACGAAGTAGCTTCGAGCGCATGGGAGAAAACGCGTCGATGCCGTCTGTGCGGTGTTAGAGCGGTTGATGAACGACATAAGGGGCTGCGCCTATTTGGACACAGCCCCTTTGTTATCTAATTTTCTATTTACTTAAGTATCTTCTTTGCTTAGTACCGGTAGCAGGTACTTAGTAGCGGTAGCAGGTGATGATGGCCTCGTCGGTGTGGAGGATCATCTTGTTGTGGCGCGGGAATTCGACATCCATAACGGTCGGGTTGCTCTTGATTCCGTAATAACCGAGCTTCTCTGCGCTCGGATTGGCCGGGTCGCGGAAATCGACGCCGAGTTTCCCTTCTTTCTTATTGTAGTTGATCTCGCCGGTGCCGAGACCGGGCCATTGCGTTATCTCAAGCTGGGTCCGTATGAAATAGTCTTCCGGATGCTTGATCTCGCCGGTCCGGGTCATTTCGATGGTGGAGATACGCCAGAAGCCGTCGATCTTGCCGTTGGATTTGGAGCGGCGGCAGCCAATATCGTGATTATGATGAGTGTGAGCAGGGTTATCTTCTTCATAATTTCAGTTTCGTTTACAGCACGTGGTGCCGATCATTAATGATGACAAAATTACAACTTTACTATTAAACCACAAAATTTCTTTTGAAGTTTGAATCCAATGTTGTAATTTTGTAGAATGAGGGGAGTGGAACTCCTTAATGTGGGGGAGTGGAACCTGTTAAGTTAAATTATAGAAACATTTTCAACATCAATGGCTAATAATAAACCAAGCATACCCAAGGGCACACGTGATTTCACGGCGGTCGAGATGTCGCGCCGCAACTATATATTCGACACCATCAAGCGTCAGTTCCGGCTGTTCGGTTACAAGCAGATCGAGACTCCGGCCATGGAGAATCTGTCGACGCTGATGGGCAAGTATGGCGACGAGGGCGACAAACTGCTGTTCAAGATACTTAATTCGGGCGACTGGCTGAAGGATGTCAGCGACGAGGAGCTGTTGGGCCGCAACGTGGTGAAGCTTACTCCAAAGGTTGCGGAGAAGGGGCTGCGCTATGACTTGACCGTGCCGTTCGCGCGCTTCGTGGTGCAGCACCGCAACGACCTGCAGATGCCGTTCAAGCGTTATCAGATACAGCCGGTATGGCGCGCCGACCGTCCGCAGAAAGGGCGTTACCGCGAGTTCTATCAGTGTGACGCCGACGTGGTGGGTTCCGAGTCGCTGAACAACGAGATTGAGCTGGTGCAGCTTATCGACGCCGTGTTCTGCGACTTGGGCATCAACATCACCGTCAAGCTGAACAACCGCAAGATCTTAGCCGGTATCGCCGAGACCGTAGGCCATGCCGACAAATTAGTGGACATAACCGTGGCCATTGACAAGATAGACAAGATCGGCCTGGAGAACGTTAACGCCGAGTTGCTGGAGAACGGCATATCGGCCGAGGCTGTCGAAAAACTGCAGCCTGTGCTGACCATGACCGGCAGCAACGCCGAAAAACTCGACCTGATGGCTGATATGCTCCGTGATTCAGAGACCGGCATTAAGGGCGTTGCCGAGATGCGCGAGGTGATAGAAGGCGTTGAGGACTTGGGTCACAAATGCACCGTCGAGGTGGATCTGTCGCTGGCACGTGGCCTGAACTATTACACCGGCACCATCCTGGAGGTGAAAGCCAACGACGTGCAGATGGGCTCCATCACCGGTGGCGGACGTTACGACAACCTTACCGGCGTGTTCGGTATGCCGGGCCTGTCGGGCGTGGGCATCAGCTTCGGCGCCGACCGCATCTACGACGTGATGAACCAGCTGAACCTCTATCCCAAGGAGACGGAGGAGAGCATCAAGATCCTGTTCATCAACTTCGGCGATAAGGAGGCACGTCAGGCCATGAAATATGTTAAGGAACTCCGTGCCAACGGCGTGCCGTCGCAGGTGTATCCCGATTCGGTCAAGATGAAGAAGCAGATGAGCATCGCCGACGCCGACAAGGTGCCGTATGTTGCATTTGTGGGCGAGCAGGAGATGGCCGACGGCAATATTATGGTCAAGGACATGACCACCGGCGAGCAGCGGAAATACACCGTCGCCGAACTGATTGAAAAACTGAAGTGAGATGGGAACGATATCCAGAAGGGATTTTGATATCCGTCAGCCCTACTTCCCGGAGACTTCGGATTGCGATGACTTCTATTACGGACTCGCCAATCTGATAGAGGACAGAATAGGGAAGGACGAGTACGGACAGACTCTGTCGCAATCGTTGCGCGGGCATCTGGCCCTGACTCTGATAGGATATCTGCAGGACATAGTGAACGATGCCGGGCTGTGGCGGTCGTTCGTCGACACTAACCGCCGGCTGTACGGCTGGACCGTGCCGTTCCATGAAATCGGACCGGACTATACCGACTACGAGCTGAACCGGGAGGATATCCGCTTCCTGGTGTGGTATGACATCGCGATGATGGACATAGAGCGTCGCGCCCTGTACCCGCTTGACGATAAGCTGATGGCAATGGCCGACGACCTGTGGAAATACATCGACCGCATATACGACGACTGCCCCATGGAGGTGAAATATGACTTCGCACGCGGTCTGTCAATGACCGATCCGGCCGACCAGGAGGATATTCTGCATGTGGCCTACTGGCTGTTCAACAACAGCTGGCTGCTGACGCCGGCCTTCGCCTTGTCGCTCAACATCATGGCCAACATGCCCGACGTAAAGGAGGACAAGGACGGCATTCTGCTCAACAAGCGCATCGATGCCGCGGTGTCGGAAGATACCGTCGGACCGCTGGCGCTCTATACCCAGGAATGGGTCTACCTGCTGTTGAACGGCAAGCTGCCCGATACCGCCATGGACGAACCGGAGGCCGTGCCCGGCGAGAACAACCATCCGTACTACGACAAGTTCGTGGCCGCTGCAGGCGGGAAACATATTGCATATTTCGCCGACTACGACAGCATGAACCGATTCTTTATCGAGGCGTTGGGATGGGAGAAGGATACCGAGCATCTCAGTCAGGTCAAGAACGGCCGAGACTTCGTGCTTCTTGTAAATCCTAAGAAGGGAATGCTGATGGCACGCAATGTGGCAAAGTGCATTGCCGATCCGGAGAATCCGCTTTACGATAAACTGTACGCGCGCAAGATGGCGATTGAACTGCTGGCGGTGCGTGGCCTTTGTCCCGTCGACCTGCTGAAGTACGTGCTGAAGCACGGCTGGCTGCCCGACGCCTGCTTCCCCGATTCGGACAATACGGAGCTGGTGGCACGTAACGCCGATTTCATAGCCCGCTGCTATCTGCAGGACTATTATCGCGGCGATTGACATTAACGGCAGATGATTGTTAAAATGATGGAAAATAGTTAAAACCCGCTTTTCGGTGCAACTGTTTAAACCATTACGGTTTCCATCTGTCTACCATATAAAATAAAAACCTGAAGCAATGAAGAAAATATTATTGACACTTGGCGTCTTAGCCCTGTCACTACCTGTTGCACAGGCTCAATACGACGACATATACTACAACCCGGACAAGCCGTCCGCAAGCAGGACAACTCAGACCAAGAAGCAGAAACAGCAGAAGAAGTCAAACTATATAGCTGATTTCAGCAATATGGATGTCGATGAATACAACCGTGTCGGCGACATGTATTATGCCACGCCGGTAGACACCATCGGCACCGCTGTGGAGAACGGTCAGGATTTCGTCTATACACAGCAGATACAGAAGTATTACAACCCGACCATCGTGCTGGACAATGCCGATCTGCTTGAGGATGTGCTGAACAACTCGTACGGCAACGTCGAGGTCGTTATCAACAACAACGGCGTGCCGGTGTTCTCGCCCTACTACTCGTCGGTGTACTATAACTACCCGTTCTATGCATCATGGAACTGGGGTCCGAGCTGGACCTGGACGTGGGGACCGAGCTGGACATGGCATTGGGGTTGGGGACCGAGCTGGGCCTGGGGACCGAGCTGGACATGGGGACCGAGCTGGAGCTGGGGCTGGCGTCCCGGTTACTATCCCGGCTGGGGACCCAGCTGGAGCTGGGGACCGGGTTACTATCCCGGCGGATGGCACAGACCGTTCCATGCCGACTATCGTCCCGGCGCACACCGTCCCACGGCACCGCGCCCCGGGTGGAGCGGCAACCGTCCCAGAGGGGGCAACTATCACGGACATTTGGCAGGACGTCCCACCCGCGGCGACCGTTACAACAGCCCGGGCAACGGTTCGTTGACCACCAACCGCCGTCAGTATGCCGGCAACCGCCGTGGTTACACCGACGCTTCGAACTCGGCAGCAATATCCGGCAACCGTCTTTCCACAAACCGCTCGCAGCGTGTGGAAAGGAATCTGAACAATGCCAACAGGCTGCAGTCAGGCACTTCGACAAGCCAGGGAACGACGCCGAATCGCAACTACGGAACGTCGACCAACCGTTCGAACCGCACGTTCAACAGCACGAACAGCACGAGCAGCAACCGCAACAGCTATAACACCAATCGTAGCACTACAAATCGCAACAGCTACAATACGAACCGTAACAGCTACAACAACACGAACCGCAGCAGCTACAACCGCAGCAACAACAGCAGCAGTTATAACCGTAGCAGTTCTTACGGATCGTCAAGCCGAAGCTACGGCGGCGGCAGCCGCAGTTACGGTGGCGGTGGACGTTCAGGCGGCGGTCACAGAAGATGACAAGCTATTGATTACCTGATAACTCATCCGAACCGTTAAGCGCTCGGATGAGTTATAATTTTAAGAATAAATGGTTTCAAGTATCTGTGTCAGGATAGGTAAATATAAGGCGCAGGGTATAACAGGTTATAAAAGGATGATATTATGAAAAGATACTTATTTATGGCATTGCTTGGTTTGCCGTTGGGCGCGATGGCGCAAAGCCCGATCGACGCGTATCAGCTTTCGCAACAGGACCTGAAGGGTACGGCCCGTTTCATGTCGATGGGCGGTGCGTTCGGCGCATTGGGCGGCGACCTCTCCACCCTGTCTCAGAACCCGGCCGGTATCGGCGTGTACCGCAGCAGGGAAGTGGGCCTGACCCTCGACCTGGACTGCCAGCGCTCCACAACCGACTACATGGGCCTGAAGCACACCATGACCAACGAGAAGTTCTATCTGAACAATATCGGTTTCGTATGGTCGTGGAACCTCGGCAACGATGTGCTGGAGAACTTTAACATCGGATTCACCTACAACAAGGGCGCTTCCTACAGCCGCCGTTACGAGGGTGGAGTGCCACAGCTCAAGACTTCATTGTCAAACTATATCGCTGGCATAGCCAATTCCTACCATCTTACTGAGCCGGATGTGATGTCTGGCGATAACTACGATCCATACGTGGATTCAAACGCTCCCTGGAGCGCCATCTTGGGTTACGATTCATATCTGATCAATCCCGAAGGTGATCCCGAGCAGCCCAACTGGCAGGGTCAGTTCGGCGACGGTACACGTGGCCGCGGACATTATTATGTAAGGGAATCCGGCTCGCGCGACGACTATAACATCGCACTCGGCGGTAACTTCGCCAACAAGGTGTACTGGGGTATGAACTTCGATATAGTAAGCGCAAGCTACACCATCCGTTCGGAATGGGGCGAACAGCTTGACGGCGCATACGTGTTCAATCCCAATACAAAGCAGGTTGAGCAGATGAGCGCCGACTGGAACATGGACAACCTGTACAGCATGAACGCCACAGGATTCAGCTATAATCTCGGTGTCATAGTCCGTCCCATCCAGGCTTTGCGTTTCGGTCTGGCTTTCCATACGCCTACATGGTTCCGCGTGACCGAGAATTTCGCTCCCGACTATATCGATTATTCGTATCCCTTCGACAATGGTACGGGTTATGCCGTGACCAACGACGACATCGAGACCTACAACAAGGTCAATCTCTCCAGTCCCTGGAAGGTAATAGCCAGTGTGGCCGGTGTGATCGGCACCAAGGCCATCATATCGTTCGACTACGAGTGGAATGGAGTGAAGAATATGAAGTACCGCAAGGATACGCGCCGCTACTGGAACGAATGGGATGAAGGCTGGGATAACGGCTGGTACGATCCCGTGTATCCCGACTGGGACTACAGCACGTGTGCCACGCGCAGCGGCGCCGACCAGGCAATACGCGACGCCAACCAGCTGATCAAGGTGATATACAAGGACACTCACACCATCCGTCTCGGCGCGGAATACAGGGTCCTTCCCGTTCTGAGTCTCCGTGCCGGATATAGCTGGACATCGTCGCCCATGTCTGCTGCGGCCCGCGACAATGTCGCCAACGTGCCCACCGCAGGTGCCCTGGCTAACTTCCGTCTCGACAATCAGACCACTTACGTTACCGGCGGTATCGGATTCAACAAGAACGGCTGGTATGCGGACGCCGCTTACGTATGGAAGCATAATACATCCAGGTATTACCCCTTCGCACCGGATCCTGCAAACGTGGCAGGCACGGTGATGAACCCGAAGGTTTCGTTCAACAACTCGCAGGTTGTGCTCTCGTTAGGTTATAAGTTCTGATGACCGATGAATAAAATTGAAATAAACCGCCTGACCACGGGTTATCCGGGTCGACGCGGTTTCATAGAGATAGAAAAGGACCTCACCGCCACATTGCGTGGCGGTGAGTTTACTTGTTTGTTAGGTCCCAACGGTGCCGGAAAGACCACGTTGCTGCGCACCCTGTCCGGATTCCTGCCCCCTTTGTCGGGCACCATCATGATAGACGGCCGTGAGCTTCGCAGCTACAGCCATGCAGAGCTGGCCAGGAAGATAGGGGTGGTGCTTACCGAGCGTCCGGATGTAACGTCCATGACCGTAGAGCAGCTTGTAGCCCTGGGTCGCAGTCCCTACACAGGGTTCTGGGGCCGCTTGACAGGCAAGGACGAGAAGGTGGTGGAACGCAGCATGGAACTTGCCCATGTACAGGGAATGCGCCACCGCCTGGTCAGCACGCTTAGCGACGGCGAGCGGCAGAAGGTGATGATAGCCAAGGCACTGGCTCAGGAAACGTCCGTGATATTCCTGGACGAGCCCACGGCATTCCTTGACTTCAGGAGCAAGGTGGATACCATGCAGTTGCTCAAGAAACTGGCTCGTCGGGAAGGTAAGATCATATTCCAGTCCACGCATGACGTAAATATGGCGCTGCAGCTGGCCGACAGGATATGGCTGGTGGACAAAAATTTAGGCGTGTCCATAGGCACGCCTTCCGAACTGGCCGAGAACGGCGAGTTAGTCAGATTCTTTTCGGGTGATGGAATCCGTTTCAACCCCGACACCGGCGTCTTTGACCTTGTGATAGGGTGACAGACTGAGCAATACCGAGTCGCGCAGCTCCACTATGCGCAGCGTGATATTAGTCAATGCCTCGTCGTGGCTTTCGTTTGCATACAGAAAGACATCGGCGGGGTATTTATAGTTCAGCTTGGTCATGCGGTCGTCAAAGTCCTGCATCAGCCTCAGCACGGTAGCCGAGTCCTTAGCCAGTTTGACAGAGTCTCGATAGGCGCATGCCAGGTCGATGCTTTCCTGCATCAGCTGTCGGGCTGCCGCTGCATTGTTGTCGTTGCTTTTCTGTACGCATCCTGTCATCAAGGCAGGCAGCATGGCAATCCATAACAGATGTCTCATTCCCGACAGGTGCTTCGTTTCCATCAGTCGTTTCATTTCGCTAACTTTGGTTTGAGGTATTGACCGGTGTAGCTGTCCGGGCATTCGGCTATCTGTTCGGGGGTGCCGGTGGCCACGACGTTTCCGCCCGCTTCGCCACCTTCCGGACCTATGTCTATCACCCAGTCGGCGCACTTAACTACATCCATGTTGTGCTCGATGATGATTACGGTGTTTCCTTTGTCCACCAGGCGGTTCAGCGACTTCATCAGCACCGAGATGTCGTTGAAGTGCAGTCCGGTGGTCGGCTCGTCGAAGATGAAGATGGTGCCCTGCTGTTTCTCCTGGGCTATGAACCATGCCAGTTTCACGCGCTGGTTCTCACCGCCGGACAGGGTGGACGATGACTGGCCAAGCTTGATATAACCCAATCCAACATCCTGCAAAGGCTTCAGCCGCTTCACTATTCGTTTCTCGTCCGTGCCGTTTACCTCCGAGAAGAACTCGATGGCCTGGTTCACGGTCATGTCCAGCACGTCGTGGATGTTCTTGCCCCGGTATTCCACGTCAAGCACCTCCTGTTTGAAGCGCTTGCCATGACAGCAGTCGCATTCCACCTTTATGTCGGCCATGAACTGCATGGGGATGGTTATGGTGCCTTCGCCCTGGCATTCCTCGCAACGGCCGCCGTCGGTGTTGAACGAGAAATAGGCCGGTGTGTAGCCCATCTGCTTCGCCAACTGCTGTTCGCTGAACAGCTTGCGGATTTCGTCGTATGCCTTCAGGTAAGTGGCGGGATTGCTGCGCGACGACGTGCCGATAGGGTTCTGGTCCACGAATTCGATACCGGTCACTTCCCTGATGTCGCCGGTGATGGCGCGGTGTGTGCCTGGCGTATCGCCCGCTTCCCCCAGTGTACGAAGCATTCCCTTGTACAGAATCTCGTGTACAAGTGTAGACTTGCCGCTTCCGCTTACGCCCGTCACTACAGTCATTACGTTCAGCGGGAAGGTTACGTCGATGTCCTTCAGGTTGTTTTCGGCCGCGCCTTCCACCTTGACGTTCTTTTTCCACCGGCGTCTGCGATCGGGAACCGGTATGGTGCGGTTGCCTTGCAGGAAGTCGATGGTGTACGAGCCCGATTTGTTCTTATTCTTAAGCGATTTCTTCAGGTCGCCCTGGAATATTATCTTACCGCCGAGGCGTCCGGCGTCGGGGCCTATGTCCACGATTTCGTCGGCGGCCAGCATGATGTCCTCGTCATGTTCAACTACGATCACGGTGTTGCCTATCTGCTGCAGGTTTCTCAGCACCTGTATCAGCTTGTGAGTGTCGCGAGAGTGCAGTCCGATGGATGGCTCGTCAAGAATGTAGAGCGAACCTACCAGCGAGCTGCCTAACGATGCCGCTAAGTTAATGCGCTGGCTTTCTCCGCCCGACAGCGAGTTGGAGAGACGGTCGAGTGTGAGGTATCCCAATCCGACGTCCAACAGGAACTGCAGGCGCTGTTTGATTTCCACCAACAGACGTTTGCCCACGGTTTGGTCAGTTTCAGAAAGGGTGAGGGCATCGAACCAAGGCTTGAGGTCCGACACCGGCATACGCACCAGTTCGGTTATGGACTTGCCCCCAATCTTCACATATTCGGCATCGGGACGCAGTCGCGAACCGTTGCAGTCGGGACAGGTGGTCTTGCCACGGTAGCGGGCCTTGAGCACGCGGTACTGTATGCGGTCCTGGTTCTTGTCCAGCCATTTGAAGAATCCGTCGATTCCCTCCCATAGGCTGTTGCCGTGCCACAGAAAGTCCTTCTGAGCCTCGGTCAGATCCTTGTAGGGAACATGCACCGGGAAGTTATAGCGAGGCGCCAGGTGTATGAACTGCTTCTTCCATTCCGACATCTTGTCGCCGTTCCAGCAGCGTACGCAATTCTGATATACCGACAGGGTCTTGTCTGGAATCACAAGGTCCTCGCTGATGCCCATCACCTTGCCGAATCCCTCGCACGTGGGACACGCGCCGTAGGGATTGTTGAAGTTGAACATCAGGTCAGACGGTTCGCGGAATTCCATGCCGTCGGCCACGAACTGACGCGAGAATGAGTGCTGATGCACACCATCCTTGCCCCACAGCTTGATGACGGCCTTGTGGCCACCCTCAAACCAGGCGGTCTCCAGCGAGTCGGTGAAACGCGAGATCTCGTCCTTGTCCGACGATACGGACAGACGGTCTATCAGAAGCTTGTAATCGTCCGGATGCAGTTTGTCGGTCTGCTCCAACAGGTCGGTTATGTCAAGAAATTCGCCGTCCTTTTCAAGACGGGTATATCCCTCTTTCAGGTAAATGTCAAGCTGCTGTGCGAACGTACGTCCCACCGGCACGTTGATGTCGGCCAATACAGCCATGCGCGTTCCTTCGGGATAGGAGAGGGCGGTCCTGACTATGTCCTCGATGGTATGCTTGCGCACCTCGGTGCCTGAGACCGGTGAGTAAGTGTGCCCTATGCGGGCGAAAAGCATACGCAGGTAATCGTAGATTTCGGTCGCGGTGCCGACGGTGGAGCGAGGGTTGCGCGTGCTTACCTTCTGTTCGATGGCTATGGCCGGCGGCAGCCCCTTTATGTAGTCGCATTCCGGCTTCGACATGCGGCCTAAGAACTGGCGGGCGTACGACGACAGGCTCTCGACATAACGGCGCTGGCCCTCGGCATAGAGCGTGTCGAACGCCAGCGACGACTTGCCGCTGCCGCTCACGCCGGTCATCACTATGAATTTTCCTAACGGAAGCTCAAGGTCTATGTCCTTCAGATTGTTGACCCTGGCCCCTTTTATGCTGATTTTCTTATTTTCCATTTGCTATCACAATGTATAACAAATTTGAGGCCAATAATATTGCAAATGACAAGGTCGGAAATTATCAAGACAACAGAAGGCGGGATTCCCGCCTTCTGTGTCTGTATGGAATGTTTTGTTTAGGCATCGTTCCTTAAAAAAATATATACGCCGCCCCAGCGGTGTGAAAATTTAAGGAACGATGCCTTATTGTATTGACCTCATTTCTCAGTTCTATAAACGCCCCCCCCAACTTCTTTACCATAAACTAATAAATGGAAATGATCGTTACTTCATTAAGCAACAGAACGTAACAGATCAAAATATTATGAAAAGAACTTTCGCACTTATTCTTTTTATGGCGATATCATCTGCCTTCGGGCTTTTCGCACAGCAAACCAAGACTCTTGAACTGAAAGGCTCGCAGGGCAGTCTGTATGCCTTGCTTCAAAGACCCGATACGTCGGATAAAATGCCACTTGTGATATTGTGTCACGGCTTTGGAGGTGATTGCCAGTCCGGGCTGTTACAGGATATAGCGGATGACCTGTATCAAGACGGCATTGCAAGTCTACGGTTTGATTTCAACGGCCATGGCAAGAGCGAGGGACTTTTTCAGAACATGACGGTGCCAAATGAAATCGAGGACCTTAAGGACGTGATAAAGTGGGCGCAACAGCAATCATGGGTGGAAAACATATCGTTATTGGGACATTCTCAGGGTGGTGTCGTGGTCAGCATGACGGCCGGCGAGTTGGGCGATAAGGTCATAAAGAGTGTCGTCCTTATGGCGCCTGCGGCCGTGCTTCGTGACGATGCGTTGCGTGGCAGCACGATGGGCGCGCAGTATGATCCGTGGAATATGACGGCGGAATATATACAATTGCCGTTCGGGGGATTGAAATTAGGACGTCGGTATATCGAGACGGCGGTGAATCTGCCGATTTATGAGACTGCTTTTAATTACGACGGGCCGGTGCTCGTGATTCACGGCACACATGACCGTGTCGTGCCTTACACATACGGAGAGCGATACAACCAGGGATACAGGCACAGCGCCATGAAGCTGATTCCCGGCGAGGACCACGGTTTCAGCGTCAATACTGCCGAAGCCGCGCTTTACGCTTCCGACTGGCTGACAAAACAGCTGCAGAACGGAAAGTAATACGAATGATACCTAAGAAGTCCACAAATCAAGATTGAGACAAGTCCTTTCCTGCGTCATTGACTAATCACGATGTACGCAGCCGGGATCGGTCTATTCTAAATCTTTATCAATATTTTATTGTTTTTCCAGATAAATCATGTCACATAACGTTATCCCTTCCTCAATGATGGGGGTGGGGTAATTATCTGTAAAAAAATTGGGGACTCGGTGCGAATAGGAATAGCCGCATGATTTATAGAACCTCAGTGTAGAGGGCGTTTCTCCAGTTCCAAGAATAATTCTTTTGTTTGGATGTTGTGATTCCACATATTCAAGCATCCGGCGACCGTATCCATGCTTTCTGTATTCAGTTTCGACGGCAAGATTTTTTATTTCAACAGTATCAGAATCAAGACTAACGATTACGCAAATTGCGATAGACTTACGGTTAAGAAAGCCGACATAAAGGGTTCCCGAATCAAGGTACCGGTCAATCATAGATTCCGATTCATCACCAATAAGAAGTAGTGGAAGGTACTGTTTCTTATTACTAAAGGTCTCAATTATAGTAAAATTGTCTACGGTTTCCATATCGCAAAATTACCAATATTTACAATTTTTTGCAATTCAATTATCATATAATCTTGTATCATATCATCTTGAGTAACTTGAGTTAGATAATTATTATGATTGTTCGGTAGTTTGGCTGACTTTTAATTCGGTAGTGTCGGATTGGAAAAAAAGGTTATTATAACATGGAATCAGATTTTTACAAACCAAGAATTATTAATAATTTTGCTCCTGAAAACTAAAGCATTATGACCAATCCGGTAAAATTAGACACGATACGACATCTCAACGATCATTACGGATTCGAGCATCTGAATCCGATGATTGCCGTGGGACATTATAATGCAGAGCCGGTGCCCGGCTCGACTACGTACGAATTTGGCGTATATGTCATTTATATTAAGGAGACCAAGGGATGTAAGCTGAATTACGGACTCACGAAATATGATTTCGATGAGATGTCCGTGACGGCTTTTGCTCCCGGTCAGAAAGTCACCTCCGTAGTGGAGGAGGGGCAGGAACAGCCACGCTGGACGATGCTTGCCTTCCATCCCGATTTTCTGGTGCGCACGCAGTTAGGGCGTAAGATGTCGTCGTACGGATATTTCTCATACAGCAGCAACGAGGCTCTGCACCTTTCCAAGGAGGAGGTCGATCTGCTGAGCGCAGTGCTATCGCTGATTGAACGCGAGATGAAACACAGCATAGACCGCCATTCGCGTTCCATCATAATATCACATCTTGAGGTGTTTCTTGACTATTGCCTGCGTTTCTATGAGCGTCAGTTTTATTCACGCGAGGTAATCAACAATACGGTAGTCGAGAAGTTCAACGCCCTGCTTGATGAATATCTGGCCAATGACATCAGCGAACGGGGATTGCCTACCGTGGCCTATTTCGCCGACCGGCTGAATCTGTCGGCCGGATACTTCGGCGAGCTTGTCAAGACCAGTACCGGGACAACTGCAAAGGACATGATTGCCGACAGACTGGTCAACGCCGCGCGCGAGCTGCTCAACGACCTTACCCTCTCGGTAACGCAGGTAGGGGATATGCTCGGCTTCGAATACCCTCAGCATTTTGTCCGCTTCTTCAAGCGCCGCACAGGCCGCACCCCGAAAGAATACCGCACAATAGCTATCAACTGAACAACCCCTAACCGACACAAAACATACAGGGCAGATGAGACACGGCGTCTAAAGCAGACCCATTGACTTGGCCAGGCGGCAGGCTTCGTGGGTATTCCTTACCTGAAGTTTGCCGATTATTTCCTGTCGGTGTCGGCTGACGGTGTGGATGCTGATGTTCAGTTGGACGGCGATTTCCGCGCTTTTCATTCCGGTATCGATCATGGCAAGAATCTGACGCTCGCGGAGACTTAGAATCGAGTTGTTTCCTGATGCCGTCAGTTCCTCTTTTAATCCGGTCACAGAATTGACGGCAAAGCTCTTTCCTTTGAAATCAAAGGGCAACGGGCCGTAAATGCAGATTGCGAACGTCAGGTTTTCTCCATCCTCGTCAAATATATAGTACATCCGGTGCAACACATCGTGAATGGCGCCGTCTTTGAAACGGAACCGCAGTTTTGACATCAGATAATAATCGGACTTCTTGCTTTTGGGCAGATGCCTGAGATAATGAAAGAAACGCAACTCCGCTATATATTTTCCCTCCCGTTCCTCGGGCGACATCAGATTCAATATCTTGCTTTCCCAGATTGAGTTTTCCTGCTTATAATCGCCGATGTCAAGATTGCGGGCGAATCCGCCGGCAATGATATGGCTATTGCCTTCGACCATATCGCTGACGACAATCAGGGTATTCTCGACACGCGCCCATAAACGCATGCTGCCTAATATATCAGACAGTGGAATGCCTCTGTCCGCTTTGTTGTCGGCACGGAGTAATCTGTCAAGTGTTTTCCTGTTTTCTGTAAAATGGTTATTTCTGACCATTGCCGGTTACTGTTTAGCTTGTTAACTTTGCAAAGTTAATCAACCAAGTGGTTATAAACAAGTATGACTGAAAAGGATAAAATGCTTGCGGGCATGATATATGATGCCAATAACGATCCGGCCCTTATCGCCGAGCGGCTGGAATGCAAGGAGTTATGCCGCGATTACAACGACCTGCGCCCTCGCGAGACAGAGGCCCGCGATGCGCTGTTGCGCAAAATTCTTGGCGGGGCCGGAACGGGATTACTCATCGAGCAGCCCTTTTACTGCGATTATGGTTACAATATCAGGGTAGGCGATAATTTCTACGCCAACTTCAATCTTGTCATTTTAGACGAGGCGCCGGTGACATTGGGTGACAATGTGTTCATCGCTCCCGACTGCGGCTTCTATACGGCCGGACATCCCATAGAGGCTGCCGAGCGCAATAAAGGACTGGAGTATGCACGTCCCATCACTGTCGGCGACAACGTATGGATTGGAGCCGGGGTCACGGTACTGGCGGGAGTCACTATCGGGGATAACTGCGTCATCGGGGCAGGCAGCGTCGTCGTTAAAGACATCCCTGCAAATTGCGTAGCCGTAGGGAACCCGTGTAAAGTCATAAAAACAATTAATAATTGATATGAAAAAGAATATACTAATCGCTGTATTTGCGATTCTGTCCGGGCTATCCGTATCCGCCCAGACGCTTGAAAAGATGAACTGGTTCAACGAGCCTGCCAACTGGCAGATCAACGGTGGTACACTGATTATGGATGTCACTCCCAACAGCGACTATTGGCGCATATCCCATTACGGATTCACGGTCGATGACGCTCCATTCTATTACGCTGAATATGGCGGCGAGTTCGAGGCCAAGGTTAAAATCTCGGGCGATTATAAGGTTAGGTTCGACCAGGCCGGAATGATGATACGCCTCGACCACGAGAACTATATCAAGACCGGCATCGAGTTTGTGGACGGCAAATACAATCTCAGCACCGTAGTGACGCACAAGACTTCCGACTGGAGCGTCATAGCGCTCGACCGTCCGGTGGATTATATATGGATCAAGGCTGTGCGACGCCTTGACGCGGTGGAGATTTTCTATTCGTTCGACGACAAGGAATATCAGATGATGCGCAACGCTTGGGTAGAGGCAAACCATCCCGTCAAAATCGGAATGTTCGCCGCATGTCCCGACGGCAACGGTTTCAAGGCGAGATTCGAGAACTTTACCGTCAGACATCTGCCTGACACCCGGCGCACTCAGTGGCTCAGGAACAACGCTGAAAATAACTGACAAGAATAAAATGACACGTGCAGCGCCTTAATTGCCATCCCAAAAACACGATTAAGACGGTATAAAGTACATGGTTTTGCGATTATAACCGCAGAATGACACTAAGCTGAATTTAGTGATTGTATCATGGCTTTTTAAACAATTATAATCGGATAAATGTTGTGTATAGTGAGAACCAGAACTACCACTATGAACGATCTGATTATCATAATAGCACTGATACTCCTGAACGGAGTGTTTTCCATGTCGGAAGTAGCCTTGATTTCCGCGCGTAAATCAAGGCTGTCCACCGATGCCAGGAACGGGAACCGCAATGCCGGCATCGCCTTGACACTGCAGGGCAATCCGGACCGGTTTCTGTCGACCATACAGATCGGAATCACCCTTATAGGGATTCTTACCGGTCTATTTTCAGGGGCAACCATAGCTTCTGAGATAAGCGATTATTTCGTTAAGTTGGGTATGTCGCCGAAGCCGGCGTTGAACCTGTCACGAATCATTATAGTGACACTTGTCACCTATCTGTCGATTGTTGTCGGCGAGTTGGTGCCCAAGCGCATAGGCATGGGTAAAGCTGATACAATCGCCAAGATCATGGCGAGGCCCATGAGGCTTCTTTCCGTAATAGCCTATCCGATAGTATGGATACTGTCGGCATCCACATCGCTGCTGGTCAGAATCCTTCATATCCGTGACACTGCACCCTCTGTGACGGAGGATGAAATAAAATCATTGATTCAGGAGGGCACCGATTCCGGCGAGGTGCGTGAAGTGGAGCAGGACATAATGGAACGCGCTCTCGTGATGGGTGACAGCCGCATCGACGCAATCATGACGAGCCGCAAGGATGTGGTGGTCCTCAACATAGGAATGGATTCGGGAAACATCCGTAAGATTCTGGCTGAGGACTTACATTCATCCTATCCGGTGCTTGACGGTGATAAGAAAGAAATATGCGGTGTCGTGTCGTTGAAGAGTCTTATCCTGAAACTTGACTCCCCGGAGTTCAACATCGAGGACGAACTGACCGCCGGATTATGTCTGCCCGATACCATGACGTTTTATGACGCACTGGAAACATTCCAGAGTTCAAAGGAGCACTCGGCTCTGGTGTATGACGAATACGGCAGTTTTCAGGGTATCGTGACACTGCGTGATATTCTTGACGGGCTGATAGGGAATGCCATGCACGGTGACGACGGATCCAAAATAACCAAACGTGTCGACAGGGACGAATGGCTTGTGGACGGGCAATGTCCTGTCTATGATTTCCTTGAATACTTCGGGCGTGAAGACCTGTACAGGCCGTCGACGTACTCCACCATTGGAGGCATCATACTCGAGACGATGAAGAAAGTGCCGGCCGAAGGGGATGTCATCACATGGAATCGCTTCCGATTAGAGGTGGTTGACATGGATCGGGCCCGTATCGACAAGGTCGCTGTGTCGCATACAGACTCCCCGCAGGGAATATGAACAGTTCGGAATGGGATTGGCCAGGCAAGAGGCGGTAACAGCAATGTTAAGGCAGGTTCAAATGGAAAGCATGTTGATTTCTGTCTGCAACAGTGACAGAAAACGGGCTGCGTGTGCGCCGTCCATCTGTGTGTGATGGAACTGGAATGAGACGGTGAGGAGTGTCTTGAACCAGCTTCTGCGGTAACTGCCCCATATCATGAAGGGATTGTTGAATATGCCGCTATACATTCCGACGGCCCCGTCTATATCATACTGTGCCAATGCCGATGTGCCGATAACCATGCTGTCGATGATGTCATGATTTGTGCATGATTCGGATACCTGCCGCGTCAAACGCAGATAATCGGCATTGAATTTTGAAATATCCTCGCTGAAAGGTATGTCGCACGAGCTTACCTCTCCATCGCGGTTGGCCACAATTGTATTGACAGCCAGAGTGTCATAGCGCATCAGTTTGCCGTCCACCGGCAGCATATAGAATTCCTTTACCTGAGAGGCCGCTTTGCCGATGCACCAGCACATAAGCATATTGAATTTCAGACCGTGCCTGCGCCCGATACGCCTCAGTCGAGACACATCCAGAGTCTTTATCAGCGTTACCATCGGCATCGGTGCCTTCATCCACATCTCGAAAGCGTATGCCCGCGTCGTTTCCTTAGGATTTATTTCCTGCATCATATTCTGATTCAATTAGATTGATTCTCAGGTCTGAGTGTCATTGGTTATTAATAAGGAGGGCATGATAATCTTCTTTTGTCATGATGTAGAAGTGCTCTGTCCGTCTGTCCCCGAGTGGAGACAGGATATCATGGTTCGTGTGATGATATTTGAATCCGCACTTCTCGCATACCCTCTTTGACTTTATGTTGCCATCATAATATCCGCACCACACTGCATCAAGCGCCAATTCATTGAAACATCTCTGTAACAGGGCATTTACAGCTTCGGGAATCAGCCCTTGCCCCCAATAAGGCTTGCCGATCCAATAGCCTACCTCAGCTTCGCCCGGCTTCATGGTCGCCGAGTGAAGACCGTCGGCAAACATGATGCCGCAACTGCCGACAGGCTCTCCCGTTTCTTTCAGAACGACGGCGTATGTCTCAGGGGCAGAAAAAACGGTCCGGATTATTTCCAGACTGTGTTGTACGGATGTATGTGGCGGCCAGCCGGCAATGGGACCAATGTCTGGATCACCGGCATACTTGAACAGAGAGTCCGCCTCGCTTTCCTGCCAGGGTCTGAGGATAAGTCTTGCCGTCTCTATCATTTCTTTTTCGTTTTGGGGAAGGGCAGAACCTCCCATAGTGTTTCTATCACTTTCAATACCTTTGTCCTGTCCCGGAAGTCAAGAATATAAGCTTCTTTTGCGCCTTGGTAGGGACAGCCACATTCTGCGTCAGCCATCATTTCGGCAATACAGGGCAATTTCTTAACGTATGCTATATTGTCGCAAGCAGTGATAACGCACTTACCGTTGACATAGAAGATATAGTCACCCATCATCTTACGGCTGCGCACCTCTCCCAAAGGAGCAAGCGCGTCGCAAACGTACTCTATGAACTCAATTGAACATGCCATGTTGTTATTTCGGAGGAAACGGAGCGCAGAAATCCTGTCTGTTGAACTGTAGAAATGCAATTTTCCGTCTACAAAGTTAACGATAATTGTCCGGTTTTAAGTATTTTTGCGTTCGGAAAATATATCAAATTCAATACATAATGAAAAAACCGGAAATAGTAATGTCTCTGATGGGCGTCGCTTTATTGATGGCGACGGCTACCGGATGTTCAGGCAATAAAGAAGCAAAAGCGGCAAATGCCAATAACGCGGCAAAGACCGAAGTGGCAAATGCCGACATCCGCGGACAGTGGTATATCGAGAACATCGTGTTCAGCGACTCTGACTACGTGCGTCCTGACGAGACATCATCGAGCATGAAGCAGTATATTGTATTCAAAGACAGCACATACTTCATCATGACGAACTGCAATTCCCTCAGCGGGTCGTATACAGTGAAAGGAAATACCATCACTCTCGGAGACGGAGCCATGACGGAGATGGCCTGTGATGACATGAGAACAGAGGACGCGCTGCGGCGTATTCTGCCACACATATCCACCGTAGACGTTCAGAATGATTCTGTGGTGAGGTTGAATGGTTCGACTCCCGCCGAGTGCATACTCCTGCTAAAAGCAAAAACAGAAATCAAATGAACATAAAATTATATTGCAAATATGAAGAAGGTGCTGTATATCGGATTGATATGGCTGATGACAGGTTGTGGGGATGGTCAGCCACGACAGCCTGAAAGACTGCCTGATGATGAGATTCCGGCGTTTCGCGATGCCTGCATCAAAATGGGGCAGCACATAATATTGAAGGACTCGGCATATCATTTGACGATAGTCAAAGACAGCGCCATGCGATTGGGAATTCCCGGACGATATTATGACCGAATGCAGCAGGAGCTGGAATACACCAATTATATCGTCAAGGAAGAATATAACAAAAAGGGCATTCCAATCGAAATGCCTGAATATACAATCGATACGGTCAATAGGATTGATACGATCGATACCACTAATCCGACTAATACAACCAATTGAACGCTCAGACAATCAGCTTAAACTGTAAGTCCGATTAAGTTATTTCATCGCTATAAAAGTTTATAAAAAGAGTTTAATCTATGAATAACCTATTAATAAACTATGAAAAATCGCAATTTTGTTTGTATGTCTGCGTTTTATAGACAAATAAAAAATAGATGCGAAATGAATTTACCATGGTACGCATATCTGCCGGTGGTTGCAGGAATAATCGGAGGCTTAATCGGTGGGCGCTATTACAAAAGGAATAAGGACAAAAAGTGCAAATAGCACTCATACTGCGAGGTAATTTTGCGATACTTGTACGTAAAATCCCGGCAGACGCATAGGTCAGAACATGGTTGGGCCTAACATCCCTCGGGAACAATCTCAAAACCTCAGATTAGTACTATAAGAAACACAAGTTTCTTCTAAGTACATAATAATGAAATTATAAGAAATTAGGCTCATATAATCCAGGGCACTGAAAAAGTAATCATATTTCAGGTTGCTCTTAAGCGAGACTAAAAATC
>ENA-ORPD01000101-ORPD01000101.1-human-gut-metagenome-genome-assembly--contig:-NODE-101-length-78759-cov-20.519300_pt1 | contig 78759 bp, 73 predicted proteins | sample MGYA00242143_ERZ509076 | MGnify/ENA primary metagenome ERZ509076 (study PRJEB26280, sample SAMEA2338706) | human gut metagenome | biome: human gut; feature: human-associated habitat; material: faeces... | reverse complement strand
ACCCGCCCCCGCCAGTCCCCGCCTCCAATCCCTGCAGGCGGATTAGTCCCGGCGCGGGCCTTCAGGTCCGCCGCTCCTTTCTCATGTCCCGTTTTTTCACTAACTTTGCATTCAAACGCAAAGGTTATGATAGTACTGGATTTCATAGAAAGCATTATAGCAGCGGTCAATTCGCTGGAAGTTAACCTGGTGAACAGCATATTCAGGCTCATCCTGAGTATGGTGTTAGGTATGGTTGTCGGCGCCGAGCGCAAGCGCAAGGGCCAGATAGCCGGCATCCGTACATTCGCGCTCATCTCCATGGGAGCCTGCCTCGCAATGCTCCTCTCCATATATGTGCCGCAGGTCTACCTCGGCCTTAAGAACGGCGATCCGGGCCGTATCGCAGCGCAGGTGATCACCGGCATCGGTTTCCTGGGCGGTGGCGCCATGATACACATGAAGGGAGCCGTCAAAGGTCTCACCACCGCAGCCGGCATCTGGATGACCGCCATCATCGGCATGGCCGTAGGCATCGGCATGTATGTCATATCCATCCTCGCCACACTCTTGATCCTGCTGACGCTCATCACCTTCGAGCATTACGAGAAGCGTCGCCGCATGGGGCAGGAATCAAAAGTAATCGGCCTGACCGTCAATGGTATCATCACCGACGTCAAGCCGTACAAGGAAGTGTTCAACAAGCACAACGTGCACCTGTCCACTTATTTTCTGGAATACAACTACGACCAGCAGACCACCGAAATAAACTTCGTAGTGCTGACGCACTCCTACTCCAACCTTCTGCCCATGCTGGAGCAGGTAAGCCGGGTTCTTCCCTCAAAGAAACTTACCCTCTCCAGCCAGCTGGACATCTGACACAATGCCTTACGCGTTGTGCTTCGAGAAGCTGCGGTAGGACTGTGGCGCAAGGTTCAGCTTGCCTATCGCGCGCAGCAGCTTACGTAACGAGGTGACGAATTCCTGCGTCTCCTGCAGCACGTTGAGGTAAACGTACGCCACGGTCATGTTCCGGTCATCGCCCTTCTGCAGCATGTCGTAGACGTCGCGTGTCATATACGACAGTTTATCCTTGATGGCGCTGCAACGGTCGCGCAGGGAGTCGATTGCATCCGGGTCGTTATAGTCCATGTCTCCGTCGGCGTCGCGCAACACCGCCACAATCTCGGCGCTGACCTTGGACAGCGAATCGCGCAGCGACCCGGGCAGTGGTCGGAAGTTGTTGTCTACGTGCTCCTTGCACACTTCGTCAATGTGCATCAGGCTATATGTCATGGACATGGCCATATTGTTGCCGAGGTGGAACCAGGTCTGTTTCTCCATGGCCACGGCAGGCGTGACGCGACGCAGGCACAGCGTCAGCTTGCGGCGCTGGGACTTCAGCACGTTCTTCTCATTGGCCAGGCCCTTGGCCGAGCGCGACAGCAGCTTGCCGTTGTCGTCCATGAAGCCGCGGGTCACGTCGTCGAAACATCCGACTGCAAACTCCAGGAACATCTTCTGCTTCTCGTTGATATACACCACCAGCAGATTCCACACCTCGGCCGGGTCTTCGGTGGTAAGGATGGTCTGGAACAGCGAATCATTCTGTTCTTCCTCTCTTTTCTTACGGAAACGCATATTGCTGCGCACCAGCACGATGATGGCGATGACACCGCCGGCTATCATGACGGGCACACCGCCCAGATGCATCAGGCACACCACCATTCCGGCGCCCACGAAGGCCACGCCTGCGGTGATGAACCATCCGCCTATTACTGAAATCACTCCGGTGACGCGGAACACGGCGCTCTCGCGGCCCCATGCGCGGTCGGCCAGCGACGTACCCATGGCCACCATGAAGGTGACGAAGGTGGTGGAGAGCGGCAGTTTGAGCGACGTACCGAAAGCTATCAGCATGGCGGCCAGCATCAGATTGACCGACCCGCGCACCAGGTCGAATGCCGCGCCGTCCTCCTCCTGGGTGACGGCGGAATTCATGCGGCGGTCTATCCAGGCCTTGACTCGGCGCGGGGTGTGGTCGGACACCCAGCCGTGTACATTGAGGGTACCGCGGACAACTGCACGGCCCAGTCGCGAGCTGCCGAACATCTCGTCACCCTGCGACTTGGAACTGAGGCCGACGGTGGTCTGCGTCACCTGACGCGCCTTGCGCGACGTGCTCAATGCTATAACCATGATGCCGCCGGCTCCTATCAGGAAGTAAAAGGGCGTCTGCGCGGGTCCGTTGAGGCTGGTCATCATGAATCCGTGCAGGTCGCCGCCTCCATTGGCCATATAGTCCTGGTATGCGGCCAGCGAAGTGAGCGGCACGCCTACGAAGTTGACAAGGTCGTTGCCGGCGAAGGCCATAGCCAGCGAGAAGGTGCCCAACAGCACAACGACCTTGAACACGTTGACCTTCATCCAGTGCAGCAGCTGCATCAGAATCGTGAAGCCGACGAAGCAGCATCCCAATATCAGAGCGTTGTGGCTGTTGATCCAGGCTTTCAGCTCGGGTGTCATGATGGTCAGGTCCTTGATTCCCTTCAGCAGCATGAAGTAGACGATGGCGGTACAGGCGATGCCTCCGAACAGTCCAACCTTCCATTTCAACTTGCTCTTATATTCAAAAGTGAAGATAAGTCGGGCCAGGAACTGCACCACAGTTCCGAACACGAAGGCGATACCTACGGACAGGAAGATACCGATGATTACCGACAGGGCCTTCTCGGTGTTCAGCAGTTCGCCTATGCCGAGTGTGTTGGCGGGGTCAGCCATCTTGAACAGGGCGACGATGAACGTGGCGCCCAACAGCTCGAACACCAACGAGACAGTGGTGGAAGTGGGCATTCCCAGGGAATTGAACACGTCGAGCAGGATTACGTCCGTAACCATCACCGCCATAAAGATGGCTATGACGTCGTAAAACGACAGGTTCTCCGGCCGGAATATGCCGTGACGGGCCACATCCATCATGCCGTTGCTCATGGCGGCGCCGACAAATACGCCGATGGCGGCCACGATGATGATGCGCTTGAACGATGCGGCGCGCGATCCGACAGCCGAAGACAGGAAATTGACGGCGTCGTTGCTGACGCCTACCGACAGATCGAACACTGCCAGCAGAAACAGGAAGATTATTATTCCAAGAAACAATAAATCCATACGTATCGTATTTTACGGCCTCTCCGTGACAGAAGTCTTAAACGGCAATGACGGCCTCATATTTTTATAATGCAAAATACGGCAAGATGTATTGACAGAATATTACAAAAATGTTGCGTTTTTGTTAAGAGTTTTTATTACCTTTGTGGCGAATACAAATACTAACCTACATTTCCATATTATGAAAATGACCCTAATCGCAGTGGCGCCTGCCATCCCCGCCATCGGCTGCCAGGCCGCAACGCTGCCGTTCAACGTGACGGCGCCATCGTGGAACAAGATTGCCGAATGCACCACCCAGGGCGGCGTCAACATCCGTAAGGCTCCATCCACCACGGCTCCCAAAATGGTCTACAACGAAAACTCCATAGAGGACTACGACTGTCCGGTGATATATTACGGCTACTGGAGTACGAAATCCGGCGGTGCCGTGCAGTCCATCACATTCGATGGCGTGGCACCCGTAGTTTCAGAACAGCCCGGCTGGGTCGAACTGCTGAACCAGGGTCCCAAGTATGAATCCAACGGATGGGTCAGCGCAAAATACTGCCAGGTGAGTCAGACAGCTCCCATCCGGGAATCCGGGAATCCCAAGGCCGTCAATTTCATGATTCTGAACACAGGCTCCGACGTTAACGGCACATACGCGCTGTATATGACTACCGACGAAATGAATGGCCTGGCAAGTTTCTACCTCGGCCGTATTGCCGACGGTAAGTTGGTTTGCCCTTACCTGTTCGAATGCGACTATAATTATGATATGGCGAACGAACAGAATCCACCCTCCTTCACCAAAAATGAATACGGCGGTTACACCTATACGGCCACCAAGAAAGGGATGTCGGGTTACGCCACTGAATGGGGCGAGGAATATGCTCCTGACATCAACAAACTGACCACGGAGCAATTAAACCTGATAATATCTCAAGCGAAGCCGCTTCCCAAAGCCAAGGTGGTCTACCTGTACAACAACGGTTATTATCTGACAGACTGACATCCGGACATCTTCATTCACGCTATCATCAATGAGTGGACGCGCACGGCCGCATCCACTCATTTTTCAGGTTATGGATTTTTTCGTAACTTTGCAGGGCAATTAGAACGGTAACAACTGTGGCAGACAGCGATCTGAAGAAAAAAACGGCCAAGGGCCTGATATGGGGCGGCATAGGCAACGGCGGAATGCTGCTGCTGAACCTGACGTTCGGCATCGTGCTGTCGCGCATACTGTCGCCGGGCGACTACGGCATGATCGGCGCCCTCACCATCTTCTCGGCCGTGGCCGGCACGTTTACCGAAAGTGGTTTCACGCTGGCCATCATCAACATCAGGAAGGCCGACACATTGGCTTACAGCTCGGTATTCTGGTTCAACGTGGCCATGGGAGCGGTGATGTACACGGCCCTCTACTTCCTGTCGGTGCCGATAGCCGCGTTCTACCGCACGCCTGAGATGGTGCCGTTGGCCCGGTTCCTGTTCCTCAGCTTCGTGTTCGGATGCCTCGGCACCGCGCCCTCGGGCTTTCTGCTGCGTAACCTGATGGTGAAGCAGCGCAGCAAGTCGCTTATCATAGCCACGGCCGTGTCCGGCATTGCCGGAATATCATGTGCATTGGCCGGCTTGGCTTACTGGGGCATCGCAGTGCAGACCGTCACATACACGCTGACCATGACCCTGATGCAGTGGCATTACGCCGGCATACGGCCCACCATGCAATTCTCGTGGGCCACAATCAGGGGGATGCTGCCATTCAGCCTCAAGCAGCTTACGGTGGCGCTGTTCAACAACTTCAACAACAACTTCTTCGCCGCGTTGCTGAGCCGGTTCTACGGCATGAAGACCACGGGATACTACACCCAGGGTAACAAATGGACCACGATGGGTTATTCCACCATCAACGGCATGATATACAACGTGGGGCAGCCTGTGATACGGCAGACCGTCGACGACCCGGAGCGCCTGATACGCGCGTTCCGCAAGCTGCTGCGCTTCACGGCTTTCGTCACGTTCCCGTGTATGCTGGGCCTGGCCATCGTGTCAAAGGAGCTGATTGTGATCACCATCACCGACAAATGGCTGCCATCGGTCCACGTAATGCAGATATTGTGTGTAGGCGGGGCGTTCATGCCCATCGCAACGCTGTACGGCAACCTGTTCAACAGCATCAACCGCCCCTCCGTATATATGTGGAACACCATTACAGTCGGTGCCGCACAGACCCTGGCCGTGATTCTTACCTATTCCTACGGCCTGACCACGATGCTGACCGTGTATGTGGCCATCAACATCCTGTGGCTCGGCATCTGGCAATGGTTCGCGCGCCGCTACGCCGGCATCCGCACGCGCCGCATACTTGCCGACACCGTGCCGCTGTTCTTAGCCACAGTCGCCGTAATGGCCGTGACGGTACTGGTCACCTCCCCCATCTCCAACATATACATCTCGCTGATAGCCAAGATCGTGATAGCCGCCGCGCTGTACATTCTGCTGATGTGGTCGGCCAAATCAGCTATCCTGCGCGAAGCCATTCAGTTCATACGCCACAAACAGGTGTGAAGTCAGGCCGCATCGTCGTCCAGGCGACGGACTTCGTCCACGCCTTCTATGGCGGAGATATGGTTGATGATGGTCTTAAGCTCGGAATATGAGTGGACTCCGAAACGGATATTACAGATCACGATGTTGCGGTCGGTCTTGGTGTTGAACGACTCCATCGACAGGTGGAACGTATTGGTGATGCAGTCCACCAGGTCCACGAACAGATGGCTGCGATCCACGGCACGTACCCTCAAGGTGACGGGATACAACGACCGGTCGGCGTTGAAATCCACCGACACGACATCGTCGCCATACGACGAGGCCATGCTTATGGCATGGCGGCAGTCGCGCTTGTGTATGGTGATCAGTTCCGGATGTAAATGGCTGCGGATTCCTATCACTTCCTCGCCGGGAATCGGATTGCATTCCGGGCATCGGCGATAGTCGCTGTGTGGCATGGAGTCAATATAACGCTGGATTGACCTGCGGGCCTTGAACGTATGTGCGAACGATTCCCAGTCCCGTCCGGGATGACAGGCCGGATCCGTGAATATCTCCACCACATCGCCGCGCCGCAGGGTGGCGTCCACAGGTTCAAGACGGCTGTTGATACGGGCATACTTGGCATGGTTGCCGAGCCTGGGACTCACCTCGTACGCAAAATCAATCACCGTGGCGTTCTGCGGGAGTATTATCTTTTTCCCCTTTGGCGTAAACACCTGTATATCGTCGTTATAAAAGGCCGTAATGACGTCCTCCATATACCTCTCGTCGCGTTTCGGGCCGCTGATGGTGTCCTGCAACACTGTGCGGAACTTTTCGATCCACTTCTTGATATTGGTCTCGTCGCTGTCCACCACACATCCCAACTGCGACTGGCGTATCATGGACTCGCTGCTGATATGCACTTCCTGCCATCGTCCGAAATCGGGAAGCAGCTTGACATGGATGCTCTGATAGCCGTTCTCCTTCGGCGAGTCGATATAATTGCTCATGCTGCAATGCTTCTCCTTGAACCGGTCGGTCAGGATGCAGTATATCTTCATGGCCATCTCCTTCTGGCTCATCGAAGTCTGCGTCTCGTCAAATACGACCTCAAGGAAATGACGGTATTTAAGATGGTTGAAATCGTCGCCATATTTCTTCATCTTGCGCCACAGGCTGAAGGGTCGCCTGTAATCCACACGGACACGAGCCTTGATACCGGCCGCCGACAACGTAGCCGAAATCTGGCTGCAGAACCTTTCAAGATTATCCCGGTTGGCAGCCACATGACGGGCTATGAGCGCGGAAATCTCCTCGTATTCGTCCGGGCAACGGAAACGGAACGACAGATTCTCAAGTTCAGTCTTGATGTTATAGAGACCCAGACGGTTGGCGAGCGGAGCGTAGAAATAGTCGGTCTCGCCGGCTATCTTCATCTGCTTTTCAGGCTTCATGGACTCAAGGGTCCGCATGTTATGGAGCCGGTCGGCCAGTTTTACCAGAATGGCCCGGATGTCATACTGCATCGAGTTGAGCAGCTGGCGGTAATTGTCAAGCTGTTTCGACAGTTCGTAATCGTGCGTGGGCTTCTTGGTCACGACCCTGACCAGAAACGCCACGTCATAGCCGAAACGGGCCTGGATGTCATCGATGGTATAATCGGTGTCCTCCACCACGTCATGCAGGAAGCAGGCTATGACCGGATTGGCGCCAAGCATCAATTCCTCCGCCGCGATGTTGGCCACCGCTATGGGATGGAGTATGTAAGGCTCGCCCGTCTTGCGCTTCTGAGACGCATGAGCCTCGCGCGCCATTTCATAGGCGGCGCGTATCCGCTCCATATCCTCGTCGGAAACACGCCCCGCCATGACCTTGAACACATGGTCGGCCCTCTCCCGGATTATCCTGTCGTAGTCTTCCTGCATAATCTTTGTCTTAAAATCCCAAAATTACTAAATTTAATCGAGATATAAGACATCTAAATAACAAATTTCCCACTGTTCCACTGTTCCGCCGTTCCACTTTTTTACTAATTTTCTTATACAAATCTGCGTTCTCTAAACTTTTTTAGTTAATTTTGTCTTAGAAACTGAATATTGGCTAATTACGGCATTGTGCACCAAGTTCTATCTGTGCTATCGCCGGCAGGTGCGTGAAGGCAACATTTTCGGCCGTGTCGACGTGTTCCAACGATACCACAAAGACGCCGATAAGTTACGATAAGTTATAGGTTAAATAACCGTTTAGAAGTCATAGTCACAGGTTAAATAAGTTGAGTCATGATCGAACAGGTTGAATTTACACTCCGGCCTTATCACCGCGGCATACATCTCGTCACGGGCGAGGTGATGCGTCAGTTGCCGCCGTTGCCAGAAAAGGGTCTGCTGAATCTGCTTATCAAGCATACGTCGGCGGCGTTGGCGCTCAACGAGAACGCGGATCCTGACGTACGCCACGACCTGAACATGATTTTCGACCGCCTCGTACCGGAAAACGCACCGTTCTATCTGCATACCGACGAGGGTCCGGACGATATGCCCTCACACGCCAAGTCTGTGATTGTCGGTTCGGCCCTGACATTACCCATAACGGACGGTCATCTCAACCTCGGCACCTGGCAGGGGATTTACCTCTGCGAATTCCGCGACTACGGAGGCCCGCGCCGCGTAGTCGCCACCGTCCTCAGTTAACCACCCCGATTCCGACAGACTTAAAGAGGGCGCTGTAATATTCCGCTTTCTTTGCCAGGGGCAGAGGATAGGCCCGGCTGGTGGACGGCATACGCCAAATTTCCAACGGCAAAGTTTCCCTGCCGTCACCGAGAGAACGAGGCGCGCATTCCGTACAGTGTCCCATCGCCGGAGTTTCGGTGCCTGTGAGTTCGGCCAATACTTCCGCGGCTTTCTGTCCGGTCGTGGCAATGGCCCTGCACTGAGGCATACGCCGCAACAGCAAGTCAAGGTCTACCGGCTCGACTATCTCCAGGAATTTATCGGAAGCGTTTCCCGCCAGCCGTCTTATCCGATAACCGGTGTCGCTCAAAGCTATGCCCTCGCGATTCAGCAACGTCTTGATCTTATCCAGATCGAAATCCCTGGAGCCGGGCTGCAGCAATGCGTTCCGGTCTCCATAAAACAGCAATCCCATCGCATACCAGAAGTCATTGGTGCGGTTAGGGTAAAAGAACTCCATCGACCATCGCTTAGGCTGCGGAGGAAACGTGCCCATTATCAGCACCTTCGCTCCGTCGGGAACCCACGCTCCGAACGGATGCACCTCCGTCTCAGGCTCTGGTTTCATATCGACAATTTCTGTATTCATATTAACATAACGCATTAAGGCCCACACTTGATGGGCCTTAAAACAATGTATCTGACGGAATGCGTTCTTAACGGGCGGCAATCACCTCGATTTCCACCAGTGCCTGCTTGGGCAGCTCCTTAACGGCGTAAGCCGAGCGAGCCGGATAGGGAGCCGTAAACGTCTCGCCGTAAACCTCGTTCATCGGACCGAACAGCGACATATCGGCCAGGTAGACCGTAGTCTTCACCACATTGTCCAGAGTCAGGCCGGCGGCTTCCAGCACTGCCTTCACGTTGGCCAGCGACACGCGTGTCTGTTCCTTTATGCCCTCGGGCATCGTACCCGTAGCCACGTCGATGGGCAGCTGTCCCGAACAATACACGAAGCCGTTGGCTTCTATTCCCTGGCTGTAAGGCCCGATTGCGGCCGGTGCCTTCTCGCTTGCAATCTGTTTCTTCATGATTATCTGATTTAGATCTTTAAACCAATTTATGTCCCACAAATATACATCTTTTTTTCTGAAAGTTCGGTACATTCAACGCAAAAAGGCAACAAGTCGCTGACTTGTACGCCATAGGGTGTCGAACATCCATCGACGCAACGGGTCAATGGCAACCGCCACAAGATAGAAACCTGTGATGACTCCTGCGGCGGCAAGCGTGAAAAGCGGCAGTGAAAGCGAGTTCCACAGATATATCACGGCAGGGCGCATTATATTTCCCCACACAAGGGGTGCCTTGTGGATGAGGTAGACGGCGAAAGCCGAGCGTGCTATGTAGTTGACCGGCCGCGAGGTGAAATCGAACGACAGGAAAAGCAGAAAAAAGCAGACCGTGGACAGCAGCACGACCGGAGAGTTATAGGCAAATGCCTGCAGCGGCGGCATATACATCGCCATCGCCGCCATCGCCACGAGCGAGGCGAGATAAGTCCATGCAATCGCTCCACGATGCCGCCTGAGGCCTTTCATACTGACGTGCAGACGTATGTATCTGGCAATCATATAGACCATCACAAGCTGCACAATCGTATATCCGGTGGGATTGAACGTACCGTGCCACCACCATCCGCACCACAGGTTGAAACCGACGAACAGAGCGAGCACCACAGCGAAAGTGCGCTTCGGCAGCGCGTCCAGTCCGGCGTTGAGCACCGGGCTCAGAAGCATCAGTCCGAAATATGCCGGCACATACCACAGATCCGTGTGTGTCAGCACCATCCAGCTCTCAAGCCATCCCTGCCACGAGAACTGCCCCGGGAAGACGATGGACACAGCCGTATAGATGCCCACCGAATAGAACGCGCACTGGAACAGGAACGACAGCACACCCCGCAGGCGCAGTCTGACGCCGAAATAACCGGAAATCATAGTGAAACAGTTCACACCGATTATGGCGACGGCTTCCACTACTATGCGCCAGACGTCGCGAGCCGTCAGCGACGCTATGTCGCCCATGGGCTCAGGCAGCCCCAGCGACGCGCCATCGACATGCACCGCAAGCACCATCAACATGCTCACTATCCTCAGCAATTCAATATTAGACTTTCTTTGCATAAGAATTATCTACCCACCGGTTAATTCGATTCAAAGCCTCAAAACAGAAGAAACTCGCTGACTTCAGCGAGTTTCAATCTTCACATCAGCGGAAAGACAGGGATTCCTACGGCCATATTCGGGGCTGTATGAATGAATATTGAAATATTGATTATCACGAACTTGCATCTTTGTCACGTTTCGTTGTTTCCTATAATTTGTCCGAAATTTGTCCGAGTAAATTTACTCGGTTTTCTCTCCCTTTAACAGGGCGATCATATCTTCCAAAAGCTTGATCCTTTTGTCCTTTTCATCGATCAATGCCTGAAGCGCTGCCGGGTCTGTTTTTACCGAAAAGTGATGGACATTGTTTCGGACACCACCAACTAAGACACCGTTCACGCTTTGTTCCCTATCGAAAAACTCGTCAACCGGCACACCAAAGAAGTCTGCTATCTTTTCAAGTTTCGACACCCTGATGTCTCCCGATATAATTGCCTTGAGGGAGCCATTCCAGTTCTTGCCCATATAGTCGAGCAACGCTTTATTAGTCGCGCCCGTAGTTTTTAATAAGTCTATGACTTTCTGCGGATTATACATATTATAAACAGTTTTATCTACAATATTAACTATTTTTAACATAGATATATCTACTATATACAGTAGATTTATCAAAGATTTTTATAAATTTGCAGTCCGAAATTAAGACTAATTTCTGGACTGAGCAAATTTATTTAATAGATTTTTCAATTATGGTTATATCTGATTATTATTATCAAGTTCTCGAATCAGTCGCCGAACGCGCCGAGTTCAGATCTGTTGTTCTGGAACGCACAGGGATGGGCTATTCCTCTTTCTACGCCAAGCTGCAAAACGACAACTTCAAGCCGGCGGAGCGAGAAGTGATCAACACCATAATGAAAGAGTTTAAATATGCTTGAGCGCTACGAATTCTTCAACAGCCCTGACGGCACCGTGTACGTCAAGCCATTTGACAAACCGATGTTTGTCTATGACCTTGAGTGCCGACAAATCACGAATGAATTGATTTCATACATTCGTGACTTGTACCCAGGTGCCTTCACCGCCCTCTCATCGCTTTATAGCAAGAGCGAGCGGAACAAGGACTATTTCATGTACAAGATTGTGCATCGTTTCATCCGCTGCAACTTCGGCGAGAACGACACACTATCATACGACATCAACCAAGTTGGCACCATGTGTATCGAAGAAGTCCGCTGTCCTATCCGGGGCGAATGCATCCATGAGGGAGTGATCTGCAAACCGGCTTTGCAGTCTAAACTCTCGCCTCGAGAAGAAGAAGTCGGCCGACTTCTGGCCACAGGCATGTCAAACCTTGAGGTCGCTCAAGAGCTGGGCATATCGATTTGCACTATGCACCGTCATATCGCAAACATCAAGGCCCGACTTCATTTCAAGAACACTAACCAGATCATCACCTACTTCCATGAAAAATAATATCACCACACATCCCGTCAGCGCCTGGGAGCGGGCTATTGCCGATCGCAATGATATTGAATTTATTGAGGTCCGGCTTGAAAAAGGTGGCGTGACTGGTGCTAAAGGTTTTATACTCGTCAGAGGTCACAGGCGTTCCGCTTCGTGGCGTCCCGATGGACGCTGCTACTACAACAGCCGCCGAGCGACATCATACGATATCGAATTCTAATCCATTCACGCCATGATTGACGAGAGAGATAAACAAATCATCCTCGACCGTACCAACATCGAGGACGTCGTGGAAGACTTCATGCAGGGTCAGCTGGTCCGCAAAGGATCCCGGCTCGTCTGCAGATGTCCTCTCCATGCCGATAAAACGCCGTCTTTCATGGTGACGCCCTCGCTGAACATCTATAAATGTTTTCAGTGTGGCGTTGGCGGTGACGCCGTTTCCTTCCTCATGGATGTTCAGCACATGACATATCCGGAGGCAATGAAGTATCTGGCCAAGAGGGCCAATTATCAACTCACCGACAAACACGAAACTAAGACAGCGGAAGAACTTGCGGCCATTAAGAAACGTGAGGCCATGCTGGCCATTAACAAGGCAGCAGCAGAGTTCTTTGCCGAGCAGCTGAGGGGCAATGATGACAAGGCTCGTCAGGCCCGGAAATATGCACACGGCCGATGGCCGAAAGCATTCTGTGAGATTGAAAAAATCGGTTATGCCCCAGGGCATAATAAATTCCGGGACTGGGCCAAGTCCAAAGGATTCTCAACGGAGATCCTTTTGGAAGTCGGACTGCTGAAGAAAAACGATCGCGGAGAAATCTATGACTTCTACCGCGACCGAATTACCATCCCTATCTATTCGCGTACCGGCCAGGTTTTAGGTTTCACGGCCCGAACTCTGCTGCATGATGACACATGCAAGTATATCAATTCCCCTGAAAGTGCTATCTTCCACAAAGGAGAGATTGTTTTCGGACTACGGAATGCTATCCGCATTGGCGCCAAAGACGAACTATTTTACCTTGTGGAAGGTGCTCCCGACGCATTGAAACTTCAATCCATCGGAATCGTGAACACGATTGCCGCCCTGGGAACTGCATGGACCGATAAGCACTTCGACCAGTTGAGGCGGTTCAATCCGACGCTTTGCTTTATCCCGGACATTGATCCTCCCAAGCCGGGCGAGCCGTATGGAACCGGAATCGCCACCGTCATGAAGCTCGGGCTTAAAGCTCTGGAGCAAGGATTCAATGTCATCGTCAAGGAGATTGAACCGGGCGACCGGACTGTCAAGGCAGATCCGGACAGTTACATCACCACTAAGTCCGTACTTAATGACATTCCTAAACAGGATTTCATTCCATGGTACGCATCAAAGCGACTCATCGGCAAAGAGACCGCTGGGGAACGTGCAGAAGTGTTCCGCCCGGTTGTGTCGTTGCTGGTCCACGTCAAGGACAAGAATCTTAAGAAGATGCTTGTCAAACGTCTCTCCAAGTTGTTTGTATGCCCGGAGTCAATGATTAACTCTGCAATCAATGAAGCAATCCAGGGCAACGTGCAGCGCAAAGCATCTTCCGGGGAAAAGATGCTTGACCAGGAACTATATCAGAAATATGGGTTTTCTGAACGGCACCACTGTTATTTCTCACTCGACAAAGACGCACAGGAAGTATCATGGTCTAACTTTACCATGGAGCCATTGTTTCACATAAAGGATGCGGTCAATCCGAAACGTCTTTACCGCATCGTTAATGTAAATGGTCAAGAAGAAATTATTGAACTGAAACAAGAGGATCTTGTTTCGCTCCAGAAATTCAAACTCCGCGTTGAAGGTTTCGGCAATTTCATCTGGAAAGCCAAGGATGAGCAGTTGACAAAACTTAAAGGATTTCTTTATGAAAAGACCGAAACCGCAGTTGAAATCACGCAGTTAGGATGGCAACGCGATGAATTTTTCGCATTCGGAAACGGTGTCTCCTGGCATGGCCAGTGGATACCGGTTGATGACTTCGGCATCGTCAGGCTTCCGGATATCGGGAACTTCTATCTGCCGGCGGCATCTAAGATATATCGGAACGAGCGCAAACTATTCCAGTTTGAGCGCAAGTTCGTCCATGCAGGACTCAACGATATTTCTTTCAGGAAATACACCGATAAACTTATTGAAGTTTTCGGCGACAATGCCAAGGTCGGAATCTGTTTTCTGCTGGCCACTCTGTTCAAGGACATCGTGACCGGAGTAACAAAGAACTTCCCCATTCTCAATCTTTTCGGCCCTAAAGGTTCAGGTAAATCTGAACTCGGCCACTCGCTGATGGCATTCTTTATCCAGTCTAATGATCCGCCCAACCTGTCATCGGCCACCGATGCAGCCCTGGCGGATGCAGTGGCGCAATGCGCTAACGCTCTGGTTCACCTCGACGAGTATAAGAACACCATCGAGCTTATACGCCGCGAGTTCCTGAAGGGTCTCTATGACGGCGTAGGTAGAACAAGGATGAACATGGACCGCGACAAAAAGCGCGAGACAACTGCCGTTGACTGCGGCATCATCTTGTCAGGACAGGAAATGCCAACAGTAGACATCGCCATTTTCTCACGCCTACTGTTCCTGACTTTCAACAAATCGGAATTCTCGTCGGAGGCAAAGAGAAAGTTCGACGAACTCAAGGCTATCCGAGACCTTGGCTGCTCACACCTCGTGCTTGAGATCCTAAAACACCGTAAGAGGGTTGAAGCAGATTTCAGTTCCAACTACAAGGCCGCCATGGCCGATATACTGGCATCCATTGAAGGAGAATCAGTCGAAGACCGTATCTTCCGGAACTGGATTATTCCACTCGCCATTTTCCGCACCTTGGCCGGAGTCATCGATGTCGGCTTCGACTATAAGGAAATGCTCCAGATCAGCGTAAATGGCATCCTTCGCCAGAACAAGGAATGTCGTTCCACCAATGAGATTGCCTCCTTCTGGAATGTGGTGGATTTCCTCCATCAAAACGGAGACATCTTCATCGAAGCTGACTACCGCATCAAGTATGAGACCCGGTTCAAGGGCAAAGGCATGAAGGACAACATTGTATTCCCACGGGCTAAGCCTGTCCTTTACCTGCTGGTCAAGCGAATTTTTCCTCTTTACAAAAAGAATGGAAAATCCATGGGCGACACTACACTGCCTACGGAATCACTTCGCTTTTACCTTGAGAATTCCAAGGAATATCTCGGCACCAAAAACGCAGTGAAGTTCCGGAATTTATCGAATCCGGTTGACAGCAGTACGACCACAAAGAATCAGTTCGGCCAGGTTCAGGTCTTGAAGACCAGTCACACCGACTGGGCGCTATGCTTCGACTACGAAATGATCGCCGAGAATTACGGCATCAATCTTGAGGTCGAGACCGTACATGAAGACGATGTCGATAGTATCGACATCGATGAGAACGACAAAACTTTACCATACTAAAAAGATACTGATATGAAAGAATCTGCAATCGCGCAGTTGCTCCAGAACTGCGACATCACCGAGACCAAGTTGGTGATCAATGTTGAGAACGCCGACGGCGTCAAGAAGGAAATCTCTCTCAAAGACTCTGAGGATTTCATGAACGACCTCGTAAAAAAGGGCACTATCGTCAATCTGGTATTCTCCAACTGGAAGATCTACACCGGCATCTTCGACTCCCTCGAAGATGAGGATGGAGAATATGTTCTCTACCTCAAACCGCGATCCGGCGCATCTTACGGCGTCGGCCTGGCTTATGACAAACTCGTTGGATACTATCTCGACTAAGCTGTATGAACGCCAAAGAGTTCTACGACACAGTCGTAAAGATGCGTCACTATCAACGGACCTACTTCCGCTCCAAAGGCCAGAGCAAGGAGGCCCTGCGATATGCCAAGAACTACGAACAGATTATAGATACTGAAATAAAGCGGGTGGAGATTATCCAACGGAAAAAACTCCAACCCCGCCTAAACTTCGATGAACAATGACAAAAAATAGAGTTATCAGATTCCGAGGCAAAGGGACTGACGGTGTTTGGTATCATGGTTCATTAGCCTTTTTCAATAAGGCCCAGTATCCCATGATTATCCCTGAGACTAAAGACCCTCATTATGGATTCAGATGGGGATTCTTTAGCGTCATTCCGGAAACCGTCGGCCAGTACACAGGCATGAAAGATAAGTACGGTCAGATGATTTATGAGGGTGACATAGTGCAATATTATGACGATATCGAAGATGAATTGCTGTCAGCTCCTGTTGTCTACGATTCCGACACATGTTCCTTCTGTGCCAAACATCCGCGTAGAGATCCCGTAGGTCTCTACTCACATTGGGAATATACAGTCATCGGCAACATCCACGAGAAAGGAGGTGACAAATGATGAAGTTAAAATCTCGTCTCGCACGACTGTTCAGAGGATGGGCGCAACGCCTCGATCCGGAATTCAAAATGCCGCCTATACAGTACACCATCAACAGAGTACATCGAATTGAGGTATCATTCTACTCCAGGTATGATGCCTTACCTACCCCTCAGCTTGCCCGGATACTGAAAGAAAAAATGATTATCCAACTCGATATGTTTGGTGCAATAAAGATTTCGGCAGAGCCCGGTCAATGCGGAGGAAAGAAATATACAGCATCGATGTATGCAATGATTGCCGGCGACGAGGAAGGAGGTGTGTCATGAAGGCTCATCCAATAGTAACTGAGCAAGAGCGTGAAATGTGTTTCTTGGCACCTAAGTCACTGACCTCTGAGATTGTGAGGCTACGGCTTGCGTTGCTCAAGTTTCGGAGAGAAGTTGATAGGGCACTTAAAAGACTGCAAAACCCCAGAAAGAAAACCAATCATAATGAGCATAATTAAAAAATGCACAGGCCACAACTGCTGGGACTGCCGTGTAAATATCGATGCGTTCCTAAAAATCGAAGATTGCGGGAAACGATTCATGCGAATGTACAATATATCCGTAGTGCGCCGTCTGTACGAGGAGAAACAATATTACTTCCCATGTTTCTTCCGATGGGAAGACCCATACAGTATTATCTTTAACATTAAGAAACATTTCGGACATCGAATTATCCTGCTGGACAGGGCAGGCAATTTCCGTCCGGGAATCGTTATCAAACCAAACAGCGCACCAACGGAATATGAAGTTTTCGGCAAACTCAACATCTGGATCCGCTGGAGCCTAAATCCGGAAATGGTGCTCGTTTATCCGCGTTCTTCTACTGTTGCGTTCATCGATTTGGAAACATACTCAGACAAACGGACGCATCCATGCCGTGTAACGTATCAGGATGGCAAATATAAACTTGAATCGGACCTCCCATTCTAACCCCTCCAATTACCATCATGGACCAATTCGGAAACATCACCATCATCAACGATGACTGCCTCAATGTCCTCCGGGCATTGCCTGACAACTCCTTCGACCTCGCCATTGTTGACCCGCCGTATTACTCCGGCCCGGAACGCAGGAGTTTCTACGGATCCGAGGTCAGCACCGTAGGAGTTCCAAGACGGTTTTACCCAAAGTCCCGTAAATGGGCGGTCCCCGGTAGCGAGTATTTCAAGGAGCTTGAAAGGGTTGCCAAGCATTACATCGTCTGGGGCTGTAACTACTACAGCCACCAGTTCGCGCCCGGGCGCATTGTATGGGACAAATGCAATGAATCATCATCCTTCTCGGATTGCGAACTGGCCGCAACTGACCTGTTCGCATCCGTCAGAATCTTCCGCTATATGTGGAACGGGATGATGCAAGGCAAGTCCATGACCGAAGGCTGGATCATGCAGGGAAATAAAAAACTCAACGAGAAACGGATTCATCCCACACAGAAACCTGTCGCCCTCTATGCATGGCTGCTCAGCAACTATGCACAGCCCGGCGACAGGATACTTGACACTCACCTTGGCTCAGGAAGCAGCATGATTGCAGCCTGGGACCTCGATTTCGAGTTTACCGGCATCGAGATTGATCCAGTCTATTACAAAGCTGCCGTTAAACGATTCAGTCAGCACATCGCCCAGGGACGATTGTTCTGAAATATCAAATCATTAATGAAGAAGTAAGAGTATTAACCATATAGAAATTCCATGAGGGAGGCCGTTGTGAAACGACCTCCCTCTTACTTTTTGAGTAATTACCGCAGAAAAATAAAGCACCTGTTTTTGAATCTACACTTTCTACCTAATCTACTTCTCTATAAATCAATCATTTCATATAATTACCACCATTAAATTCCAATCTACTTTTTTCTACTTTTGTAGATTTCACTATGTAGAATCTACCTTGTAGATGGTTTTTCTACCTTTTTTCAATGAATTTCACTTTATGACTCTACCTTTAAAGCATTGAAATTGTAGAATTTAACCTTACTCTCTCCAAAAGTAGAAAGAGTAGATTGTGTAGACACTAAAATACATCTCTTAAATTCAGTAGAATTTACTCGTTTATTCGCTCGATTTTGCATTAAATTTCGTAACTTTGCGTAAAATAACTAACCATGAGCCAGTTTCTTATATACGTTAATCTTCCAAGGTACCTATCCCAGTGGATTACAAACCGTCTGGGAAACCCCGTTGTTTTTCCGGCGTCCTCTCCGCAGAATGCGGTGATCAGAACCTACATCCGGAAGCGCCTCCCTGAAGAACCGGTCGAAGCCCGTGCGCCGGAAGGTCACACGGCCATCGCCATCCCGGACTCCATCGCCAAGCCCCCGGAGGAATACAACCACATTGGCGAACGGGGCAAACTGGCCGTGCAGGAGACAATCAAGGATCTTTTCCTGCGTGAGCTCTGGAGTGACATTTCTCCGCTTGAAAAAACTCCATGCGGATTGAACAAACTCATTGCCGCCTGGTGTGAGTCACACGGCATCGATATTGACAGAATCGAGACCGTGCGTCAGTGTTACTACCGCATCCGCAAGGCCTACCAGGAACGTGGCATAAATCTCAAAAAAGTTCATTAAATTTACACCATAGTCACCCCGAAATCTTGGATTTGCGTACAACTCCGTACAACCTCATACAACCTCGTACAAGTGCGCACAACTCCACACAACCCAGAAAGCCATGTTACAGATCCTCGACAACATCACCTCTATCCAAATTATAGAAACCAGATTGCTCCAGAACCTGACCATCATTCCCGGCACGGGAGTGATGCTCAACTATTGGAGATATTTCACTGAGCTTCCGCTTGTCAATCTCGCCTCGATGGAGGTTGCCTCTAAGGTTGAGAATAAAAGCCGGTTGTTTACAACCACCATCAAGGCATTGCTTTCCGAGCATTTTGACGTGGCGAACCGAAAACTCGTTTTCCTGGTTACGACCATCTCCGGAGACAGGTTTCTTGTCGGAACCCTTGAATCTCCGTTCCCGGTCGTGAACACTTCGGATGCTTTTCCGGACAAACCAGCCGATCAATCAGGCTGCACTCTTACGGTCGAATACACCGACACATTGGGACTTTTGCCCGTTTTAGACTGATTTTTCGTCTTTTTATCCAAGAAATTACCTCGATAACTTCGCGGTAAATTCTTGGATAATATGAATTATCAGCTCATACTCGACTACACAATCGGCTACTGGGGATACACCAAACAGTATGTCCGTTCTGCCCTTGCTGCGTACAAGGGCAAGCATGTCGATGTTAAGATCACCTCTCTTGGAGGCGACCTTGACCACGGTCTTGATATACGGCAGCAGTTCATCGATCACGGCGATGTTACCGTATATCTTTCCGGCTTTGTCGCATCAGCAGCCACCATCATCGCCATGGGTGCCAAGCGTATTGTCATGAGCAAATATGCCATGTTCCTTGTGCATAAATGCTCTAACTTCATCGACGCATGGGGCAACTACAATGCCGACCAGATGCAGCAGCTCATCGATCAGCTGGAAGCCAACAAGAAGGAAAACGACAAGATAGATGTCGTTCTTGCCAACATGTATGCCGCAAAATGTGGCAAAAAGGTGTCGGAAATCCTCGACATCCTCAAGGAAGGCCGTTGGCTTACCGCCGATGAGGCGTTGAGTTATGGTTTCGTCGATGAAATATCCGATATGGAAGGCGAGAAGAAATTGAATTTTACTCTCGATACCGAAAGAAAATTCAATGCCCTCGGCATTTCGACTAAGGGCCTATCTGTCGCTTCCGATCCTGCCGAACAGCCCCGAAAGAGTCTGATCGGCAAAATCGTCAGTTCAATATTCCCGGCCAAAGAAGCCAGGACTGAACAGAAGGCTGACGAACAAAACGATTCAACATCAAAACAGAATTCGGAAATGAAGACCCAGAAATTTTCTGCGGTCGATGATCTCCTGAAGCTCGATGTCGGACTGTCCTCCGACTCCGAGGGCTTTGTTTCCATCAAAGCCGATCAGATGGAGACCATCGACAAACACATCACATCGCTGTCCGCAGACGTGACCAAGAAGGATGAGACCATCAAGGCCAACGAGAAGAAAATCGCCGAGCTCGAGGAGCAGGTGAAGAATCTAAAAGACGGCCCCGGCGCCGACACCACCGAAATCGAGGACGAAGGTGTCAAGGCCGATTTTACTGCCTCGGAATTGTTAAACTCAATCAAATCTGTTCTCTAATTATGGCTGATTCGACTAATCCCGCCGGCAAAGTAATTCTCACTCCAGAATCGCTGGCCCAATCCGCCAACAAGTACCGGACGGAGCTGCTTAAGCTGCCAGTTCTATCTTTAGGCTATGCCCTGAACTATTTCACCGTTCGCAGCGGCATCAGAGGATCCGAGACAGTAGGTCAGATTGACGGCGATTTCGAGCTCGGACCGTATGACCCCTATCGCGTCAATCGTGACAACGTCAAGATTAAGGGCCGAACGCTCCAGTCCTATTTCGGTAGCGTGGTTAAGGAATTTGACCCCAACTCGGTCTATAAGTCAATATATGGTTCCTCTATCGTCAAGGGAGAAGGGCTCAAGAACGTTCCGATCACGCTACAGGTCCTCTCCGTTATGGCCGGGAAAATTGGCAAATCTCTGCTTCTGCACCTTTTCGATGCCGTCCGCAATGATTCCGGTACGAAGACCGTGGATCTGTTTAACGGCGTCGATACTGTCACTGCCTCCGAAGTCACCGCCGGCAACATTGCCTCCTCGAAGGGCAACCTGTTCGAGTTTACGGATACCATCAACTCGACCAATGCCGTCGATCTGATAACGGCCTTCTGTCGCGCCGCCTCCGACGAACTTCTGGAATGTGAGGATGGCGAGGACTCCAAGGCCGACGGTCTTAATCTATATGTCCCGCGCTCCATTGTGTACGCATACCGCGACGATTACAAGGCAACCACCGGCAACAGCCCCATTTACGACAAGTTCAACCAGACTATCGTTGAGGGATTCTCCAACATCCGTCTTGTGCCGTTCGCCGGTAAGGCCAAGTCGAAGTTTATTCAGTTGTCGCAGCGCAACAACATGCTTATCGCTACCGACCAGCTGGGCGACAAGGAGAATATCCTTGTAGAGAAGTATCACCCGTTCATCCTCTCGTTCGTCGCCACTCTGTTCTGGGGCTTTGACTACGAAAGCATCGATTCTTCACGCCTGCTCGTGGGCCAGCTATACCAGAATCCTGCATCTTCCGGCAGTGGCACAACCGGCACCGGCGAAGACCCGACTAAACAGTAACCCTTAAATTCTCAAGATTATGTCTAAATGTCAGACTCTCGATATCTACGAATCTCTTGAGCATTGCCTTGGCGAGACCGTACTTCCCGGTCTCCGCCAACGCGCATGGGGAATCCCAAAGAGCCAGATCTTAGGCTGGCCTACTCTGCCGGATCCTCATGACGAAGGAGCAACGATGGAATCCATTGCCACATATGAGGGCGATTTCACCATTGCGGCCGATGCTAAGTTCCTGTCGATTGATATTCTCGATACCGCCTCCAACATCAAGTCGGAGAGCCAGGGTTCTCTGCCCTCCAAGACGTTCCTGAACACGCTGACTCTGAAGTATGCCGGCAACAACGCCGCTGCAGCCGGTTTCTGCCGTCTGGCCAACAGCGATGACCTGGTGTATATCATCCAGCAGCGCGACGGTTCCTTCCGTGTTCTCGGCAACGAAAAATTCCGCACAGACACCAAGCCTTCGCAGGATTCGGGCATGGAAGTCACCGATGCTTCCGGCACACAGTTCGAAATCACTGTTACCGATGTCGCTCCGGCACCCTTCTATGTGGGCAAGTTCAAGACCGCCGAGGGCATCATGGACTGCGCCACGGGTACGATAGAGGCCGCCTGACGTCTCGCGATTCCAGTATCTTTTATCACGGCGCAACCCGCGGCTAAACGGCTCGCGTGTTGCGCCATTTTACTTTTTCAGAACATGAAACTCGATCCAATACTTACCCGAAAAGTCCAGGAGTGGCTGAACGCTCCTGAATCCGAGCGCGACATCAAAGAGGGTGCCACCCTCATGCTGCAGCTCAACCGAAACCGGGCGCTCTATAACTCCGTTATGCTACGCCCGGAGAAGTTCAAGGACAAACTCGTTTACGAGCTCAAGAAATATCTCCGCATCAGGCTCGACAACATGACCGTCACAGAGGTCTCCAAAATGGAAACCGAAGTCATGCCCCGGGCGCAGGAGACAATAGACAACATGCCGGTGATTTCCACGGACGCCGAGATTACTGCTGGATCCGTGGCCAGAGGAAAACGGCCTGACCATGATTCCCTTCCTGCATCTATCCGTGAACTATGGGATTCCAATGAGCAACGTTACAGAAGCATAGTGCTTCTATATAATGAACTTAAGGCCATGTCTGATGCTCAGCCATGCGACCGTTACGAGAAGCTGCGCCTGCTTGATGAAGCCGATAAGAAGTATCGCCGCAACCTCCGGGAATACGATGCATACGTCGCCACACCGTCTGAACCTGCGGCCACCGTTGTAGCTGATCAGGTTCAGGGTGTCGACATGGTAAAGGCTGTCGGGGCCGCACGAAAGACAATCTCGAAATACAAGAAGGTCATTGCGTCCGCTCAGGATCCGGAGAAAATCGAGACGGCCAAATCGAAAATTCAGGCGGCTGTCGATGTCATCAGGAATGCCGGCGCCGAATTTTCCGAGGCTACAGTTCAGGAACTAACGGCCATTGGCATAAGCTTTGAGTAATGCCTGACAGCCTGTCGTCCCTGAAGCCTTTGGGATCATGTCCGGTGCAGCCATACTTCGCAAAGGATATCCAGTTGGCCGGTTTGATTGAGTGGGCCATCAATCAGATCGGCCGAGCCGATATTTCAATCTCCACATTCTCCACAAGTGAAGAATTTCTTAGGAGAATGCACCGGATGAAGAAAGAAGGCAAAGTGCGGCACTGTGAACTGATCTGCGACCTCCGTGCGGCCCGCAAGACAATTGCACTGAAGCATTTTATGGAGTCAACTTTCGACCGGGTCTATCTGTGCCAGAACCACTCTAAAGTTGTCCTCCTTTCTTCCGGATCCAACAGGGTCGCAATCGTCACCTCTCAGAACCAGACGCGAGGAGACCGGTATGAGGCCGGTATAATAACACGCGATCCTTATACATTCAGCCGACTCAAGGTCGGGCTTGATGAATGCCGCGAAAATTCAATCTTAATCAACGATTTCAATGTACAGCCAGGAACAGCTTCAGAAAATAAGTGAACTCGCCTCGGATCTGACGCCTCCCCGGGACATCGCAATCCTATTGGGCCTTGATGTCGATAGCTTCATGGATCAGCTCGCCAATAGATATTCCGATGCGCACAAGGCCTATTTCAAGGCCAAGGCAGAGACCGCCCACATGCTACGTAAGCAGGAACTTGAGTTTGCCCGTGTCGGGTCGCCTCTCGCCGTCCAGATGACAGGCACGTTCCTGCATGATATGACCGCTGACGAAGACTTTTAGCCCATGCCACTTCCCGCCATCATAGATGTCGCTCACGAGTACCTTTTTGCGGACTCCGACAAAATGGTTGCCGCCGGACTTCCGGAGGCAACCATACGCCATATTGTCCGCCTCCGCGACATCTACAATTATTGGCTTTCGTATCCGTCGAAACGCGACCGCGATATTGTGGGCGAATTGAAGTCGCGTTACGGCATCGGCGACACCGTGGCCCGTGAGGATCTTCGCCTGATCAAGAATCTTCTCGGCGATTTCCAAAAAGTCAGCAAGGACTATATGCGGTACCGGGTCACTATGATGTTGAACCGCGCCTACGAAAAAGCAGACGCGGCCAACAACACACGCGACATGGTGGCTGCGGCCAAAGCCCTAAAGGAAGTTCATCAGCTCGACAAGGATGATCCGAGAGCAGACATTCTTGATAAGGTCGTGCCGATTGTGCTCAACTTCACCGATGATCCCACGGTCATCGGTATTCAGCGTATGCCTGACTTCCGTAACCGGATCAAGGAGGTCAAGAACAAATACTGGATGGAACAGACTGAGGATGTCGAGTTTGAGGAGATTGATGCCAAACTCGACGACATCTTTAATCCGCATCACCTCAATGGAAATTCGCAATCAACAGGTCTACCTCAATGACGTGCAGCGTGACCTCATGACCGTGGTCCAGGCCAAGGACACCGTCCTTGTGGCCGGTCGTGCTTTTGGTAAAGGTATGGTTCACGCGCTCTGGAATCTCCGTAATTTCCAACGGATGCCCGGCTCGATTACGGGATTCGTGTCGGCCAACATCAAACGCGCGCTGACCAACACGCTCCCCTCGATGCTGGTCCATTGGGAAAATTGGGGATTCAAACGCAACGTCCATTGGTGCATCGGCATACAGCCCCAGGCATCCTGGGGCTGGCGTGAGCCGATATTCCCTGTCCGGAACTTTGAGAATGTGCTGTCGTTCTGCAACGGCAGCATCGGCTATATCATCAGTCAGGACCGCACCGGTACATCTAACTCCCAGAGTTATGACGCCCTTGACATCGACGAGGCTAAATTCATTGACTACGAACGCCTGAAAGACGAGACCTTCCCGGCGCTTCGTGGTAACCGTCAGTATTTCGGCAAGCACTTCTATCATCATTCCATGCTGATCTCGTCCGATATGCCGGTCACAAAGAAAGGGTCCTGGTTTCTGGATTGGGATAAGAAATCGACGCCCGAAGTCATCGACATGATCCGGGCCACGATTTATGAAATCCACGCTATCGAGAAACGAGTGAAGGAGCTTATGGCCAAGGGTGTCGAGCCACCTAAATATCTTCGCGGCGAGCTCACACGACTCAACCGCACTCTGTGCCAGTTGAGATCCGTAGCCGTCGATTATAGAGAGGTCTCAACCATTGACAACATGGTTGTACTCGGCGAGGCCTTCATCAAGCAGCTCAAGCGTGATCTTCCTCCACTGACATTCCAGACGTCGGTGTTGTGCAAACGCATCGGCATCATGAGAGACGGCTTTTACAGTTCGATGACCGAGAAACATAAATACTCGGCCACAAACTTTTCCCACCTTGATAATCTCGCTTATGACTTCGACAAGATCAAGGAACCGTCCTCGCTGATGGATGCCGACGTCGATCCGAAGCAACCCATCTGCGTGGGGTTCGATTACAACGCCAACATCAATTGGCTGGTGGCTGCTCAGCCCAGGGGAAAGAAACTCCTGATCCTGAAAAGTTTCTTTGTGAAGTACGAGCGTAAACTGGAGGCGCTTGTCATTGACTTCTGCAAGTACTACAGGCATCATCAGAACAAGCGTGTTATCTTCTACTTCGACGCCACCGCCAAGCAGGGAGCATACGCTGTGGACAGCACTACCTTCGAGACTGTCATCTTCAATACCTTCCGGGCCAATGGGTGGCTCGTCACCCGTGTCGACATCGGCCGGCCGATGAACCACATGGTGAAGCATCTTCTCATCAACCGTATGTTCGACGGCCTGGGCCACCTGGTCCCGATGATCAACGTTCAGAACAACGAGGAGCTTCTCGTCTCCATCCAGACCGCCGGTGTGTACAACGGCAAGAAGGATAAACGAGGCGAGAAACTTGCCGAGACGGAGGAAGACCGTCTGGAGGCCAGGACTGATGGCTCCGATGCCTTCGACACTGTGGCCATCGGCTGCGAGAAGTATCCGCAGCACAACTCCACCATCGCCGTCACATCATCCATACTTTAATACTTAGGAGTCCGCGCATGTGTGCTTCCGGGTGGTAATTACTCGCCACGGAATCACACGTGCGCGGGAGCGTTTTACCGTCATTTTCGCCCTACATATTCCGCTTTTTTAAAGGGGTAAATCGAGGGTCAGCATAGGGCAGTGGGGTGTACCCCGCTTCGCTACAGCGCCTCAAAAGCGCAATTTTGTCGCGCCAAATCCTTGTTACTCTGCGGATTTGGCGCGGGATGGGCGTGATTTCTTTAAAATCAGCCCTCGGCGCGTAACTCCAAACCAGGTTATTGACCTGGCCCGGAACCTGTTACGCGCCGACCGGCTCGTGCCTCGCCGGGGAAGCGGAGTCCGAACCTCCCGATGGGGCTCCGTTCACTTTTAAAAGGCTTTATTTCAGTGGTTTTTTCTGTCGGTCAATCAGTGGCGAGCGGCTGATAACGTGTGTGGTCCTATGTTGCCGGGCATCAAGCGGTAATTTCGGCATGGCGTTTTCCTCGGTTTCGGCTTTTTAAGGCTTTCTCTTTCACTGTCGGGGTGACTTCCTGCTTTATTCCGGATGTCTGCAGCCGGCAGGTCGGGAGCGTGGAGGAATATGTATGTCTGTTGAGAGTTGGGGTTATTACTATTCGTGCAAGCCCAGGCACATTTGAATTTCCACACGCGAAGTTACGGCGCACCATCCACGACACAAGGGCAAGCGCTGTCACCAATAAAAAATCTTCCTTTTCCACTGCGCTAAAAAGAGTATTCGGGCCTCCGGTTTTTTGTTGACCCTTGCTGTCTGACGCCACTTCGTGCCTGATTTATGCGTCGTTGTCTTGCGGTGTAAATCAAACGCGCCCAGGCGCACAGTAATTAACCCCCAAACTCTTACAACTATGACATACGTTATGAATTCCTCCTTCCGCTCCTCCCTCCCCACCAACCGCGACATCCTCAAGGAATATTGGGTGGAAGTCATGCTTTTCGACGGCGAAAGCGAAGTAGTTACAATCTACGCCTACTCTGAGGAAGACGCCCAGGATGAAGCCGCTTCGATGTTCGACAACGTGGACTACACCATGGTTCAAGGCTGCTACGCTGACTGATTGACCAACAGAGAATAAGCCGACCTTCGGGCCGGCTTTCTTTTTGTTCACTTCGCCCATCGGGAGGTTCGGGATCTATAGACGGATGGGGTCACCCCTCCGGACCACCCCTGTGTTCAGTAGAATTTTCGAGAGTTTTTAAAAGTTTCTATTGTATTTAGTAGTTATTTCGATTTTATTTACTATATTTGCGGCGTAAAAGTGGTAATGACCACTTTTTGTTATAAACCGATAACACGTTAAGACAATGAACCATCAGGAAACATCGAACATCAAGGGCATTGCCGCAGGCAAGCAGCTATGTAGGTTAAACGAATCACTTGCGGATTCCCGCAAGACAAATCTCATTTGTTTTAACAGTTAAAGGTTTGTCGGCATTCCTCTCCGGGACGGCGAGGGATGCCTTTCTATTTTATTCACCAAAAACAATCAAGATGAAAGAAAACTTTATCTCGAAGATCAACGGTGTCGACATCGTCACCGTTGACAAGGATGGAGACACCTATGTCCCCATCAAGCCCATCTGTCAGGCTCTTGGCATCGAGGCTGCGCCTCAGCGTGAGAAACTCCAGAACGATGAGTTTTTCGCTTCAACTGGCACGATAATCGTGTCAGTTGCCGCCGATGAAAAGGAGCGAGACATGTACTGCATCCGTTTCCGAGACGTCTATGGATGGCTCGCCACCATCAATCCCGGGAAGGTAGCTCCAGAGGCTCGCGAGGCCGTCACTCGCTACCGTCGCGAATGCTACGACGTCCTCTACGAGCACTTCGCCGGACGTATCGACCGGGAGCGTGAACGTCTCGACATCGAGCGTCAGCTGCTCGATCGCCAGAAACATCTGCGTGATGCCATCGACTGCAACAAGAAAGCTAACGACGGCATGAAGAAAGAACTCGAGGAGATTGATCGTAAATTTCATCAACTCCAGACTGAACGCCTGAACCCGCAACCTGCTCTGTTCTGAAAATTATAACGATTATGTTACATTTTTCTGCCGAAAAACTTGCATATATCACGAAAATGTTATAATTTTGTATCGGTAATCAAAACGAGAGAGTCAATAATGAAATGGAAAGAACTGATAAAAATCGCCACCGAAAAGGGCTACAGGTTATACGCCCACGGCAAGAAGCACGACATCTACGTCAATGACCAAGGCGAACGCCTGATAGTCGAACGGCACGGATCGCAGGAAATCAGGCCAGGCCTGATGAAGAACCTCAAGAAGCAACTCGGATTCTAATCAAAAGGGGGAGGTCTCCCCTCCCTCCCCCTTTACAAACATAAACCATTATGAATGTAAGTATTGAAAAACAGTCGGACGGCACATATATAGCCTACAACACCACCGGCGACAAGGTGCAGCTGATCGGCACCGGCGACACCATCAAGGAGGCAAAGGATGATTTCTTCAACTCCATCGAGGAAGTCAAGGAAAGTTATGCCGAACTTGGCGACCGGATGCCGGAATGTCTCTCCGAACCCGTGGAGTTCCGGTTTGACATATCATCCCTGTTCGAGTACTACTCCATGCTTAACGTCAGCGCATTGGGCCGCTACCTGGGCATCAACGACAGTCTGATGCGCCAGTACAAGAAAGGAGACACCCCAATTTCAGAAGCACAGCTCAAAAAAATAGAGACCGGCATCCGTCGGCTCGGTTCCGAACTGGCCACTCTCAGACTCGTTTGATTACCGTTCAATTCCATTTCTGGAGTGACCGCACCCTCGTCTTTCCGGCGAGGGTGTTTTTTATTAGTCTTATTTTCGGATTTTATTCGTATATTTGCAATCGTAAAAAATGTGCATCATGAAAAAGATCTGTATTCCTTTCTACGGATTCCTGATTTGTGCTGTCCTCTGTGGGCTTGTGGCCTGCTCCGGCGGCTCAACCAAGGATACCCGTTTGACACAAGAGCAAGAAGATTCAATTCTTCTTAGCGAAGTCGATGAATTGCTTAGCGGCAATAGTTCATCCACATCTGAAATTGGAGCCATCGACGCTGCTCAAACTTTCATCAAACAAGAATTCGCATCGAATGCTGAGTTCGAAGATGAGGGTACCATTGTCGATGAGACATCTGTTTCCGGGAGATTCAAGGTCCTTCAAAAATTCTCAGCTGAAGATCATCCTTCAAATTGGACTAAATTTATTTACAGAATATATGTCCAGCGCTTCGACGACGGCACTTGGGAATTCGGCAACATGGAAGTGGAATCCATTACTGGAGAAAGAGTTTTCACGACACATGGTAATATGAAGGAACGCGAGCAGACCGACGGTGTTGGCGATAATCTGACTGTTGCCGGGATTAACTTCAAAGTGGCGGAGAAAAAACCGGATGCGATACGTATATATACTCCGAAGAAATTGAGCAGATCACAACTGCGGGCAGTTACCAAGGGACTTATGAATCAATATAGCACAATTCAATTTGCCACGGATGCTAAACACGAAAGAGGTGATGAGTATGCCAGCTGGACAGGTGGATTATTCTGTGATCTCGAGACTAATGAAGTACTCGGCAAGGATAAATTTTTAAATTAATCCCTGATTTAGGCACTGCCGGCTTCTCTTTGTAGTAAACCTTCATCAATAACCAACATATAACAACTATGGAAAAATTAAGACTGCTCGTTCCAAACATCATCCGCGGTATCGCCGGACTGGTCGCACTCGCCTCTATCATTGTCCTGCTCTGCGATATCTCCAAAGCTACTGCATGGGGAATATTCATCGGAGGTATATGCTCAAGCGTACTTATTTTCGGCTTCGCCTCCCTCGTCCAGGCCGCTGAGTACTACATCGCTGGATTTCTGTTCGACCCAAATGAGCAGAATAACGATGAGGAATAAAAATAATTCTTCGTTATTGTTTGGCAGTGTGATTTATTTGTCGTAAATTTGCAGTGCTATACCCGCGGTGATTAGTTCACCCCGCAGAGCGCGGTTAATGCTCGACATATCAGCGGGCTTTTTTTTATGCCCGGACATACCAGCCATATACGGCTGTCACCGATTCATTGTATACGCTCTTAGGAGTGAACTACTGTGGGTATAGCAACGGTGACAGCCGTTTTATGTATAACCGCTATACCTACAGTAGTATGCAAAACGCATTAACAGTTATGGGTCATGTGCCCGCAGTTCGCGTTCATCGCGCGATCAACCGTATCGATGTACGCAAGGCGTACACGCGAACACTCGCATTAGCACGCCGCAAGTCTGTAACCCTCGCCGCCATCAGCGCCGCCCTCTCGGTCGCCGGCGTCGCACTCGCCTCCGATCCCCTCACCTACTCGGCGGCCCTCGTCGCCCTCGGATTCGTCCGCCTCGCCGATAGCGGCCAGAAAGGAGGTGAGGTGTGATGAAGTTCTTCCACCCGGTATCCACATTCACCAACACCGGGAAAACTGAAAAGGGCCGAATTCTTCAGGAAATGGCTCTCCAGTTCGATTGTATGCTGCTTCATGGTGACAATTCCGCTTTGAAGCTCATGCTGAGAATCCGCGAGCTTGCTGCAGTCATCGATGCGAGTTATCCACGAACACGCCGCACATTCGTTGAACTACATATCGATAATCAGGGCAATGGCATGATTACCGCAAGCCCTGTGTCGGATAGTGGTAGTTTTGAGGGTCAGGACTACTTCCGCATCACATTCAACACAGTGGCCCATGCAGCCACCATCGACGAGGTGCTTGACCGATTTACACTCGCCAGTATCGAGAAAGGAGGTGACGCATGAACGACGAGAAGAAACGTCCTCTCACCTACGAGGAAAGGGTGGAAGCCGCGATAACGGCTCCCATCGACAACAACCTTCCGGACGCGGCGCCTGTCGTGGCCATGTTCCTGGAACATTTCCGTCCTGCGCATCCATGCGACGCCGACTGCTTCATGACTTCCATGGAGATAGTCCAGGAACTTGAGGATACATGCTCACTGACCACAAAGGATGTGGCTCTGACCATGACATTCCTGGGATATCGTCTGCACCTCACTGAAGACAGCGGTCCTGAATGGGCCATGCAGAACGAATCCCACTAAACTAAACCGATAGCACATTTTTTTAACATTTTGTACTCAGCAGGCTCCGTCGTGATGACGGGGCTTGTCTTTTTTTGACCATGGCAATCTTTCTACTTTTGCTCAAAAGAAATTGCATGGCCTCCATTATTTCAGATCTATACGACAAGATGTTCACCTCGGAGTTCTCGCATCTGCAATGCAGCTGCGAGAGCGAGTCTATGGTGTTCGCTGTCAGGATGGGTTCTGTCGAGATACTGTCTCAGACGTATTTCCCGGACGAGAACCATCTGGTGACCGTCTACGACCTTGACAGGCTTCTGGAATCGTATATCGCCGAACTGTGTGGCACGTTCACCCTGCTGGTGGACGGTACTGCGGTCAAGACCGTCACGGTCATTACATGCCGCACAGCAATCTCCGAAAGGGCCAACACTTTCTACACGGGTTTCTTCTTCACGCCCTCCATGGGAGAGCGTGATACCGCCATCGGACGCTATGAGACCGTCACGATGTACTGTGACGCCAATACGGCCGTCACGGCCCTCTGCACCTATCTGGATGCAAACGGCAGTATAGTCCTCAAGACAAAGGCCGTGAAATCTTTCTCCGGCTGGCAGTCCGTCGATGTGTCTCCGGCCCAGTTCGCCGACTCAGCGGGCCGGCTGATCGGGTACGTGGTTCAGGCCGGAGTCCGCAAAGCCAGATACCGTGTGCTGGCAAATCCTCCGGAAGCGGATCCTGCTTTCATCTTCCGCAATTCATTCGGATGTTGGGAAACGATATATCTCACAGGCTCCAAGCAAGTAACGCCGTCCTACACACGGTCAAACGCCATTATCGAGGGCCAGGTCATAATGTACGACATCGAGGAAACAATGTCGTACAAGGCTCTGACAGGACCGCTTCGTCCGGGAATGGTGCCGGTGGCTCTTGACCTCGCAAGGTCCAGGGAGATTTATCTTCTCGGCAAGGACGGTAAAGCCGGAGACCGCATCACGGTCACCGACGTTGATGTGAAGCACACGAATGAAGATAATTCCATTCCTGACTTCACTTTCACCTATCGCCGGGCTGACCGCAGGAGCGCCAAACTCGCTGTGGTCAGGCCTCCCAGAGTATTCGACAAAACATTTGACAACACTTATGAGTAATCGACCCTCCAAATGCCTCCATTGGAAAGATGCCATCCAACTGCTTGAGTCCAAGCAGCCGGTCACTCTCAAAGTGTGGAAACTTTCCACCGGCGACATTCTGATATATCGGAATGCGGTGTGTATCGGCTCCCACTGGAGAGGCGGCACACACCGTATCAGGCTGCCGGAAAGCAATCTGATTCGGGAGTTCCGCGACATAACACTTTTTGAAATTAATGGTTATGAAATCCTCAGATAACGAAATCCGGCCCGCGGGGGAACATCCCTCGATGCCGCCAAGCGAATTTTTCGACTTTCAGGTAGTCTCAAACTCTGCTGACATCGATGTCTCGGATTCTTCCTCGGTTTTCGACGAGGATGGATTCGTGGTGGAAGGTCAGCCGGTGCCGGGATATAACGAGCTTCGTTATATGCCGTTCGGCGTCACCAATGACCTGCCATTCCACATGATCCGCACTATCGGAGGCGATGAAGTCCTGTCACAAAATTTGTTTTTTAATGTCCTCACCGCCTACGGCAGTGGCCTGAAGTATATCGACCTCCGGACGAAGCAGCCGTCTGATGATCCGGAAATCAGGAGGTTCATGCTCACTAACTCGTTCAACGAGTTCTTCCTGGAGCAATGCACCGATATGAAATATTTCTTTTTCTGCTTGGCCGTGATCATCCTGGACCGCGACGGAAAAAAGATTGTTCAGGTCCGACACAAGGACGCCTGTTATTGTCGCTTTGAGAAAGCCGACAAGAAAGGTCGCATAAACCATGTGTTTTATGCGAACTGGAACAAACCGTCCTCGCTCACGAGAAAGGATGTCGAGCTTCTGACTCTGCTTAACGAGAAGAACCCTCTCGGCCATCTTGAGGTGCTGATGGGCCGAGCTCCGGGAGCCGACGGCCTGACCCGCGTCCGGACAACGGAGCGCAAGTTCGCCGTGGTGATGCGTTTCCCGACTCCCGGCCAACGCTATTATCCGGCGCCTTATTACACGGCCCTGTTCCGTGGCGACTGGTACGACCTCAAGAGGCTAATCGGAAAGGCTAAGAAGGCCAAGATCCGGAATCATTCATCGGTAAAATACCAGGTTGAGATCCACAAGGATTATTGGCAGAACATCTTCACCGAGGAAAACATCTTAGACCCGCTAAAGCAGCAGGAGCGGGTCAAGCAGGAGAAGGAGAATATCAAGAAATTCGTGACCGGCCTCGAAAACTCCGGCAAGGTGTGGATTTCTTCTTATTACATCGATGGCTACGGCAAGGAGCAACGTTCCGTCCGCATCAACAAGATAGACACCTCCAAGGAGGGCGGCGACTGGAACGATGATATACAGGAGGCCAGCAACATGATCTGCTACGGCACCAACATCCATCCCAATCTGGTCGGAGCTACGCCGGGCAAAAGCCAGTCGAATAATTCAGGCTCCGACAAGCGCGAGCTCTTTACTCTTAAACAGAGCATCGAGACCGCTTTCCACGACATGCTCCTGAAGGTGCATGAGGTGGTTATCTTCTTCAACAAGTGGGAGGATAAGGTGAAGCCCCAGGTCCCACTTATCCTCCTGACAACCCTTGACAAGAATACCGATGCCAAGAAAGTGACGCCTGACGGCGACACCTCGGATCCTAACGACTAATATTTATCGCGATGAATATTTTGTATGAAGAATTTACTCAATGCTGCCCTGCCGGTGAAGTTCCGGACAGTGGCATCTTTGAGTCAATAGCCGCTCAGATTCTGCGCTGGAAGGAATGGGCCAGGGAACTGGCCACTCCAGGTATTTATGACAATCTCGACAAGATCGACGCGGAACCTATTACAGAAGATTATGACAGGCTCGTATCTCTGCGCCGTTATCTGGTCGGAATGATCTGCTCCTTCGCCTTTGAGGACGCCATTCCGCAACTGGACCTGGTGCTTACGCCCACCGGCTTCGGCATCGTGAGCAATCAGAATGTGGCCCCGGCATCCGTTGACCGCGTGAATGCGCTCAAGAGCCGGATGCGTAATCAAGGCTGGACCTATTTTGAAGAAGCCGTCGATATATTGCGTCACCTCGACGCTTTCAAGACTTCCAAACTCTGCTCGTCCGTATTCCAGTCTCTTTTCTGGAAATCCAGCCATCTGCATGTGTTCGGAATCCCGAATCCAACCTATGACAATCTGCGCGAGAAAAATAGGGACATTATCAGGGAGCAGCCGTTCCTGATCCAGTACATTTCTCCGGAACAGTTTGCAGCATTCCTGAGATCCGAAGCATTGGCCACTACCACCACGATTCAGGGAATCGCAATCCAGATGTGTCGTGTTTTCTTCGCCATCGAGGGGACTCAGGCAAAGAACGCCCAGAAACTCGCCATCCTGAACTTCATGGAGCAGCACCCCGATGAATTTCCGGAATATATGAACAGCGTAACCTACAAAGCCAATCATTTCCAACGATATGAAAACCAAAAAGACGACTCGTGTTTCTTTTTCGGATAATCCTCCGACTATCGACATCAAGATGCCGACAGCATGGACGGAGCTTTCGGATGATGAGCTTCGCCTTGTTTTCCGCGCTTTCGATACTTATACCGACCCGAAAGACAACGTCCCCTTTCATGTATTCCGTTGTCTCTCAAATATGGGCGTCGAGCGTCAGAACGAGGGCCGTTTCCTCTGTGCATTCGGAACCGGCAAGAAGAAATTCCGTTGTTGGGTAACGCCTGATCAGCTCAACGAACATCTGGAATGCCTCGCGTTCCTGTCTGATCCGGGGAGCGTGCCGGTACGGCTCAACCGCATCGGTTACGGCCAGAAGAAATCCTATCAGGGCGTGAATCCGCAGCTTCACAATGTCAGTTTCCTGGACTATGTGAAGCTTGAAAACCTTTACCAAGGTTTTCTACGGACAAAGGACGTGACCGACATCCTGAAGATGACGGCCATCCTTTATCCGGGATTCCGCCCGCAGAAAGACCGGATTTCTTCTTACGAAGGCCTGTCAATCATCCAGTGGATGGTGCAGGTCAAAGGGATGTTCGCAAAGGCGTTCCCACATTTCTTCAAACCGGCCAACGGCTCGGCCGGTGCTCCGTCCATGGTCGAGGTTATGAACAATGAGATTCGAGCACTCACCAATGGTGACGTGTCAAAGGAGGCCGAGATCTTCGACGTTGACTGTTGGCGTTGCCTTACGGAGCTTGACTTCAAGGCGCGCGAGGCTGAGGAGTTCAACCGCATCAAAAACAAGAACAAATGAACACCACAGAGTTTTTTGACGCAGAGGAATATTTTAAGGGAATTAACAGTAAAAACCGACTCTCCAAGAGGCACGGATTTTACTTCTGTACAAGTTCCGGTATTGAATCCCTGCAGGGTCCACTTGAAAAATTCAAGAAGGAGAAAGCCTTCTTTTGTATCGATGACGTCAACGACGGCCAGATGTATCAGGGCAAAGGCGGAGGGTACTATAAACGCAGGACTCTGACCGTATTCCTGATGCATCGCTATAGCTTCAACGATGAAAACGACCGTCTCGCCAAACTCAAAATCTGCCGTCAACTGTTCCGGCAGATTTCAACCCGACTCCTTAAGGATTCAAAAAAACTCAAGAGTGACCTTATCTATCTTGGGGCTGACAATATCCTGAGCCGGGAGTTCGGCCAGTACTTTATGAATGGCTGCACCGGCCTTTACTTTATGGTCGATGTCGAGGAACCCGTGGACCTGAAATATAATCCGGACGAATGGGATGAATGACGTTGCCAAGAAATATATCGAGGAATGGGTGCGCACTCAGATCTTGATCTGGCGTGAGAAGATCGAGCGCATGAAGATAGTGCGCTCCGGAGCCCTGCACCAGTCATTCTCGGATCATATCAAGCAGACCGCTGAAGGCTCTACCATCATCATGAAATTCCTGTCGTATGGAATCTATGTGGAGCAGGGTGTCGGCTATGGATATAAGCGAGGCAACGGCGGTGATCTGCCGTTCCTGGGCAAGGACTACCGCGAGGAACATGACCTGAACAGGCGCCGTAAGGTCGGCCCGGCATGGGGAGGCTACAAGACTTCCGGCAAACCGCGTAAGCCTCGGGAATGGTATTCAAAGAAATTGTATATGTCGACGATGGCCATGGTGGAGGATATGGCCCGAATTCTGGCCACCGAGGCTGCGACAGTTGTATGTGATCAACTCCTGGATGCCAATGCCGCGCTGAAGTAACGTCTTTTTTTCTCGTCACGTCTCTGGCTAATTTTACCACGCTTAATTTCAACCGCAATGGCTAAAATACAATCTCTTTTACAACAGGCGGCTGTCATCCGTGATGCCACCGCCGTGGGGGAAAACACCGCGCTGCGCGTCGGATCTATGTTCGTTTCCTTAATTCAGGCATTGTTATCCACATTGCCTCAGGAGGTGATTGACGCTACCGGCATTTCCTACACTGCCACAGCCTCTAACTTCGTCATTACCTTCAAAACCATCAAGGACGACGGCACGTCCGGCTCGAGGCAAATCATCATACCCACCGCATCCTCAGCAATCATCTTCGACGGTTTCGCCGACAATCTTACGCCCTTGAAAATGTCCGTCACAATGGGTTCCTCGTCCGATGGCTACAAGGTCATTTTCAACCGCAGCACAAATACTTTCCTCTTGTCCTACGGTTTCCCCGACCCCTACGATGACGAGGCAACCGGTTACAACAACTGGGCCGACGGTGATGATTTCGGCACATTCTCAGAGGATGGCCGCACGCCGTTCGCAAACCGTATCTATCTCGACCGATCCTCGGGCATACAATATCGTCTTGCCGACGACGGCCGGGGACTCGTATCCATAGGCTCTGGCATAATCCGTATCGCCAGCATCGGGAATGAAAGTGGAAACGCACAGCAGGCGTCGGCCGGCGCCGCTTCCTACTCCGACGGATACGAGGTTGTGTACCTCTCGAACAAAAAGCGACTTGTCCTGGTAAAGAAAAATGTACTCCATACGTTCTACGGCAACTGGGCCGACGCGCATCTGTTTGGCACGGAGGACGGCTTTAACGGATACAAGCCATTCCCCGGACGCCTCTATTTAAATGAGGACAACTACACCCTGTACATCGGCGGCGAGGATGGCCTCATACGCATAGGCCTCGACAACGTAAACTGTGATGACGATGCAACAAGCCAGTCCCTTGAAATCAACTTCTTGTCCGAGACTGGAGACCACGTCTGTAACAGTATCAGCCTACCAAAGATGTTTGTCTGCAAGACATGGGCACAGCTCATGTCCATGCGCAATGCACACAAGCTAATTCCGGGCCAGATGTACCGCATAACTGACTACATCACAACAGTGGCCAACGATCCGGAGGCGCAGAGTGCCGGTCATCCTTTCGACATCGTGGTCATGGCACTGTCGGCCGATTCGCTTTCCGAACACGCCCTGGCCATGCTCTCTGCACGCGATACTGATGGCTATTTTGGCGATGCAAAGCTGGAGGCATGGAAGATATGGTATTGCCTCGACAACGATACCACGCGCTTCCAATGGGCCGATACCGCCAATGGCAAGGGTGTCATATACCGTATGATTGACGAGTGGCAGAACGATTGCCCCTACGACTTCAAAAATATACAGTTCAAACGGTACAAAATTATTAATGGCTCGCAAGAACACCTGGCATCCCTATTCGGGAGTTACTTGGGATTAAAGGATGGTATGAACCGACTCGTCTCCGACAGCAACGATTATACGTGGGCATATACTTTCTCATTGATAAAGGGTGAGGAATGTGCCGACGCCTCTGTATGCGACATCACCAGGAATTGCCAATGCGAAAACAATCATATTCGCGGATACTTCACGACGGATCTTCGCGACGACGCTGTTTTTCAAGTACTGTCGCTTAATAACATTGTCTGCATGACAGATATATCAGATGTGCCGAGTACCCGCACGAATACGATTAGATACAATTCTTTCGGGTCAGGCTGTTACTCCATCACTCTTTTCGGCCTGCCGTACAATAATAAATTCAAGTATAATTGTGCTTGCAATATAGTTGGGGGCAGTAATAACACATTCGGAAATAAATGTTCTGGCAATTCGTTCGGGATTATGTGTGCCGGCAACACATTCGGCCACGAATGTATGGATAACATCATTGGAGACGCATCAGAATTCAATACATTTGGCAACGAATGTTCTGAAAACATCCTCGGCAAATACAGCTTGAGAAATACATTGTCCGACCGATGTGTACACAATGATTTGACATCAGGATGCTTGGACAACAAATTGTCTAAGCATTGCCGAAACAACATTCTCGGTGGCGATTGCGAGGGGAACTCTTTCGATTGTCAGTGCCGATCGATTGAATTAGGGAACAGCTGTATCGGGAACATCTTTGGTACCGGTTGTGTCAACATCAAGTTCGGGAACAACTACCAGTTTAATACAGTAGGCAATGACGTTGCGAATTTGGATATAGATAACGAAGCTGGAAGTAGAGAGAATGTCCGTTACGTTACCATTTTAAATGGTACCAAGTTGTCGGCCAACTCTTACACTGTTATACCCTGCCCTGAAGATGCGCCATACAGTTTCTTCGTAGGTGTAGCCTCTGATGGGACTCCAAGGATGGGGTTTCTTGCCGACCTTTTGTAACTCTACCATCATGCCATCGTGACAAAATGCTTAAAGCCTCTGTTATGGTGGCATGATGCCAATATTTACAGCTTATAAATCCTAATAATAATGGACAAACAATTTACCGTAGGCTCCAGGGCATTCTTCTCCGACATGCCTGATTTTCGCTCCAAAGACTCGGACATTCTCGTCCTGATGGACGAGCCGGCCGGCTTCCAATGGCGTCGAGAACAGCAGCTGCGCAGCGTAAACACGTTCCAGTACAAGCGAGAACCAATCGCACAGATGATTCAGCGCACGCTTGATGCGGACAATCCGTTGCTCGTCGGCAAGTTCCTCGTGCCGGAAGTGGCCGCAGAACTCGGTACCTCAGTCGCGGACATCCTGCCGCTGCAGCCACTCGTCGCGAAACTCGACGACAAGCACAAGTATTACGCTGTCATTTTCGACGCCTACCAGACTAACGGCTCGATCACGCTCACTCAGGAACAGCGCGATGCAGCGTATCAGCTATATACGGAGGCAAGAAAACCCAAAGAATAAAAGGAGGAAATGATGAGAAAGATTAATTACAAGTCCGCCTTTGATTTCGCCATGAGGCTTAAAGACGCTTCGGGCAAGGAAGTGCCGTTTCCGGAATGCGATTGGAACGCTTTGTTCTGGACGTCAAACAAGCCCAACGCATACCGAGTGTCTTGCATCGGCGGGGTGTACGTAAACTGCTTCCGGGAGGCCGACGGAAGCATCCATTTCGTGTTCAATAATCACCGTATGGGAAAAGGTACACTGCATTGGGAGCCTCACTTCATATTTCCTAACGGCCTCTATCCTGACGGCATACAGGACCAGTTTCGTAAGGCGCAGCTCGGCATTGAGCTTGTAGACGGTGACGGCGACGACGTGACCGACACTCCCGATGTCGAGGTCTACATGCCGGCCGTCTATCTCACCGCCTACGACCTCGCCGTGCGCAACGGCTACACCGGCACGTACGAGGAGTATGTGGAGTACACCAACCGTTTCCCTCAGGTGGTCGAGACTGCCGAGACCGTCAACGCCCTGCTGTCAGACTTCGCCGACGGCAAGGCCATGATTGCCGACGCCCTGACAAGACAGGGTGTAGACACATCCGCATCCGAATCCATGCAGACGATGGCCGACAAGGTGCTCGGCTTGCAGCTTGCCGTGGAGGGCAATCCTCAGTATGTGGAGCATGACAGCCGTGTAGGAGGTTACGACCTCTACAACGTCATGCACAACCACCGCAAGGCAGAGTACCCATACATGTACGCCGTATCGTTCAACGCCCCAACGGTCACGCTGTCGGGCGCCGACGCATACCTTTGCTCTGACGGCTATTATACCGAGCAAAGTGGCACACATAAAATGCCGTTCGCGCAGGAGCATTACGTGATATACTATTACCGTAACAGGAGTTTCGCGCTGACAGCTACGGCAGCGAGATTTATCAACGAAATATGCGTATATAACGGCGCGCCCATCGTCAACTTGGACCGAGTCGATGTACGTAGGCTTGCCGTTTACGGCGATGAGCCATTTTCGACTGATAATATCAACGCTTTTCGCATTTACGGTGGAAACTTTGCCGACATCGCCATTGAATCGCTGGAGAGCGGATACTTGCAGATAGATTCTGTGCCGGTTGTGTCATTGCGGATGTCAATCTTCAAGACGTTAAGAGGTGGCATTATAATTAATTATTTGCATAATATACTGAGTGCAATGTTTCCCGCGCTGGAGAGCATCACGGGAGGCACGATAGTTAACAACGCCGCCGCGCTTGCCGAGCTGTCGTTGCCCGCGCTGGAAACGGTCTCGGGAGGCACGATAGTTAGCACCGCAAACTCGCTGACCGAGCTGTCGTTGCCCGCGCTGGAAACGGTTTTGACAACATCACAGCTTAATGTCTTATGGAGTTGTGATAAAGTTTCCAGGGTGTCGCTTCCGCGAGCTAAAATGCTATCCACTACTGGAAGTCGAACAACAAATAGATTAATTGTCGACCGGTCAAGCCAGCATATAACGTTCGAGTTGCCGGTGTGCGAAATACTTTCCGCGTCGTTCTCGGCAGGAACTACCGCGAACACTTTATGCGAGTTGCATTTCGGTATTGCGATAAACACTATCTATACCGAATGCCGAAGCACGCAGACGCTTATTATCAAGATCGGCAAAGGTGCTGTAACATTTCTTGATTCCAGCACCTCCAACTGGGACACCGAAGCCCTGAAACAGTTCCTCGCTGACCTCGGAGACAACACGGGCGGCGAGGTCAAACAACTCAGAATCGGCGCGGCGCAGATTGCCAAGCTATCTGACGAGGACATAGCCATGGCCGTGGCAAAGAATTATACACTAAGTTAAAATATATCATCATGGAAATCAAGAAACAGACAGTCGAGGTTCGTGTGCTTGACGCCACACCGGGCCACATGCTCTATCACAAGGGGGAGCCAATCGAATCGGCGTACTTCGCGCCGAGGGTCTATCTCGGAGTCGGCGACTCGCCCGACAATTACGCCGAGATTCCGGAGGCCGAAGCCAAGGCCGAAATGGAGAGACGGGAGAAAGAAGCTCCTGAGGAGAGGGAGGAATAACCCATAATACCCAGGCAGAAACTCTTGCGGTCTCATGACCTTTTCTGCCAGTTAGTTTCTTCACGATGGGATGAACTAACTGGCTGTCTTTTTTCAGGGCCTTGTACGGCCCTAATTTTGTGGAAAATTCATATCATCATGAACTCCACAAACATCATCCAAATCATTGGCCGTTGGCTCATGGCTGTTCTGTCGGGCATCTTCACGATTATCCAGCCCGCGATTCCATATTTCCTGATCTGCATCGGGTTCGTACTGCTTGACTGCTACAGCGCCGCACGTCTCGCCCGACGCGTCAAGTCGAAATATCCCTACCGGGCATCCGGGAAAATCCGGTCGGATAAGTTAAGGCACATATTCCGGACGATATGCGAAATCTGTGCCGTGATTCTGCTGATTCACCTCGCACAGTTGTATATCGCCGATGACCTTCCGTTCAACCTCACCAAGTTCGTTGCCGGGATGGTATGTGGATGGCAGTTCTACTCTTTCCTGGAAAACTCAAGCTCCTGCAATGGTTACCGGTGGGCCAAAATCGCTCAGAAAGTGCTAATCGACAAAACGGAGCGACACTTCGATATCGACCTTTCCATGTTAGACCATGCTGATACAGAAACTGCTGAATCATGATTGTGCTCGTTGATAACGGCCACGGTATAGACACCAAGGGAAAATGCTCCCCTGACCGTAGGCTATTTGAATTTAAGTGGGCGCGCGAAATGGCGCGAATGGTCGTTGCTGAACTTCAAGCACTCGACATCGATGCCCGGCTGCTCGTCCCTGAAGAAACGGATGTCCCCATCACAACCCGTGTCCGCAGAGTCAATAGTATCTGCGACAAGATGGGATCTCACTACGTTCTGCTGGTCTCCATCCACAACAACGCCTGTGGTAATGATGGCCAGTGGCACGATGCTTCCGGATTCAGCGTTTTCTGTTCAAAAAATGCTTCATCGAGATCTAAGCTCTGTGCCTCATTCTTTACCGATGAAGCCGAGGACCGTCACCTTCTCGGCAACAGATCTGTACCTGCCGGGCGATTCTGGACGTGGTCATGGACCAAGGCCGACATCGGGATCCTCAAGAACTCAAAATGTCCTGCGGTCCTCACAGAGAATCTTTTTCAGGACAACAAACCGGATGTCAACCTGCTGCTGTCCGGCAAAGGGAAAAAGGACATCTGCGATCTCCATGTAAAGGCAATAGTCAACTACATAAACTCGCAAAAGAAATGAAGTCGCCAATCCTTTTGCTCGTACTGGGCACTCTTGTATTGTCCGGATGCAGGACACACAAAGAAATGACCACATCCGAAGTGACCGTGACCAACGATTCAATCAGTTCTGACCTTACATCGAATTCGGAACTTAAGACCGAGGCTTTCGACTTTCTGGACTTCTCGGCCGATGACCTTCAGATCATCTTTAAGGCCGACAGTGTTAAGATTGGTGATACCGTTATTTATAATCCGGGAATCACCACAACTTCCAAGAAACCAAAAGTGCAGGAGAATTCCGGCCTGAAGTCCGAGGCTAAACAGGAAGTTAAATCCGAACTTAAAGAAGGATCCAATACATCAAGCCAAAAGGAATCCAAAGAAGTTCGGGAGGTCAAACGCTCATTTCCTTGGGCGTTACCCATCGCCATAATAGCATCGGTAGTTTTGTTGTTTTTTCTGCTGGTCTATTGGTATAGACATAGGTAGTTTTTCATGATATAGTTGTTAGACGTTTTCATGTGCAGGAGCGACCGGGAGGCCGTTCCTGCTGTCTTTTTTTGAGCCATGTGGGAGGACGAACTTTGCCAAATAAATTCCAAATCCCATGACTCAACAAGAGGCAGAAGTAATCCTTAAAGTCAACGATAAAAACGCCCGGGAGAAGTTTGAGAAACTTCAAGCCCAGGCTGCAGACCTTCGTCAGAAGTTTGCAGAGGCTTTCCGGAAAGGCGATACCAGAGGAATCGACAGCATCAACAAGGAGCTTCAGAAAGTAGATAAGCAGATCAACAATATGCGCATCAACGCTGCCAACATCCGGGCCGCGATGGTGCGCCTCAATGAAGCATCACCTCGCGACCTGCAGCGCACCATCAAGATGATCAACAACGAGCTCAACTCCGGCCGAGTCAAGCGTGGCACCAAGGAGTGGGATGACTATGTCGCCAAACTCAAGCAGGTACAGGCCGAGCTCGACAAGGTAAAGAAGGAGATGCAGCCTGACAACAGCAAGAGCATCATCGAAAAGATCAAGGATGGATTCAACGATTGGGGCGCCTCTGTCGCAGCCGCTACCGCTGCCTTCGCCGGTGTCGTGATGTCCGGCAAAGCCGCCGTCCAGGCTTATGCCGACATGGAGGCCGAAGAAGCCAATGTCCGCAAGTTTACCGGCATGACTGCCGAGGAAGTCCAGTCCCTTAATGCCGAGTTCAAGAAACTCGACACCCGCACGTCTCGGGAGGAGCTGAACAAACTCGCCCAGGAAGCCGGACGCCTCGGAAAGACCGCTCCGGAAGACGTCCTCGGATTCGTCAAGGCATCCGATCAGCTCAATGTTGCCCTCGATGACCTTGGAGAGGGCGCTACGCTTACCCTCTCTAAACTGACCGGCATCTTCGGTGACGAGGAACGATACGGAACAGAGAAGTCTCTGCTCAAAGTAGGTTCCGTCATCAATGAATTGTCGCAGAACTGTTCGGCGTCCGCGCCCTATCTGGCGGAGTTCTCGTCTCGACTCGGCGGCATCGCAGCCCAGTCAAAGATGACTATATCACAAGTGATGGCATTCGCCGCCATTCTTGACTCCAACAACCTTGCAGTCGAGGCTTCCTCCACCGCCGTCGGCCAGCTAATTACATCGATATATCAGGAACCGGCGAAGATTGCCAAGGCCGCCGGCATGGATGTCACAAAGTTCTCCAAGTTGGTCAAGGAGGACATGAACGGCGCCCTCATCGCACTGTTTGAGCAACTCAACCGTTTCGGCGGCATGGAGTCCCTGGCATCAGTATTCGACAGCATGGGCACCGATGGAGCCCGTGCAATCCCTGTACTGGCTGCCCTGTCAGGTCATGTCGACACCCTTAAATGGCAGCAGCAACAGGCCAATGAGGCTTTCAAGGAGGGTATCTCAGTCACCAATGAGTTCAACGTCCAGAACAACACCGTCCAGGCACAACTCGACAAGGCCAAGAAGGGATTCAATGAAATGGCCGTCGCTCTGGGCGAGCAGCTGCTGCCCGTGATGCGCTACTGTATTTCCGGAACGTCATTGCTTATGCACGTGATATCGGCACTTGTAGGGTTTATTATCAAGAACAAAACTACTATCATATCTCTCGCTGCAGGGGTAGCAGCTTATACCGTGGCCGTCAATGCGGCTGCAATCAAGACTGCTGTATTAAACGGTTCTATGAAACTGTTCAATGTTTTCATGGCTGCACAGCGTCTCGTTATCATTGCCGCCACAGCAGTCTGGAATCTATTGACCGGGAATATCACAAGGGCTACTGCCGCATTCAGGCTGTTTAGTACCGCGATCAAAGCCAACCCGATCGGGCTTGTCGTGAGCATCATCGCTACGGCGATTACTGCTCTGACAAGTTGGATCAGCAAGACCAATGAAGCAAAGAAAGCAGAAAAGGAACTGGCTCGCCAACGTGAGCAAGAAGCCCGGGAGTTTCAGGCCCAGATCTCGAAAACATCAAAGGCTTCAGCTGATTATGCTAAAAGTGAATTGGACCGGCTCAAAAAACTTTATGATGCCACACAGGATCAGACTAAGTCTCAGAAACAACGACTGGCAGCCGTCATGGAACTGCAGAAGACTTATCCCACCGCTTTTGGGAATCTGTCACGTGAGCAGATTCTTGCCGGTAATGCCGCTTCGGCTTATCGCGATCTCGCAGCAAATATTATAAAGGCGGCTCGAGCTAAAGCCATTGCCGAGAAAATCAAGGATAATGAGAAACTGCTTCTTCAATACGAGCTTGAGGAGGAGGATTTAAATGAATCAATTGAGAAACAATCAAAGGAATACAATCAGGCGAAATATGACCGTGACAGTTATGGGCGTGAGCTTAGTGGAAAGTATGCACTCAGTATGTCCGGACCTACTAACGCTGAACGTAGGTATCTGGAAAATCTCGACAATAGCATTCAGAATCTCAACACGTCGATTGACAAAAGTGCAGAACGCCTGGATCTCGTGCGACTGCGCAATGAGCAGCTACGTGAGACAAATGAACGTCTTGTCCAAAAGGCTGAAAAACTTGGGGAGCCTGACAAGATTGCACCTGATGTCAAATTTGACTTTGGAGAATCAACCACTTCGACCGGTGGGACACCTACTCTGCCTGAATCCGACAAGGAACGTAAGGAACGTGAGAAACGAGAACGTGAGGCACGCAAGGCCGAACGCGAGGCTCAGAGGGAAGCCAGGGAAGCGCTCAAGAAAGATCTTGATGAGCGCAAATCCCTGTATCTGCAGGCTGAAGCTGAGAACTTGACTCTGTACGTCACCGGCCAACAGTCCTATGCTGACTATCTCGCCAAGAAGGAGCAACTGGAGAAGACATACATTGATGACGTGATCAAGATTCACGAGGATCACAACAAACTCGACATCGCGGCCTATGGCCAGGCTCTAAAGTCAAAAGCCGACCTGCTGAAGAAACAGCAGGACGAGGAACGAAAACGGTCTCTCACCGAAGTAGAGACCGAGCACAAGACGAATACCGATGAAATAACATCGGAATATTTCGAACCATCATCATCAGACTTTCAGAACAAAGTCCTGCTGAATCAGAAACTTCTCGATGAAGATCTGCGATACCTTCAGGAGAAGCGGAACCTCTATGCCGAGGGCTCTGAAGAATGGGTGAAGATTGATCGCGAGTATAACGAACGCATCAAGCAGGATCAACTCGAAAAACAGAAAGAGACTGCACAGGCCCTTATGGAATTTGAGAAGCAATACCGTTCGGCATCTGGATCTATGCGTATGCAGAACGAACTTCGCATCCTGGATCAACTTCACGAGCAGAAGTTAATCTCCGAAAAAGAATATCTGAAGGCCAAACGAGACATAGAGAAAAAGTATGAGGAGGAAGACAAGGAAAGATTGCAGGAGAGGAGTTCAGAATATGGCGATATGCTGACAAATCTTTATGATGCTATCGTAAAGTTTTTTGAAGACCTCGGAGAAGAAGGCGGTGACTGGATAGGGAATTTGGCCGATCTTGCTCAGGCCGCATACACGCTCATGAGCGCTGCACTGTCGCAATATACGGCCTACTCCAATGCAGAACGAGACATTGAACTTGCCAAAATTGAGAAACGGTATGACAAGGAGATTAAAGCTGCCGGAAAAAACTCCAAGAAAAAGAAAAAATTGGAGGAGCAGAAAGAAGCCGCAATTGCCAAAGTCAAGAAGAAATACAATGACCGGGCGATGAAAATGGAGATTGCACAGGCTATAGCAGGGACAGCTGTTGCTGCTATCAATGCCTATGCATCTGCATCCAAAGAGGTATGGTGGCTCGGTCCTGTTGCTGCGGCCCTCGCTGTTGCTGCCGGTGCCGTGCAGATTGCAACAATCAAGAAACAGCATGAAGCCCAGGCCGCCGGTTATTATGAAGGTGGTTTTACTTCGCGCGATCCTAACAACCGCCGGGAGGTCGGAGTGGTCCACGCCAATGAATTTGTCGCGAATCATCAGGCTGTAGCCAATCCGGCCCTGTCACCAGTGCTGCGACTCATCGACACCGCACAGCGCAACAATACCGTCGGATCGCTTACTGCGGCTGATGTCAGCAATGCACTCGGCCAAGGCTCCGGGGTGAGCGCGAGAGGGGAAGCGGCGACCGTCGGCACCGCCACTGCTCTGCGCACCGGCCTCGCTGTTGTTGCCGAGTCTAATTCCGCCAACAACGAAACGATGGCCAGACTGGCCGATGCCCTTGATGAAGGCATCGAAGCGAAGGTCATTCTCGATGGTGAGGACGGCTTCCACAAAAAGTACAAGCATTTTCTTAAACTACAAGACAATCCGAAAAGATGATCCAAATTTACCTTGATGGGAAACTCGCCATTCCCAAGGAAAACCAAACCATAAAGTTTACGGCTGAAAATTGTTTTTTCACTAAGTCAACATCTTATACATACGATGTTGAACTTCCACTTACAATAGAGGCCAACCGCAAGATATTTGGAAATATCCACCGAATGGATATCTCCAAGGAACAGCGGATTATGGAAGCCATCCTGAACGTAGATAATGTTACAATTCTGACCGGCACAGCTCACATTACTACTGTTAACGAAACCTCCGTTAAAGTGCAGCTTTTAGGAGAAGCTGCGTCCTACAACTACGGCAATAAGCTGGGCGAAACTTACATTGATGAACTTGACCTCGGGAACTGGTATATGGTGACGTGGCCTGATGGCTCCCATTGGAACTCCAGACAGCATGAATGGGAATATTATCCTGAAGGAACTAAGTTCAAGGGAACCGCTCGCACTGTATTCGAGCGAGCCAAATTCAACGAGGACGGAACCTGGGATAATGACAATATCCTTTTGCGGATTTATAACGGCACTTACCCATGGGTGGCGTTCCCGGTTATAAACTCTAATGCGGAATTCACTTGTAATGGTTTTGCTTACCGTTACACTTCCGCAGATCATATTTCCGTAAAACCATTCTTCCGAGGTTATACAGGAGAGTTGACCTTCCGCAAAACCGATGACCCGGCGGTTACATCCTCGGCCATCCAGCCCTTTGTATGGATCATCGCGGAATTGATTGCCAAGGCAACCGGATTCACTCTCGATCGGAACGACAATGCGCTGTTTAAAAACACTTTTTTCAGACGCATTTTCATCGTCGCCGCCAACAACATGATCGAGTGTAACAAATGCCTTCCTCATTGGACTGTAAATGATTTTTGGACTCAGCTCGAAAATACCTTTGGACTGGTCCTCTCGATGGACTATGCCAACAAAAGGATGTTTCTTCGCCAACGTTCTGACCATTATCGAAATATTGCGGAAACAGTGTATGTCAATAATGTTGTCGATGAATATTCAGTTGATGTCGATGACGAGACTCAATCGGACATCTCGGTCAATAATGTTGGCTTCTCTGACTTCGATGCTAATCCAGCAGACCTTCTTGATGAGTATATCACCGGGAACTGTGACGTCAACTCTGACTTCGACGGAATCAGCGACCTTCTTGCATGGGCTAAGACCAATCAGGATTCCCTTAATAACTATAAGGGAACTCTATTCAAATGCAAGGACGGACGGCACTTTATCTATTCCGAAGCTGAAGGAATAGTCGAAGTGAATCAGTTTAGGCCGAGGCTGACAGACGACAGCAAAACAGATCTCGATATCCAACTGAAATTTGTTCCGGCTCGATTTGTCGAGGGGGAATGTGAATTATATAATTACATCGCCCCCGGCGATGGACATGGGAACGGTGGAAGTATTTTCGACAAACCCATCGCTACATTTCCGGTACAGATGCTTCAGATTCCGGACATATCCGAAATGGATTGGTACAAGAAAAATGGATATGTCGAAATCAATATTGAAGCGATCCTTACTGAAGATGAAGAAGAATTAAGTATCTCCGACGACAAGGAAGATGCAATCTTCCTCGCCATCGTCGGAGATTCTACCTATGATGAGTTGAACGTAAATATTACGTTCACGGATGGCCAGGTGCTTGAAAATCGACAAGCTCATTTTCCGCGCCCACGAATCCGTGAACGCATGAAGGCCGCTCTTACAGATTCTGCAGGAACCAGGGAAGATTCTCCCTATTCTCTGTCGCTTATCCCTATTGAGGGACAGGAGAATCTTGCCAAGCATACCATTGCAGATGCAGTGGTGATCTCTGCAAAGATCCGTCAATGCATCAAGTTCGTGGCCGAGCGGATCCCTGATCCGACCTCAATCTTCATCATCCATAACAGGCGGTTCGTGTGCGAGAAGATTGAAGCGGATATTGCATCGACAGGTCTTAAAAAGCTGCTTACAGGCTACTTCTACGAACTTGACTTATAGCAAGCCCTTGAAGTCCTTGGTCTCGTTATGCACCGGCATATCACGACCTTTCAAATATTTATTTGTGGTCGATATGTCGGTGTGTCGAGCCTGATCACGCGCAATGACTATCCCCTTTGCATTCGCCAGATCCCGGATGCCGGAATCCTTGAGCGAATAAAACTGATATTCGTCGCCCCAATTCATAGCATCACGTAGTTTCTTCCATTCGCGCCGGAAGACTTCACTGCTGGCAAGTCTGCCGCACGGACGCAAGCCGTCGCCGAAAATATAATAGTCTCCCGGTTTCTTGAATAAATCAAGATCAAGCATCAACTTGATAATATCTTCATTCAAACCGACTTTACCATCACGCTTGTTTTTACTGAACTCGGCCGATACGAACACGCTCTGCTCCTTCAGGGAAATATCCGATATCTTGATGTGCACCAGTTCCGTAGGCCGGATCATGGTGTAATATTCCATCATGCAAGCCAGCAGAAATATTTTATTTCCTGTGCGCTGCAGATGCAATCGGAGACCCTTCAGCATCTGAGGCGTCAGCGGCTGACGCTTCTTCTCGTCCTCCGGAACCTTTTTGATTTTTATGACAGGGTTCGACGAGATATATTCACGCTCGATGAAATATGCTGCCAGGGAAGAACACCAACCGCGATAATTGTTCCGGGTGCGTCCATTCACCTCACGGTCCAGATACAGCCAGTCCAGGAAATCACTCACGAACGAGGAATTGAACTGATATACATACTTCGGAGGGAGCAACAGGCTCTTGATATAGTCGCGGAGGACCTTAAGCCGGGAACTGTAGTTCTGCCGAGTCTTTAACTTAGGCTGCTTCTCCAGCCATTTCTCGTATTTCTGCAAGGCATCCTCCAATAAAGTGTAGCCTCGGTTGTCCTCGACGTTGACCCACGGCGACCATCCTGAGCGCAGCAGCGACATCAGCGACTCGATCAGTTCCTGCGCTCGCTTGCGTCGGTCAGTGACCTTGCCTATGGAGTCGAGCATATACTTCTTCCTTCGCATCGTTCCCGTGGCCGGATCGAGCGAAGTGAAGTCAACATACCATGATTTTCCTGTGTGTAAACGGGGATATGTGAAGCTCAGGACTTCACTCTTTGGGGAGAAATTTTTCCGTGCAGAGCACATTTTTTTAACATTCTTTAGCTGCAAAGAATGTCAAGTTGATAATCAATTACTTATCTCTCCGGTCGAAACTGTCCGAAACTTGTCCGACCTTAAAACTTTAAACGCCGATAATCTTTTAATTATCAGCGTTTTAAGTCAAATTCTGCGGAAAGACAGGGATTCGAACCCTGGGTACCCGTAAGGGTACAACGGTTTTCGAGACCGTCCCGATCGACCACTCCGGCATCTTTCCTTTGGTCGTTGGCACCCGGTCTGACATCATTCCGTGCGTTGCCCGGATTGTACTTCAGGCGGGGTGTCCCCTCATTTGCGTTTGCAAAATTAGAGATTTTTTCCGAGTTTACCAAGTTTTTCCAAAATTTTTCGTAAATTTGTGTTCCGCTCGGCGCATTTATCGCGTCTGAAGCGTTTTAATTGTATAGGATCGGCCTCACTCCCTCCGCCGGCCCCATTATAGAAATCGCTAATGACCAAAACCATGAACACACCAAGAATCATACCCCCGTCGGAATTGATCATCAACGGGGACGGAAGCGCGTTCCACATCCATCTTCGTCCCGACCAGCTTCGCGACAACATCATCTTCGTGGGCGACCCGGGCCGCGTCACTATGGTAGGCTCGCTGTTCGACACAGTGGATTATGACGTGCAGTCGCGCGAGTTCCATGCCATCGGCGGCACATACAAGGGCAAGCCCATAATGTGCATCAGCCACGGCATCGGTCCCGACAACATCGAGATCGTGATGACCGAGCTTGACGCCCTGGCCAACATCGACTTCGACACGCGCACCGTCAAGCCCGAGCACCGCACGCTCAACATAGTGCGCATCGGCACATCCGGCTCCCTGCAGGAAGACCTGCATATAGGCGATTACGTTGTTGCCGACAAGGGAATCGGCTTCGACGGCATCCTTAACTTCTATGCCGACCGCGACAAGGTATGCGACCTGGAATTCGAGAAGGAATTCCGCGCCCACACCAATTGGGATCCGACCTGGGCCGCTCCTTACGTAGTGGATGCCGACCGCTGTCTGGTAGAGAAGATAGCGCGCGACGACATGCGTCTCGGCTATACCATAGCGGCTGTGGGCTTCTATGCTCCGCAGGGACGCCAGGTGCGCCTGACGCTCAAGGATCCCGACCTGAACGCCAAAATCGAGTCCTTCCGTTACGACGGACGCCCCGTCACCAACTTCGAGATGGAATCGGCCTGTCTGCAAGGCATGGCCCGCCTGTTGGGCCACCGCGCCATGACCGTATGCTGCATCATCGCCGAGCGCCGCGCCAACAAGGCCAACACCGACTACAAGCCGCGCCTCCACGGCCTGATCCAGACCGTTCTGGACCGCTACGCGGAGTTATAAAATGCCCCGATATAGCAAAAGGGATGGCCGCCGGTCATCCCTTTTCTTTTGTCCCTTTTTCTTTTGTCCCTTTTCTTTTGTCCCTTTTCTTTTGTCCCTTTTCTTTTGTCTCGGCCTGGAATCTTCAGATTCCGCATATCCCCTATCCCAACTCGAAACGCGCGCCCGGCAGGCGCGTTATCACGCCGTCAAATTCCATGTCGGTCAGGTTGGCCATCAGTTCCTTCATGTTCATGCCGGTCAGGGCCCGCAGCTCGTCAATGCCCAAGGGACGCCCCTCGTGTTTGATGTGGGCGTAAATCTCGGCCGGAGCTCCTCGTAGTTCAGGAAACAGATTGCGTTGCTGCGGGGCATGCTGCATTACGCCCGGCGGCCAGCCCGTGGTCTGCACCACATCGGCGGCGCATGTGATCAGCTGCGCCTTGTGGGAGCGTATCAGATGGTTGCATCCCGCACTGATTGGATCGATGGACCGTCCCGGCAATGCCATGACGTCGCGGTTGTTGATAAACGCCTGGTTCGCGGTGCTCATGGCTCCGCCCCGTATCTCGGACTCAGCTACGAAAGTTGCGTCGCACAGTCCCGCCACTATGCGGTTGCGCTCTAAGAAATTGCGCTGATATGGCGTAGTACCCGTCGGGTATTCGGTCAGCATACCGCCGCCGGACTGAATTATCTTTTTTGCAAGGTCGCGGTGCTGGGCAGGATACACCATATCCAAACCGTGGGCAACCACGGCTACGGTCGGCAGTTTGCAGTCCATCGCCGCGCGATGGCCCGCAGCGTCTATGCCGTATGCCAGCCCGCTGACTATCAGAAGGTCCGGATAATATACCGCCAAATCGTGTATCAATTGGTCGGTAAACTGCAAGCCATATTTCGTAGCCTTGCGCGTACCCACCACTGCCAGGGCGAAGCGCGGATTCAGATTGACGTTGCCGAGCACGTACAGCATTATCGGGGCGTCGTGCAGTTCCTGAAGCAACGGCGGATATTCATCGTCGTTCACGAACAGGCCACGGATGCCGTGCCTCTCCATAAACTCCACCTCCTTGCGCGCCCGCTCCAATGCGGTCTGCCGCTCGACGGGGTCGAAACGCAGCGTGTCCGAAGCTCCGATACGCGAGGACAGGTCGCCCATGCCCGGCTTGAAAAAGTCGGCATAGTCATAGTCGGCGTCACGCATGGCGCGCACCACATCCACCTTCATGCCGGGCACCATGCTGATGGCCACCTTGTGAATCAGTTCCTGACGCTCAGCGGAATCCATTGTCTTACTGTATGTACCGTCCGAACACCTTGGCCAGTTCGTCGCCTCTGCTCAGCTTGCCGTCCTTCAGCACCACCACGGTCACCACTCCCTCGGCGCACATCTCGCCGTCCGAGCGTATTATATCCTGATGGAATATGAACCGGGGTCCCTTGCGCTCAAGCCGCAGACAGCTGATGAAGGTGTCGCCGCCCCGCAGCGAGGTCTTGTATTCCACCTCTATCTTGCGCACCACGGCGTCGATGCCCTGATTGTGCATCTGTATGAACGACAGCCCCGCGTCCGTGCAGAACCGATGACGCGTATGCTCCATGTAATGCAGATAATTGGCATTGTTCACTATCTGTTCGCAATCCAGCTCGTAATCGCGAACCTCCATATCCATTATGAAGCAGTATTTCTTGTTGGCGTCCTTGAGTATTCTCATTCTATCATTCCTTTTGAAATGTCAACGGCTTGTTATTTCTTGCAAAGTTAGAAATTTCCAGGAAATTATCGGCATCTTTCGGCACCCAGATGAATCCGGGCTTCTTGTCGGCTATGCCGATGAAGCCGTTGCCGTCGCTTATCCACCAGTCGCGCACGCAGCTGCCGTCAAACCGCTCGCGCCTCAATTCCGTGTATTCCGGCGGTTCAGCGGCACCATCCTCCGGCTTTTTCTTTTCGTACAGCGTCACAACCAATGTATTGCCGTCCACCTCTATGGTATGGGGCAACACGTTCACGAAGCATTCGCGGCACAGTGCATGGTTATAGTAGCTTACGGCCAATGCGTGCGGCACCGCGACGAGCAGCACGAAGAATCCGGCCAGCACCCAGCGCAGGTCGACCATAAATCCCCACAGCATGCACAGCACTGCCACGCCAACAGCCACCCACAGCCACCACGGACAGAAACGGCGGAGCAGAACCCGCGCGAACCGGCCCCGCTCCATGCAGAATATCTTTCCGTTTTCTTCAGTCATATCATTGTTCGGCATCCCTCGCAGCCGATTCCCGGACATACGTCTGATGGTTGGTTTCACGAACCTGCTGAATATAGCCGGTGCCTTCGGCGTTGTGAAGTTTGCTTATCTCTATGTACGGTTTTCCCTTTGCCACCGTCAGGTCAAACACATCATCGCGTTTACGCTTGGCTTCATCTGCCAATGGCGAGTGCCCGTCCGCTCCGGTGCCTCTCAGTCCGGCATCGATACCCTCCGGGCAGTTGCGCACGGCCTTTATCACGGACACGGGCGGATAGCCGAGGCCGGTCCACATTATATACTGCTTGCTTACCAGGTCAGGCGTCACGCTATCCGGGTTCATGGGCTTGCAGCCCTCTATGGCCACAGTCGCCGTGGACTTGTAGCGGGGAATGAAATCCTCGTCAAATACCTTATCCGAGTTTCCGTAAAGCGCATCCTGTTTTCTACCGTCATGGTAGAACGACCGGCTCAGCACCTCGGTCAGCACCTCGGACGTCACTGCGCCTTCGTCGGCATACGGCTGTAATTGAGCCACGGCGTTGGCCTCGCGCATCTGGCCGTATCCCTCGTTCGGGCGGCCGGAATGGCTGTAGTTGGTGCGCACCATCACGCCCTGCGGGGCATCCTTCAGGTCGTAACGCACGTATGAATGGTTGTTCGTCTCAAAATACGCTCCGTTGCCCGATGCGTCTATCACGCCGAAATTGGCTTCCACGCCCATAGGCCGCTTATACGTATCAAGCAGACGCGCGAAATCGTCAACCGTGCGGCAGGTCCTGAGGGCCTTGGTCATAAGTATGCCCTCCTTGTCCATCTTCCTGGCAGGCACCTTATCGTCCTTGATGTTGTACGACGCGGTGTTCATCACGGCGAATCCGGCGTCGTTCATCCCCATCCACGCCTCTTTCAGGCCGCGGTCCTGGGCGTTGAACAGGGCCGTATAGCCGAAATCGGATCCGTTGGGAGCCACATATTCCACCTTGTTGTCGACGTTGCTTGTGTCGCGGTGTTTCCACAGGATGGGGCGACCCGACGGATTGGCCGAGGCGCTTATTATGGCCGACGTGCAGGCCACGGCCCGCGGCGCCATAACCCCCGCGAGCAGTATGCCTGCCATTATCAGTCTCTTTGCTTTCTTTGAGTTCAGTATATTCAATCCAGTTTGTGTATTATCAGTCCGCTCCTGAGCTTAGGCTCGAACCATGTGGTTTTGGGCGGCATGATGTTGCCGGTGTCGGCAATGTCCATTATCTGCTTCATCGTCACGGGATACAGAGCCAGGGCCATTGCCATCTCGCCCGAATCCACGCGGCGCTTCAGTTCCTCCAGACCGCGGATGCCGCCCACGAAATCTATGCGCTTGTCGGAACGGAGGTCGGTGATGCCCAGCAGGTCGCGGAGTATCAGGTCGCTCGACACGGTCACGTCCAGTACGCCGATCGGGTCGTCATCGTTGTATGTGCCGGGCTTGGCGGTCAGGGAGTACCACTTGCCGTCGAGATATAGGGCGAAGTTGTGCAGTCCCGTGGGATGATACGTCTCGGCGCCCTTTTCCTCTACAGTGAAATTCTCGCCCAGGCGTGTCAGGAACTCGGCGGGAGTCATGCCGTTCAGGTCGCGCACCACGCGGTTATAGTCTATCACGCGCAGATGCGATGCGGGGAACGCTACTGCCATGAAGTAATTGTATTCCTCGTCGCCCGTGTGGTCGGGATTGTTCCTGGCCTTTTCGGCACCAACAAGAGCGGCTGCCGCCGAGCGGTGATGTCCGTCGGCAATGTACATGTTGGGGATTTTGCCGAATTCCTCAGTCACCTTTTCTATCATCTTGGGGTCGGATATCACCCACAGTGTGTGGCCGAAGCCATCGGGGGCCGTGAAGTCATACTCAGGCTCGCCTGCCGTGACGTCACGGATTATCTGTTCCAATGCCTCGTTGTCGGGGAAGGCGAAGAACACCGGCTCCACGTTGGCGTTGTTGCAGCGCACGTGCTTCATGCGGTCCTCCTCCTTGTCACGGCGAGTCAGCTCATGCTTCTTGATGCGTCCCTCCATGTAGTCGGGCACCCAGGCTGCCACTACGAATCCATACTGCGTGCGCCCGTCCATGGTCTGGGCATATATGTAATAGTTCTCCTTCTCGTCCTGACGCAGCCAGCCCTTATCCTGGAACATACGGAAGTTCTCCACGGCCTTGTCGTACACGCGGGCGTCATGCTCGTCCATACCCGGCTCGAAGTCGATTTCCGGCTTGATGATATGGTACAGGCTCATGGGATTTCCGGCGGCCTCGGCACGGGCCTCCTCGCTGTTCAGCACGTCGTACGGACGGCTTGCCACCTGCTCCACCAGCTCACGCGGAGGGCGAACGCCTTTGAACGGTTTTACTTTTGCCATTGTCTTGCAGTTTTCGTTGGTATTAGGTTCTGTTACATTGAGTGTATTTTCCCGGACCCATTACGGAGTCCTCCATAATATCTCAACGCCATAACAGCATATATATTTTGAATAAATAATAATTATAGGGCCATATTTCCGTTAAATTTCAAAGCATGCTTTTGCATTGCCGTATTCCTGCAATTGTTAAAATGAAAAACGTTAAACTCAACAACCTTATGTCAGGGCTACTGTTGGCCCTTGCCTCAACAGGTCCTATGTACGCCGGCAATTCCGAGAACACACGGATGAACACTGCCGCCTCTCAACAGATTTCCGGCACGTTGCCCGTGCTGTATATCAATGTCTACAAAGCCGACGGCACTTTGGACAACGAAGTGACAGACCGCAACCTCGGCCACAAGAATTATTTCTCGGGCCGGTACTGGCTTGACCTGAACGGCTGTCAGTGGCTTGCCGACTTAGGAGCGGAATCCATCGGAAGCGAGTCCGAGCCGCTGCCTCTTGAAATCAAGGCCCGAGGCAATTATACCCGACAGGCCTTCGCCAAGAAGCCGTTCAAGCTCAAACTCGGTTCCAAGCAGAAGCTGTTGGGTCTGTCCCAAAGCAAGCATTTCGCATTGCTGGCTCATGCCGACGATAATTTCGGTTATCTGCGCAATTTCACGGGCTTCAACCTCGGGCGCCGCATCGGGCTGCCATGGACTCCGGACCAGCAGCCTGTGGAAGTGGTGATCAACGGCGATTACCGCGGCCTGTATTTCCTGACGGAAAGCATACGCATTGAAAAGGACCGCATTGACATCGCGGAACTTGACGACAACGTCTCGGATCCGGAACTGGTATCCGGAGGCTATTTGGTAGAACTTGACAACTACGACGAAGACAACCAGATCCGCATGGACGAGAAGTCGTGTGTAGCCAATCAGTGGCTCGACCGTCTGCGCGTCACATGGGACACGCCCGAGAAATATTCAGAACTGCAGCGCCGGTTCGTAACCGACCAGTTCACAGCCATGAACGACTTCGTGGGCGCCAATTCCGACCAACTCTGGAGCTACATGGACCTTGACGATGCCGCCAGGTATTACGTAGTGGAGGAAATCATGTCGCATACCGAGTCGTATCACGGCTCCACCTACCTGTTCCGCGACCGTGGCGAAGGACAGAAGTGGCATTTCTCGCCGCTGTGGGACTTCGGCAACGGTTTCAACGGCAGCACCGACCGGTTCCTGTACGACTGCGACCCCTTCGGCAACACCTGGATTCCATCGATGCGCGCCAACGCCACTTTCAACGCCAAGGTGCGCGACACCTGGATGTGGTTCATGAACACAGGCTATGATGGCATCATCGAGGATATGGATACATACGTGGCCCACATCGCCAAAGCCGCCAAGGCCGACCGCCGCCGTTGGAAAGACGCTCCCCGTCCCGATTACAATGGCGCGCAAGACGTGGCCGACAACAGCGATATGGCCTCACGCCGCGACAAGGCCGTCAATCATCTCAATGCGAAGGTAGAGTGGCTTAAGTCGCAGTTCGGCGACTTCACCTCCGTTTCCAATCCCTCCGAGCCTGCGCGCGACACGACACCCGCCGCTCCCCTCCCCGACTACGCCAAGGGAGACGGATCTTCCATCCTATTACCCGTCACGGACCCGGACGACGACACTCCCGCCACCTTCTATAACCTTCAGGGCATCCGTGTCGACTCGCCCCGCAAAGGCTCCGTCTACATCATGGTCAAAGGCAACAAATCAATCCGATTCATTGCCAAATAACATCCAAGTGTTAAAGCATTTTTATAAAGAGTTCTGACTCAACAGAACTCTTTTCTTTTTTAACAATCTATTTAAGCATGTCATTCCACAATCCAGTCTGATATAGAACGAATGCCATCATCAAAGTTGGCGCCAATCTTCACTATTTTCCGGCCATCGGCACGGAAAGGAAGCAGATAGTCACGATGGTTGATCTGATCCATGGCTTCTTGAGCCGAATGGTTAAGTTTGAATTCGAACAGGTACAGATAGTCTGCCGTACCTACAAGCAAATCGATGCGTCCCGATGCAGTCTGCAGCTCGGCTTCCGTATAGAATCCCATCAGTTTCATCACCAGGTAAATCACATTGCGATAATGCAGTTCAAGGTCCCCAAGATCCATCTGACTGTAATGATAGCCGCTGAAGAGGCTTTGCAACCTGATCATGAACGAGTCGACATTCCCCTTGCGTAAATCGGTGACAAAATGCTGAATGAATGTAGCCGACCGTTTTTCAGGTGTATAGTACGCGAAAAGATTGCTTAGGAACCCACGCTCTACTTCCAGATTGGGATAGCCAAGCTTTACTGTGCCGAATTCCTCGTTATGGCCTTTGATGGTGAGGTATCCTGCTTGATATAGCACCGGTATAGGATCATCAAGACTGCCCGTAATGGATAGCAACTGCTCGGGGTCGACTTCATAGTGATTGAAGTCGCGCAGAGGCATCTTGTCGCGCTTGATCATCTCTATAAGGAACGTCGGAGTGCCTGTGGCAAACCAATATGAACCGAAATTGCATGCGTAAAGGGCATTCAACAGACTGAAAGGATTGTAGATGTCAGGCGATTCCTCCGAGAAATGATAGCCGTCGTAATATTTAGCCAATTGAATGTATGTTTCCTCTACAGTCAGGTTCTTCTTCCCGGCAAGCTCTTTCACTCCCTCGCGGAAATAAGTATGGATTTCATCAAGTGTAATGCCGCATATTGCACTATACCTGGGAGTCATTGAGATGTCATTGAGATTGTTCAAGTCGCTGAATATGCTCAGTTTGCCAAACCGGGTGACACCCGTAAGCATGGCGAACTCTATATGGGCATCCATGCTCTTAAGATTGCCATATACAGATTTGAGCAGTGTACGGTAACTTTCCTGCAACGAAGGATTCGCTGCCGTGTCAAGCAGAGGTTTGTCATATTCATCAACCAATATGACAACCTTCTGCCCCGTAAGCGCATGAGCTCTCTTGATTATATATTCGAATCGCTCTGAAAAACTACGGCTCTGTTTCTCGGTGCCATATTGGGCCTCCCAATATTCAAAAGTCTTGTTGAGCTGTTGTTCCAGACTTCCCTCGTCTATATATTGCCAGGCATTCAGGTCAAAATGCAGAACGGGATGCGCCATCCAGTCATGCTCGTAACGGCTTATGGCCAGACCATTGAACAACTCCTTTTTGCCTTCGTAATAGGCGCGGATGGTCGATAGGAGCAATGATTTGCCGAACCTCCTGGGTCTGCACAGAAAATAGAATCCCGGTACTGACACAAGCTCCTGAATATACTCAGTCTTGTCGACATACACGAAACCTTCCGAGATCAGTTTCTCGAAAGTCTGGATGCCTATCGGGTATTTCACTGCCATATTCAGACTGTTTTTGTTCAGCACTACAAAGATAATTCTTTCCGACGAATTATCAAAACTTAGAGAAAAAAGCGTATGGCTCAAAGACCAATGGCAACGGCTGACACAGACGGTGAAAAGAGGCATCGGAATTAAATAATGCAAAAAGGGAGCCTCAGGCATAACATTTGCGGCACCCTTTTATACGCTTGAAATGTATCTTATTACTTACAGACACATAATTAGATTAAGCATAGATATACGAATGATGTACTGCGTATTATTTAAAATCCCAGTTTATGGCACCCAAAGAAAACCACATCTTAATTTTGGCATCTTGGGATATTTTTTTGACTAAAATAGCGTATCGGGTAAAATACCATGTTTCCGCATTGTCATCGGGAACAGTGGATGTCCCTACACATATCGCCCAGTTGTAAGTTTTTTCAATGTTGTCGAAATAGTATCGGTTGCGGTAGGTATCAATTTCCCAGTTATGGATGTCGTAAGTTATCAATAAGGTATATTGATTGAAATCCATCTTTTTATAGGCATCGGAAAAGCCTAACGGGTCATCTGGAAGTTCTGACAAGTCGTTGACAATATACTTTTTGTCAGACCATTCCTTTATCTTGTTTACAAATTCGGTGTCATTAACATTAAAGGATACAGTACAAGGTATATACGCTTCTGAAACCGACAACATGGTTTCTGTCGGTGGTTCGTCATTGTTGTTGCAGGAACACAGCAACAACAATAACGAGAGAACAAAAAACGATAGACATCTCATTTAATCAGAACCTTTTTGCCGGATTGAATGTAGATGGTACCGGGCTGCGGAACATATACTTTTCTGCCGAACAAATCATATACGGGAGCATCGCAATCCTTATCTTCTATTGAGATATTTTCGATGCCGCTGCTGCCGTTCAGGGCAATTGCATGACGGGGATTGACAACAGGATCGCCGTTCTCCGCGATTACAGCACCTTCGGGGATTACAAAGGTATAGCCTTTTCCGGGTTGCATCTGAAATCCTCCGAAGTCGGCGCATACATTCCAGCAGTTAGCCTGTATGTCAAGATATGCGTCTGCCTCACTTGCCAATGTATTGTTTTCAATCTCCCACAGTTGCAGTTTTGCGTCCTCGGCGACACGCACGGGGCGGTCGTATGTGAAAGTTACAATGTTCAGCACATCAGAATGGTCGGTGAACAGGTTACACCATACATAATTCAGCGGAGGAACGGTTTCCTCATAGCCACCGATGAAGTTAAGGACTACTTCTTCGTTGACAATGTCGTCGCGGTACATCGCGTGTACGCTCCCTGCCGGAAGTACGAGGGAATAATGCACTCCTTTCTCGAAGCACATTTCATCCTCAACCTTGGGATATGCCTGACCTAAATCCCAGTCCCATGTGACATAAGCGGGAAACTCGCGTACAGCTACACCTTCGCGGTAAAGGATGAATGAAGGCTCACCGGCTGCCTCGGTTTCTATGCCCCAATAGCAGGGATATAGGCCTCCTCCGTAGCGTGATGTTTTGGCGATGGTTACGCCATCCTCGACATCGAAGTGCGCCGGGCCGAGGTTTTCCGGAACGGAGAACGACTGAGTGAACTCGGTGTTTTTAGTGCCGTCGGTTTCAGACGCGATGGAAGCGGCAGCGACTTTCAGGGTGTACTCTTTTCCTTTCGGCAGAATCTGACCGTCGAAGAAGATTGCCAATGTACCTTGAGTTCTTTTGGAGGAAGTGTAGTTGCTCACTTCCATACGAGAGGCGGTTGCCACAGTCTCGCCGTTGCACATCACAACAGCCTTAGCACCGTCAAGAAGTTTTATGCCACCATCGAAATAGAAGCCTATCTCATCAAGAGGACGGGTGAAAGGCCGATTGCCGTCCGTGCAGGACTCCGGCAGCAGCGGAGAAGCCGCCGTCATCGGAATAACACATGAAACGATGCTCGCCAGAGCAAGAAGGAGATTTTTCATGATGTGATTTATTTGATTGTTAATTTCTGAGTTGCTATGATGCTTCCCTTATCGGCATACGAAATAAGGTATACGCCGTCAGCCAGTTCCGGCAACTGACAAGTGCCGTCCACGACGGAACCCGAACAGGTCATTCGTCCGGAAAGGTCAAATACCTTTATTATTCCTTCGGAATGATTGCCTGATATTTGAACACAGCCATTGCGGTAGGCCAGACGGACTTGTCCATTGTCCGAAACTACATTTGCAATTCCAGCCTCTTTAGGATTGACTACAGCACGGATGTTGAGACCGTAGGCCTTCTGAGATGTTGCTCCTGTAAATCCGGCATCGCGTTCAACTGCAAAAGACATTGCTACATTACTGGGTTCAATAGGTCTGCCATTATAACCATATTCAGGATCTTCACTCCCGGTCCAATATGCCGCACTTGTATTATGGAATGGATCCTGTTGGCCATACCATAAACCAAATCCCCATATAGGCAGAAAGATGCTGTGTTCATTAGGTCCATGCAACCTTACGCCTCGGACTCCGTTTTCTACAGTTGATCCATTTGTCCAGCATAACATACACAACTCATAGCGTTCCTGTTCATTTGGAAGCCTCCAGCCGTTGCCCCATTGATAACGCGCCGCATCATATTCGGTTCCGCTGATGTCAGAGCCTATGTTTTCAAGAACAGCCCATTCGCCATTGTTCGGATCCACTTCATACCCTTTAAAGAACTTATAGCTTTCCCATGAGAAATCTTCGCGAGGCTCCGTTTCTCCCCATGCAAAGTACTGACCCTTTTCATAAGGAGAAGTCGCACCTACATTATAGGCAGCCCATAATGTGCCGCTTGGAAGTCCAAGATCCACATATTCATGGCCTCCGATGACTCCGTCCGGTTCGCTTGGTGCCGGTGGCTGCGGTTCATCTGCGAATGCCATAAACGGCACTGCAACCATCAGACATACGAATGATTTGAGTATTTGATTTTCCATTTGCCAATATGTTTTATTGGCAAAGTTCGGCAGAAAAAATGATTTCGGGATAAAACAAGTTTTATTCGCCGGATTTTTTAGCGAGTTTTTTCGGATGCGGCTGAGATATACCGGTGCGACGAGCAGACACAAGGCAATGTCGAACAACGAAACAATGTCTAAGGTTTGAGGATCTAATGAAATCCGACAACGGAATGTCATCAGATTCACTCGATAGTCCAAACTACTGAAAATGTCTCTTCCATCTCGTTGTCACGTGATTCCTGATATTGTGTAATCCGACTGCCGGCAAATTCATATCGATAGCGGGTGGAAGTGATCCCATTTAAAGAGTCATCCCGATGGATGGCACTTATCAGGCTGACAGACTGCGCCCCGAAAATTCCTTTGAATTGCAACGGAATATATTGGTATCGGCCCATCGGTATGGGAACAACATTCTGGACTCCGGTGATGTCGGTATAATTGATAGTATAGGTAAAACGCGGATATGAATTGCCGTTGAAGTCTTCGACTTTCAAAAGATTTCCGTTTTCCCAATAGTAATAATTCTCCCAAGTCCAGGGATTATCTTCTACCCAGCCATCTCCTTTCTTATTCCATTCAGTCCACTTGACTACATTAAGAAGATTGCCTGATGTGTAACTGAATTCATGACGATATTTCTTCTCGAAAGTAGTCTTGTCTTGCTCTGTCTGACAGAATATGCCCTCGCAGTAATCAGCCCGACCGTTTTCCAGATAAAGATTATCTTGATAGGTGCGGACTAAATCGTAAATACCATTTCGGTCAAAGTTGACGTCTTTGGTTGAGATCCTAATCTGATTATCGGATACATACTCGTATTCTACAGTAACTGTTTCTGCCGGATATATACTCCTATAGGTAACTATCCGTCCATAAGAGTCGTATGAAAACTGCTGACATACGCTTCCGTCTTCATTGTTAATGGATGCAATCTGCATGAATGTTTCAGGCTCCGGCTCATCAGTGCTGCAAGAGACAAAAATTAGTGATACAAGAAGATAATATAATTTATTCATGGTCACTTTGATGTTGATGTTAGACAAAGTGATGAGATTGCACTGCATTGCTTTGCCTGATTAATTTAGGCAAAGTTCGGCAGAAAAAATGATTTCGGGATAAAACAAGTTTTATTCGCCGGATTTTTTAGCGAGATTTTTTCGAATTCGGCTAAGATATACCGGTGTGACGAGCAGATATGAGGCTATGTCGCGCAACGAAACGATGTCTAAAATCTGAGGATATAGTGTTATCAGGTCAAGGTATCTCTCTGTCGGTGTCTTGCGGTATAGTTCAAGATGGCGTGAATAAATCTCACTGAACAGCACTCCATTCACAGCAGAAAGATTGCCGTCAAACGATGCGTAAAACACGTTTCGCGCCTCCGGAGTTCTTATTTGAGATACCTGACTGTCGGTTCCTGATTTTATAGTGACCTCAGATGGAATACCGTGGAATGAGTTATAGTAATCAGCTACAATTTCTCCCTCAAAAGCGAATCCTACGACAGCGTCATTTCCCGATGAGGTGAGTGTAGTGTATTTGAAATACCCCGATTCCACGACTCCGAGATATTTGCCTTCACATCCTTGCTGGACAAAGACATCATCTTTAGAATAATGGACAGCGCGACCATTCTCTCTGCAAAATTTCTTTATTGCCGAGAGGTCACAGTCCCTGTCATATAAATTAAAGGAAGCCATCGCAATTGCAAAATTAGTGTTTTTTTCTCAATGAACTACCGTTCAGAGTCTCAAATCTGCTGCGACTAAGAGAAAAAGAATCGAATTAAATATAACTGACGCCCCTTAAAATTCCATAAATCCCTTTATTCCATTTCCTCTAATTATCGCAATAAGTACATTTTTAGCACATCTAAATTATAATCACACACTGAAATACAGCGTTATAGACACCATACATCAAAACAGCGAATTCCCCGAAACTTTCAAATTCCATTATAAAGTCGTTTCAATCCCATACATATAGTATTCCATACATATAGTATTCCATACACATAGAAAGCGCGTCGGCCGGTAAAGGCTGACGCGCTTTTTAAGTTGTTGAAATTATCGAAAGTTTATCCCGTCTCAGTCTACGGGCGAGAACTCGTCCTTGCCTACGCCGCACAACGGGCATACCCATGTGTCGGGCACATCCTCGAACTTCGTTCCTGCCGGCACTCCATTGTCAGGATCGCCGATTGCCGGATCATATATCCAGCCACATACATCGCATACGTACTTCATCTCTTCGCTTAGTTATTATAATGAAACCAAAATCAAAATTAATCTATACACCAGTCTCAACAATCCAACCAAGGAATTTGTTCTGCATCACGTCAGGAAAAATTTTACTGCGAATTCCTTGACTTGAGTTTTGTTTTCTTGGGGATATTTTATAATTTTGCAGGTACGGATTGCGGCTCACTCATCTCTCTTTCAGTAGCCGCATACATGGAACAACAAGCCTTAGATACTACCACAATGTTGAAAACACAGTCCAAAAGCAAATATATCATTGCGTTCGCGCATATAGGCGCGCTTCTGACCGTGACTGCCTGGGGCACCTCGTTTCTATGTACCAAAATTCTGATGGGCCAGGCCCAGATGACTCCGGTGGAAATCTATTTCTACCGATTCTTCGCCGCCTATCTCATACTGCTGCTGTTCACATGCCGGCATCTGTTCTGTCACAGTCTGCGCGATGAACTGACAATGGCTCTGTGCGGCATCTGTTCCGGCTCGCTTTACTTCATCACCGAGAACTACGCACTTACGCTCACCACCACGGCCAACGTGTCGCTGCTGGCGTCCATATCGCCGATATTCACCACATTCCTGGCCGCCGCCGTGTTCCGCCAGCGCCTCAAGGCGCCGGTGCTGATAGGTTCGGCCATAGCGTTCGTGGGTGTGGGATGCATCATATTCAGTCACGGATCGTCGTTCGAGATCCGGCCCGCAGGCGACCTGCTCGCACTCTCCGCCTCTTTGTGCTGGGCCATATATGCCATAGCCATCAAGCGCCTGCTGCCGTTCTATTCCTCGATGTTCATTTCCAGGAAACTGTTCTTTTACGGAGTGATCACGGCTCTGCCTATGCTGTTCATCCAGCACGGTCCGCTGCATTGGCAGGTGCTGTTCGACTTCGACAATCCTCACTATCTGATGAACTTCCTGTTCCTGGTGCTGCTCTGCTCCATCGGGGCCTACCTGGTCTGGAACGAAGTGATGAAATACCTCGGGCCCGTCACCTGCAACAACTATCTGTACATACAGCCGGTGGTGACGATGATAGCAGGATACTTCGTCCTGGGCGAGGACATCTATATGCTCGGATACTTAGGTTGCGTACTGATAATCGGAGGCCTGATAATATCCGATAAATTCCCCGACGTGCGCAAGTCAAAGCACTGACGGCGATGCCGAAACAGCTATGTTCAGGCGTTGCGGAATTCCTTGGGCGACATCCCCGTGAATTTCTTGAAGTATTTGCCGAAGAACGACTGCGACGGGAAATTAAGTTCGTCGGCAATCTGCTGTATGTTCAGGTTCGACGATTTCAGCAGCACCTTGGCTTCCAATATCACGAACCTCTCGATCCATTCCACGGCCGTATATCCGGTCTGCGCCTTGACGGTACGCGACAGATGCTTCGGAGTCACCTCCATCTTCTGCGCGTAGAAGTCCAGGAAACGCTCGGATCTGAAGTTTTCCTGCACCAGGTTCAGGAACTTGTCGGAAATCCTGCCCTGACGCGACAGTATCTCGTTATGGTATGGCTCATAGCTTTTATATGCCGTCTCGAAGATGAAGCTGACCACCTTGAACAGCAACGCCTGCGACGCATACGGGTTGTCGCGCATCTGCAGGATACGGCGTATCTCCTTGCTGAATTTCAGATACTCGGGAAACGTCTCCTCAGGTATAGGCACCACGGAATGGCGCATCGACAGCGAATAGAGCGGCGTGGAGTTCATGAACAGGAACACATTCTCCCTGAACCGTTTGGACATCACTATCACCGTAGCCTTGAAGTCGGGACTGATATATGTGGGCTGAAGGAACTGCGTGCCTCGCACTATCACCAGACTCGGGGCCTTGATGTCGTGCGATATCAGGTTGATTTCGCCCTTGGCCGAGCCACGCTGCACCACAATCCATGTGCTGGCCTCGAACTTCACGGGTTCGGTCAGCGACTTGAACATGCTCGGGTCAACATCCTCGAGCATCCAGAAATCTTCCTCCAGTATTTTCGATAATTCCTCAGGTAGATCCAGATTATAGTGGTATCCTGTCATTGCTGTCTTATTCTCTATTATACGGATTGCAATTATTCACTTTTTCTCTTATTCCAACATAACAACTCAAATTTTATTGCATTTCATGGTCAAAAAGGGACAATATAACCAAATTGGATATAATTGTGCATAATCCTATATAATCCATATATATTCTGAACAGCCGTGAGTTTCCAAACGTTATACTTTGAAAACAATGGAAACCTTAGCCACACCACATGGATGCACTGATATACATAGGAATAGGAGCCAGCGTAATACTGCTTGCCTTACTACTGGACACAGACGACATAAAGCTGACCAAGCCCGGCAAGGTCACTGATTATAAAGAGGTGCTTGACCGCAACACCGAGGAACTGATAGGCCACGAGGCATACGTGGCCATGCTTGACCGGGTGGACCGTATCCTGGACAGGCACCGCAACGATGCCTGTCTGAGCATAAACCTTACCTCGGCCGTGTCCGATGAGGATGCCGCCGACGAACTGCACCACGTCCTGCCCGGCGAACCGTTGGAGATGTCGCGGTACACCGACGGAGGCATGGAATGCGTCGGCGTATACTCACGCGGCCTTAAGATCGGGAGCCTTATGCTGGACGATGCCGAAATGTATATCAACACGGCAAACTCCAGATCCATCACCGGCATATATGTGGCGCGCCAGGACTGCTACGGAGACTACTCAAGGCTCGACCTCGGCATCATCGTATATTACAAGGCCGTGGAAAACACCCGACATCTCGCCATCAACGATATTAAGAATTATTTCCTGAAAATTCCGGCTTCATCACGCACCGCCGGAATGGATATAGCGCAGAACTGACGCCTGTTCGCCGAATCCTGACGACACGGTTTTATAGGAGCAATGGCAAGAATAATAAGTTTTGCGTTTGATTTATCTCCATTTTTGCTTATATTTGCGATAAAATTATAAAAATCATAAATGGAGACAGAAAAACCCACATACTCTTATAGCGAGGCCTACGAGGCTTCGCTTGCCTATTTCAACGGTGACGAACTTGCGGCCCGCGTATGGGTCAGCAAATATGCCCTGAAGGACTCCGGGCATAATATCTACGAACTCACCCCGGCCGACATGCACCACCGCATCGCCGGCGAGATAGCCCGCATCGAGGCAAAATATCCCAACCCCATGAGCCACGAGGAGGTGTTCGAACTGCTCGACCGCTTCCGCTACGTTGTGCCTCAGGGTTCTCCCATGGCCGGCATAGGCAATAACCTGCAGGTGGGCTCGCTGTCCAACTGCTTCGTGATCGGCCTGGACGGTCACCCCGATTCCTATGGCGGCATCATCCTGATCGACGAGGAGCAGGTGCAGCTCATGAAGCGTCGCGGCGGTGTGGGTCACGACCTGTCGCACATCCGTCCCAAAGGCACGCCGGTCAAGAACTCGGCGCTGACCTCCACCGGTCTTGTGCCGTTCATGGAGCGCTACTCCAACTCCACCCGCGAGGTGGCCCAGGACGGACGCCGCGGCGCACTGATGATGACAGTGTCCATCAAGCATCCCGATGCCGAGAAATTCATCGATGCCAAGATGGAGGCCGGCAAGGTCACGGGCGCAAACGTGTCGGTCAAGATCGACGACGACTTCATGCGCGCCGCCACCGAAGGTCACCCCTATACCCAGCAGTTCCCCATCAACTCCGACAATCCCGAGACCAAGACCGAAATAGACGCCACGGCCCTGTGGAACAAGATAACGCACAATGCCTGGAAGTCGGCCGAGCCCGGCGTATTGTTCTGGGACACGGTGCTGCGCGAGTCAGTGCCCGACTGCTACGCTGACCTCGGTTTCGAGACCGTCTCCACCAACCCCTGCGGCGAGATTCCCCTCTGTCCCTACGACAGCTGCCGACTGGTGGCCATAAACCTGTACAGCTACGTAAAGAACCCCTTCACGCCGCAGGCCGAGTTCGATTTCGACCTGTTCCGCAAGCATGTGGCTAAGACCCAGCGCGTGCTGGACGACATCATCGACCTTGAGATGGAGAAGATCGACGCCATCATAGCCAAAATCGAGACGGACCCGGAGACCGCCGAGGTGAAGGGTGCCGAGCTGAACCTGTGGCGCAAGATACGCACCAAGACCCTGATGGGACGCCGCACGGGCGCCGGCACCACCGGCGAGGGCGACATGCTGGCCGCTATGGGCCTGCGCTACGGCTCGGACGAGGCCATCGAATTCTCGGTCAGGGTGCACCGCGAACTGATGCTGGCTTACTACCGCGCTTCGGTCGACATGGCCGAGGAGCGTGGCCCGTTCGAGGTGTACGATGCCAAGCGCGAGGAGAACAACCCCTTCATCGGCCGTCTGCGCGAGGCCGATCCCGAACTGTACGACAAGATGGTGCGCGTAGGTCGCCGCAACATCGCCTGCCTCACCATCGCTCCGACCGGCACCACGTCCATCATGACGCAGACTTCGTCGGGCATCGAGCCGGTGTTCCTCCCCGTCTACAAGCGCCGCCGCAAGGTCAACCCCAACGACGTGGACGTGCACGTGGACTTCGTGGACGAGACGGGCGATTCGTTCGAGGAATACATTGTCTACCACCACAAGTTCCTGGAATGGATGCGCGTAAACGGCATCGAAGCCAAAAAGAATATGACCGCCGAGGAAATCGACGAACTGGTGGCTAAATCTCCTTACTACAAGGCCACGGCCAACGACATCGACTGGATGGCCAAGGTGCGTATGCAGGGCGCCATCCAGAAATGGGTGGACCACAGCATCAGCGTCACCATCAACCTGCCGGCCGACGTGTCGGAGGAGCTGGTGAACCACCTCTACGTCGAGGCATGGAAGGCCGGCTGCAAGGGATGCACCGTCTACCGCGACGGAAGCCGCGACAACGTGTTGGCGGCCGTAACCAAAAAGGAATCCAAGCATTCGCACTATATGGCCAGCCCCGAGGCCATCCAGAAGCGCCCGGCAGAACTGGAGGCCGACGTGGTGCGTTTCCAGAACAACAAGGAGAAATGGATAGCGTTCATCGGCCTGGTCGACAACAAGCCTTACGAGATATTCACCGGTCTGGCCGACGACGAGGACGGCATCTTCTGTCCCAAGAGCGTGAACCACGGCAAGATCATCAAGACCGTGGACGAGAACGGCAACAAACGCTATGACTTCCAGTTCATCAACAAGCGCGGCTACAAGACCACCATCGAGGGCCTGAGCGAGAAGTTCAACCCCGAGTTCTGGAACTATGCCAAACTGATTTCGGGCGTGCTGCGCTACGGAATGCCTATCGAGCAGGTGCTCAAGCTGGTAGGCGGTCTGGAACTCGACTCCACCAGCATCAACACCTGGAAGATGGGCGTGGAGCGCGCGCTGAAGAAGTATATGCCCACCGGCACCGTGGCCAAGGGTCAGAAATGTCCCAAATGCGGCGCCGAGACCCTGGTATATCAGGAAGGATGCCTGATATGCACCACCTGCGGCACATCCAAATGCGGATAATGTAAAGAATTATTTCAACAATCTAAATAAAATCAATACGTATGGAACTCGTATTCAACATCAATTACCATACAGTCTGGGGCGAAAGCCTCTATCTGTGCGGTGATCTGGCGGAACTCGGCGACGGCGACCCCCACAAGGCGCTGGAGATGAAGCTCACCAGTCCCGACACGTGGCAGCTCACCCTGGACCTGGACTCCGACCCGTCGGACTTCAACTATTGGTTCGTGGTCAAGAGTCCCGACAAGGCTTGGCGCTTCGAATGGGGCAAGCCTCACAGATATGTGGCCGGTTCGGGCATCCGCTCGGTCCTGATTTTTGACTCATGGCACGAGCAGCCGCACGACAAGCCATTCTATTCGTCGGCCTTCACCGAGGGCATATTCCACCGCTCGCACCGCGATCAGCCCCTCAAGGCGCTGCCCGGCACCATCAACATCCGCGTGGAGGCACCGATGCTCAATCCCCACGAGGTACTGGCCCTAACCGGCGAGGGCGACCTGCTTGGCAACTGGGACCCCAATCAGGCCATCCGCCTGAACGACGCGCACTTCCCCGTGTGGGAGCTGAACCTGCCGTTCGACCGTCTCCGCCCGCCATTCGAGTATAAGTTCATCATTATAAACGACACCGACGGCTCCGTGCAGTGGGAGGCGGCCAACAACCGCATCTTCGGCATCGTGCCCGAAAGTTTCGACCAGCAGATAGTGATAGACGGCACACGCTTCGCCAATCCCAAGCCGGGCTGGCGCGGAACCGGTACGGCAATCCCCGTATTCTCCATCCGCACCGACGAGGACTTCGGCGTGGGCGACTTCATCGACATCAAGCAGATGGTGGACTGGTGCCACGCCACGGACCAGAACGTCCTGCAGCTGCTCCCCGTCAACGATACCACGCTTACCGGCACATGGGTGGATTCATACCCCTATCGCGCCAACTCCATCTTCGCGCTGCATCCCATGTTCCTGCGTCTGCAGGAGGTGGGCCGCCTCAACAGCACCAAGCGGATGAAGTATTTCGAGGAGAAGCAGGCCGAGCTAAACGCCCTGGAGCAGATTGACTATGAGCTGGTAAATGCCGTGAAGCATGAATATCTGCGCGAGATATTCGCACAGGACTTCGCACAGACGGCCGCCACGCGCGACTATCAGGACTTCCTGCGCCACAACAACTACTGGCTGCGTCCGTACTCGGCATGGAGCGTGCTGCGCGACGAGAACCATACGTCCGACCACAGCCGGTGGGGCATGTATTCGGTCTATGACCCTGAGCGTGTCAACGAGTTCATCATGTCGCACAAGGCGGAGACGGACTATTACTGTTTCCTGCAGTATCATCTGGACCGTCAGCTGCACATAGCGCGCGACTACGCCCATTCGGCGGGCGTGGTGCTGAAGGGCGACATTCCGATTGGCATCTCGCGCCATAGTGTCGACGCTTGGTGCAATCCGGAGCTGTTCAACATGGACACCTCCGCGGGTGCGCCGCCGGATGATTTCTCCGTACTTGGCCAGAACTGGGGATTCCCCACCTACAACTGGGAGATGATGGCCCGCGACGGCTTCCAGTGGTGGAAGGACAGGTTCCGCAAGATGTCGGAATATTTCGACGTGTTCCGTATCGACCATATCTTAGGTTTCTTCCGTATATGGCAGATTCCCCTGGATGCCGAGCATGGCCTGTTGGGTTACTTCAACCCTGCGTTGCCCTTTAGCGCCGACGAGTTGCGCGACCGTTACGACTTCTGGATCGATGCCGACGTCATGACACATCCCCTCATCCTGGACTGGATGCTTGACGACTTCTTCGGCCCGTACCGCAGCGAGGTTGTAGACACGTTCCTGGATCGCGTCAGCGGCGACCGTTACGCCTTGCGTCACTTCGTCAACACGCAGAAGAAGGTGGTGGAATACTTCGCCGACAAACCCGACGACGAGAAGCATCAGCGCATCAAGAACGCGCTGTTGGGCATCATCGACGACGTCCTGTTCATCGAGGATCCCTACCAGCCGGGCCATTACCATCCGCGCATCGCGGCGCAGTACACCTATCAGTTCCGCGTGCTGTCCGACTATGCGAAGTGGAACTTCAACCGTCTGTACAACGACTTCTTCTATCATCGTCACAACGACTTCTGGTATGGCAAGGCTATGTGGAAGCTGCCGCCGCTGCTCGACTCCACCTCGATGCTGGCCTGCGGCGAGGACCTCGGCATGATACCCGACTGTGTGCCCGCCGTGATGCACAAGATGGAGATTCTGTCACTCGAGATCCAGCGCATGCCCAAGGATCCGGCCCTGCAGTTCGGCGACACATGGCATTATCCTTACTATTCCGTCTGCACCACGTCGACTCACGACATGGGAGGCATCCGCGAATGGTGGGAAAGCGACCATGAAATGGCACAGCGTTTCTACAACAACGTGCTGCACGAGGGCGGCGAGGCACCGTACTTCGCCGAGCCGTGGATATGTTCAAAGATTGTGGAACTGCAGCTGAAGAGTCCGTCGATGCTCTGCATCCTGCCGTTGCAGGACTGGCTGTCGACCGATGGCGAGTTACGCCGCGAGAATCCCAAGGACGAAATCATCAACGTGCCGGCCAACCCGCGCCACTACTGGCGCTACCGCATGCACCTCAACGTCGGCCGCCTCATCGCCGAGCACGACTTCAACAACACCCTCAAAGAACAGATCCGAAACTCCGGCCGTTAACTCTTCGGCCTAAATCCGGTCGTTAATTATCCGGTTCCCATTCATAGCAAAGCCCCGACTCGCCGAGCCGGGGCTTTGAATTCATACTCTTACCGTCATGCTTTACGCTTTATGCGTTGCGCATGATTCATTTGCCGATGTATTTGCGACCGTTCTTGATGTAGGGTTGACCGGCGTTGGGTCTCGCGATGCGACGACCCGACAGATCATAAAGGACATCGTCATCTCTACGCTCGGTCGTAACTTCCGTAATGCCCGATGTGGCGTACTCCTGAAACTCATACTTCTCCAGGTTCACGAAATCGGCGTCGGTCACAGGCTCCTCGTCGTCATACGAATCGTAGTCAAGCTCCTTTACTACGTATGTCTCAGGCAATCCGGCCTGCGATGAATATGTCACCGCTCCCTTCTTATAGACCTCGTAATCATAGTAGCCGTCCATCATCATATAGTCCATATCCGTAAGGCAATTATGCCATGCGTCATACTCAGTCTTGAGACGCATTTCCAGGGAATCCACAATAAATCCCATATTAGCCTTCACTATGATTTTCATGTCCATGCCGCCATTTTCAAGAACCATGTTGCTGATGGAACTGCCGTTGATGTTCATGCCCTCCAACATGCCGTTTATCGTACCGTTATAACTACCGTTGTCAGTATATTCGAACGCGAATATCAACTTGCTCATCGACTCATCCGCAGCGCCTGAATCAGTGTCAAATGTTTCAATCGTACACTTCTCAATAAGATTGCCGTCACGTACGAACAAACCGAGCTCGTCGTATGGAATAAGCAACTGTCCGTTGGTTTCCTTCCATGTGATGTCATAATACCTGCTTGCAAGTTTCCAGCCATCCACATATTCATAACCCGTAATCCTGTTGGCTTTGCCGTCCGCGCCATACTCGATACACAATTTGTCGGATTCCTTTCCCATTTCTGAGTAGATTGTTTCCGTGACGTTTCCGGCCGAGTTTCGGGTCACCTTACATGACTCTGATTCCTTTGCCACCCAGCCTGTCGCACCGTATCTCTCATAAATTACACTTACACAGAAATTCGTCACAACCGGATCATACTCATAACGGGTCCGGGTCGAGGGCATCAGCATCTGTACGTTTTCATCCCACAGGCTTTCCGTCTCCGATGAAAGATTTCCATCCATATAGTAGTCGTACACAGCTTCACGAATTATCTCTCCTTCGGAATTCACTTCCGACTCGAGGCTGAGCCAACCTTCGGGAGTATAGACCCTCTTTATGGTAGTCGGCGCGCTCCAGGAGCCGCCCTGCCAGTCGTATTTCAGGATCCGGGTCGGGAATGCCTTGGCTGACGAAGCGGCGCGTCTGTTCCTTTCCTGTCGGTTTGACATCAGCATTTGCGACAGTGTCCTGACTGCATCCGGCCTCACGGCCTGTGCATCGGTGAGTGTAGCCGACATCATCCCGTTGCAGCATATAGCGCAGCATACTCCCGTCAGCATCATGCGTAGTATAGATTTCATTTTCATAGATTAAGTAAATAATTAAATTTATACATCGATTTTGGATATGGTCAGTCAATCAGTCGGGTGCCTGCGGAGATTGCTTCGATTTACGGTGCCAGCCGCCGATGGTGAGACCTAAGGATATACCCACAGTATTGTACCCTTTGCGCACGATGAATGCGTAGCCTGTCAGGCGGATCCAGCTGACAATCTCGACACCGAAACGGGGAATAAAACTGAGTGTACACCCATCTGTTTCATACGGATGCATAAAATCGTGCCCTGCAGTGGAATAGATTGAGTATCCGATACCTAATCCCGCAAAAGGATTCACTCTGCGACCCTGACGAAAATTATAGTCTGACACGACACCGAGGGTAAAGGCGAATTGATACTGATCAGGGTTATAACTCATACCGTAATCAGAATCGGGAGGGGATACATGTCCGGTGAAGTCATAGCCTGTAGCGTCATAACGTAGAAACGCGCCCACATCCCAGCCAGTGTTCTTAATGTTGCCACGCAACTCAAGTCCAAATGTGCCACCGCCATCGGCACTGACGCCGTGATATTTAAATCCGGTGCCAAGGCCATAGAACAATTCCGCTTCGAAAGGCCACACCCTTTCAGGTTTCTCCATAAACCGGACACGGTTCGATGCCGTTTGAGTTTGTTCCGTCTGTGCCGATGCCATCAGGAATGACAGTATTGCCACTAACGTTATTGCGACACGTTTCAATGATACGTTCATACTCCTATGTGTTTTGTTGTTTTTCTATATGACGCAAATGCGACTGGTCACCTGCCTCGGAGAGGCTGTTTCTCAATAACCTCACGATGGCGGCGTCAGCGAAAGCTGACTCATGCCTTCGTGGGGGGTAATACGACACAACTTGGTCGGAGACCATGTCTCTGTACTGCCCAATATTACCAATTCTGGATTATATCCACATCTGTATTGTCCGGTCCATAATGATTCAACCGGATACGACGTTGCCGGCCTGTCGCGTTGGGTTCCACCATAAAACGAGTGGTTTTAGAGACCGATGACACCTCGACCTTAAGCCAGTCTAATCCGTATACTGTGTCATAATCACGTATGTCAAATCTATCGTCCGTATTGGATTCATGAGGCATTACCTGAAAGAGAATATAATTCAGACTCGATGTAACGGTGTCGCCCTCTGCCTGGAATATTATTTTACGCGGGAAACTGCTGTCTCGGTCAAAAAAGTCGCAACCGGTCATCATCGTCATTGTCAGTATCAATGATATGAATACCCATATCAGTTGTAGGTAGCGTTTATGTTTCATAAGAAATCGTTTTCAGCTTACCGAGTTTAATATTTAGTTTATTTCACAAATCATAATGACTTTTACAAATTAGGCTAAATAGCACAATAATATTCCTTATATCTGAGCTAATTGGGAAGTAACTCTCCAATTAGCTCAGATATATTATTATGCTTGTTTAGTCGTATACCAGTATTCTATTGTAATGGTTTAGCTCTTGATCATTTCCATAATGGTTATCATTATCATAAATATTATCTTCGTCTCCTAAATTGAAAACATTACTTACATAATAACCATTATACATTCCACCCCATCCAAAATCGCAATGTATCATTTGAATGTCGTATATGCCACGTTTTGAAGTTCTATATCCATCGATATTCCAAGCATGCGCCTTGTAAAATTTCCATTTCGGCATACCGGAGATTGCTAAAGGCTTATTATTGTCAATCATATTCTTTATCTTGTCGAAGGAATATTCAAGATTGTGGACATTGGAATATCCGCATCTGCGAAAGAATCGCTCTGCCCTTTTGGGAAATACAAATGTTCCTTGGGAAAAATACCAGGGATTACATCCGTCAGCTACTGCGCGTAAAAATAAAGCAGCTTCATCAGATGGACCGAATCTGTAATTATTGATTATGTTCCAATCGAAAGTATGTCCGTGATAAGTATATGTCTCGGGTTTGCGGTTATGTGCCAGGACTTTTGCGATTGCCAATGGATAGCATCCTGTATAGGCATGATCTTTTCCTCCTACCGACGGGAAGAATATATTTAAATCTGGATTCTGTCTCCATCCTACGAAATCAGATAGAAGAGGCCCCACAATCGCCACATCCGTTTCTGTCATATCGCCGGTACCTCCTATCCAAGGATCTACAAGAGATGGTTCATAATCGTCTGGAGTGTGCTTGAAATTAAGGTTAGTATTGTCATCGTCGTGACGATTTATACAATCCTTCACATAATTGATCGCACAATCAACTATGAATAGTTCAATCGGATTATAAGTTTGAATTGTTGGTTGGTTTGACTGATTTAACAACTCATATTCTGAAGTATCAAGATCTCCAATAAGATAATCATCTTCTTCCTCAATATAGAAATTTACAGTATTGGGATTGATGAATGTTTCGGTGCCTCCACCTGGCACTGTATCAGTGAAGAATCCGGGGCCATCAAGAGGAAATCCTTTGAACAAAGGCCGTTCACTCAGCAATCTATCATAATACTCCAGTATTTCCTCGCTTATTTCTCCCTTTTCGGATACTCCTACCACAAGTGAAGATACACGTTTGTCCGCCGAAAGGAGTGCGAATCCCTGTTCATCATCGAAATTCGCTATGTACAACAGTGTCGTGGAATCACCCGTTTCACTCCGGGTAACTCGGTCATGATTCCTGATGCCTGTTATCTTCTTGACGCGCGGCATCGTTGTGGATGTTCTTGTCTGTCCCTGGGTGTTTGCTGCAAAGAACGCCTCTAAGTTTGCAAGAGCCTCTTCCTCTGTAATTAGATATGGATTGCCTATACTCTCAGCGTTCGCTTGGTCTATCGCTGTCGGTGGATCAATCTGGTTGCTGACACATCCGGTAAGCCAACAGACCGCCAGAATCAGCATCATGACGATACTTAGTTTTTTCATGTATAAGTCAGTTAGTTGTTAGATTTATTCTATATTAAGTTAATTAACTTCATATCAAACTCAATAGTCTTATTCCACCCTTCCGATATAAATATAATCGGGGGAATATATTTTTATCAGATAACTCGGAGGATTACTTAGTATGTAATCGGCAAAGCTATACTGGTCTTCATATACTACAACTGGAGTTGTATCCTCTATATCCCAGATTTCGTAAGTCTCGATATCAGAGGTATCAAGTTGCTCAATGCCATTTTCTGAATCCACATAACAGCAAATCATCGCCGTTGGAATCCTTTGGTGCATTGGATCTGTGTCCTTATGACGCCGCGGATATTTTTTGAGTTCTATTGTTTTTTTCAAAATAGAGGAATATGCTGATGCAGGAGTAAATATGGAAGCAATAAATATAATGCTTATTATTGTTACTATTTTTTTCATACATTATGTTTTTTGTTTCATGTGCAAAATTATACACCAAGAAATCAATTGTCAAGTTTTTAATGATTGAATTTTGATTGAA
>ENA-ORPD01000096-ORPD01000096.1-human-gut-metagenome-genome-assembly--contig:-NODE-96-length-80839-cov-9.624554_pt1 | contig 80839 bp, 98 predicted proteins | sample MGYA00242143_ERZ509076 | MGnify/ENA primary metagenome ERZ509076 (study PRJEB26280, sample SAMEA2338706) | human gut metagenome | biome: human gut; feature: human-associated habitat; material: faeces... | reverse complement strand
TCATCTTTAACTTGAACTTCTATGTCATACTCTGTACCTAGAGTGAAGGTTTGTCCTGTAATTTCTTTTGAGTCACAGCTAAATGTGCCGTTTTCAGTGTTTATTGTAACCAATTGCTTTATTTCAACCCAACTTCCAAATTCGGTCTCTGTCTTGCTCTTTTTTCGAAATTGAATGCTTTTGACTGTGTTGGCTTTGGCTCCAAAATTAATATTTGCATATTTGCCAAATAAACTTATTAAGACTGTTTCCCCCACACCTTCTTTTCTTTCAATCTTAACGGTTTGTAAAACAGTTTCGGAATATTCAACAATATCTAATGCTTTTGTTTTGTCTTTTTGGTTTCCTCTGCTATCAACGGCAAAAACTGTTACTATATTGTCGTCCATATTATTTATAGTTTTTGAAATTTCTGATGTTGAATAATCTAATTTTTCGGTTTTGTTGCCAACAACAATGCTGTAATATTTAGGTGTAGCACTGTTCTTGGTAGTCATCTTATTTGCACTTGTTATTGTTACCTTTAAATTACTATACTTTCGTATGTACTTTTGATTACTTCCCGGTAAACTTCCCGTTAAAGTTTTAGTTATTGGATTAGTATCTTCACAATCAAAATTATTAAATACTGGGTCGCTATCTACTACATGACCTGTAAAATCAACAACTGTACTTGTTCCTATTTTAGTACCACCACTATAAGTTGTAAGTTCCACTGTACCATTAGCCTGGTTTTGATTTGGAATTTTAGCAAATAATTCATTTGTATTCCAACTATATGAAGCATCTATCCCTGTTTGTGTTCTAACTGTCTGTCCATTGAATTTGATAACTGCTGTATGCGTGAAATTAGCACTCTTTCGGTTAGTATATATTGTTATAGTTTCGCCAATATTGAAATTCTTTTTACTTAAACTTACTTCGGAAGTTCTAGGAATTGTCGTTAATTTTTTTGATGTTGACCCAGTTATTGTTCCTGCTGATATACCTGTTTGAAACGAGAAACTAGCATAAACGGTTTTCTCTCCTTGATTATTGTGTGTTACATCTAATGTTTTCTCAAAAATTGTTGTAGTTGAATTTTGAGGTATATTATGACTAAAATCGTATGTTGTTCCGTCTATTGTGCAAGTACCTGGTTTAGAATATCCATTATACGAGCCTCCTGTTGTTGTTACTTGTACTCTAACAGTTATATTAGTTTTATTGTTTGCTATATTCTGTGAGTTTTGTGTTATTGATATATTACTTGATACTGCCATATGATCCCCCTTTCTAATAAAGTAACAGCATATTCTTTGAATTAATTTGTTGAGTTTTCAAGAAATAATTTCCTACTTCTATACTATCTGTTGCTTGTATCTTGTAGAAATATGCTAAGTCTTTATTAATTTGGAATATATTTATTCCTTTATATGTTGCTAGGATTTCGTCCTCATCTATAAACATAGTATTTTGATTTGCTTGAATCCAAAATCCTTTTTCGTCCATTTTATAATTCTTGCCATAAACTTCTCCAGGAAATTGAGTCCACTGAGTACACATAGTGTTATATTCGAGCTTTAAATCAGCAATTTCTACGAATCCCTTTATTGGTACTATGTAATCAAATAGTTCAACACCTAAACTAGCGCCAGTTGGCAATAAACTACTTGGAATATCAAGTGTTTCCCACTCTACAAAAGTAGTATTATTATATTTTGCTCTCTTAACTAAATTTGTTGTTTTATTATTCCAATATAACCCTTTGTAAGGTGTAGGCTCTACATTTCCTGTATAGACTGCAAACGCAGGATAAAATGTTAATGCCACATAACAACTCTTGATTTCTGCTGTATCGTATATTATTGGTGTTTGATAGTAGAACCCATAGAAATATCTATAAGTCCAAACTTCTCTTGAACTCTCATTATACAATGACATTTTTGTATCTAATATTTCCCACGCTGATGTTTGAGAGTTATATTTTTTAGGTAAGTATATCGTTGTATCTAACCAATTCTTGGTTGTATCTGTAGGTGCTGTATTACTTACAACTACAGGTATAAAATCTGATTTTTTAGGTATTTCTATTATTTGCTCTATTTTAGTTAAATCTTTTAAATCATCTGGTGTCAGTATAATACCAGGCTCATACAATGAGTAAGGTTTTTCTACTTCTGTAAAATCTGCCTCATCAAGGAACATTAGTCCTACGCAGACATTTCCTTGTACTATACTGTTTTTTATGAAGTGTGATATTGCCATTTTGTTTTCATTTTGATTCAATGTAATAGGTTCTGTGATATTGAATATATGTGATACTGTATAGTCTTGTCTTCCATCAAGCTTAATAACTCGTCCACTCAGTGTATTTTCATTAGCATTTTTGCCGTTTGCCCAATATTCGTTAGAAGTTGTATAAGCGAAGTAGTTTTGAGCACTTAACAATGATTTTCTTGACAGTTCTGATACTTGCCAACCACTGTTGTACACATACATTTGATTTTCTATGTAACTTCCACTATTGGCAGTACAATACCAGTATGCTCCTTCAGTAGGATTGTCAGGTGGTGTATCTGACTCTTGATATGGATATTTAGCGTGTGCTAGCCAGAAATTATTATCATTAATCATTGCACTATTTCTAATTAAATTGTTTCCACCGGTTCTTTTAGTTGCAAATTCTAAACTTTGATTGGCTAGCTCCAATGTTGCAAGCTTTTCTTGTGTTTGTTCGTTTATTGCTTTGACTGACTCTTTGATTGAGTCTGCTGTTTGACTTATTTGTGAGTCTGTTTCACTTTTTGTGTAGTAATTTTCTTTTACGTTTCGTTTGGTTTCATATGTGTTGTTTAATCCATTATCTCTAACATATGTGATTTTCGCATTTGCTGTACTTGTTATATTATTAATACCTCTAAATAATGTAAAATGTCTTAATTTCTCCCACGCTTCTTTTTGGTCTTCTGTATAAGGTACTATTTCTTCTTCGGCTAGCTCGTATTCTACTCTGATATGGTTGTTTGATAGCCAAGTTTTTAACTCTGCAACCGTGCTTGCTCTGCTAGTATTGATTCTTAATCTTATAAGATTATCTATAATACTTTGAATGCCTTCTTCATCAGTATTCCAAACGTTTCGATTAATAAATTTATCACAAATTAATGTGCTCGCCTTTTTCATATCACTTTTAGGTATACAGAAATATGAGGTGTTTGTACCAGTTTGGTTTGCTAGCGTATACCAACCTGTTTCTGTCCCATCCAGCACAACTTGTTTCCTACTATGATGTATTCCATCATCTACCAAATAAGAGTTTTTGTATAGCTTTTGTCCTTCTGATAATGGGAAGTATTCTGTTTGTTGTTGGTGGGGTTCGTAGTCTGTTACGACCATGCCTTTTTCTATCATTATCTTCGTAGTAAAGTTGCTATATGTTCCAGCTTTAACAACTAGTCGCATTGGAACATTTTGTTCTTCTGTTAATGTAAAAGTTGCTTTGTTCCTTATAGCCGTTGCTATTGAACCATTCGCGCCTAAATATATATAACTATTGTTTGGTAAACTATTAGTCAAACTAATAGTATAAGTTCCCTCACTTAAATATCTTGAGCCTAAATTAACAGATGTATTTGAAGAATATGTGCCATTTATTGTTATTTCATTTCCTGCATATAGATTCTTTCCTACATCTTTTATTTCTAGAGAATTATATGGTACGTAACCTGTTGCTACTGTGCCTTCTTCTAACTGAAAGGCTGTTACAGAACCTTGAGGACAATCTATTCTTAAACGTACATATCCTGTTTCATTCCATTTTGCAAAGTTATTTATTTGTATTTCAGTATCATATCCTAAAAAGTTTTTGTCTTTATCATAATATACAATATATTTAGAACCTGATGTTCCAAGATAACTAAAAATGTATTGTTTTGTATTATCAACGTCAATATAATCTGTTCCATATCCGTTTACATTTGTTATAGTTGCTCCTGTTGATATACTTGGCATCTGTTTCCAATTTATTTCTTTAACTTTGTTCTTCCCCTCCAAATTCTCTATTTTGCTTAGATTATCTGGGCTAGGGCTTGCTCCCTGTTGGCTCTCGCCCTCTAGCATTATATCTATTAATGGTTCCGCAGATGCATCATCTATATATATGTTCTTTCCTTCTGCTGTACCTTCTATTTTTGTTATGTTCTCTACTGATTGCTCTACTGATGATACTTTACTGGTTATTCCATTTACGTCTTGCTCTACTTTGGTTATCTTTTGTGTGTTCTCTGTGGTTTCTTCGGTTAGTTGAGTTATTTTTCCATCTATCTGATTAATATTTGACTCCACTCTTCTGTTTATAGTTCTTTGTGATGGTGTTCTAGTAGTTGTTTCTTCTTTTGCTTTACATTGTATTTTGCTTTCAATATTTGCAATCCAACGTCCTGAAAATTGCATTGAACCTTGGTATATTACATTTTTACCATCTATAACAACGATATCTCCTGTATCTAGTGCTGGATCTATTATGCTTTCGCCCTCAAAACTATAAAATTCTAGTCCTTTTAATGTGTTATAAATATTATTGATTTGGTCTTGATCAACTATGTACATATTGTCTTGGCTGATATAAACTGTATTGCCTGTTGTATCTCCTTTTTCAAATAGTTGTATTCCATCATCATACCTTACACGTGTTATTTTAAATTTTTCTCCCCATTTAAAAGTCTTAAATAACTTTAATGGAAGTGTAACTGAACTTTCTCCGATTGTTTTTATATATAGTTTTCCATCTCTACCTATTACTGCTATTCCACCAGCTTGTTCTGCTATATAACTTAAATAAGTTCTTGCTGATACTGTATTGTCGTACACTGCTATTTCCTTATTCATGTTTAAAAAAGAAGTAGAACCGAAGTTCTACTCCTGCTTTTGTACATAAGTCTTGTAGTACCTGTATTATTTTTGCTTTTCCATTATTACTATCTATTAGTGTTTTTCCATTATAATTAAATTCAAATTTAATCATATTATCGCGTAATTTAAATGTTACTGTGTAATCGTCTTCTTTGCTTATATCATCCACATTAAATACTCCAACAGGTATTATTTCGCCTGTTATTCCACTCTTGATTTCTACTTTGTTTATAGTTGCAGGTATTACTGATTTATATAATTTTAGTTCTATGCTTTGTGCTTCTATACAGCCCAATGCAAACTCATCACTTGAGAAAGCTTTTTTCGAGGGTTTACAGTCTAATATATATTTAGAATCTATCTCCGTGTCATTTATGTATACTTTTAATAAATGAGTTACATTGTATACTTTAGACTTATAGTTATTACTTGTACTATACATTAACTATTTGCCCCCTCTACCGCTGTTTTTTGTGCTTCTGTTAATTCTTTTTGCATTAAATTAAAAGAGCACTTCCATTTTGTTTTGGAAGTACTCGTTTCTTTTTCTGTACTTATCATTTCGACTTTTCTTTTTGATACTCTAAACTTTGCATTTTCTAAAAAACCTCCATTTACTACTGGAACTTTAACATCCAATATAAATGGGTTTTTATATGTCTTTTGTATAAGTTGTTCTGCTTCTTCTTCTGTGTTAAAATCCCATGACATAGAAAGCTTTAACATTCCTACAGCTATGGGATTATCTATTAAAGAACCATCAACAATAGAAGAATAACTGTCTTTGTCTGTATCTTCTATGTCTGCACTATATGTTGACGGTGTCGGTAAATTTCCCGTATCTCCATGTTCTTTCCATAACATAATTTTATCCTCCTACTAATGCTTCTATGTCTTTTCCTGATTGTCTTTTCATATCTCTTAAATTGTCTAATAATATTTGTCCTAGTTTTGTACTTCCTACGTTTACTGTAAGATTTATAGGTCTATCACTATTTTCGTTATTATAATTTGATAAAACATCTTCAAACGTTTCTCTCATTATATTTTGTGGTGTTGTTATTTCTGGGTTATTGCTTGCTCCTGCATATTCTCCGAAAATTGCTAGTGTTTTTTCATAAGCAACATTCCCCTTTGCTAATCTTGGTAATGATACTTCGCTCATATAGCCGATGTTAAATCCAAATTTTTTTCCGCCCATTCCTGGAACCCAATCTGGAATGTCGAAGCTTAAATTATTCATTACTGATATTACCTTATTTATTCCTTTTACAACGCCATTTGCCATACCCTCGATTCCACCTAAAATAGAGTTTATAATTCTTTTTATTGTGTTCCATATTCCATTGAATATATTGGTTACTGTAGTTTTTAACCCATTCCAAACATTATTCCAGATATTTTTTATTCCTTTAAGTACGTTTGAAATAGTATTTTTTATTCCATTTATTACTCTAGAAATTGTGTTTGTAATAGCATTCCATACTGTTGTTATTACATTTTTAATTCCATCCCAAATGTTACTAAAGAATGTTGCCACTGCATTAAATACTGTTTTTACTATATTTAATATTCCATTCCATAAATTGCTCAAAAACTCTTTGATTCCAACCCATACAGTTTTTATTGTATTTATAATGCTATTCCACAAATTAACAAAAAATTCTTTAATATTGTTCCATATTTCTTGTAATTTTTCTATTATTTTTATCCATAAGTCTTGAAACCATTCTGATATAGTTCCCCAATTCTTTACAACAAGTATAATTGCTGTTATGGCTGCTATAATTGCTAGTATAATTAATGTTATTGGAGATGTTAAAATTGTAAACAAGCCCATTAATCCATTTAATATTGCTTGTGCCACATTCCATAAAACTATTGCACCAACTAATATTGTAATAGCCTCGCCTACCGCTTTTAGTATCTCTACTACTATTCCATTTTGTGCTATTGCCTGTAATGCATCTCCAACTGTCTTTAATACATCTCCTATTGCCGAAAGTACTATTTCTAATATTATTTCCGCCATATCTGATAAGCCTGATACTATTGGTTCTATAAATTGCACAATACCACTGAATGCACTTATAATTCCATCCAAAAATGATTGAAATCCTGTACTTGAAACTAATTTTAAAATAGCTTTAGTAATATTGTTTATCATATCAGCAATACCTTGAATTATCTCTGTGCCACTATTGTTGTTGTTCCAAGCATTTGCCCACGCAGTTCCTATTTGTCCTATTGAATTTAATATGTTTGCAATTATAGAATATATAGTACCAGTAGTGAATAATGTCTCTAAACTCTTCCACATAGCACTAATTGCTTGTCCTATTCCACTAACAGCATTTTTAAAAGCTTCTTGGACTTGCTTTCCATATTTATTCCAACTATAGACAAGCGGTTTAAAAAAGTTATACATTTTTTGAGCCAATGGCGACATCTGATCATCTATTCCAGCTAAATCAAAACTAGGAGCTGTTGTTCCTCCACTCCCACCATCCGAATTATCTTTGTCCGAAATATTATTTATTTCACTATGGACACCTGCTAACGCTTTTGTTTCCTGTTTCGCTTTTTTTGCACTTCCAGCCATGTTAGCATATGAACTTGCACTTGCTTTTGCAAATATATTTACTCCTGTTAATACATAAGCAACACTTTGAATAGCTTTCATTAATTGATATACTAGATTAGTGACAAATTGAATTACTGGTGCTAGTACACTACCCATAGCATACTTCATATAATTTATGTTTTCACTTAATTGCTTTGCTCCTGCATTTTGGCTAGATAGCCATGCATTTGCACACCCACTTAATATTGAATAAATTCCTCTTAATGAAAATAATGCCATTGCATATTTTAAAACATGTCCTAATCCGTTTTTTAAACCTGTTCCCATTCCTTTTATATTATTAGTTATATTTTGAGTGACTTTAGGTAAACCTTTAAAACTGTTTTTCATCTTTGATATGCTTGGCTTTACTTGGTCTATTTTTTGTTTAAATCCACTAAAAAAGCTAGTCAATTTTCCTTGACTAATTGCTGTTTGATTTATTTCTTGTTTTAATTGTGTCATTTTGTTTTTTGCTTCACTAAGTTGTTTATTATACATTTCTATTTCAGTATATAATTTTTGTGCTTGATTATTTAACACTGTAAAATCTTTATTGTTTCCTAATGCATTATTCACTGTTGTATCCATTGCTTTATCATTAGGATTTATTCCTTCTGGTGTTACACTTTTTCTAGTATCATCCACAATTTTATCAATCTGAGGATTTATTACGTTTAATTTCATTTGTCGAGCATTTATTTTTTCTTGCAAACTATCTATTTGTTTTTGTACTTGAGATATTTGTTTTTGTGCATCTTTATTATTTACTTTTATTGCTATTTCATTGTTTTCAGAACTTTTCTTTAAATTTTGCATTTTCTTTTTCATAAAATTAACTGCTTGATGTAACTTACTTGTCATTGCTCTAGTATCTACTTTTGAAAAAGCCTCTTGTGCTTGCCTTATTGTTTGCTTTATAGCTGGTAAAAACTTTTGAAACTCTTTTAAAGCCTCTTCTACTTGTGCTGTTACAATTATCTCAATTTCTTCTACTGTCATATTTTCACCCTCTTTCTTTTTAGGCATAATAAAAAGCACCAGATTTAATCTGATGCCTTCATAAGTAAGTGTTTTTTTTCTTAATTATTTTAGCAATTCCGCTTTTTTTCTTTCAAATTCTTCGTTGGTTATTATTCCATCTTCACACAATTGTTTATATTTCCTGATTTCGTCAGCATTTGAAATATTACTGCTTATCTTATTGTTTTTTTGCTCATTTCTAGCTTTATTTATTGCTTTTTTTATTTCCTCATTCAAACCTTTTCTTAATATTTTTATTATAAAAGTTTCTGTTATTCCATTAACCCTTAATTCTCCTGTTTTAAATACACTTATGTGTTCATCAATTGATTGTATATCTTCTATTCTTAACTGTTTTTCATTGGTAGTCCCTATTACTGAGTTACAAAAAATTATTCTTTTATTGGTTATTACAATCACTCCACTTAAAGTATTTTTTATTTGCATAGCTCCACCAAAGAAATTTTTTTGATTTCTAAAACTAGTATCAGTTTTTGGACTTATAGAAATATTTGTTACTAATGCATATAATACTTCTTCATTGCTTTCAACTAATTTTTGTGCTTTTATAATTGCACTTCTATTAAGAATGTTATAAGTCTTGTTATTTTTTACATACTCTTCGATATTCATAATCAATCTCCTTTTATAATTATAATAATTTGCAAGTGCTTTTATCAGTTGTTTCTTATATATAATAAGGATTTGGTTTAAATAACAATGCTATAAAATCTATTATTATTCCTACTCCAAATAATCCACAAGTAAATAGATATAATATTCCCATTCCTGTTTTGCCTTCATAGAACTTGTGTGCACCTAGAAATCCTAAAAATGCACAAAGTATTATTGCCACCCATTTATTTTTTGGTCTACCAGATACTGCTCCAATATTCTTATTCATATTGGTGTTAGTGTTTGCATTATTTATTACAACCTGAGGTTGTTCTCCTTTTAATTGTTCAACTTGTCTTCCACAGTGAGTACACATAACCGCATCTTCTGGAATCTTTTCACCGCAAAATTTGCAGAATTTAGTTTTTATTTGTATATCTTCCATCTTCTATATCTCCTTTTATTATATTATATAAAGAAGTATAGCACTTTTATTCATGTATTTTTGTCGAAACTTGTCGAAAAAATTATTTTTTTTCTTTTATCATAAGAAGTCTCATCTTTTTTGTTATTTCTTCTGGTGACTGAATGTATTCTTTTTCTTCATCTTGAAATAAATTTTTATAATTATCTCGAATAGGGATTATTTTTGGATTTCTCGATAAGCTATCTGCTCTTATTAATTTATTTGTTACCGCTTCCTGTAAATTAATCTCACGTTTTAAATCGTCAGCATTTTTAGCCAAATGAGTTTGGCAATAAATATTGATTTCTGAATATCTACTATTCCAAAATTCAAACGGTTTCATATTAAAATAATATGCCAAAGACTCTGTTGCATAAATCAATTCAATTAAATTATTTGTATTTTTTATTCTTAAAATTATATCATTTAGCCCCTGAAACCTTGGAATTGTTCCTCTGCTATTTTGCTCATTGCATTCTCTGCCGATTTTTGAACTAATTCGTTCATATTCATTGTTGATAAAGGATTTGATATCAACTCTTTTAGTTCTTTCTTGGTCATTTTCTTTTTGAAAAAACCCTCTTCGTTCAAAGCCTCCGCAATCTTTAAATATAAATCATTTACAACTATTCCTTCTTTTCTGCAATCGTCTATAAAATCATATACTTCATCTATTGAATTAAATGCACTTTTCTCATCTTCTGTTTCTGCTAATTTTAATATGATTTTAGCCAAAGCTTCTATATCGCATATAGCATAAGCTTTTGTAAAAGCTTCTTCAAAATTTTTATTTTTTAGTAGGTTAGCTATTTCTACTATTTTTCTTGTTTTTATTACTAAATTAATTATTTTATTTTTGGTTTCTATTATCATATTTTCTCTCCTTTGCAAAAGAGAGAAGGCTTATTCTGCCTTCTCAGTATTTTTTTCTGTTGTGCTAGTTCTCTTTATGGTTCTGCTCCTAGCACTCAATTTTGCAGAACTAGGCTGTGGGAAATCCTTTTCTTTCTGTTATTTCTGAACTTCTATAGATTGTTAATTTTGATTTTAACATATCATCTATAGCAATTTCACTCATTCCTATATAACATGTACCTGTAAAATACCATGTTAGTGGTTTTCCACTTTCTGTAGCTGTTTCTTCCGGTAATTGAATTGCCCAATATCCATTTGTCTTAGCAGTTTGAACTGCTTTTAATTCATCATATTGGTCTTCTTTAAACAATATTTCTATTTCTAGATTCTCTGCTTTTTGTCTTCCTTCTGTTTGTCTTTCATCAGGAATATCTAAAGCACTATATGTTATTCCCTCTGGTGCTTTTAAAAATTCTGGAATGCTTTGTACGAAAGCTACTTGTTTTCTTTTAGTTGAATCTTTTAAGTTTGTTAATGTATCAGCATGAAATAGTTTTGTTAATGTACTTGCTTTTGGTTCTGGCATTTTTTATTCCTCCTTATTATCTTATAAAATTAAAAGAGGTCGTTATTGAATTGTAACGAACCTCAAAAGTTATTGTTATACCATATTTTTGCAATATAGAGTCATATACTGCAGGACTGGTATTAGTCCTTATTAAATTTAATTCTTGAAGTCTTGTACTAACTTCATCTGTCATTTGCATTGCTTGTCTTTGTTTTTCATTCCAACAAGTGATTGATATTTGAAATGTAGAACGAATAGGAAATGCGTTTTCTGTTAGATTTACTGATTTCAAAGGTGTATGCAATTCCAATATAGGAAATTTACTTTCTGTATTTGGATTACTTAAAATCGGTTTATTCTTATACAAATTTTCTAGCTTTTCATATACTAAATCGCTAAAGTCTAATTCGCTTAAATCTTTCATTACTTACATACCTCCAAAAAAAGAAGAACATTTCTGTTCCTCTTTATATTTCCATATATATCCATAGGCCTTTTTATATTTTCCTAAACAACAAGCAGAAATATATCCATTATCGTATCCTGTTTTTCTTTCCGCTTCTCTAATTCCTTCATATTCTGCAATTTTATTCATATTAATATCATATTGAATTATTTTTCTAGAAAGCTGATTTTCACTTCCATACCTTGGTTTATTAAGTCCTGTCTTATATGCATGTTTTACATTTTCCGAACAAGTAACCCATTCTAAATTTTCAACATTATTGTTGGATTTATTGCCATCTTTATGATTTACTTGTGGTAAGTTCTCTGGATTAGGTATAAATGCTTGTGCCACCATTCTATGAACTATAATATGTACTTTTCTTTTATATCTCCAAAGAAATATAGTTGGATATCCATCTTTATCATGTACTAATTTCATATTAATATTTCTTTTTAGGCTTTTTATATTTCCTAAATTGCTAACTTGATATTTTCCTTTTAAGCCATCTATATTAATATCCTTCCAAATTTCTTTCATTAATCAGGCCTCCTGTTTTTTATTTTCATTTACAAATATCTCTAAACATTTGATTGAGCTCTTTTACTAAAATTTCCTTATTTTTTTCTCTAGTATAAAACTCGCTATCGGTAAGAAAGTGGTTAGCGCGAACACCTCTTGCTACATAAAATTGCATGCCATTTATTTCAATAATTGGATAACGCAATTCTTTTTCAGCCTTTGAGACGGGAATGAACCACTGACTTCCTCCTGTTTCCAAGAAATGTTTTGTAGTTCCTACTGGAGGTAGTTCTCTAAAATCTCCTGTACCGAAATGTTCAAACATAGCCCAAGGGAACTTATCTTTGTCTGTATATACACGCCCCTTCACTTCTTTAGTAGACATATCAATCATTTCGACTAATATGCCTTCTTCATTATGTCCTTTTTCCAACCTTATAGCGTAACCTCTAATGTTTTTTAATACATCTTCTGTTATTATTTTTGCAGTTTGTGGTAATTTTTGAATTATAGCATCTATATTTTTAAAATTATGTTTTACTTTTATATTACAATTGAAATTTATCATTGTATTTTCTCCATTCTATACACATATGTACTTCCTATTTTATTTTTATCTAGTACTCTATATTCTGGAATAAACTTCTCTAATTTTGAGATATCTTCAAATGATATTCCATTGCCTTTTTGTATATCATAATTTTTAGTCGTACGACCTTTATATGTACTATAATCCACTTCACCTGTTGATTTTCTGTCAAGTTCATTGACATCTTGTTGCATGTTCAAATATGCATATGGCTTTTTTTTGCTCATTGGTTTAAATTTCCATACCTTTTCCGTTTCTCCGTGGTCTTCTATTTCTTCATACTCTGATATATATACTTTTGTTAAATCTCGTAATAGCATTACTTGAATATCCTTATTGAAGCAACATCAATTTTTAATTTCTTTTCTATATCATTGAATGATGAAGAAATACTTCCTTCATTTCTTGATAAAAGACCTTCTGCACCTCTTGCATTGTATTCAGAAATAACAGCTTTTTTTATATATGGAAATAATTTTTTATCAGTTTCTTTACGATTAGAAGCATCACAGGCAATAGAAGTCATATCTGCTATGATGTCTTTTATTATATCTTCTGTATCTTCAATATAATTTGCTCCTAATCTTTTTTTTATTTGTTCTAACATCTATTGCCTTCCTTTCTATCCTTTTGAGATTATTCTTGCTATAGCAATTTCTTTATGGTTATATGTATTTCCATCAGAACCTACTACTAAATCCCAGTTTGCTCCATCTGCTAATTCTTCATCTGTTGGTGAATCTGTTGCTTGATTTTTCATTAAGTAACTAACACCATGAGGAGCCATTACTTTTCTTTGTCTTTCATATAAGTAATCTCTATCATTATCAGCATCTCTATCCATTTCATGAGGTACTTTTGCTCCTAAGTCTTCATAGTCAAATGCTCCTTTTCCGAAAACATAAGTAACATACTTAGAATCTCCATATCCTGAAACTTCATAATAGTTTCCAATATTTTCAACAGAAGGTTCTGCAACTGCTGTATAATTTGTTCCGCTTTTTGTATAATATGTTTTTCCTTCTGTTAAAGTTTTATCAGAAGTTTTTGCATATATTGGGTCTCCCTCTTCTTCTGTTATTTCGTCATATTCAATTAATAATTTTCCATTCCATGTATAAACATTTAGTTCTCTTTCAATTCCATTTGGGTCATTATATCTTAAGTTTGTTACTAATTTTTTTCCTTCTAGATTTGTTACTATTACAGAGTTTGCTACTGCTAATTTAAAGTTTCTTCTTCTATCTCCACATGCTTTTTGTAACGCTGTATTTAATGTTGTTTCAGCTACTGATGACTCAGTTTCTCCTGATATATCATATGTGTGTTTTGAAGCAAAAACTTTACCTGCATCTGATTTCATTGAGAATAATGCTTTTGTTATAATTAATAATACATCTTCCCATGCGCTATCCCAGTAATCTCCTAGTTGGTCTGCAACTTGACTCATAAAGTCTTTTTTAGATGTTACATCATATGTAAAGTCATCTTCATAAAACTTATCTTTTCTACCAATAACAACAACACCTTGTTTATATGTTGGCAATGTTTTTCCTTCATCATATTTTGTTTTTCCATCATAGTTTACTGGTTTGCCTTTTAATCTTCCTATCATTGGAATTATTCCATATTCAGCACCAGTTTGTGATGCAAACATTTCTCTTATTCTATTGTTTCCTTGTAATACTCCTGATTTTATTAATAAATTTAATCTTTCTTGTGGAATTGTGTCATAATAAGTACCGAATGCTCTTTCATTAAAATATTTTTTGTTAAATGTTCCTGTACTTGTAAAATCTGCCATTTTTTATACCTTCTTTCTTTTAATTTTTATATTTTGATAATTTGCAAAGTTCTTCATAAGTCATTTGACTTTCTGGTTTAGAACCTTCAATTGAATCTCCTGTTTGAGGAGCAGGTTCTTTAGAATACTCATTTATTGCTTTTTCTCTATCTGCTTTTGATACTTTTTCAAATATATCTAATTTTGAATTGATACTTTCAGCGGTTTCTCTTGAAAAATCAATAGTATCTATGTATCCTAATGAGATACCTCTTTGATTTGCTTGACGAATTGTTTCGTCTTTTAGTCTATAAGCATTTAGTTCATTTTCAGCCTTATTTGCTCTTGCTCTCTCCTGCTCCAATTCGTAAGACTTCTTTTGGTCTTCGTCCATTTTTGCAAGTTTATCAGCCTCTGCTTTTTTGGCTTCCATTTCTTCTAACATTGCTTGTCTTTCTTTTTGCTTTTCAGCATTAATCATCTTGTTTACTTCATCTCTTGTATAAGTTTTTTCTTTATTTCCTTCGACATTTGATGGTTCAACTTTTTCTACACTCTCGGCAGTAGATTCCATATCTTTTTTCATTTCTTCATCTTTATTATCCATGATGAAATTCCTCCTTTAACTTTTTCGGCTGAGTTATAACCAAACTATTTTGACTTTTTACGGAAGTCTAACCAAACAAAATAGACAGTTTAAAGCCATATCTAGGGCATAAAAAAAAGAGCTAGTCGACTTAGCTCTTTGATTTATAATTTTAAAATATTAATAACTTATTTATTATCTTTATTCTTTGCTTTCATATATCCTTCTGCATAATTATATTTTAATACCCACATAGCTGGGCTAAATATTGTAATTACCGTAAATATAATCCAATACCAAGTTGGCATTTGTAATTTAATGCTTAATATTAAAACTAATAACCACATATTATTTTTCCTCCTCTCCTTCATACATTGCTATATATTTTTTCTTTATATCAAAATTAATTATTTCACTTGGTGTCAAATTCGCATTAATTTCAATATTAGTAACACATTTCAAGTCCTTTGTTATATCATCTGCTCTTTTTATGAGTTCTTGTCCTATTGCTATAATAGATTTTTTTGCATTTTCTTTACTGTTCGGTTTTAATTCTTGCATATTTTTACCTTCTTTCCACAATAAAAGCACCTACTTTTTAGTAAGTGCTATCTTTTCTTATATCTGCTATGCTATTGTTATATTTTGCGAATTTATCTTCAAGTTCTTTTATTCTTTCTTTTATTCTTTTGTCTACTTTTTCAATATCAAACCCCTTGGGATAAAACTTTCCAATTTTGTTTAGTAATTCTGGAATACTATTGGATTTTACAATATCAATAATATCATTTTCTTTCATGTAACACCTCTTCTATATATTTATATAATTCGATATTTTTTATTTTCAACAGTTTTCTATCTATCATATAGCATCGTAATCCTTCTGGTAAATAATCTCTAAATACATTATAATTAAATGTCCCATGTAAATAATCAATCCTATCCTTTTTGTTAATATCTATATTATATACTCTTCGTTGATAATCACTAATAAATTTGTCTCCACTGAGTAAAAACTCATACTTATTCGAATCGTATCCGTCTATTGGACCTATAGTATTATTAAATACATCAATTTTTCCAATACTATCCTTTAGTATTGTTTGATATTTTTTATCATTTACTATATCAAGCTTTTCTTCAATTATATGTCCTATTTCATGTATTATTTCTTCTTCTGTTGCATCATTTAACAAATATAATTTCCCATTTAAATAATGATTATTTTTGCCCTTTCCAATTATTTCAACTGGTGTATTATTTATATATTCTTGTATGTATTTAGGAAATCTTCTCCTTACTCTTTTTATTTTTTCATCAATTGTTCTACTGTCTGTTATCTTATTTTTTCTAACATATTCAGCTATATTATACCTTATTTTTCCTGGCTTTTCAACTGATGGTAAGTATCTTATTGTACTTCGGCACCAGTGCCAATAATACATTATTGGAGGCAAGTTAATACCAGGGACAAGTCCTTTTACTCTCACTGGCATAAGCTTAACATCTTTTTTACTATTACCCCAATACCTATCAAACTTATTCTCTTTATTAATATAAAATCGCATCATATTCATTGATTGGCACATTTCGGTACTGTGTTCATCGGTTACTGCCCAAAATTCCACTTGTGCGTCATCATCTGCGTTAGCTTTTATTCCTTCTACTTTTGCTAGATTATTTAATCCAATCATTTGTAAATCCGCTACCCCCGATATTTTGTCATTATTTATATTAAGTTTTTGATTGTTTTGCCTATTTATTATCGTTTGAAACTCACTAGAATCAATTTCCAGGTCTTTTTGTTGTTGTGTATTTAAAATTACTTGTTTATATATTTGTTGTGCATTATACTGTATTGTAGCTTCAATGTATTGTTTCCAATTAAATCCACTGTAATTTGGTTGGTCTAATAATGCAAGAAATAAAGCCATCGTTAATATTGATGGCTTTTTCTTTTTATTTACTTCTTTCTGTCCGTTCTTCATAATAATAATTTGCATCTTCATACATTATTAGATTTTCATATTCATCTAATTTTTTTTGTTCTTCTACATATGCACTATAAATTAGTAATTCTAGTATTTCACTATTTTTTACTCTTGTTCTTTGGCAAATATTGTTTGCTAATACTCCAAAATATCCTATTAATAGTTTTTGTTCTTTCCATTCAAGTATTTTTACATCTATCATATCCTTAGTTTTTTTGGAAGCAATATTATATAATTGTTCAGAATCAAAATTTATATTGTTGAATATATTTTGCAATTCTAACTGTTTTTGCATACCTATTCTATTATAAAGCTTCTTTAATTCATACATTTTTCCGATTATGATATTTCCAGTAATCTTGCATATTCCCTCCCATTAAAAAAAGAGGATTTTATTCCTCTTTATATCTCCATATATAGCCTCCTGCTGTTTTTACTTTTTTCTTACAACATTGTACTATATTACTTTTGTTAATAGATGTTTTTTCTTGTGCTTCTGTTATACTTACAAATTCATTTATAAAATTCATATTTTTGTCATATTGTATAACTTTTTTCCACTTTTTCTTTAACCAGTACATTTCCTTTCCTTTATTTTTCCAATATGCTGGTGATTTACTATTTCCTAAGTTATATGAGTGTTTCACATTTTCACTTTGAGTGCACCACTCTAAGTTGTCTGCCCTATTGTCATTCCTTATTGCATTTATATGATTTATGTATGGCTTATTCATTGTATTGGGTACAAATGCTTCTAATACTAATCTATGAACTCTAAATCTTTTTGTTTTTCCCTTTTTAGACAATTTCACTTGGCAATATCCTTGTCCTTTTATTGTTTCCTGTTTTAAAATCCTACCTTTTTGAATATATCCTCCAGTATCTGTTTTTCTATAATGTTCTAGGCTTCTAACCCTACCTAAATTGCTAATTTGATAGTATCCTTCGTATCCTTCTATATCTTTCCATATTTCTTCCATTTAAAATAACCTCCCATTATTTTCTCCATATTTAAGTAACAAAAAAGCACAGTGGAGTTCTGTGCTTATCGGGAGCTACCCTATTTTTGTTAAAATTAATAACTATTTTTTTATTTGCTTATTAACTACTTTTGTTTGTTCTTTCTTATTGTCTGCTGTTAGTTTTTGTGCTTTTTGTGTGTCTGTTAAGTCTGTCACTTTATCATCTTGTTTATCTTCTTTATTATCTTGCTCTACTCCTGCTTGTCCCATCATTTGCATTTGTTGTAAATTCTTTTGGATATTTTCTTCATTTTGTAAGTCCATTTTTGCTAACTCACTTGTACTATCTAAATCAAGTCCTAATAAGTTTATGACCGTATCATCACTTACTAATCCTCTTATTTTTAATGCATTAGTAATCATTGTTGCTACATCAGAAGGTAAATTTCTATTTAGTTTTATTTCAATATCTCTAAAATCATATGTTTTACCTTTTTCTTTATTGAATTTTTCTAATATTATTCTCCATCTTCTTTTTAAACCTTCTTCGAAATCTCCTTCAAATGTTGCTATATATTGTTGTAAACTAAAGAATTTCTTTTCAAGTGCTGCATTATTATCTGCTTGTGTAAAACCTAAATCTGTCATATTAGGGCAAAATGAACACAAACAAATAATATCAATCAATGTCTTTTTGTGATTTTGTAATGCCGTATCGTTTACATTCTTTTCAACCCAAGCTATATCACTATTTACATCTTTATTTCCATCAAGATATCTTACTCTACTTGTTAATACATACTCATCTTCTTTTTGTCTTGCAGGGTTTATAATATCTTCGCCTTTTTCATTTTGTATAATCATCGGATTTTCTGGTGTATATCCTCTAACTTTCAATATTGCTTCATCATTATATTTAAATACATTTCTTGAATTTTGAATACATCTCTCATATGCTCTTATTAAACTGATTACAGGTTCAAAAATTGCTATTCCATCGCAATTTTCTATTGCTGTTGCTGGTATATCATCGTCCCATTTTTTAGGTTGTTGTTCTTTTATGTTTTCTTTAAATAATGGTTCATCTTTAAATTTTTGTTCATACGCTGGTGTACCAAATATTTTTCTTTTTTCAGGTGTATCGTAATAATATCTTTTTCCATCTGCTGTTGTTAATTCTATCATTTGTTGATATTCACCATTTGCCATATATGTACGAATTATTCTGTATATACCTATTAAATTCTTTTTAGCTGAATAATCCCATATAGCGATAGTTTCTAATGCATCACTTCTTGCTATTGTTATTTCTCCTGTTTTTTCGTCTTTATAGTATATTTCATAGCAAGCTCTTTTTATTAAGTAATCTAATACCATATGTAAAAAATGTGAAGCATCATTATTATAGTCATTTATATGTTTAATTAATTCTTTTATTTCTATTATTTCTTTTTCGTCATTAGTTTCATGATTAAATAGTTCTTTGATTATTTTGTCTTTATCTTTATTAAATGCTTTTACTTTATATGTTGGTGCTTTTCCTCCAAAATAACCGGCAGACATAACACTTATATATCTCTCAAGTGGTACTTTTATATCTTCATCATCTAAACTTGCTAGTTCTTCATCTGTTAATTTTCTTCTAAAATTCTCATATAATTCTTTTCTAACATCTAATTCTAGTTGTGCTCTAAAATATATATCTGTTATACTTTTTTCTTCCACTAATCTTTCTTTACTATATCTTAACATTGTTTCCTCCAATCAAAAAACACCTACTTTTTAGTAGATGTTACATATTTATAAAAGACTTATTAGTCATTGTCATATTTGTATTTTTAGGTTTTGGATTTTCATATACCCCTGTTAAACAGTCTTCAGCATCATCATGTTCATTTTTTCCTGTTCTCACATAATGTTTTAAATGTTTGGCAAATTCTGGCCATCTATCCTCCCAATTAATTGGAAAATAAATGTTATTCATTACTCCTGTCGAATTACTTAATATTCTTGCAACTTTGTTTTCTCCTTGATGAAACCAATTTACTTTTGTGTGAGTATTCTTTAACTCCTTTAACTCTTTTTGCACATTCCTTGCAAACCCTCTACCACCATTATTACTTTCTATATTCGCATTTCCTACATTATCTTTGGTCATCATTTCTGCTACTGCTGGTTCTGTCACTTCCATTGACTCTTGTGTATAAATAACATCCAAGATATAATATTCACTGTTATACATTTGATAGTCTATTGAGCATAAGTAATCGTCGCCCTCATCTGCTGTATCTGTGTAATTCATAATATAGTGTGCTGGTGGTAATTTTTCATAAGTTTTAAAGGATGTATATAATCTATTTTTTACATCTATTGGTTCTTGTTGATAGTTTGCATATATAATATCTTTGTTCATATTTTTAGTCTTAAATTCATAATCTTCTTTACTTAATATATCTTTACACAACATTGAACCATCATCTTGTACTGCTTTATAATTTATATGTCTTACATTAGGATAATTGTCTAATATATAGCCAGCCAAATCATTGCTAGACCATCTTGTCATAATGATTATTAATTTAAATCCATTTTCAGTTCTTGATAACATTGTATTATTAAACCAGTCTATATGATTTTTTAATGTATTTTCATTATAGGATTCTTTTGCATTTTTTATAAGATCATCGATTATCATTATTGTACATCCAAAACCTGTTGCAGTACCTGTTGGCGACGTTGCTAAATAATTTGACACCTTACTTCCAGCTAAGGCCCACTTTTTTTGTGTAGCTTCGCCATCTTTAATTTTTGTATTAGGAAATATATCATTATATACAATTACGCCTTCTGTTTTTTCAGAAGCTATTGTGTCTCTTACTGATTTTGCAAATGAACTCGATAAATCCTCATTGTATGATCCTGTCATTATTTTTTCATTTGGATTTGTTCCTAATATCCATTCTACTAACTTTCCTGCTGTTCTAGACTTTCCATGTCTTGGTGGCATATTTATTACGCATACTTTTTCGTCACTCTCATAAAAATTCTGTAGTTGATAACATAAATCATTCAAAAAAAATCGTTCTTTATTATAGAAATCTGGTGCAGTCAATTCGCAATATTCAAAAAAATCACGTCTGGCTAATTCCAAACGTGCTTGTTTCTTTAATTCTTCCTTTAAGTTGTTATTCATTTAATATCTTTCTTAGTTCTTCTGTCGTCATTCCTGAAAATGGATTATTAACTTCTCCAGATATATTGACTTTGTCTTGTGGTTTTTCTCCTATTGTATCTCTCATCAATTCAAATGCTTTTGTGTTGCCTTTTATTGCCTCTTTCCATAATGCAAATACTGCACAACTTTTATTACTTACTTCATTGTCTGCAAAACCAAGCTCAATCATTTGCTGTTTTAATCTTTCATCTGATACTTGTCCATCTAAAAACTTGTTTATTATTTCTTTAAATGTTTTATTTTGTTGTCTTTTCTTCGCACTTATTTGTCCACCTTTTTTTCCTCTTTCACGTGCTTCTTCCGTGGTTGGCGGTCTTAAATTTTGCTCATTTGCCATAGTATCACTTCCTTGTTATCTAAATCTCTTAATAAATTGTTCTTTAGTCATACTTCTAAATGTTTCTCCTAGTCCTTCTATATTTATTCTTCCAGTCACATTTCCGTTTTTTTCAATGTTGGTCACTTTCATACTCGTTTTCTTGCCATTATAAATAGTGTTATAAGTTTTTCCTGCTTTTATTGTATTTCCACTACTTACTCCTCTTCCTCCCATTTTTAATCATCCTTTCTGTTACTTCATTTTCATAATAGATTACTTCTATGTCTCCATAGTCATAATCCAATTTTCCACCATATATTAAAATAGTAGATGGCTTAACTCTTTTTATAAGCTCATCTACTCCTTGTTTCCATATTTTTAATGCTTCTTTGTTCTTTTTAACTCCTATTGTTGATATACTTACTATGCTTCCTTGTGGTATTCCTTCAAAGCAAAATTGGAATGTTTCTGGTTCTGCCCAACTTAATGTAGGTATTACTTTTATTCCTTGACTTTGATAATATTGCCCTATTAACCTGCTTCTATATATATTCCATATCTTCATAGGCATTGGCATATCCATATATAAGCTAAAGTCTGGACTCAATATGCATTCGTATTGCTTTAATATATCAACATAGTCTTCTGGTTTATTCCACAATCTTTCAAATTGATAATCATCTAAATAGAAATGTATTCCCACATTCTTTTCTTTACTTGTTTTTGCATAGTTAAATCCGATTAGTTTATTAGGAATAAAACTATCATTTTGTATTATAGGCATTTGCCAAAAGTCTGACACATTTTCATTATCCATTATTCCTAAATTATATGTATCATTTGTTCTGTGTCTTTCGTTTTCTTTAAATATATCACCAAAGTCTATTTTGAAATCAAAATCAGACATATCTATATTGTCTATACTGAATAATTCTTCATTTAATAATTTACTATCAAATCCTGTATCCATATTTAGTTTGTTATGAACTAATATATATGCTTTTTTCTGTTCTTCTGATAAATTCTTTAATCTTATACATTCTACATTTTCATAACCTAATTGCTTTAATGCTTCATATCTGCCGTGTCCTTCTATTATCATATTGTTTTCATCTATTGCAATTGGGTCATTATAACCAAACTCTTCAATAGATTTCTTTATTTTATCTATCTGCTTTTGAGGATGTTTCTTTGCATTGTTTCGATATAATATTAAATTATCTATACTTATAGTCTCTATTTGTAATTTATTACTCTGTTTTATCATAGTTTTCCCTTGCATTTACACAAATCTCAAAATACGCACACTTCTCACATTGCTTTTCTCCCTCAACAACACACTTTTGTCTCTTCTTATTTGCATATGCTTTTCTTAACTTGTATTCCTCATCGATGTATGACACTATTATACTACCTCTCATATACAACACTTCCTTTATATAAAACACTATGTAATGATACAGGATTATACAAGGCGCTACCTCGTATCGTTTGGATTTCTGGTATCAACACAGCCTATAACCTTTAGCTTACGAGCCGAATCTCTTGGAAGTTCTGATATTTCTCTTCCCTGTGTCGGAACTAATATCTCAACCTTTTGCTCCCATTGCTTTTTTATATCATTACATACTATTTTACTTGGCGACAGAGTGAGGTGTCGAGCCCCAAGCATTTTACTGCTCCAACTGTTTTCAAGACAGTGTTCAAAGCCGTTTGAATTACTCTGTCATGTAAGGGATTTTAATTTTATTTTCAACGGAGGTTTCCCCACTTTTTACTCCGCATATCTAGGGGCTACCTAGAACCTGGCGACAACCTATGGACTTGCACCATATACCTTATTAGGTACGCATTTCTTAGCAGGAAAGCTCCAAACTTTTTGAATTAAGTTGTCATTTTACTAAGTATCGTTAATAGAAAAATAGAGCCAAACATTAAATGTTCAGCCCCGCAAAAGTTTATATCTTTTTTTCTCTATTATAATTATAACTCTTTCAAAACCAAATTTCATCCAAATTTTATCACAATTTTATCACAATTTTTCATTATTCACCTATATTTAGTACATCAAGCATACTTTTTATTGCCGTGTCCCTTATATTTAATAATTGGTTTATAGATTTTGGTTTTTGAAACTCCATGCAGTATTGTTGTGATACATAATCCCATTTAGATTTTTCCATATAATATATCTTTATAACAAACTTTTCTTCTGCTGATAGTTGATTAATCATATTTTCAACTCTTACTATTTTTTTGTCTAACTCGTCTTTCAATTTGTTTAGTTCTTCTAATTTAGTTTGTAAAAATTGCCTATCTTCTTTGTTTATGTGTCTTTCTTCTTTATGGTAATTCATTGCCGTATTTAGCACTTTATCTGATACTTTGTTTGTATTACTATGTATGCTATCATAAGCTTGTCCAGCTAACTGCATATTTTCTATAATTTCGTTTTCTGTTTCCTCATATACCGTTCCAGCATATTCCAATCTTTTTTCGTATTCTTCTTTTTTTAATTGTATTTCCGTCAGCTTTGCTTGATTTTTTAAGTGATCCTTTAACATTCTTTCAACGTCTTCTTTTATGTATTGCATCTTTTGTACCTCCTACAAATATTTTTTTAGATCTTCTTTTCTGACTGCTAATGTTAACTTGCCTAACTCAAAACTTATAACTCCATCTTTATCTAATATCTCAAACTGCTTTTTTACTACTGTATCTCCATTTATCATAACCATTTCTATTTTATCCATTACGTATACCTCCAGATTATCTGATTTCTTTCGCTTTATTTATAAAATATTGTTTTATACACTCTTTACACTCTTTTGCATCTTCATATTCATTACAATTTGCTTTTTGCCTCATTTGTTTACAAACATCTTCGTCTATATCATAATTATTTATTGTTTCTGCTATTAAATCTATTATTTTATCTTTTTGTTCTAGTTCCTTTCTTAGCTGTTCTATATATGTTTCATATTTTTCAATTTGTTTTTTTATTATATAATATTGTTGATTTTCTACTATATTTGCAACAGCACTTCTCTTTAATTTCTTACCATCTTCATATCCTTGCATATATCCTAACGCTTCATTTTGTGCTAATGCTATCATTTGATAATTATTATTCCTATCTTGTTTTAATTCTTCATTCTCTTTTAATACTCTTTTATAAGCTGATAAAATATGTTCTATTGCTTCTTTGTCTTTATTGTCTATTGAATAATCATTACTGAATTTTGTTGTTATCAATTTTGCTATTCTTGCTATATCTTCTTCTATACTATTTTCTTTCACTTAATCAACTCCCTAATTCTCTTATTTAATATCTTGCTTTCTCTTATCATGTCTTGTTCTATTTCACTTTCTATATATTTTTTAGTGTCCCAGTTATCTTCTTCTACTAATTGCATTTTTTCTAAACTATCTAATATATCAATTAACCATTCTTCTGTTACCGTTCTATCTTTTAGCTTTAATGCATACACTTGTCTTTGAATATTCCATAACATATATCTTTTTCCTATTACTTTTAATGCTTCATCGTTTTCTTTCACTTAAAATACCTCCTACAAGTTTTTGTTTATTATTTCTATCTATTCCTACATAGCAACCTGTATTTTCTTCTTTTGTATCTTTTCCTGGATATAAAATGCACTTGTTATTTATATTATTCATACAATCTTTACATTTTATTAAATCTTCAAATAATTGCATTAAATCCACTCCTTTCCACACTTTTCACACTTATATACAATGTGGTCTATTTCCATATCTAAATATTCGCTTTTCATTCTTCCACCACATTCAGGGCAATGTAAACTAAATATGTCTTTAATTTTTTCTATTATTCTTTTTATTTTTTCTTTCATTACGTATTACTCCTCTCGAAATCCCTTGTAGTCATTATTGAATTATTTGTAAAAAAATCTTTATGTAATATTTTTATTCCATATTCTCTAGCAACTTGATTTTCAATCCTACACCCTCTTGCATTAATCCAATTGTCGCACATATACAATGCATCTATATCTTTCATAGCACTTATTGATTTTCCTAAATAATATACTGCCACATTACAATTATCTGGAGCTTCTTCTGTGAATAATGTATTAATTACCTCTATGTGCATTTTATTAAATTTTTCAATTATATCTTGTCTTTCTTTTTTTATTTCTTCTTGGTTTCTACCATTCATTGGTTGACTTATCATTACTTTCATATTTTATTTACTCCTTTACTACCAAATTTGCTTTGTCTAGCTTATACATTATTTCACTTAATTTTTGATATGGTTTTTTGGATATAAAAATTGCTTTTATTCTACTTGTTATTACTGGTAATTCTGGTCTTATTATTTTTCTGTCATGAATACATACATAAACACATTTATTTTTTGCTATAAAATACTTATATGTATTACCATCTAACTCAAATCCAAACTTTTCAAGTTCTTCTAAATTTACTCCGTTCTCTTATTTTTAACATATCTATTCTCCTCCTAATAACTCGGGAGTATCTGTGGCGTTACCTATTACTTCTATGTCATAGTCTAAATAATCTCCTAAGTTTTCAAACTCATGTTTTGTAGTATTAGTATTTATTATTACATAAGCTAAATATGTTTCGTCATATTTAACAAGTCCTTTAAATTTTATATCTTTATATTCTATTTGCACTATATCTCCGTTCATATATTTCTTTTTTTGCGTTATCATATAGCCCTGTAAATTGACCCACTGTATCTTTATCAACTAATATTTGTCCATAATATTCCATATCTATCCAAACTCTATCTGCATCATAAGCAATTCCACCATATACCCAGTCGCCTTTTTTTATATTGCCTATATCTACTAGACTCTTTCCGCTAAATTTTACAGTTCTATTCAATATTCTCATCTCCATTCTTTTTAAATTTATCTTTAGCTTTTTGTGTTAAAGTATAAACCTTACAAAATAAATAAGGATTAGATTCAGTATACAACCCATTATCATATTCATCAAAAGCAATTGGAACTTCCTCTAATTTTAAGTATCCTTCTTCTGCTAATTGTTTATAGGCTTTTCTTATCTGATATGTAGATGTTTCCATTTTATTTGCTAAAAATTCAGCTGAAATTCCGTCTACCCAGCAATCTGCTTCCCAGAATTTAGTTTGTAAATCATAAAACGTTTTAAGGACATCATCTTTAGATACTTTTTTATGTTTATTCATTTTTTCCTCCTCTTTTTTTTAATTCTTTAATTGTTTTTAATCTAAAATCATCTATTCTCTTGCTTAGTTTACTTAAATTAATTATTCTTGTTTTTCCAAAAATTCGTGCTAACAAATTCTGTTGTTTTTTAGTTATAAATACAATAAATTCAAGTATGTCATCGTATATAATAGCTATTCCTCGTAACATCAAATAAGGTAAATTCAAAATAATTTCTAAAATATAAAACATTTCGTATAATATTACATTTTTCAGTCCTATTTTTTTTATACATTCTTTATATTTCATCTTCTCCTCCTACTTTATTTTAATAAAAATACATGTTTACTCTATGCTTGTAACAATGTTTAAGCATATTTAACCATAATTGGTGCATATCATAATAATTCATTTCTATGTAATTGTGTCCTTGCATTTCTACCTTTAAATCTTTCATTGCATCATATATTTTTTTACATTCTTTAGGTGTTAATTTTCCATCACAGTCACTATGCCATAAAAATATATCTAAATCATTATTACATAAATTATTCCATTCTTTGATTTCTTCTGGTTGCAATTCATCTTTGAATGTTTTTTTGTATAATTCTCCTAACCTTTCGTTATAAGCACTTGCAACATTTTTTCTATATAAATTAAAAGTTATATATCCACAATGGTAAGTATCTTTTCTGTCTAAACCTTTTACACTTATATCTAATCCCATTGTTCTCCTCCTACTTTATAGCAATTAGCCATATATTGATTATAAGATAATATTGTTATAATTCTTGTTATAATTCCATTATCAATATCTTTTTGTAATGTTTCTTTTGTGTAAATATCTCCTATTTGTATAAGTTTCTTTTTATCTTTTTTTTCTACAAATTCTTCTGATAATTCTATTTCAACTATATCTTTATCTTCTATTAAATCTATTAGTTTTTTTCTGCATTTTACTATATCTTCTAAATAATTTTCAAAATATGTAGGACTCGAATAATAATAATCATCTCCATCTTTAATGTGTTCATAAATTTTCCCATCTTCAGTTCTCACATAATCCCCGCACTTCTATCTCACTCATACTTCTTCTCTCTCCTTTCTTAACATATACACAGTGTCCTTTAGCGATTCTATTTCTATGTCTTTATTCTTTAATTCCTCTGACTTATCTCCTGCTAATATTCCACATACATACCCTATCATGAAACATACTATTACTATTATCACTACTCTTATACACTCACTTATTTTATATATTCTCTTATCATATATTTTCATACTTCTCTCCTTTATTCTCTTTTCTATCTATATTTTGGTGGGCGACCTCTTGCTATTTTATTTGTTATGAGACTTAATTCATCGACTTTAAAGCATTCTTTGTAGCCATATATCATTTCTTTGTATAGATACATATTTTGGTTGCATTGCTGTATCAATATGTACTCATGTCCATCTTTACTTATTATCTTCGGTATTCTCATATTCTTTTATCTTTCTCCCAGAATAATATTCGTTGTACATTTGCATCCAATCATCTAGCCTCATTGTTACCAACCAATCTTTTCTATTTTTTCTGTGAAATACTGTAGGAAACTTATTGTCTTTTGTATCTCTTACTGCTTGTTCAATTGCTTTATCTATATTTAACCTTTCAACTCTTTTGCTTTCGATGTGTATATAATCAAGTCCTACTACATCATCTGCTTGTCCAGTATTCCCACAAAACTGTTGTGTTCTTCTACATTTATAGCCGTATTCTTTTAATTTATTTGCCAATTCTCTTTCTCCTGCACTTCCGTTTCTTTTTACTGTTTATTGCCATTTTTCTTTAGCTCCTCTCGTAATTTTTCTTGCCAATTCTCAATACCCTGTATAAAGTTTTTACATCTCATTACTGGCTTATAGTCTATATCTTCTTGTTTGTTACAGCCTAAGCAGTTAATAATAGCAAATATTATTCTCTTTAATTTGCCTCATCTATATCACCTCATCTTTATATTGCCAAATATAATTCTTATATGACTTTATTTCTCTCTTACAACATTTACTAATATGACTTGCGTAAAATCCTGTCCATCTTTCTGCCTCTCTTATACCTCCAAATTCATTTATAATTTTCCCTTCTCGACTAATTTGATATACTGCTTTGCTTTTAGGATTTTTCTTTCCGTTTTTTGGAATATTCTTTAAGATTTCTGCTTAATTCTTGTATTTTCGTTTTGTTTTTATTTTGCATAGAATAATTTGCCCATCTTAAGTTTGTATAAATATTATTTGTTCTATTTCTATCGATATGGTCAACCGTAGTAAAGTTGTTAGGATTATCTATAAATGTCTCTGCTACTAATCTGCTAATCCTCTTTGTTTTTGTTTTTCCATTTTTGGATAAAACAACAATAAAATAGCCATCTCTTGTCATTGATGGAGTTAATATTCTTTCTCTCCAGCTTCCTTGTCTAGCGAATGATTTTACTCTTCCATAATTACTTACTTGATAAAATCCCTCATACCCGTTTTATATCTTTCCATATTTCTGTCATTTAGCACATCTCCTCAACATAGTGTATTCTTTTTTATTTGTTGCATAGGCTAGTCCTCTGGCATTTTATAGATCTTATTTTTTTGTCCTACAGCTTCACATCTATTAAATTTATACATATTTATTATTTCTGCTAATACTTCTTTTGCTCTTTCTTCTATTTCGTATTTGCCTAAAATTTGTAATTCTTGCTTTGTAATCCATTTTTGCTATTTTCCACATTTGCCACAATACAAGCCTCTTCTATTTCCTTGTATTTCTACAAATAGTTCTTCACTATCACATTTACTACATTTATCTTGCATAATTGCCTCCTAATCAATTCTTGGAATATGTTGATAATTTATTGCTTCAAATCCTGCTTGTGTTCTCTCATATACTGCTACTGTTTTGCCTGTGTATTCGCATTTCTTTTTATCTACTGCTTTTACATATCCCATTTTTTCTAATTCTGTTAGCCTTGGTGCTGTATAATTTCTTTCTGTACTTGGTATAAATCCTAAATCAAATAATTCTACTGCTAATTCCTTTGCCGTTTTAGGCTTGTTTAATCTATTTAAGATTTGTATATATCTTATTTTTGTTTTATCTTGTATGTCATTAAAACTCATTTGCCTTGTAATCTGTGTTAAGCTATTTCCCATTTATAACCACCTGCACTTCCTCTCTTTCCTTTAATACAATTGCTTATTAAACTTTTATATGTTCCAGTATTTAAGCTGGCTTCTGTCATACTTGACCAAGTTTTAATATATTTTCCTGCTAAACTATACTGCTTCACAGAAATTTTGTTTTTTTCTATTGCTTTTTTTATATTTTTTCTCCCTGTTTTTCTGCCATTTATTCTTCCATATTTTATTCCTAATTCAATACTATGTTCTTTCATTTTTATTGTTTGTATTTGTAATTTATTTTTATATGCATGAATTTGATTTTCACTTCTTGTACACCATTCTAAATTACTAATACAGTTGTTTGATTTATTCCCATCTATATGATTTACTTCTTTTTTATTTTGTGGATTTTCTATAAATGTTTTTGCTATTAATCTATGTACTCTATATGTTTTTCTCTTTTTATTTTTTGATAAACTTATTATTTGATATCCTTGTTTATCACTTGCTTTTTTCATTATTATTTCATTGTAGCATTTATTTTTACTGTAATATCTTAATCTTTTTATATTTCCCATATTGCTTATTTGATATATTCCTTCATATCCGTTTAATATCTTTCCATTCTTCTTTTATCCTTGTTTCTGTTGTAATCATTTGTTTATCACTCTCCTATCTGTTTTACACTCATTCTATCTGCAAGTTGTTTTGTAAAATCTTGCATTTGTTGGGGTAATAGTTTTTGTCCTCTTTCTCTGTTTATCAATACTTCATATTGTTTTAAAAATTGCCCTTTTGTAACTGTGTTTATTGTTTCCATGTCTACCATTGCTAATTGTTTTACTTGATTTACACTTCCAAAAAATCTCTTAACTTCTGGGCTATAATTATTAAATTGTTCCTCGGTCATATAAAGACCATTGCTTATCATTCCAATTGCTTCGTTCCATGCCTCTATTCCTGTTTTCTTTGTTGTTGGATTGATTAGCTCTATTGCATTTTTTCTTACTTCATGTATTGTTGGTGGGTAAGGGCTTTCTATTATTGTTTTCTTTACCGCTTGTAAGACCAAGTTATAATCTAAATCCCCTAAACACTCTTGCCATGTATTTAACATCATCTCTCTTTGTGTTTGTGATTTATTTGCAATATCTTCATAATTACCAGCCAAAAGTGTTATTATTTGCACCATTTCGCTCTTCTTCATCTTTTGCCTCCTTCCATAAATCTTTAAATCCATCTAATTTATCTCTTTTCTTTTGACTATATTTGCCCTCTAATATTGCAGTTGCTTTATCAGTTCTCATAAGAAAATCAAAATCAGCTTTCCAATTTCTGTCGTTATTTCCTATTAGAAACTCACTAACATTTGCTATCTTGCATATTTCTTCAAATTGTTCTATTGAAAAATCTTTTAAGAAATTATCAATAGACTTATTTCTTTTTTCGGTTAATTTTTGAACCTGAGGCAAATTAGCACAATAGGTGTTGTAAATTTCGACTATTTTATTTCTATTCTCTTCTTTTATATTCCTATTATCTTCTATTCTTTTCTTATTCTTATTAGGAGCGATAGTTCGTCGATTATTCGTCGAATGTTCGTCGAATAATAATTCCATTGTATTTTCATTATATTCTGGTATCTTACTTTGACTTGGTCTATCTATTTTTTGAAATGTATCCCAACTTAAAAGGCTATAATAACTACTTCCGTCACAAGAATATAAAACTACGGACATATTAGAGCTTATCTCTGATAAGGTTTTATCTATATCGGCACTTCTTATATTTTCCTCATAAGGGAATAATGTAGACTTTAAATATACAGGATTACACCTTCCTCTACCTTCATCATCAGCAAGCGAGAATAAACCAATAAATACAATTTTAGCTAAAGTAGATAATTTTCCAAAATCTTCACTTTGCCATATACTAGGGTCTATCATTCTCTTTCTTGCCATTTAACTTCTCCTTTCGTAAAATAAAGGGCTAAAACTTATGTCTAGCCCTTGTTGTTAATCTATAATTTGTAATCTTGTTTCTATGTCTGTAGGTATATTGCCCTCAAAAACGAAACTATTCTTTAGTATATATTCGTTATATGTATTTGCCGTTTTATTTGCTCTCATCTTTGCTTGCTCTGCCCAACTTTGTTTTTCATCGCTTGTACTATTTCTATATTGTTCATATGTTGCCCTATCTGTCTTATAGCTTGCAATCATACTTCTGCAAGTATCTTCTACCTTTTTTATGGTGGAATAACTTGTTCTATCTCCTATTTTTCTATCTATATAATCTACTTTGTTTTTAAACCAAGTATTAAACCAACCACCAAATACTCCTATAACTGTTAATATAATAATTAATATTATTATTCCTATTGTTATTAAAAAACCTTTCATTATTGAGCCTCCTTATATGTTACTACTGCATCTTTTATTTCAAATGGAATATCGCTATATAGATATGTGCCTGACCATTCTACATATTTTCCATCTGGTGTAAAAAAGAATATTCCATTGTCGTTTGAACCATAAGAACCGTCCACATCTGGTAACCACTTATTTTCTCTTGAATATGAACCACCATAAACTAATTCATAATATTCGCTATCTGGTGTTAGGAAACTATTTAAACTTGATATTTTACCATCTACAATAAACTTACCTGCACAAGCTCCATTTTCTAAAAATAATGCTATATAACCCAAAGGTTTTTCTATTTTGCAAACCAATGTGTTGGCTTTTTCTCTTTGACCATTTACCCAATATGTTCTTCTAATCAAGTTATATCTTTCTAAGCTATAATCGATATCCGTCGGTGTTGGCTGATTTTCTGCCAATGTGTTCCCCATATTTAAAGTTGCTTCTACATCTTTCTTAGTATTAGTGCTTGCAACCTCTGTACAACCAGTTAATGTAACTAATGTAAGTATTAAAATTCCCACCATAATAATTAATTTCTTTTTCATTTTTCTTTCCTCCTTAAATAACTTTTTCCTATCAATTTAATAAATTCTTCTTCTGTATGTGTTTTCATATATTCTTTTTGTGTATCTATTCTTAATTGTTTTATAACATTTTCATTGTCGTGGCATTTTCTACATAATAGCTTTACAAATTTATGCTCCATACTTCTTTTTCTATTGCTTCCACCATAAACTTCATGTGGGTCTAAGTGTCTTGAATAGTTGCCACAAAACTCGCATATTCCTTCTTTTACTAGGTTTTTATCTCTTTGCCTTTCCAGTTTTGCTAACTTCTTGCTTTTCTTTTTAATTGTTGTAACTTCTTTTTTCTTTTCTGTCTTTTTTTTAGGTACTGGATTAAAACTGTTTGCTAAATCTATTACTATCATTTTTACCTCTTTTCGGGGGTCATGGCACTAATAAATTAGGCTCCTTGCTTGTCTCTAAACTTCTATTAGTGCCAATGTTCTATATTTCATATCTTATTGCTTCTATTTTCTTTTTTAGGGCATTTTGTTTACTATCTATGCTCTCATACGCCTTTTTAAATCTAAACAGCCTAGAGCCTAATTCTGTTAATTTCTTGCTATCATCTTTTACAAACTCTTTTGCCATAGCTTCAAAATAACTCATTGCTGGTGGCTTTTCTTTTTGTGTCTCTTGCCATTGTTTCCTTTGCATATAGATTTGTTTATTTTCTTGTATTGATATATCTGTTTTTAGCGTGTCATATTCTTGTTGTAGTCTTGCTATCATTTCCCCTATTAGATAATTCATATTTGCATATATTTCTATGTTTTTTGATATTTCAAATCCTGTATCTGGATCTTCTTTTAATTCATTTTGTAATTTTGTATATGTATCCGCTATCTTTTGACTATCTGCATTTTGAATTGTAAATGGATTAAACATATATAATTTTTCAAATTCCATTGTTTCCTCCTAATACTTACATTTCCATTTTTCTGTATATAGATCATACAAGTTATATGCTTTTAGCCATTCAATGAATTTATGTAATACACTTTCTATTGTTTCTGGAAATAAGTCTTTTGTGTATTCTTCTCTAAAAATATCTCCTGGTTCTTCATCAAATTTGTTTGTTATTAAATAAATCATTTTTCTTGCTTCTGGTACCATTTCAAGATACATAAGTGTTTGATGATTATTGTAAAATTTTCCTACTTCATAATTAGCTGTATATTTGTAATCATAAATAATTCCACCTTTTAAGCAATCTACAATTCCATATAATAAGTAATCTCCATATTCTTTGCTTACTTTTACTTGATATGCTCCACCTAATGTTTCTTTGTAGTTCTCTTGCATATAAGCTTCATATTCAAAGCCTTTTTGTATGTTTTCAGTTATTTCGAATTGTTCTTTATTTAATACTTTTATAAAATCTTCTAATGTTCCATTGTTGATGTTGTATTGCCAACTATTGAGCAATGTAGGAGTAATATAATATTTAGCCATATTTATCCCTCCTGTACTATTTCATATTGTTGCTTGTCCTTATTCCATAATAAATTTAGTTCTTTAATTTTCTTTGCAAAATGATCCTTTATTTCTTTTTCACTTGTTAAAATATGATCATCTATATTTTTTATTAAATCCATTACCTCATTTACATTTTCTGCAGTCATACTTTCCACAATTGGAATGTATTTATTGATAACTTCTTGATACTGTTTTCTTTCTTTCTCAAACACTTTGCTTTCTTCTTGTATGTTTTTGTTTGCTTGCTCAAATAGTTTCGTTAAAAAGTCGTTTGGCTGTGTTCCGTCTAATTCTGGTATTGTATGATTTCCTTTTATTCCAAAACTTGATTTTGCAAAATATCTTTCGCAGTTGTCAAATCCTATTGTTTTTTTGTTGCCTCTCATTTCTATAAATCCACCTAATTCAACATTTTGCCATACTGTGTTTTTTGTACTTCCTTCTACTAAAATTCTTAATTTTGTTTCTTCATCTTGTTTTTCTTCTACTGCGTGGAATATAATTACACAATGTTTTCTTAAGTCAAAGTATATGTAATTCATAAATCTTGAAAATTCTCTTCCAACTGCTCCATAGCCTTGTAAACTTAATGTTCCATCTTTCTTAGCATTTTTTATGTCATTTTTTATTACATAAGCTTTCATTAAATCTAACAATTTTCCTCCAGTATCTATAACTATTGTCTCGTAATCACTTAAATCTCCTTTTAAATCATTTAATAATTCTTCATAACTTTCTGGTTGTATATAATCTTTTCTTACACTTGCCATTGTTCTATTTATCCCAAAGTCTACATCTATTAATAATGGCTTTGGTGCTGATAGCCCTAGTGTTGTTTTTCCTATTCCTGGGTAACCCGCTATTAATACCCTAAACTTGTTTTCTGTGTTTATCATCTCTGCTGGTTTCTTTATCATCTTTCTTCCTCCTTCATTTTTTTTATTTTATTTCTTAATTCATCAGCATATTTATAATCTCTACTGCTCCACGTATCTTGCATTTCTAACATAAAATATTTTTCTTCTAATTCTTCTAATGTTTCTGACATTTTTTCAATTATTCCCCTTGCATTTTTTTATTTTCTGTGCTATTATTTATTTAGTTATATTTAATTAATAAGTTTATTTTGTACTATTTTTTTGCACTGTTTGCGTAAATAGTACATTTTTTATTTTTTCAAAAGTGATAAAATAGTTTTCTTTGCTTTCTTCTGATTTTTTTATAATGTCTTCTATTTCTTTTATCTTCCTTGCAAAAAATGTTGTTCTTATTTCTGCTATTTCCTTATTTTTAAGCTTGTCCTTATTGTCTTTAAGTTCTTTTTGTAATTCATCTATAGTTGTTATTAACTCGTAATCTTGTCCAAAGCCCGTAACTATCATTACAATAATTGCTATAATGAAACCCAGAATTACGCCTATAAATACTTCCATCTTTTTTCCTCCTTTCTATCCCAACATTTTATTCAGTTTTCTGTCTAATACATTTAAGCCTTTCCAGATTTTTTGACATAAATTAATCTTGAAAACTTTATAAACCATAACTTCCGTTACAATTGCTAATATAATTGTTCCTACTAGCTCTGCTACTACTACCATACTGCATAAAAATAAATCTACTAAATAACTTATCATTTGTTACACCTTCTTTCTTAAGTTAATATTAATTTTGCTATTTCTTTAAGTGTATTTTGCTTTTCTTCTTCTTTAAGTCCTAAATCATATAGAAATACTGCTCTCTTATCTGCTAATTGTTTTACTCCTGTTCCTTTTATTCTTGGAAAATCTTTTCTGTTAAATATTTCTCTTGCTTTACTTTCTCCTATACCTCTCCAGTCTGCATAATCTAATGGTGTTATTGTTTCTGGTAATTCATTAAATGTTTTTATTGATTTTTTCTCTTGCATATTCTCATCTCCTTTCTAATCTCGTCCATAGATGTTTCTATTTTTATTTTATTTCACTTTCTGAAAGTTCTTCTTTAAAAAAAATATTCTCAACTTTGCATTTCAAAAACTTAGATATTTTCAATGCTTCATTTACTGAAAATTTAACATCTCCGTTTTCTTTTTTAAAATAATTACAAGGAGATTTGTCAATTATTTGTGCCATGTCTTCAATTGTATATCCTTTTTTTTCTCTGATTTCCTTTAACTTTTCATACATTTTTCTGCCTCCTTTCAGTTTCTGAACATATATTATTTCATTATCTGAAATTTGTCAATACTTTTTTTAAAAATTTTTAAACTTTTTTTCATTTACTGAAATCAATTTGCTTTTTTCATAAAATGAAAGTATAATATTGTAAGAAAGGTTGGTATTTATATGATATTTGGAGAAAGAATAAAGCAATTAAGAGTTGAAAATAAGTGGACTCAAGAATATGTTTGTGAAAAACTCAACATTTCTTCTGGTGCACTATCAAGATATGAAACTAGTATGTACGAGCCTAAATCATTAGATTTAGTCAAAGACTTTGCTAATCTTTTTAATGTTTCAACAGATTATCTATTAGGCAAATCCGATATACGAAACCCAAAACAAGAAGACCCGTTTGGACTTGCTAAAATAGGATTTAATATGAAAGACTACACCCCACCTACAGAAACTCAAAAACAACAAATAAAAGGTTTATTAGAAGTAATTATGAAAGATAATAAAAAAGATGTTGGAGATAAAAAAAATGAATCTAAGTGATTTATATAATATAGCAGATAAAGAAAAGATAAAAATATATGATTATTATATAGAAAATGCTTATGGCTGTTTTATTAACATAGATAAAATAAATGCAATAGGTTTAAACTATAAAAATATTGATAATTCATATATAGAAAAAGAAACTTTAGCAGAAGAATTAGGACATTATTATCAAGATGCAACTTATCCTATCAATTGTACAGATACAACTTTAATATCTAAGCAAGAATATAGAGCTAAAAAGTATGCAAGAATGGTGCTAATTCCTTACGAGAATTTAAAATTAGCCATTTTGAAACGGAATTAATACAGTTTATGCTCTTGCAGAACATTTTGAAGTTACTGTCAAATATATGACTGAAACAATAGAATTTTATAAAGAAAAATATGGAGAACAAACGATAAACTGCTTTGAATAGCAGTTTTATTTGTAGGGAGGTATTTATGGCAAAAAGAGGAAATGGCGAAGGTACTATTTACTATAGTGAAAAGCTAAACAAATGGGTTGGACAATTTACTGCAGGTCGAAAATTAGACGGAAAATTAAATCGTAAATCTGTATATGGAAATACTAGAAAAGAAGTAAAAGAAAAAATGACAACAGCTTTAGCTGATGTTCAAAATAGTTCTTTTATAAATAAATCTGATATTACTATATCACAATTAGGCCAATCTCTTATTGATGTTAAATTTGAATCAAATAGAATTACAGAAGCTACTTATGGAAGAGCATTAGGTACTTTTAATATTATAAAATGTAGTTCTATCGGTGATATTCCAATTCAGAAGATTGAAGTATATCAATTACAGGATTTTATGAATAATCAAAAGAACTATGCTAATTCATATATCGATAAAATTTATGAGATGTTAGGAAGTATTTTTAAGGAAGGAATAAAAAGAGAAATTATATCTAAAAATCCTTTACTAAATGTTTTAAAGCCAAAATCTACAAAGCAAGATAAAAAAATAGATGCTTTAAGTATTGAGGAACAAAAAGCATTTATTGAAGCATTAAAAGGCGAACCATATAAAAATATCTTTTTAATTGCAATCCACTCTGGTATGAGAATAGGAGAAATCCTTGCTCTTACATCTGCAGATATAGATTTTGATAATAAACTAATACATATAACTAATACTTTAACCAAAGATAGAAATGGAAAAGTAAAAATTGGAGGAACGACTAAAACTTATGAATCCACACGTGATATTCCAATTACTTCTATCTTAGAGCCTATTCTAAAAGATTGTATAGCAAATTATGTTTCAAATAACAATGATCTTCTATTTTGTCAGTCTAATAAAACTATCATTGCCCCTAGCACAATAAATATTCATTTCAAAAAGATATGTAAAAATGCAAACATAAAAGTAATTACAATTAAAAAGAAAAAAGGAACCGATAAAGATGGCAACGATAAACTTATTAATTTAAAAACAGGTAATGTTAATACTCATATGTTAAGACATACATATGCAACTCGTTGTATTGAAGCTGGTGTTCCTGCAGAAGTATTGCAAAAACTACTTGGTCATAAGAATATTTCTATAACAATCAATACATATACAACTATATTTAATAAATTTAAAGTTAATGCATTAGATAACTATATAAATTACATTAATAATATCTAGTTGCATTAAAATTGCATTATAAAAATCGTAGATTTACTGATTTTTCAGTACTTCTACGATTTTTATAGTGGTGGGCAGGGATGGATTCGAACCATCGTACCCTTTCGAGAACAGATTTACAGTCTGCCGCCTTTAGCCACTCGGCCACCTACCCTTTTATTTACATTTTTATATTAAAATACAAAAATGGTGCGCCCTCAAGGATTCGAACCTTGGACCCACCGGTTATGAGCCGGTTGCTCTGACCAACTGAGCTAAGGGCGCATTTGTTCAACGCAAGTATAAGTATAAAGTATTTATTTTAATATGTCAATAGTTTTTTTAATTTTTTTTCATTTTTTATTCAAATTTGCGGGCGATTAAAATCACCCATACATTTCTCATTGTTTTTATTTATATTTTTACATGAATGGTGGGCGATTAAAATCGCCCATACATTTTTTGTTCATTTTTTTAGTCTGCTGCAGCCCATATTATTAACCTTCCACTTGAGTCGTCTGTACATGTTGAAAGTGATATTTCTCTTCTTCCCTGTACATCTCTTGTTGCATAATTAAAATCTTGAGCTGACGTTTGATATTTTTTTGTTATTGTATATGCAACTTCTGTTCCGGTCTTGTCTGTTATATATATCTTATCTCCTATAGATAAGTTTTTATTGTTTGAAAACATTTGACCATTTCTATAATTATGTCCTACTATTACTGTATTTCCAACCTTATTAAGTCCTGGTCCATAAAGAATTGCTACTGATGACTCTATAGAACTTGGCGTTACTTTTTCTAAAATTATAGTTTCTAAACCTGTAGTTGGAATTTTAATTTTTCCCATTACTTCATAGCCTCTATAAGTTACTTTTGAGCTATCTCCACTATTCCCATTGTTATTGTTTGAAGCTATTAATTCATTTAGGTCTATATCTGGTGTAATATCTTCGCCGCCGCTTGGTGTGTTGTTTTGATTAGTATCATTGTCAAGATGATCATCAAATTGGTGTATTACACCTTGGGTTTCTTTTGCTTTCTCATAATCCTTATAGTATTTTGCTCCTAAAAAAATTAATATTCCTATTATTGCAATAATTAAAACAATTAATAATATTGTTAATACTTTACCATATTTACTTCGCATATTATCCTCTCCTATCTTTTGCACCTATTAATATATATTATATCACATTAGTTTAATATTATCTAGTGTTTTTAGAGGATTAAATAATTTAGTTAAACGGGCGATTAAAATCACCCGTTTATTTTAACATTTTTTTAATTTTAAGACTAGTAACATTTAATTTAACCTTTGTAGAATGGTCAATTAAAATTGTCAATACATTCTAACATTTTTTAGTTTTGACTAGTAACAGTTATGTGGTTTTATGCTGTCTTCAATTCCAGTCTTAGTTTATCAGCTATCATTGCTATAAATTCGCTATTTGTAGGTTTTCCTTTTGCTGCTGATACCGTATATCCAAATATGTTTTCTACTGTATCTTGTTGTCCTCTTCCCCATGCAACTTCTATAGCATGTCTTATTGCTCTTTCTACTCTTGATGGTGTTGTTTTGTATTTTCTTGCTATATCTGGATATAATTGTTTTGTTATTTGATTAATTACATCTATGTCTCCTATAACCATCATTATTGCTTCTCTTAAATATTGGTAACCCTTTATGTGTGCTGGAACGCCAACTTCATGTATTACATTTGTTACAAGAGCTTCCAAATTCTCTTCATTTTTCTTGTCTTCTGGCGCAATATCTATATACTGTGTTTTTAATTCCCTTGTCATATAATTTCCTTTTATTGGTGCAGGTTGATAAAATTTAAGCTCTTTTATTCTTTTTATTAATAGTTTTATTTCAAATGGCTTTACTATGTAATATTGCGCACCTAAGCTTATTGCTTTTTGCGTAATTTTGTCTTGTCCCACTGCTGACAACATTATAAATAATGGTCTTTTCTCCAATTTTGAGTCGTTTACTCTTTCTAAAACTCCTAATCCATCAACATGTGGCATTATCATGTCTAATAAAACTACGTCTGGACATTTTTCCATTATCATTTGGTAAGCCTCACTTCCATCTTTGGCACGTCCAACTATTTCCATTCCTTCTTCTCTTTCCAAGTATCCCATCAATGTCATTGCAAAATCGTAATTGTCATCTGCTATTAATATCTTAATATTATCGCTCACATTCATTTCCCCCTAATAAAAATTTTTGTAATTTTTTTACAGTTCGAATTATATTATGTTTGGAAAAAATTTGCAATAGCCTTTTTGGTATTTTTTTCCAGCTTTCTTTTCAAGTGTTTATTTTTCAACGTTTTTTCTTATATATTTTTTTCGTATTATTTTGTATTTTTGTATGCTCAAATTGGTATTCGATGTTATATTTTCTTTTTCGACAAAATTCGCCTCTATTAAGCATGTCGCAAGGTCACTATATTTTACATCTATTATATTAATATTATTTTTATTACAATAATATTTAAAATTTTCTAAATCTTTGTAATTTAATTCAATTTCTAATTCTATTCCCTCTTCTTCTATTACAATTTCAGATTTTTCTATAACTTTTTGAGTCGCTTCAGAATAAGCTTTAACTAATCCTCCTGTCCCCAAGAGAATTCCACCAAAGTATCTTGTAACTACAACTAAAATATTAATAAAATTATTTTTTTCTAATATATTAAGCATTGGCATTCCTGCAGTTCCACTAGGTTCACCATCATCACTTGATTTATTTATTATTTCATTTTTCCTTATTATTCTATATGCATAACAATGATGTCTTGCTGTATTATGCTTTCTTTTTATTTGTCTTATTTTTTCCTCTGCTTCTTCTTCTGAAGTAATATAAAAAATATTTGCTATAAATTTAGATTTTTTCTCTGTTATATCAGCTTCTTCATTTGACTCAACTGTTTTAAACATTCGTGGCACCTCCTGCTGTATAGCCTGTAGAATATGCTATTTGTAAATTAAATCCTCCTGTATATGCATCCACATCAATAATTTCCCCAGCAAAATACAAACCTTTTATTAGTTTAGACTCCATTGTTTTAGGATTTATTTCCTTTATACTAATTCCACCTGCTGTTATAATTGCCTCTTCAATTGGTCTAAAGTCATGTAATGTTATTTCAAAATTTTTAAGTAATTGAACTAACCTTACTCTTTCTTCTCTTGTTATTTCATTTACCTTTTTATTTTGATCTATTCCAGACAGTTCTATTACTGTACTTATCATCTTTTGGGGTAACAAGTTATCTAAGCTATTTTTAAAGATTTTATTTTTTTCTAATGAAAAGTCTCTTAAAATTCTATCATCTAATTTCTGTACATCTAATGCTGGTTTTAAGTCAATAATTAATTTTATATTACCTTGTCTTATATCTTCTTTTTTATATCTTAACAAATGCGCCGACCCGCTTAAAATTACAGGTCCAGAGACTCCAAAATGAGTGAAAATCATTTCTCCAAAATCTTCATATATTATCTTGTTATTTTTAGCATCTTTAATTTTAATAGCTACATTTTTTAAACTCAATCCTTGCATTCTTCTACAGATTTCTAAGTCTTTTCCTTTAGTAGAAATAGGCACTAAAGATGGTTTTATTTCCGTTACGGTATGTCCCACCTTTTTAGCCAATTCATATCCATCTCCTGTAGAACCTGTGGCAGAGTAGCTTTTCCCTCCAGTTGCTAATATTACTTTATCTGCTTTAAGAATTTTTTCTTTTCCACCTTGTATATATTTTACACCACTAACAATATCCTGTTCAGTTAAAATTTCCTTAACATTGGCGCCTACTTCTATTTTAACTTTTAATTTTTTTAAACGATTTAATAAAGCTTGCAAAACATCTTGAGATTTATCAGTAATTGGAAATACCCTATTCCCTCTTTCAACTTTTGTTTGCAAGCCTTCTTCTTTTAATATATTTAATATATCTTCATTTGTAAAATTGTTTAGACAACTATATAAAAATTTTCCGTTTCCCGGAACATTTTTTATAAATTCATCAATTGAAATACTGCTTGTTATATTGCATCTTCCTTTTCCTGTAATTAACAACTTTCTTCCTAGCATATTCATTTTTTCTAATATTGTTACATCATTTTTATTAGTACCAGCTGATATTGCTGATAGCATACCAGCTGGTCCTCCACCTATTATTACAACTTTCACTTTATTCTCCTATATTATATTTTCAACTGCTTTCATTACACCTATTTTTCCATATTCGTATGTAAGTCCTCCTTGCATAAATGCAACATATGGTTCTCTTATTGGTGCATCACAAGATAGCTCAATTGATGATCCTTGTGTAAATGCTCCTGCTGCCATTATTACCTTATCTGTATATCCTGGCATATCCCATGGTTCTGGTATACTATTGCTATCTATAGGTGACCCCATTTGGATACCTTGACAATATTTAATCAATTTATCTGCATTGCCAAACTCTATTGTTTGAACAATATCTGTCCTCTTTTCATTATATTTTGGACTAGGTTTATATCCTAATTCTTCTAACATTTTACTAGCAAATATTGCAGTTTTTAAACTACTTGCAACAACTGAAGGAGCCATAAACAATCCCTGTAAAATGTATTTATTTATTCCCAATGTAGGTCCTACTTCTTTTCCCAATCCAGGTGCTGTCAATCTTTCTGCTGCTAACTTTACAAGTTCTCGTTTTCCAGCTATATATGCTCCATTTGGCGCTATTCCACCACCCAAATTTTTAATTAAAGAACCAACTATTACATCTGCACCTATTGATGTAGGTTCGTATTTATCTACAAATTCTCCATAGCAATTGTCCACCATAATTATTACATCTTTATTCACTGCTCTAATTGTTTTTATTACTTTTTCCATTTTTTCTAACGAAATACTGCTTCTTAGTGCATATCCTCTAGAGCGTTGTATTTCTATCAATTTAATATCATTTTTTGCCACTCTATTTTTTATCTCTTCATAATCAAAGTCGTCATCTTTCAACTCTATCTGTTCATATTGCACTCCATATGATTTTAATGAGCTATCATTTTCCACTAGCCCTATAACTTCATCTAAGGTATCATATGGTTTACCACTTATACTTAGCATTATATCCCCTGGTCTTAAATATGCAAATAGTGCAACTGTTAATGCATGAGTACCAGATATAAACTGTGTTCTAACAAGGCTATCTTCCGCTTCTAATACTTCTGCAAATACCCTTTCAATAGTATCTCTACCTATATCTCCATATCCATAACCTGTTGTTCCATTAAAATGCATATCTGATATATTGTTTTTTTGAAATGCCTTCAATACCTTTAACGAGTTGTATTCACATACCGATTCAACTTGTTTGAATTCTTTTTGTATGTTTTCTTCCGCTTTCCTTGCTAATTCTATTGTTTTATCACTAATTTCCATTTTCTTATACATGTTTTATTATAGTCCTTTCTGTAGTATTAAATTTCTATTCAGGTAATTCTTCTGTATAATACTCTTGTTCCCATTCTTTTGTTTTATAATATTTGCCAATAAAGCTTGGATTTTCCCATTTAAAACTGTAAATAGGTTCTTGTATTATTTCGCCTTTTATATTTACAACTCCCCATTTTCCGCCTTTTTTTATTCCAGCAAATCCATATTTATTGAATTCTGTAACCATATCATATTCATTGTTTATTATTAGCTTGTTTTCTTCGTTTACAAATCCCCACTTCCCATTTATTTTTTTTGCATACATTTTATTGTTTGGTTCGATTTGTTTATATGAAATTTCGTTTCCATTATTATCAAAATACTTAATATCATCATTTGAAAATACCTTAAAATAATTATCTTCTTTTTCTATACTTGCATTATTCATATTGCATACTATTTTCATTTCGTTATTTAACAATGTTATATTATTTGTGTTATTGATATTTGCCTGTATTATTTCTGTTCCTGCTATCTTAAATATACTATTATATTTTAAATCTGCTATTGATTTTCCAGATAAATCAATGATTCCATTTTTTCCATCTTTATATACTATAAAATACTCGTCCTTTATGTGTTCTATATATGTGTAATTATTATCTATTTTTACATTATCTTCTCTATCAACTACTCTATATATTTCGTCTTTGTCTATTGTTATATAGTAATTATTGTTACTTGTTGGTAATTTAGCATATATATTATTGTTTTCTATTTTATTTCCTTGCAAATCTAATATAGTTATTTCATTATTTTTTACAGCATTTATATATATTCCTCCAAACATTATGCTATCATATTCTGGTTGTATTATTATTTTTCCTTTTATATCTGCTATTCCGCTTTTTGCATTTCTTTGTATCACAAACATATTATTATATGCATTGTAACTTATATCTTCATATTCATAGTTCAATATTGTTTTATTATTTTTTACAATACCTGCCTGTCCATTTTTAAATACTAATAAAAATATATTTTTATCATCTATTATTTCGTTAATTCTGCTTATTTCTGTGTACTGAGTATCTAGTAAAACTTTTCCATTAGAATTAATATATCCATATTTATAGCTATCTTCTACTTTCTTTTTTACTATAAATCCAGATGCTTTGTACATTGTTTCCGAATTATAATAATTATCTACTGTAATTTGATCATATTCTGGCTTTATTATAACTTTCCCTTTAATATTTATTGCTCCATATTTTGCGTTTTCTTCTACTAATAACATACCTTCTTTATAGTTTATTGCTTTTATACTGTCATATATAGGTTTTGTAATTATCTTATTTTCTAATGAGATTAAACCATATTTGTTATTTTTTTTGTATTTTAATACGCTTTTTTCAAATGGTATACCGTCCCAAGTTGATTCTGTTGGTAATGCCTGTACACTTTCATATTCTGTTAATATTTTCTGACCATTCTCATTAAATACATCTATTTCATATTGCTGTAAATTAACATTATAGTCATGCATGCATATAAAGACTGGCTTTGAAGGGTTAGGTATTTGAATTATATCATATTGGGGTTTTACTATTATATTTCCTATTTCATCTATTACTCCATATTTTTTATTCTCTAAAATCAAATTATATTTAATATTTGTTACTCTTTCTATCTTATAAGAATTTTCGTTTCTTTTCCATAAATACATAGCAATAGCGACAAATACTAAAATTGTTATTATTGTTATTATAATTATTTTACTTTTCTTCATCTGTTTTTCCCCCATCCACTTTTTTTAGTAATTTTTTCGAAGCGTGGGTGATTAAAATCACCCATACATTTTTTATTTATTTTTGCATATTTTAACACGTTTTATTCTTTTATCTTCATATTCCTCTATTTTGTATGTTAGTTTTCCATCTTCTATTATTGTTTCTTCTCCTTCTGGTGGTAGTTCTTCAAGTTTTCCTAATAAATATCCAGATAAAGTCTCGTAATCTCCATCTGATATTTCTATTCCTATTATTTTTTCTAAATCTCCTATAGATATGTTGCCATTTACCATGTAGGTATTTTCGTCTATAAGTTCATATTCCAATTCTTCTTCGTCATGTTCGTCAAATATATTTCCCACAAGCTCCTCAAGTATATCTTCCATTGTAACTAATCCTGCTGTTCCACCATATTCATCTATAACTATTGCCATTTGCATCTTGTTTCTTTGCAACTGTCTAAACAATTTGTCTATTGGAACTGATTCTGGTACAAAATGAACTTCTTTTATTAATTTTTTTATATTTATTTTCTTCTTATCTCTTAAATCTTTTAATATGTCTTTAATTAATATAATTCCCTTTATATTATCAATTGTATCTTCATATACTGGAATTCTACTATACTTATAATCGTCTAACTCATCTAAAACTTCATACAAATCTTGTGATATCTTCAACGCGAATATATCTATTCTTGGCGTCATTATTTCGGAAGCTGTTGTATCATTAAATTCAAAAACATTATTTAGCAGTTCTTTTTCTTCTTGATCTATTGTTCCTTTTTCTTCTCCTTCATCTATCATCATTTTTATTTCTTCTTCTGTTACAATTTCTTCTTCATTTTCCTTTACTCCAAAAATTTTAGATATTACATTAGTCGAAAATGTAAGTAATTTTACAAATGGTGCTGTTATAAAAGATATACCTCTAATTACTCCAATAGTTCCAAATGATACTTTTTCGTAATATTTCATTGCTAGCCTTTTGGGTACTAGTTCGCCAAAGACTAATGTAAAAAATGATAATAATATTGTAATTAATATAATAGATATTGTTCTCCAAGTATCCGTTCCAAGCATTGGTAGTAAATTATTTAACATTGGTGCTAATTTGTCAGCAAATGCATCTGATGCAAACGCACTTGATAAAAATCCAGCTAAAGTAATGCCTATTTGGATGGTGGCTAAAAACTTGCTTGGATTTTTCAACATTTTATATATTTGTTTTGCTTTTTTGTTTCCCTCTTTTGCCTGCTTTTCTATTTTTGCATCGTTTAGTGATATAAATGCTATTTCGCTTGCCGCAAAATAGGCATTTAATAATATTAAAACAACCAATACAGCTATTTGACTAAACATTAAATGTTTCCTTCTTTCTTTTTGTTATTTTCAACAATATTATATATGCTTTATAGCTGTATTGTCAATGAAAATTTGGGTGTTTCCTTACAAATTAGAAGCCTGTTCTTGGCAGTTTTTTTATTTCCTTTCTTTCCCCAACCTCTAATTTAGAAGTCTCTTCTGGCACTTCTTTTTCTTCATCCTCTGGTTCCTTAAAATTCTCTACTGTTATTTCTACTGTTTCATTTAATTTCAAAGAAATATCTATTTCCTTTTCGTATGGTAAATATCCAGAAGGAGCTTGCACTTCTTTTAGATGATATTTTCCTGGTACAAGATTTTTTATTTCTATTATTCCTTTTTCATCAGTTATAAGTTCTGTATATATTATTTTTTCGTTTTCATCTAATAATTTAAACTTTGAACCTGAAAGTGAGTTTTTAGTATCCCCGTCCTTTTTTATTACTTTTATTTTAGTTGTATTTTCCATATACCTTTCTTTTAAAGTGGTAGTACTTGTTTCAAATTCTCCAACAGTTAAAACATAATTCTGTTTATTTTCTACTGTTGACTTTCCATATAATATAGGATATGTTTTTACATTTGATTTAGCATTTATTATAATTTCTCCGGTCTCTTCTAATTGCTTTATTGGTAACATTATTTTAAACTTTTCTTTACTTTTGAAAGTTGTTTTTTCTACATTACTTTCATCTACCACTTTCGCAATATTGTTATTCGCTATACTTATAGTATACTCTTCGTTAGCTGCTGAGGCATCTACTCTATATGTTTTGCTTATACTATTTTTGTCTAAATTATCAATTTGCCAATTTTCTGTTTCTGCAATTATTTTTATTGTAGCTATCTTTTTGCTCTCATTTGAATTTCTTGCTTTTTCTCTTATTTGCCTCATAGCATTTAATACTATTTGTCCGTTATTCGCACAAATATTAAATTTGCTCATGTCATAATCATATAGCATATCATAAATTGCTAATTTAGTTGCGGTAAATGCTTCTATCTCTGTATTGCATCCTAATTCTTGTGGTGTTTTAAATGGATAACCATTTATTACCGCATTCCATACTAAATTATTTGAATATATATTTTCTGCAATTACATCATATGAATAGTCTTCTGTTACACCATCCTTTTCTCTATTTACGCAATATGCTGGATATTCTTTTCCATCCTTCTCATATACCACAAACTGAGTTCCAATTTTTATTCCATTATATACAAGGCATATGAGTTCTCCCTTTGAATAAAGTTTTACAGTGGATTTTTGCTCTATTACTGTTGCTTTAGAGACATTTGATAATATTTGTGCTGTAAATAGCATTGCACTTATCATTAGTATTATAAATGTTTTCTTTATTAATTTTATTATAAATTTTTTCATCTATTTTTCTTCCTTTCATATTTCTATTGCTTGTATGCATCTTCTATATTCTTTTTTATTTTCTTCACATGTAATTAATGTAATTCTATTATCTTCTGTATTATGAACATAGCTCCAATCTGTCTCATCTATAATCTTATTAATTTCTACTTTATACCTTCTTATTCCATTTTGTGTTGAGTAGATAACTATATCTCCTTTACTCAATTTTTTAATATTCTGAAAAAAATTACAATTATATCCTCTATTATGTGCTGCTAGTGCAACATTTCCATTCCATTTGCTACTTTCGCAAAAATGCCCCACATGTTTTGCAATTACATTATTTGTTACTCCTTCGCATATTTCCGCATCAACATTAATTGCTGGAATTTTTATTCTCCATTCATTAACTTTGTCGTCTTGAATTGCAGGTTCAATTTTTGGTATCTCCTGTTCTTTTTTTAATGTTTGAGCAACCATCTTTTTTATTTTTTCTTGACTATTGGCTGGAATTTTTATAGATATAACCTGATTAGACTTGTTTATGTTTTTAAATTGTTGCTGAAGATTATAAATTAATAGATTAATAGATAAATATATAATAACTGTTAACACTAATGAAAGCACAAAAATACCTCTTTTAGTGTATACCATTACACATTTTGCACCTCCTTGTTTATAAAATTATTTTATTCTTCTTGGGAATTTTTTGAGATTTAAACTATTTGATTTTTTTTGAAATAAATTTTAAAATTAAAAATTGCAATTTTTATTGTATATAATATATAGCATTTTACCTTGTTTGTAAAGAATTTTTCATCGACAGTTTTTTACAAAATTCGGGTCTAAAATGACCCGAATTTTATTCTCCTATTAGTTCCAAGTTGTTTTCATCTATTATATGTACTGATTTTATAACATTTTCTAGCTGTTCATCTGTTTTTTTCTTTACTACAATATAATTTGTTGTATGACCTTTGTAATACTCTCCTTCTTTCTCTTCAAACAAAACTTCTAAATTTTTTCCTATATATTTTTCATTGTGTTCTTTTTGTTTTTTGTCCGATAGCTCTATTAATTTTCTACTTCTCTCTTCTTTTATATTACCTGGAATTTGATTTTTCATTATAGCTGCTTTTGTTCCTTTTCGAGGTGAATATTTAAATATATGCATTTTATAAAAGTCTATTTTATTTAGAAATTCATAAGTTTGTGTAAATTCTTCTTCTGTTTCATCTGGAAATCCTACTATAATATCAGTTGTTAATGCTACATTAGGATAATATTTTCTTAATAGTTCTACTTCTTTTTCAAATTCTTCTACACTATATTTTCTATTCATCCTCTCTAATGTTTGGTTACACCCACTTTGCAATGATAAATGAAAGTGATCACATACTTTATCTAATTTTGATAATCTATTGACAAATTCTTCTGTTATAAGCGTTGGCTCTAATGAACCTAATCTTATTCTTTTTATGCCGTCAATTTTGTTTGCTTCCTCTAATAAATCTATTAATTTATAATTATTTTTAAAATCTTTTCCATATGATGCTATATGTATTCCTGTTATTACTACCTCTTTTATCCCTTCTTTTGCAACATGCGAAATTTCTTCTATTATGTTTTCTGGCATTCTACTTCTTACTCTTCCTCTTGCATATGGGATAATACAGTATGAGCAAAATCTATCACATCCATCTTGTATTTTTATAACCATTCTTGTTTTTTCGGTATGTGTTACTGTTCCAAAATCTAAAAATTCAACTTGATGCAATACATCTGATATTTCCATTTCCTTTGTTTTATTGCTCAAAAATTTATTAACATAGTCCACTATGTCATTTTTTTCATTTATTCCTAATACTAAATCTATATTTTCTATTTTTTGTAATTCATCTTTTGCAACCTGTGCATAACATCCTGTTGCAACTACAATACTGTTTGGATTTATCTGTTTTACTCTTCTTAGCATTTGTCTAGATTTTCTATCCGCCATGTTTGTTACAGTACAAGTATTAATTATATATACATCTGCCATTTCTTCTGTTTCTACTACATCATATCCATTTTCTATAAATTTTTGTGCCATTGCGTTTGTTTCGTACTGATTTACCTTACAACCGCAAGGTAATTATTGACACCACTTTCTTCTTTGATTTCATGTTTTATTGTTCTCCTTTTAAAAAATCTTTTAAGCAATTTAGTTCTTTTTCAAATTCATATCTAGTAAATACCGTTTCGCTTTTTTCTTTTTCTCCTATTGTGTGCAATATTTGTCTATTAGTTTCTTTCAAAATATTTCTATATAAAGGATTTTGTATTGCAGATATATATAATTCATCTACAATGTCATCATATTTTTGGCTATATCTATCAATTGGTTCTTCTTGCCAGTAGATTATTCCAGCTTTTTTCCAATCATATTCACTGCAAGCTTTTATATTATTAGATGGTAATGCGCTATAATTAAATACTAAGTCTTGCATTTCCTTGTTCTTAAACTTTATGCCTTGAAAAAAAGATTCTATACTTTTTAGTTTTTTTTCTCTAAATTCAAATTCATATGGAAAAAGATTTGATAATACCTTTGCATATGAACCCTTGTGTTTATAGCCTACATTTATCCATTTATCACAATCTCCAATAGTTCTTCCTTCTTCGTCTTTTAGTGGTTTTCCTAAACAATATTCTTCACCTTCTATTTCTTCGATTTCTGGCATTTGATATTGGTAATTTCTTTTAAACAGTTTAAATTTTTCTAATTCTTTATTCATAATTTTTTCTCCTTCTATTGTGGGCGATTAAAATCGCCCCTACATTTTTCATAGGTTACTTTACACTATCTATTTATATTTATTATTAAATCACATTTTTAGCCTATTTTCAACATCTTTATTTTAAGTCTGATTATAAAATGTTTTTAGAATCATATTGTTTACAAGTTTTGAAACATAAATTTTTCATTTAAAGACACAACTTTTCTATTTTCTATTTATTTTTTTTTTATTCTATAGTATAATTATATTGTTGATTGGAGGTACGTTTATGTGGTATGTTTGGTTAATTATATCAGGACTATTTCTTGTTCTTGAAATGATAACAGTAGGTTTTTTAGTATTTTGGTTAGCTATAGGTGCATTATTTGCTATGCTTGTAAGCTTTTTTACAAGTAATTTAATCATTCAAACAACTGTATTTGTTATTTCTTCAATAGGTTTAATCTTTTTAACAAAACCTCTAGTAAAGAAATTAAATAAAACTGATGATACTATTGCAACAAATGCCTACTCTGTTATTGGTAAAAAGGCTATTGTTACTCAAGATATTGATCCAACATTAGGATATGGTCAAATTAAAGTTAATGGAGAAACTTGGTCAGCCAAAACAATTTCTGACAATATTATTCCAAAAGATTCAGAAGTTATTATTAAAAATATAGAAGGTGTTAAGGCCGTTGTAGAGTTATTAAACGAAAAAGTAAATGTATAACAATTTGGTATTAATTTTTTAATATATATTATAATTATAGGAGGAAAAATTTATGGTATTTCTTATTATATTACTAATTATTGTAATAATTATTGCACTAAAGACTATAAAAATAGTTAGACAATCAGAAGTATACATTATTGAAAGACTTGGTAAATTTCATAAAATTGCTGATGCTGGTCTTACAATAATTGTTCCATTTTTTGATCATGTACGTAGCGTTGTTAGTTTAAAACAACAAACTATGGATATACCACCTCAAGGTGTTATTACAAAAGACAATGTTACAATTACAATTGATACTGTTGTGTTCTACAAAATAACAGACCCAGCTAAAGCAGTATACGAGATTCAAAACTTAAAGAAAGGTATTGAGTATTTAGCTATTACAACCATCCGTGATATTGTTGGTAAAATGGATTTGGATCAAACATTTAGTTCACGTGATGCTATTAATGATAAGCTAAGGGTTTTATTAGATGAAGCAACCGACCAATGGGGTTGCAAAATAGATAGAGTTGAAATTAAAGATATTACACCACCACCTGACATTAGGGATGCAATGGAAAAGCAAATGAATGCTGAAAGAAATAAAAGAGCTTTAATTCTTCAAGCAGAAGGTGAAAGACAATCTGCAATTACACTTGCTGAAGGTAAAAAAGAAGCTGCTATACTAGAAGCTGAAGCTGAAAAAGAAGCAAAAATAAGAAGAGCAGCCGGTGAGGCTGAAGCAATTAAACAAGTAGCTGTAGCTAAAGCAGAAGAAATACAAATGGTATATGAAGCAATGATGAAAGCAAATCCAGATGAGAAATTAGTTCAACTAAAATCTCTAGAAACATTAAAAGAAGTAGCTAACGGAGAAGCTAACAAAGTATTTATACCTTTTGAGGCAACAAGCACATTAAGCAGTTTAGGAACAATAAAAGAAGTATTAAAAGAAGGAAAGAAAAAATAGAGCAAAAATAGTCAGAAAAATCTGACTATTTTTTTAGTTTACTGTATCATCTTTTATATAATATTTAGTTCCTAACATTTTGTCTGGTAAATATTGTTGCTCTACTTGGTGCATTGGGTAGTCATGCGGATACTTATATCCTACTCCGTATCCCTCATTTTTCATTCCCTCTGCAGGAGCATTTCTAATATGCATTGGTATTGTTCCTGTATCCTTTGTAGTTACATCTGCCAATGCCTTATCTATTCCTAAATATGCAGCATTCGACTTTGGAGATGTTGCAACATATACTGCTGCTTCCGCTAAAATAATTCTAGACTCTGGCATTCCAATCATTGTAATAGATTGCATAGCAGATGTTGCAACCACTAATGCGTTCGGATTTGCCATTCCCACATCTTCTGCTGCAGCTATTACTATTCTTCTTGCTATAAAAACCGGATCCTCTCCAGCATTAATTGCTCTTGCTAAATAAAATAACGTAGCATCTGGGTCCGACCCCCTCATTGATTTTATAAATGCACTAATATTATCATAGTGACTATCTCCATTTTTATCAAATATAGCTTTTCTTGTTTGAACACATTCTTTTGCTATTTCGTTTGTGATGTTAATAACCCCATATTCGTCCATTTTTGTGCTTAATACTGCAACTTCTAATCCATTTAGTGCCGTTCTTACATCTCCATTAGACGTTTCTGCTATCTTCATTAATGTTTCATCTTCTATATTAATTTTATAACTTCCAAGTCCCTCTTCTGAAATTAGTGATTTTTTTAGGACATCATACACATTTTGTACTGTTAATGGATTTAACTTAAATATCATTGACCTAGAGATTAAAGCTTTGTTAACCTCAAAATATGGATTCTCTGTAGTAGCTCCTATTAAAATTACTGTACCATTCTCTACATATGGAAGTAATGCATCTTGTTGTAATTTATTAAATCTGTGAATTTCATCTATAAATAATATACATCTACCAGTTGGATTTAAAAATGTGTTTTTAGCTTCCTCTATAGCGTTTTTTATATCCCCTATTCCTGCTGTAACAGCATTTATCTTTGTAAACTTGTATTTAGTTGTATTACTAATAACTCTAGCAAGAGATGTTTTGCCACATCCAGGTGGCCCCCATAATATAATGCTGGACAATCTATCTGCTTTAATAGTTCTATACAATATTTTATCCTTGCCTAAAATATGTTCCTGTCCTACATAATCTTCCAATGTTTTTGGGCTCATTCTAAATGCTAAAGGTTTGTTTAAATCCATTATATTATTCCTCTTTTCTAAATTATCTTGCTAAATTTAATAATCCTTTTCTAATTATATCTTCTACACTTAGGTTTGCATCCACCTTTTCTAATGCTTTTTCTATTTCTTTTCCCGTATAGCCTAATACCTTTAATGCTGCTGTAGCTTCTGCTATTTTTTCATCATCCATTATTGCTGTATTAATAGTATCACTTATGTCTGTATTTTCATTTGCAACAATTTCATTTTCCTTTTTAAGTTTGTCTTTAAGCTCTAATATAACTCTTTGCGCAGTTTTAGGTCCTATTCCTGGTAATTTTTTTAATAGATTAATGTCATTATTTATAATGGCAAGTGCAAAACTTGATACTGAAACATTTGACAAAATAACAAGTGCAGACTTTGCTCCTATTCCACTTACAGACAATAGCAACTCAAACATTCTCAATTCTTCGTTTGTATTAAATCCATATATGCTAATGTCATCTTCTCTAACCCTTACATATGTATGTATTTTAATAATCTCTCCTATGGCTCCCAATTTATTTATAGCTGTTTCTGACATAAATATTTTATAACCTATTCCATTAACATCTATTACTATATATCCATTTGTTTTTACTTCTAAACTTCCCTTTATATATGCAAACATCTTATTTCTCCTTCATCATCTCCAAAATTGTTTCTTTTTCTAAATTTGATATATAATTATATTCCTTTTTACATATTCCATTTCCAAACTGACATATTGATTTATATGTACAATATTCACATGGTGTTTTCTTATTTTTAGTGTTGTAATATGGTTTTATATTTATATTTCCACTTAATATCTCTTCTGAAATTTGTTTTATTATCTTATTTGTGTATTTTTGCAAATATTCAAATTGTTGTTTACTAATATTACTTGCTTTCTTGCTTAATGTCTCATCTTTATTTATCGTTGCTGGAATTATGTTAGAAGAACCAGTATCCAAGTTTTTATCCATTTTTCTTATAATGTCTACATCTGCTAAAATAAGTCCTCTCATCTTAAATTGTTTTCTTAGTTCTTCTTCTATTTGTTCATCTGACATATTTTGACTTGCTTTTACCATTGGCTCTATCAAATTGTAATAAAAAGTCCCTGCTGGCTCTGCACTCTCTTGTTTACACATTTCATTCATATATGTTAATAATTGCAATTTAATTCCTGCTTTTACTTCATTTAAATCTATATCTTTTATAGAAGATTTATAATCTATAATTCTTATATATTGTTCCTTCTCGTTGTTCATTATATCTACTCTGTCAATTTTCCCAACTATTTCTATTAACTTGCCATTATCTAATTTTACTTGTATTGGTTCATACTCTTTTCCCATGCCAAACTCTACTTCATGACCTAATACATTAAAATCACTATATCTAATACTATCTACAATATATTTCATTGATTTTGCAATTACTCTTCTTAATCTATTTACTAAAACTTTATTTTTTGGAACATTTGTAAATATATAATTTTTTTTCAATTCCAATTTCTGATCAATTATTCTATTTACTATTTTTTCAATTTGCTCATCTGTAATATTCTTTATGTCTTTTGCTTCTTCCATTCCAAAAAAATCATCTATTACATCATGCATAAAATTGCCTGTATCTATTGTTTGAATTTTAAAAATATCTCTTTCTGATAATTTTAATCCATATTTTATATAATAAGAAAATGGACATGCACTATATTGTTCCAATCTTGACACACTGGTTTTTATTGTATTTCCATATAATTTATCTATATTCTCTTTTTTTATTTTTTCTGGTGCACCGCTATATTCCAGTAAATTAACAGCTTCTAACAACTTGTCTTTCCATTCTTTTTTATTATTATAGTAATTGTATACGTCAAACCATATATCAGAAACTTTTTCTTCATCTTTTAGTTTTCTTAAATTTACTAATAACTCATCAAATGTAATGTTTTCCAACAGTATATCTTCTTCATTTGTAATTATATCACTGTGTTCTTTCACATTTGTGAATATTTTTTTAACTTTGTTTATAAGAACAGAAGGTCTTACAGCCTTTCCCTCTGCATCTGATGAGGGATAAGACAAATACAATTTTTCTTCTGCGGTTGTAAGTGCTTTATATATATTAAAATTATCATCATACAATTTTTCTGTTGTACCTTTTGCTAATTCAATTCCATCTTTTTTTAACTTTTCTCTATCTGAATCATCAAAAAAACCTTCATTTTTGTTTATAGTTGGAAATACTCCATCATTTACACCTATTATAAATACTGCTTTTACCTTATGGCTTCTACTTCTATCTATATCGCCTATTATTACCTCATCTTGAGAAGTAGGTATTTTTCCCAAATCACTATTTCTTAAACCTATTTTTAAAATTTCCGCATATTTTTCAAAAGTAACTTTACTTTCTCCCAATACAAGTACAATTTCATCAAATACTTGTGTTAATATTTTAAAACTACTTTCATATTCTTTTGCAATCTCCAATTCCTCTATTTCTAACAGTTTTTCTATTTTCTCCTCTAATTTTTTAGGTATATTATTTTGTATTAAATACTCATACAATTTTTTTGTAATAGATTTTACATCCTTAATACCTAATAAATCGTTTTTGAACCTCATAAGTGGTTCTACAATTATGCTTCTTGCATATTTAATTTTTTGTATTTCTTCTTCTGATTCATCATAAAAGTTCCATTCTCCTTTATACCACTTGCTGCCCTTAATTCCCCATTTCAAGCAATAGTTTTCTAAATAATAAGCTGTATCCATATCTATGTCAACTAAGCCTGTTTTTATATAGCTAAATACAGATTCATAAGACCAATTTTGTATAAATATATCAATTACTGATAAAACAAATTTTACTAAAACATTTTGAGTAAGGTCTTTTTTTTCATCTATAAAGACAGGAATATCATATTTCTTAAATATCGCTTTGCATAAATTTGAATATGTATCTATATTTTTTGTAATAACAGCTATCTCTTTATACCTGTAGTCCTCATTTTTTACTAATTTTACAATTTGTTTAGCTAAATGTTCTACTTCCGAATATGGATTATTTGCTAAAAACAAGCTTATATTTTCCACTTTTGGTTCATATTTGTGATATGGTATTGAATAAACATTTTTCTCTAAATGCCTTAATTCTGCATTTTTAAATCGCTTAGTCTCTCCCATATTTATTTGTTTTCCTATTTTTATGCCATTCTCCTGACAAACATCTAATAATTTAAACCATGTTTGCTTATTTGCATAAAATATGTCTGTTTCTTTGTTTTCACTTTCATTTAGTGAATCTGTGCATATTGTTACTATTATATTTTTTGCCTTATTTAATAAAATTTTAATAATATTGTATTCCTGTTTTGTAAAACCTGCAAATTCATCTAAAATTATAGTTGTTCCATCAAACAAATTAGATTTTATTAATTTTTCAGCTAATATTGTTAATATATCGTTTTCATCTATATAGTTATTTTTTAAGCTTTGTTCATAAATATCATAAATCGCCTGCATATCTTGCATTTTAATTTTTAAATACATGTCTTTCGTATTTTCTGTTATATTTTGTAGGTTTTCTACACTTATTCCATGTTTTTTAAATTCTGTTATTTGTGTTGAAATCAATTCAACATTTTCATTTGATTTGCCTATAAAATTGAATTTATTTTTTTGCTCTAATAAGATTTCATATATTAGCATTGCTTTTCCAGAGGCTAACAAATTTGTTTTTGTTATTCCTCCAACCTCGTTTAATACTCTGTAAGCCATTCTGTTAAATGTTAGTACTTCTGCATTAACCACTGCACCAGTTTTAACAACTTCTAGCAACTTTTTTTCTGCTGTAAAAGAAAACTGCTCTGGTGTAATTACATATATTTTTTCTTTATTTAAATTAGATTTAATGTAGTCAAATAAATATGTACTTTTCCCACTTCCTGCTTTTCCATACACCACATTTAATGCCATAGTTTGTCTCCTTTATGCTTCCCTTTTCCAATAGAACAAGTATTGTTGTGCTATTCCTGCTAAATTTCCATATTTTGCTTTTGCAATTTGTTCTATTTCCTTTTTATTTACTTTTTCTTCATTTTCATTTTTTATATATAGTTCATTTATAACACGCCTTACCCACACATCTATTGGAAAAGCTTCTAATCTTTTTAATGTTGAAAATAATAAGATACAATCTGCAACTTTTGGTCCTACTCCTGGAAGAGTTAAAAGTACCTCTCTTACGCAATTAGTATCATTATTTTCATGTAGTTTTTGCAAATCTACATCTTTATTTACAATTTTTCTTGTTGTTTCATATACTCTTGTATCTCTAAATCCTAAACCAAGTTTTCTTAAATCAACCACTTCTGCTTTTGAAAGCTCATCTGGAGTAGGAAATGTATAATATTCCTTTCCTTCAAATATTATTTTTTCTCCATATGTTTTACAGATTTTTTCTATTATTCCTTTTATTCTAGGTATATTATTGTTTGCTGATATAATAAAAGAAATAATTGTTTCCCATAAGTCTTGGTTTAGCAGTCTTATTCCTTGTCCATACTGAATGCTTGTTTTCATATTATCATCTATTGCAGACAATTTTAGTTTTATTTGTTTATAATCTCTATCCAAATCAAAATATTGGTTGCATACCTCTTCTATATTGCCATCTGTAATTCCTTTAAATATTATTTTACTGCCTTCTTTTTTTACATTTATTACATTTTTTCCAAATACACCTGTATAACTCTCATCCTGTTGCTTATTCCATCTAAAGCATTGTCCACAATCAAATATATGTTTTGGTTCAAATGATTCCACATCACTTATTATATATGTCTGTTTCTGCACTTTTGGCACTCCTCTATTTCTTAATAATTTAATTATATCTGTCCCAGAACACAATGTCAATGGAAATTAATTAATGTTCAAACCCCAGCATTAATTTCTATGCCATAGTTTTTTTATAAATTTTATCATTCTACTCCATATATTTTCTTTATATTCTACTACTTTTGTATTTATTTCTTCATTTATACTGTTTGCTTTTTCTGCCTTATTTTTCTTTTTAAACAAATTATCATAGCTGTACTTTATCTGGGCTTTTCTTTCCTTTTTACGCATTTCTTCTCTATCTCTTTCGTCTATTTCTTCTCTTTCTTCATTTGTACATATATAATCTCTATATATTAATGATAATATTACTCTTGTATCTTTTAACAGTTTCTGTTCGTTTATACTTTTGCTATAATCTATTTGAGGCACATATTTCTCATCTTTATTTTTTTCTAACATCGCAATAAAATTTTTTGGAATCTTATTATATAAATCTTTTTCTATGTGATTTACTATGTCGTATACCTCACTAAAGGCTTGATTTATATTGTTCCTGTTGTCATCTGTGTCTCTTTCTCTTTCATTTTTTTTTGAACTATTTATTAATTCTAATACTTTTAATGAATTTTCTTTGTAATTATCCATAAATTCTTTACTATCTTTCAACTTCTCCATCTCCTTTTACTTTTTCTATAGCAGTACGTATTTTCGCCATGCAGTCCCTCCTGTCTTCTCCACTTACTTCATTGCTATTTTCTGCCAATTCTCTTTTACTTACTGCTTGCTCATTAAATTTATATCTACTAATATCAGTTTCTGTGCAGAAACACGAATCTGTCACTCGATTATTTCTTATTTTATAATAGATTGCCCTTGCCAATTCAGGAGATGGATTCCCTATATATTCTGCTTCCATTTGTTTTACCTTGTTTCTCTCGCTTTCTAGGCATTCATCTTTATCTATGACAACAATGGGCAATCCGCCCCAATCTTTTGATGCATTTTCAGCATTTTTTAAATTATCGATTATTCCGTTTTGTTTAAATACTACTATATAACTTGGTTGTTTTTTTTCTCCACCTTGTATTCTTTTAAAATCCATCTCGTTATATCGGCAAGTATGGTTAATTTGTTCATCTGGAACAAAATACTCTTCTCCAAGCAAGGATGTTGATATCATTGAATCTCTTGATGAATAGATATCACCAGGACCTGATAATACTAGGCTATCTTCTCTCATGCAATCAAATCCATAACATATATCACAAATCCATGCAGTACCCATCATATCCTGTCTTATATAACTTGCACATAAATGTGGTGAATTAATTTTGGGTCTATTCCAGTCATCTTTATAATTGCTTTGACTTTTTTTTCCCGAATATGGTCCTAACGATGTAATTATCATTTTAAAGTCTGTTCCAGCTGAATACATATTTTCCCCTATTGGCACTGCATTTTCTATTCTAAATAATCCTTCATTATATAATTTTGCATATTCTTTTTTTAAGGCTCTCTCTATGCCAACTTTATCAATAAATACTGTCTCTTCACATTCGTTATATATTTGCTCCAATATTTCACCAGATTGACAATTCACTAACATTTGTATGCTTTTTATAAAGTTTTTAGCTTCACTTTCTGGCAAAGAATCTATGCCTTGTCCATATCTTCTCAATAGGATTTCAGCGTATCCATCATCAGTACCAAATAGTTTTTCTAATACTGCAAGTTTTTTATCCCCTATTTCAGAAGATTGTATCAATTTGTCACATCTCTGTTGCTTTATCAATTCAAAATTTTCTAAATCTTTTTCACATTTTATCTCAAAAGCATTTTTTGCTTGTAATACCTTAATAAGTTTATTTATATCAGTATTATCAAGGTTGTCAATGTTTTCAATTAGTTCATCATATTGTCCACAAGATATATTGTTCAATATTTCATTTGTAATTACAGTCCACTCTTCTGTATCATTGTTATGCATATATGTGTCTATACACTTAGCCAATACTTTTAATTTCTTTTCATTAAGTTTCAGTACTAATTCTTGCACTTCTGGGTAACAACTTATTTGATTTATTTTATCTTGTCCTAATAATTTTAAGTATTTATTATCCAGTAATCTAAAATCAAGTTTTTGATAAACTTCATCATTTATTTCATGCATCTGCTCTAATATTTCAGCTTTACTTGAATCTACTGTTTTTATTAAGTCTACTGCTTTATCGCGACTAATACCAAGTGCTGTCCTTTTTTCTGAGTTTACTAAGAATTCTATCGTGTATTCTGGATCTCCTACTGCTTTTATTAGCTCTACTGCGCTATCGCCATAAATACCAAGTGCTGTCCTTTTTTCTGAGTTTACTAAGAATTCTATCGTATATTCTGGATCTCCTACTGCTTTTATTAGCTCTACTGCGCTATCGCCATAAATATAACACTCTTCTAATATTTCTTCATTATATTCTATGAATTCTTTTACATATTCAGGGTCCTTCATTGCTACTATCTTTAGTAAATCTAACATATTATTCGGATTTTCAATCTCACTATTTATTTTTTTGTCTTCTTTCCAATTTTCTATCCATTCTTTTATAAATCCGCGCATCTCCTATTCTTTCCAATAAGTTTCCGGCGTCTATAACATTCAATCCATCATAATCTTTATAATTTTGTGCGTATTTTTTTAATAGTGTCATGTCTTTAACGTTATCAATTAATTTAGTTATCACATATGGTTCAAGCCCATATTCTTCTGAGTTTTCTATTAATTTATCTAATATTGAGTCATCTGAAATGAAAACATAAAAACCTTCGCCTAATATGCCTCGTACGCATTCATTCTCCTTATTTTCTTTCGCCTTTGATAAAAAGTAATCTATCAATCCACTCTTCTCTATATCTTGCATAAAGTTGCCCACTTTTTCTTCCAATTCTTCTTCATTATAAAATTCTTCCATTGAAAAAAAATTTTGGGATTCTTGAATCATCTTATCTTCATCTACATTGCCAAGGTTAAGTATTTCAAATAATCTATCAATTCTTTCCTTATTCATTTTTCTACATCCTCATTTATATTTTAACTTTTGTTTTATATTGTGCTTTTAATATGTTTTTTTAACTATATAATACCATAAAAAATACATAATATTAATATCGTAATTTATTTGTCATAAAAACTTAATATTTTTGTAATGCTTTTTATTAATTTTTACGCTAATATATTTATGTCAGAGTTTTTTTCATTCAAATTGCGGGCGATTCAAATTGCGGGCGATTAAAATTGCCCCTACAGGAACTCTACAATTTATAATTAAATCTAAAGATTAACTAGAATTGTTGGGAGAAAAAAGTAGAAATTTTCATAAAAAGAAATTTAGCACATATTTTACATAAGGTTGACTTTATGTAAAATATGCGCTATAATACATTTATCTGAATAGCATTACGTAGCAATGCCTCAGAAATTATTTTTTTGATAATTTCTGGAGGGGCTACGAAGACCTCCAGAACATATGGAGGAATATGAGAAATTTTATGGATGTATTCTATAGCATTCTTAAGGTAGCGCCCAGGGATCTAGCAAGCGAATTGAAACACGCTATGCCCTTCTGGGCACCAGAAGTAGTCTGGTATCAACTGTCGCTTTACGTAAACAAATACGTGAGGCCCAGTAGCACAGATCGCACTGCAATCGCAGTATATGCGATTCTGCTTGACAAAACCCCCGCCGAGACGAAAGAGCTCTTCGAGCGGGACGGTCTCTAAAATTATATACGTAAAAATCGAAAATTTTTACGTATATAAAAAAAGCATCATTTTATATGGTCTTTCTCACTCGTAAGAGTGAGTTTTCCTTTTAAAAACATTATTCTGCCTTGCTTGGTTCCACACATCTAAACAAGTCTAGAATCTTTTATGGTTCTAGACTTGTTTATTTTTTAACATTTATATATTATTTCCATAGTAACTATCTAATAATATTTGTTTTAATTCGCTTACTAATGGTAGTCTTGGATTTGCTGTTGTGCATTGGTCTTCAAATGCTCTATCTGCTAGCATATCAACTTTATCTAGAAATTCTTTTTCGTCTATTCCCGCTTCTCTAAATGTTGCTGGTATTCCTAGGTCTATATTTAATTTTTTTATTTCATTTATTAGTGACCACACACCTTCTTCGTTTGTATATGCTGGAAAGTTCATTCTTCTTGATATGTCTGCATATTTTTGATCTGCTATAAAATATTCGTACTTAGGGAATGATACAAATTTTGTTGGCTTTTGGCTGTTATATTTTATAACATATGGTAAAAGGATTGCATTAATTCTTCCATGTGGCAAATGAAACTCCCCACCTATTTTGTGTGCTAATGAATGATTTATTCCTAGAAAAGCATTTGTAAATGCCATTCCTGCTATTGTGCTTGCATTATGCATTTTTTCCCTTGCAACTCTATTACTTCCGTTGTTATATGCTTCTCTAATATTTTTAAACACTAGTTCCGCTGCTTTTTCTGCTAATCCATCTGTATAATCTGATGCCATGTTAGAAACATATGCCTCTATTGCATGTGTTAATACATCCATGCCTGTATCTGCTGTTATTCCTTTTGGTAAGCTCATAACCAAATCTGGGTCTACTATTGCTACATCTGGAGTTAATTCATAATCTGCTAATGGATATTTTTTATTAAGTTTTTTATCTGTTATTACTGCAAAAGATGTTACTTCTGAGCCTGTTCCTGAAGTTGTAGGTATTGCTACCATTTTAGCTTTGTTTCCTAACTTTGGAAATTTATAAGTTCTTTTTCTAATATCCATAAATTTAAGTTTTAAACCTTCAACATCTGCTTCTGGATGTTCATAAAATAGCCACATTCCTTTTGCTGCATCTATTGGACTTCCACCACCTAATGCAATTATTACATCTGGTTTAAATTCCCTCATCATTTGCACTCCTTTATTAATTGTTTCAAATGATGGGTCTGACTCTACATCTGCAAAAATCTCCGAATGAACATATTCTTTTCTTTTTCTTAAATAATATAATATTTTATCTACATATCCAAATTTAACCATTGATTCGTCTGTTACTATAAATGCTCTTGATATATTTGGCATTTTTTCTAAATATCCTATTGAACCTGCCTCAAAGTATATTTTTTCTGGAACTTTAAACCATTGCATATTTACTCTTCTTTTTGCAACCCTTTTTATATTTATTAAATTAACTGATGATACATTTGCTGTTGTAGAGTTTCCCCCAAATGTGCCACATCCTAATGTTAATGATGGCATATTTGTATTGTATATGTCTCCTATTGCTCCATGTGTTGATGGTGAATTTACTATTATTCTTCCTACCTTAACCTTTTCTGAAAATTTTAATATTGTTTGTTCATCTTCTGAATGAATAACAGCTGAATGTCCTAATCCTCCAAATTCTATTAATCTTTCTGCTATATCTATTCCCTCATCTGCGTTTTCTACAATGTAGTATGCTAAAACAGGGCTTAACTTTTCTTTTGAAAATGGATATTCTATCCCTATTCCATTTTCTTTTAAAACTAATACCTTTGTGTCTTTTGGTACCTCTATTCCTGCACCTTTTGCTATTTGATATGGGCTTTTTCCAACAATATCTGCATTTAAGGCACATCCTTTTTCTTCTATAAACATGCTATTTCTTAATATATCTGTTTCCTCCTGTGACATAAAATAGCAACCTGCTTCTTTCATAAGTTTTTCAAATTCCTCATGTATTTCTCTGTCAACTATAACTGATTGCTCAGAGGCACAAATCATGCCATTATCAAATGATTTAGACATTACTAGGTCATTTACCGAAGTTTTTAAGTGCGCTGTTTTATCTATATAGCAAGGAACATTCCCTGGGCCAACTCCCAATGCCGGCTTACCACAAGAATATGCTGCTTTTACCATTCCTGTTCCACCAGTTGCTAATATTAAATTAACATCTGGGTGATTCATCAGCATTGACGTTGCAGTAATAGATGGCTCCTCTATCCATAATATACAATTTTCTGGTGCTCCTGCTTCTACTGCTGCATCTCTTAATATTTTTGCTGCTGCAGTACTACATTTTTGTGCTGAAGGGTGAAAACCAAATATTATTACATTTCTTGTTTTAGCAGCAATTATCGATTTAAACATTGTAGTTGAAGTTGGATTTGTAACTGGCGTTACACCTGCTATTATGCCAACTGGTTCTGCTATTTCCACATATCCTTCTTCATCGTTTTCATTAATTACTCCAACAGTCTTATCATATTTTATACTATGATATATATATTCTGTTGCAAACATATTCTTAGTTATTTTATCTTCATATATTCCTCTATTTGTTTCTTCAACTGCCATTTTAGCAAGTTCCATATGGTGCTCTAATCCTGCCATTGACATATGTTTTACTATATTGTCAACTTGTTCTTGAGTTAAGTCCATATACTCTTCTGAAGCTATTTTAGCCTTTTCCACAAGTTTATCTATCATTTCTTTTATTCTTTGTTTTTCTTCATCAGTAACTTCTACTGCCATATTTTCATCATCCTTTCTGGCAAAAATTCTTTTGTATAATTATTTGCACTTATTGATTATTATATACTAATAAATTTAGATAAGTCAATATTTATTAAGTTATAAATTTGCTTTAATTTATGGCTTTGTAAATGGTATTTTACTTTATTTTTTTATTTACTTTTATTCTTAAATATTATATAATGTTTTATATTATTTTTAAGGGGAGAGTTTTATGATATATGACTTTAAAAAAATAGATAAAAAATGGCAGAAAAAATGGGAAACCGAAGGTACATTTTTTGCTAAGGAAGATCCTTCTTTAAAAAAGTGGTATGGTTTAATTGAATTTCCTTATCCATCTGGTCAAGGACTTCATGTAGGTCATCCTAGAAGTTATACTGCTTTAGATATTATTGCAAGAAAAAAAAGATTAGAGGGTTATAATGTTCTTTACCCTATTGGCTTTGATGCATTTGGATTACCTGCTGAAAATTATGCCATAAAAAACCATATTCATCCTAAAATTACTACTGAAAAAAATGTAAATCATTTTAGAGAACAATTAAAGGCTCTTGGTTTCTCTTTTGATTGGTCTAGAGAAATTAATACCACTGACCCTAATTATTATAAATGGACTCAATGGATTTTCATTCAACTATATAAACATGGACTAGCTTATAAAACAACTATGCCAATTAACTATTGTACTGGATGTAAAGTAGGATTGGCAAATGAAGAAGTTGTAAATGGTGTTTGTGAAAGATGTGGTAGTGAAGTTGTTCAAAAGGAAAAAAGCCAATGGATGCTTAAAATAACAGAATATGCCCAAAGATTAATAGATGATTTAGAGGAAGTTGATTTTTTAGATAAAATTAAAACTCAACAAATTAATTGGATTGGTAGAAGTGAAGGTGCTGAGGTCAAATTTAAAATTGCTAATTCAAATGAAGAATTAATTGTTTATACTACAAGACCTGACACTTTGTTTGGCGCAACATATATGGTAGTTGCACCAGAGCACGAATTTATTAATAAATTTAAAGATAAAATAACAAATTTAGAAGAAATTGAAGAATATAAAAGACTTGCTGCCTTAAAATCTGATTTTGAACGTTCAGAATTAAACAAAGAAAAAACTGGTGTAGAAATAAAGGGAATTAAAGCTATTAATCCATTAACAGGAAAAGAAATTCCTATATGGGCTTCTGATTATGTTTTAATTACTTATGGCACAGGTGCAATTATGGCCGTTCCTGCCCATGATAGTAGAGACTGGGAATTTGCTAAAAAGTTTAATTTGCCTATTATTCCAGTTATAAAACCTGCAAATTCTAATTCTGTTTCAGTTGATAAGGAGCCTTTTACAGATGTAAACTCTGGAGTTATTATTAATTCTGACTTTTTAAATAATTTATCTTGCAAACAGGCAATAAACACTGTTATAAATTATTTAGAGGAAAACAATATCGGTAAAAGAAAAGTAAATTATAAATTACGTGACTGGGTATTTTCTAGGCAACGTTATTGGGGTGAGCCTATTCCTATGGTATATTGTGAGAAATGTGGCTGGAGTCCTCTTCCTGAAAACGAATTGCCTTTGGTACTTCCAGAAATACAGGATTACGAACCTAGTGAAAACGGTGAATCTCCACTTGCAAAGCAAACAGATTGGATTAATACAACTTGTCCACATTGTCATGGTCCTGCCAAAAGAGAAACTGACACTATGCCACAATGGGCTGGGTCATCTTGGTATTATTTAAGATATATGGATCCACATAATGACAAGGAACTAGCTTCTAAGCAAGCTATAGAATACTGGGCTCCTGTTGACTGGTATAATGGTGGAATGGAACATACTACTTTGCATTTGCTATATTCAAGATTCTGGCATAAATTCTTATATGATATTGGTGTTGTTTCAACAAAGGAACCTTACCAAAAACGTACTGCACATGGCATGATTTTAGGATCAAATGGTGAAAAAATGTCAAAGTCTAAAGGGAATGTTGTTAATCCTGACGATATTATAGAAGAATTTGGTGCTGATACTTTTAGAGTTTATGAAATGTTTATGGGACCATTTGACCAAACAGCTCCTTGGTCTATGGAAAGTATCCGTGGTTGTGGTAAATTCTTAGACAGAGTATGGAATTTGCAAGATATGTTAGTAGAAGGTTCTACATATTCGCCAGAATTTGAAAAAATGATGCACAAAGCAATAAAAAAAGTAAGTGCAGACATTGAGGAAATGAAGTTTAATACTTGTATTTCTACTTTTATGACAATGGTTAATGAGTTTTATAAACTAAAAAAAATAAATAAAGCAGAATTTAAAACATTTTTACAATTGCTAAATCCATTTGCCCCTCACGTTTCCGAAGAATTATTTGAAAAAATTGGCGAGAGCAAAACCATTGCAGAAACAACATGGCCTAAGTACGAGGAAAGTAAAACTATAGATAATGAAATAGAATTACCTATTCAGTTTAATGGTAAATTAAGAGCAACTGTCAAAATAGTAAGAGATTCGAATGAAAGTGTTGTTAAAGAAATTGTTCATAATAACCAAACAGTTATAAACAATTTAAAAGACAAAACTATTGTTAAAGAAATTTATGTAAAAAATAAAATTTATAATATTGTTGTAAAATAGTTTGTAATATTTTTGTAATATAAACGTATTTATTTTGTAATGTTTTTATTTGTATTTTGTTGTATAATAATGTTGTAATATGTACTAAGGAGAAATAATAAATGAATATAGAAAAAGAATTAAAGAAAAATGGAATTACAGTTATAGATAAATTAGATACTTTAAGTATCAATACTTTGGCAAAAAACATTGCTCAAAAATTGTGTAGGGCATTCCCTAACCAACGTTTTATAGCACCAAAACTATTTATTGCAATATCAAGAATTCCTATGTATTATGCGGAAATGCCAGAAGGATTATCTGAAGCAAATTATTTTTACAAAAATTCTTCTATATATTATAGGGCAGGATTATCTCTTGATGAAATAGAAAAATTTGCTATTCATGAGGTTATACATTATTTGCAAGAGGTTAAAGATAAAAGAGGAAATTTAAAGAAATTGGGATTATGTGTATTTACTAGTTCTAAAGAATATGGTATGGCTTTAAACGAAGCTGCTGTTCAATTGGCTACTTCTAAAGCATTAAGACATAATTATGAGATGGTTAAGTATTACGATATTGCTTTTTCTACTACTTCTCCAACTTATTATCCTATACTTTGCAATTTAGTTGCTCAACTTGTTTATATAACCAATGAAAACGACTTTTATGATAGTATGTTTTCTGCAACAACACAGTTTCAACAAAATATAATACAAGCATGTGGTGAAAAAGTCTTCTTTTATGTACAAGATATGTTAGATAGAATTTTGTATGCAGAGGAAAAAATAATTAACTTAAATAATAAATTGCTTAATATTTCTTGTACAGATAGTCAAGCTGCAAAATATGGAAAAAAGATTTCAACATATAAAAATACATTAAAAAAATTGTATTTTGAAACACAAAATATTATTTTTACATCATATTTTGACAATGAAATAAAAAAACTAGTAACTACAGCAGATATAGATGAATATAGATATAAATTATATAATTTTAAAAATTATTTAGGTTCAACTGATGGTTATACATTTTTTAATGATTATTATGTTCAACAAATGGAAGCCTTAGATATCAAGTATGATTCTATTATAAACAATGTTTCTTTGGTTCCTGTAAATACATCAAAATGGCAAAATATATTACATAGCCTGAAAAATGTATTTTCTTTAAAAGGCGAAAAAAGATACAATGAAAATTAGCACTTTAATGGCATACGCTAAAGTACCAACATTTTTTAATTTTAGATTTACTAGTAATATTATTATTTGTAAGTAATCTTATCATATCCAACTTTTTCAATGAGGTTCCCCCTAGCTTTAGTATAGCTAGGGGGTTTGTTTAGTTAATAATATGGCATTTACCATTTGCAAACTTTATTTCTATGTCTGCAAATTTTTTCATTATATCTACCTGGTGAGTAGATATAATAACTGTTCTTCCTTCGCAATACTGCAATATATATTGCATTGTCTGTACTGCAATTTCATCGTTCAGGTTGTTTGTCATTTCATCAATTCCAACAACCCCTATATTTTCTTCGAGATTATACAACAATCTCGTAATTAGGAGTCTTTGCTGTTGTCCCGAAGAATAGTTATCATATGTGGTTTCCCCCAGATATGATATTACATCTTCTGCATTCTCTTGAATTTCTTCGTAGAGATGCAACCCTTTCAGTATTTGAATAAGCTTCCCCTCGTCAACTTTATCCCATGTAACCTCAGACAGGATATTGCCACTTCCAAGTTTTGAGCCTTGTCCAAGCTCAACAGCCTTAGGTATTACAGGATTTTCGCATCCATCAATCCGTAACATTCCTGTAACAAATTTCATGAAAGTTGTTTTTCCAGAGCCAGTTGCTCCCTCAAGCATTACCACTGAGGAATTCGGAATATCTAGGCATGTATCCAAGGAAAGAGTAAATGGTCTAGTTTCATCTTTTCTGGGATATTCAACCTTAAATGGCCTTATAACTATGTCTCTTTTGGGTTTTGCCTGCTCGTTTTCTAATGATGATGCCACTTCCATTATTTTCGTAACTTCATCATTATACTTTCTTTGTTCCTCGAGCTGGTTTTTCCAATCCTCAACTCCACGCAATATCCTATTGAATTTGGATATGACTTTATTATAAATTGTAACCATTGACATTATTGACAATATCAATGTAGCATCAATATTACTTTTTTCCACATCTTTAATGGAAAAAAATAGTATAAACACTATTATCATCACACCCAATAGACTGTTTAACAGTTCCATGCTGTTAATCTTCCGCTTAAGTTGTTTCTTTATCAAAAAGGATTTGCTTAAAAAATCAACATATCTTGCTACCATCCAGTTAATATGTATATCATTAACTGGCTGTATATTATTAATGTCGTTAGCAATCTCCCTTTCTTCAAAAGAAATATCTTTTAGTTTCTTTCGAACTTCTTTCCGCTTTTTTAATCGATATGCGGAAAAAAGGCACTTGCAGATTAATGCAATTAGCACCACTGCTGGGAAAAGGTTAAAGCCTTGGATTTCCTCTCGACTAGCAATCCAAAATCCGATGCAGATGTAGATTGCTGATACAATGTCAAAAATCTTCTTTGGAGCATCAATTCTCATTCTCCATTCTCCAAATACATATTCTTTTAGACTTTGTATCACTACCCTGTGAGACATTCTTTCGTTGCCATCCCAAACTTTGCCTTGCACCTTCATTGCAAGCTTAGTTACAATTTCGGCGGCTTCTATCTTTCCTCTCTCTTCAATGATAAGATCTTTTTCATTCTGCACATTTGACAATGCAGTAAAGAAAACATCACTTACATAGTACAGTAGCAAAATTGTCAATGCAACTGTTACTCTTCCCAACTGCATCTGGGATTTTGACAGTTGTATTGTAAATGTTGCTACATCTGAAAGGATAGTTACCACTATCTCAATCAGCAGTTGCCACTGAGCTTCCCGCCATAGGTCCTTTGGCATTGGAAAGTGTTTGTTTTTTTTGCTTATTTTCATGTTTTTCCTTTCTATGCACATATTATATAACAACTCCTCTTTTGCCTGTTGACACTTATATTATATCTCATATTTACATAATTTTCAAGTATTTTTCACTTTTCTCTATTGTAATTGTTATCAGTTAATATTTTAGCCCTTTAAAAATTGACCCATACTTTCTGCCGCTTCTCTTCCACTTCTTGCTGCCCATGCTACAGTTGATTTTTCTCCTACTAAATCTCCACCTGCAAATACTTTCTCGTTAGATGTTTGTTTCTTATCATTTATTTTAACATATTTTTCTTGTGTCAGCTCTAATCCTAGGTTTTTTACAACATTTATTTCTGTTTTTGACCCCAATGCCATTACAACATAGTCCATATCAATTGTGTAATTACTGCCTTCAATTTCTACTGGTGATTTTCTTGTTTCTCCTTCTTTCTGCACAAGTTCTGTTTTTATGCACTCTATTTTTTCTACTTTTTCATTACCTATTATTTGAGTAATATTGTGTTTAAATAAGAAACTAACTCCTTCTTTTTTTGCATCTTCTATCTCTTTTTTTTCTGCCGGCATTTGCTCTTCTTCTCTTCTATATATTATAGTTACACTTTTGGCTCCCAATTTATTAATTGTTCTTGCACAGTCTACGGCAACATTGCCACCCCCAACTACAGCAATTTTTTTTCCAACATATGTAGGGTGGTTATTTAATTCTAATAATTCATTTCCTCCATATACTCCTGTTAATTCTTCCCCTTTTATTTCCATTTTTTTAGTGATGTTTGCGCCTATTGCTAAAAATATTGCATTATACTCTTTTTGCAATTCATTCAAGTCAAGATTTTTTCCAAGTTCCATTCCACATTTTGTTTCTATACCTAGATCTAATATTTTTTGAATTGTATTGTCTAATATACTTTTGTCAAGTCTAAAATTGGGAATACCATTTCTTAAAATTCCACCTAATTGACTATATTTTTCATATATTGTAACTTTAAATCCGTTTCTTCTTAAAAACGCTGCACATGTAAGGCCTGCAGGTCCGCTTCCAATTATTGCGATTTTTTCATTTCTTTCTTGTTCACAGTTAGGAAGTTTGTAATTATTTTTAATTGACATATCTCCTATGTATTTTTCTATATCGCCTATATTTACAGGTTGTCCCTTTATTCCGCGAACACATTTCCCCATACATTGCTTATAATGTGGACAAATTCTTCCACATATTGCTGGCAATACAGTTGTTTCTGAAAGTATTTCATATGCTTCTTCAAGCTTGTCTTGTTTTACTTTTTCTATAAAGGCTGGTATATTATTTTCTAATGGACAACCTTTAGTACATGGTTTTACTTTACAGTTCAAACATTGTTCTACCTTTTCTTTTAATTCAGCTTCCATTTTTTAATTCTTCCCTTCCCAGTCTATATTATTGTCTATATATTTTTTAACTTCTTTTAAATCTTGCCAGAATTCTATTTTTTTGTTTTCATCTCTTAATAGAGCTGCCGGATGCCATGTTGGCATATATTTAATGCCGTTTTTCTCCATCCAATTTCCACGTACCGCAGTTATTCCATACTCTTTTCCTAATATATTCTTTAATGCTGTACTTCCTAATAACACTATAATTTTTGGTTTTATTAGTATTACTTGATTTCTTAAATAATTTAAACACGTTTGTACTTCATCATCTTCTGGTACTCTATTGGATGGTGGTCTACACTTTACTATATTAGCTATATATACATCTTCTCTATTAATCTCTAATGCTTGAAACGCATTATTCATAAGTTGCCCCGCTTTTCCAACAAATGGAATTCCTTGCTTATCTTCATCTGCCCCTGGTCCTTCTCCAATAAACATTAACCTAGCCTTTTTATTTCCTTGTCCAAATACAATATTGGTTCTATTTGTGCATAATCTGCATTTTTTACATTCTAAAATACTTTTTTCTAAGTCTTCCCAATTATCATACATTTTCTTCGTCTCTTTCTATTTTTTTATTTCGATTATTGCCATATTCCTTCCAGAATTTTCTCCAGCTTTTCTATATGAGTGTAGCAAATTGCTATTACATACTGTGCATATATTGCTGTCTATTATATTTTCTTCTATTAATCCCAACTTTTTCAATATGCATTTATTTATTAATACAGTATCTATATAATACTTATTACGTTCATGGTCTTTTTTTATTATATCATTAATTTCTGGCAAATTACTATATTTATTATAAAATATATCTTTTACATCTGTATCAACCTCAAAATGACACCTTCTTATGCTTGGACAAATACAGCAAATGATATCTTCTGGATTGCATTTAAATTCATTCATCATTTTTTCTACTGTTATTTTAGATATTCCCTTTTCTGTTCCCCTCCATCCTGAGTGAGCATTTGCTATTACATTTTTATTTGGATCATAGAAAAGCAAAGATATACAATCAGCTGAAGTAGTAGCCAACGTTACATTTTTGATATTAGTTATTAATCCATCAACTCCGTCTAATTCTTGCTTACCTTGTATTGTCAAAACATTATCTGTATGTTTTTGCATAGGTTTTATAATATCTGTAAATTCTAATTCCTTAGAAATATTCTCGTAGCTTTTCAACATTATTGGATTATTTTCTGTTTTAAAGTTCAATTGCCCATCACTTTTCAATGTGTAGCAATGGGCAATGTTTTTATATTCTAGCAATCTTTTAAATTGTATATATTCCACATTATCCGTTTTTACATGAACAATGTTTTTATTTGATAAATTCATTTTTATTATGTTCCTTTCAAAATGTTATTTTAAATCTATAACAGAGCCTATAATTCCTGCATCATTTCCTAAGCTGGCTAATTTTATTTCTGGCATAAATTCTTTATTAAATACATATTTTTTATTGTAATACTCCTCTAAAAGTTTATTATATAATATGTTTTTGTAATATACAAATCCACCTCCTATAGCTATGGCTTGTGGCTCAAATAAGTCTATTATGTTTGATAAACCAATTATTAGGTTTTGTATATATTCATTTATCTCTTTTTTTACTTTCGTATTTTCTTCGTTTTCTTCTATGATTGTCAATAGTTCTTTTCCTTCAATTTCCTCTTCCAGTTTTAATATTTTTCTTATGTTTTGTTTAAATCTTTTTATAGAACAATATGTCTCAAAACATCCATATTTACCGCAATTGCACTGTTTTCCATGTTTTTCTATTATCATATGTCCTATTTCAAATCCCGTATTTTTTTTAGGTACTAATAATTTATTATCTAGAAAAACTCCTGCTCCTATTCCTGTACCCAAACACAAAAATACGGCATCTTGATATGTTTTTAGACTTCCATATATTTTTTCCGCCATTGCTGCGCATTTTGCATCATTCCTAACAAGTATTGGTACATTATAATATTGTTGCAATTCTTTAGTTATATTAAATTCTTTTATTCCCAAATTTACAATCTCATATATAATACCATTTTTAGCATTGCCAGGGGTTGCTATTCCTATTAATTCTACGCTTTCCTTTTTCTTTACTTCTTCTATATAGTTTACAATATATTGGGTTATAAATTCCTCTATTTCAATAATATTACTACTTATTTCTACTTCTGTTTTATTTATTATTTTGTCTTTATTTACTATTCCGATTGCAACATGACTTCCACCTATATCTACACCAATTTTCATCTTTTTCATTCCTTTTTTACATATAATAAAATATATAATAATTTGTTATTAAAAGCATTATTATATTTGCAATACACATATAATAAGCTATAGGAATCTGTAATTGTGTTTTTTTATCTGTTTTTACATATCTTGTTTTTTTATTTGCTATTTTGCTTATTAGCAATTTAAACCCTATAATTAGCAAAGTATAATTTACTGTGAAGAAAAATACACCTTCATATGTAAATAAGATCATTATCATAGATAACATTAATATGTTTAATGTATAGCTTTGTTTTGCTTTTCTCTTCATATATATGGTATCTGCTATTATTAATATGCAGATTATAAATAAATATATAATGTATCCATATACTGTTTTATTCTTGTCAGCAATATATGTATATATCATGTATATTGCCATTAATAAAAATCCTAATAATATCATTTTTTTATCTATTCTATGCTCTTTTTTATCTATTTTTGCAATTACAAATAGTGTAGCAATGTAAAATGTAGCAAACATAAAATTTATTAACATATCAGTATTTATTGTTTTTATATTTAATTTAATAGATATAGAAAATAAAATAAATATTATTCCACTTAATATTGCATTAACTATATATGGCCTTTTTCTTGTTACCTTTTCCTTTAGTGTTGTTTTAACTATTAATGTTGTAAGAGTTCCTAAAATTGCACCTATTATAAATATTGTTAAATATAATATTACATTCATCTTTTGCTCCTTTTTAGGGTTATTTAAATAATAGTCTTATTTAAATAACCCCTCCTTTATCTTATAAATACTATTCCTATTATTATTAAACCTATTATTATTCTATAAATTGCAAAGACTTTAAAACTTCCCTTCCTTAAATAATTTAATAAAAATTTAATTACTAAAATTCCAACAATAAAACTTGTTACTACTCCTATCCAAAATGATAAACTTGTTAATGCCAAGTCTCCTAAGCTGAAAATTACTGCTGCTGCTGTTATTGGTGTTGCTAATAGAAAAGAATATTTTGCAGCACTTTCTCTATCTATTTTTAGCCATCTTGCTACTGTCATAGTAATTCCAGAACGTGATACTCCCGGAAATGCAGCAGCTAATGCTTGTGATATGCCTATTAATATAGACTGTTTTAATGTTATTTTTTCATATTTTACTATTGATTTAGAATTTTTGTCTACCCAGTATAATAAAATGCCCATAACAATTAAAGCAATAGCTATTAATATCATTTTTAGGTTTAAATTGTCTCCTATTATTTTGCTTGAGATTTTATCTAATATTAAGCTTAATATTCCCGCTGGTATTGTTGCTATTACTAATTGCCAAAATATTTTTCCTTCTATCGTCTTTTCTTTTTTTACTACTTGCTTATAGCCTCCCACTATTAACTTTATCCAATCTTTAAAGAAATACACTACTATTGCCAATAGTGTTCCCACATGTAGTGCAACATCAAAAGAATCTGGCATCGATTGCCACTTTAATAGCCAAGGAAATAAATTTAAGTGTGCTGAGCTTGATATTGGTAAAAATTCTGTTAATCCTTGTATTACTCCTAAAATAATTGCTTGTATTATTGTCATTTGTTATCGTTCCTTTCTTTTATTATATTATATATTGTTTCTTTTATATATTCTGCTGAACTTATTGGTGCTATTTTGCCAGGTATTCCTAGCGCCCATATTGTTTTTATATTTAATTGTCGTGCAACTTCAAAATCTATTCCTCCAGGTGCTGATGCAACGTCTATTAGCAGTGTATTTTTGTTTAGCAGTTCTAGCCTTTTTTTATTTAATATCAAAACTGGTACTGTATTTATTATTATATCAAACATATCTATTTTTTTGTTTAGTTCCTCATATTTTATGCTTTTGCTTCCATATGCTTCTATCCAAGTAATGTCTTTCCCTCTTGCACTGCAATACACATTAGCCTTAAATGCTGTCAATCTGTCTACAAGTATTTTTCCTATTCTTCCATATCCAATTATTAATATATTACTATTATATAGGTTTTTCTGCGTTTCTTTTATTGCTATTTCTATTGTGCCTTCTACCGTAGATATAGCATTTAATATAACCAGCCTTTCGTCTTTTAATATGTCTATTGTTTCTATTTGTTCTAATATCTCTGCAGGTACTGAACCTCCTATTAGTAATTTGTCTCTAATTTTGTTGGCAAGTGTTTGTATTTCTAATTTTTGGTTTGTATAATGTGTACATATGTATTTTCTATCTTTAGTAAATGGCGTTGGTCCTATTATTATTTGGTTTTGCAATGCTTCGTCTAAATTATTATGGATTTTTAAATTATCATTCTTTTTTTCAAAATCCAACAACTCCTCACAATTTTCAAATCCCCACGCTTTTATTTTATTTTTATCTTGTGCTAACAGTTTAATTAGTTTTACAGTTCTTAAATCTCCACCAATTATTGAAATTTCCATATTCATTCTCCTTTTATATTAATTTTAGTAATTTCTTCGAAGTGCAGGCAATTAAAATCGCCCCTACATTTTTCATAGATTACTTTACACTATCATATTAATTATATAAAAAGAGTTTTTAAAATATGTCTATCTTTCTCTGCCTTTATATTTTTGATTTTCTAATACATTTCTCATCATTTTCAAATCACTATTATTTAATTTTCCTACTATTGAGCAAGTGTTTTCTAAATGCTTTTGAACTTTTTGATCCATTGTTAGTTTTCGTTGTTGTTTTTTTCTATATTCTGCTGGTTTTTCTATATTGTTCTTTATGGGAATAAATATTGTGTCCTTTTCCATTTTTTCATATAATTCTGGTTCTATTTCTACCGCAACTTTCATATAATTTATGGCTTTGTCTTCATCACCTTTAAGCATTGCTATTTGTGCTAAATAGTAATATGAACCTGATTCAAGTTCTTTATCTTTTAAACTTTCAAATAAGTACATCTCGGCTTCATCTAGTTCTCCATATATTATGGCAATTTGCGCTAAACTTAATTTTGCGTGATATAGCAAACTATTTAATTCTGCTGCTTTTTCATAGTATTCTTTTGCTCTTTGAAAATCATTTAGCATTGTATAAGCTATTCCTAAGTTGTAATAAAGATTATAGTTGGCCGGATTATATCTTAGCGAATTTGTATATGCTGATATTGCTTCTTTGTATCGTTCTTGTTCTATCAATATGTCTCCTAATAATTCAGTACACTTAAAATGCTCAGGTTTCTTCTTTAACACATCCTGTAACAGTTCTATTGCCTCATTATTTTTTCCTTCTGCATGCATTAAATTAGCAATATTATAATTTATTTCTATTTCCTTTGGACTTATTTCTATTGCTCTTAAATATTCTGAAACTGCATTTGAGATTCTTCCTTCTTTTTCATATACTTCTGCTAAAAGTTTATGGCCTTCAAAACTCTCGGGATATTTGTTTATTAATGTAAGCAAATATCTTTTAGCTTCTGTTTCTTTTCCCATTTTTAGCATCAAATTTGCTAAAAATATATTCAACATCTCTGGAAAGTCTATTTTTTTCCTTTTTTCCAATCCAAATACTACAACTGGTAGCATTATTGATAATATAAATGCAATTAATTTTAATGTCACATTTGTACCTTCTATAAAAATTAGTTCTATAAAATTTATTAAAATTCCAATAAATTGCATTAATAATATGTATAAATACTGTGTGTTATTTTTTTTTATCATTTTAAAGAACATTGTTATAAACATGACAACAGCTATTATATTAAATATAATTTCAAATATCATATCTCCTCCAATATTTTATTTTTCAAACTTTTGGTTGTATCTTTCCATGCATTCTTCTATTATCTTTTCTGCTTCAGTTCTTCCTAATATTTGCTCTATTGTGGTAGTTTTTCCTTCTAATTGTTTATATACTTCAAAAAAATGCTTTATTTCTGCTGAAATCTGATGTGATACTTCTGAAATATCATTGTATTCATTTAAAAATGGATCTTTTTTTGCTACTGCAATTATTTTTTCATCATATTCTTCTCCATCTATCATTATTAAAACACCTATAGGATAACATTCTACTAGCGTAAGTGGAATAATATTTTCTTGGCAAAGTACTAGTACATCTAATGGATCATTATCTCTTGCATATGTTCTTGGAATAAATCCATAATTTGCAGGATAATGTGTAGATGTATATAATACTCTATCTAGTTTTAGCATACCTGTTTCTTTATCTAATTCATATTTGTTTTTTCCACCTTTTGATATTTCTATTACACCTATAAAATCATCTTTTTGTATTCTTTCTTTTGCTATGTCATGCCATATATTCATAATCGTATTCCTTCTTTCTATTCCAATATTTTAAGTCAAATTTCCATAAATGTCTACACATATACATTATTTTTTTATTTTTTTTATATTTGTATTGACAAATCTACCCACATCGTATTATAATATAACTTGTCAGTTCAAATACGCAGATGTGGCGGAACTGGTAGACGCACAGGACTTAAAATCCTGCGGTTGAATAAACCGTGCCGGTTCGATTCCGGCCATCTGCACCATTAGAACCTCAAGTAATTCGTAAGATATGCTTGAGGTTTTAATTTATAAAAATGTGCAAAGTTCTAACACTTTTCCCAAATTAGAATTTTTATAAATAGTTAGAAATATATTTTTTAAGACAGATTACCTAAATAGCGAGTTCAGTAATTTGTTTTTTTTGTATCTTTTATATTTAATGCAAGTTTGTCACTAATAACACTTGCAGAAATTCTTTTGTTTTCTATATCAGCGTGTGCATATCTTAAAGTAGTTTGAAAATTAGAATGACCTAGCCATATTTGTATGTCTTTAACTGGTACACCATTTTTTATAAGAGTTTAGTAAATCAGTAATAAAATCAAATAAAGGTAAAGTTCTATAACCTGAATCACTTTTTGCTCTATCTTTGAAAATGAATTGTGTAACGCCATCAATTTTACCACGACCTACAGTATGTCTAATTGTTAATGTCTTAGTTTTAAAATCAATAGCATTCCATTTAATACCAATAACTTCTTCACATCTTAATCCATATACGCCAGCTATAATTGCTGGCAATTCAATAGGTGTAGTTTTTATGACTTCCATTAGTTTTAGTAGCTCATCTTGTGTATAATAATCTGCTGTATATTCTTTAGTTTTAATTGTTTCTAATTTAGTAGCTGAGTTACTATCAATTATTTCTGTAATAACTGCACTTTTTAAAGCCTTGCTAATATTTGCTCTATAATGTTTTATAGTATTTCCTGAAAAACGATATGGCTTTTGGTTTTATGCTTTGCAGTGAACAAAATCCAATAAAAATTTGTAAGCATTGTGGTAAAGTATTTTATGCTAAAAATCCAAAAGCTGAATATGATAGTAGTCAATGTAGAAACCAAGCAAATGTATATAAAAGTAGAAATAAAAATAAAGATGACAAAAAATAATTGTTGAAATTTTGAGAAAATATTTTTTTTATCAAAATTAAAGTATAATAAGACCATCCTTTTCTAAAGGAAATCTTTATGGAAAGGGGGTACATAAATGTCTTCTTATGATTTAATCTGGCGTCTAATTGTTTTACTACTATTGGGTAGTAATAACAAAGATGACCAGAACAACGAAGACTAGAAAGTAGTCTTAGTCTAGGTAGTCTGCCAACTTCCTATCTTTTTTTTATATGCAAAAAAAAGATATAGACTGCCATCTATTTTTAAAAAGTTTTTGCAAAATTATTGTAAAAAAAATAGTCTTATGGTTTAATATACTTATGTAATTATATATAATTTTGGAGGTAATTATATGAT
>ENA-ORPD01000091-ORPD01000091.1-human-gut-metagenome-genome-assembly--contig:-NODE-91-length-83946-cov-16.692792_pt1 | contig 83946 bp, 65 predicted proteins | sample MGYA00242143_ERZ509076 | MGnify/ENA primary metagenome ERZ509076 (study PRJEB26280, sample SAMEA2338706) | human gut metagenome | biome: human gut; feature: human-associated habitat; material: faeces... | reverse complement strand
TGAAATCCTCCGGCTTCAACATCGAGGACACCCACATGCGCGACATGGAGCGCATAGCAAGACTTACGGCGATGGTGTGCATGGCTCTTGTATGGGCGTATCTCGTTGGTGAACATAAAGATATAAATATTAAACCGATAAGGATACTGATGCATGGAAGAAAGGCTAAGTCCCTTGTCAAGTATGGCCTTGAAGAGATTGCAACCATACTCATACGACCGACTTATACACCAAAATTCGATGTCTTCAAATTTTTGTCATGTTCGTACTTAAGATTTTTTATAAAGAAAAGTCCCTGAAGTCTAAACTGACTATCAGGGACATAAATGCATATTTTGGACTATTGTCCGAATCAATCGGGCACAGTCTGTTCGGCGGCGGTGCGGATGGCGTCCGGGTCGGGCGTCCAATGTCCGTCGGCGTCCATGCGCAGCAGGTCCATCACGTCGTAGCGGTCCAGACTCTCGTCCAGATCGTCCTCCGTGTCGTCGGTCTCCAGCGACACCACGCCGTCGGCGGGATTGATCACCACCTGCGTGTTGTCGTCATACATCTCCTCGTCGGCTATGTATGTATTCACGGCCCGGGTGATGTCCTCGATCAGTTTCTGCGTATCCATGTCACGGTAAGATTAGTCGCGGCTGCTGCCTCCGAGTATGCGGAGCAGGAACAGGAACAGGTTGATGAAGTCCAGATAGAGGTTCATGGCGCCCATGGTGGCGAGCTTGTCGGCCATGGCGGGATCGAGGTTCATGGCCGAGAGCTGCTTCACCTGCTGGGTGTCCCAGGCGGTCAGACCCACGAACAGCAATACGCCCACGATGGAAATGATCCAGTCGAATGTGCTGCTTGCCACGAAGATGTTGACAACCATGGCGATGAGCAGGCCGAACAGCGCCATCATGAGATACGAACCCATCTTTGACAGGTCGGTCTTGGTGAAGAATCCGTACACCGACATGGCGCCGAACGTTCCGGCCGTGATGAACAGTGTGTAGACTATTGTCCCAAGCTTATACACCAGGAATATGGGAGCGAGCCAGCAGCCCATCAGCGCCGAATAGGCGATGAAACAGCTCAGGACGGCTCCGGTAGACATCCTGGTGAGACGTGCGGGAATCACGAAGGCCATCACCAGCATGGCGATGAGCATTCCCCAGAACACCAGTTGGTTTCCGAAGAAGAAGGAGAGTGCGGCGGGCGACGAGGCCACGCCGAGGGCACAGAATGCTGAAACCAGCAGTCCTATAAACATGCGCACGTACACGCGCTTCATCACGGCGTTGGTCTGCCGTGTCACGGCTCCGCTGTCGTAGAACGACGGGGGAGTGGTCTGATTGTTATATTCCATAGTTAAGTGTTGTAATCAAAATTATCAGAGGGATCAGAGGGATCAGAGGGATCAGAGGGATCAGAGGGATCTGAACGCTCCGGAAACTCCGAATCCGTTACATGCGTTCGGGTACCTCTATACCTAATAAGGCCAGACCGGCCTTTAATGTTCGCGCCGTGACTGCAGAAAGTTCAAGCCGCAGGTTGCGTACCGGCTCGTTCTCCTCCTTGAGTATGGAGAAATCGTGGTAGAACTGGTTGTATTCCTTGGCCAGCTCGTAGCAGTATTTGGCTATAACGGCGGGGGAGTACTTCTTGCCGGCCTCGGCCACGACGTTGCGGAAGTCGTCGATCTTCTGTATCAGCGCGGCCTCCTTTTTGTTAGGCTCGGCCAGCACCTCGGTGTCGGCGTCGAATCCGGATTCGGCAGCCTTGCGGAGCACCGAGCGGATGCGCGCGTAGGTGTACTGGATGAATGGCCCCGTGTCGCCGTTGAAGTCGATCGACTCCTTGGGGTTGAACAGCATGTTCTTCCTGGGGTCGACTTTCAGCAGGAAATACTTCAGCGCGCCGAGACCGACCTTGCGGGCCACTTCCCGGGCCTCGTCCTCGGGCATCTCGGCCAGACGTTCGGCAGCGGTCTCGGTGGCGTCGGCCACCATCGTGGCGATCAGGTCGTCGGCATCGACCACGGTACCCTCGCGGCTCTTCATCTTGCCTTCGGGCAGTTCGACCATTCCGTAGCTGAAGTGCTTCAGGTCCTTGCCCCACTTGAAGCCGAGGCGGTCCAGAAGTATGGCCAGCACCTGGAAGTGATAGTTCTGCTCGTTACCCACCACGTACACCATCCTGTCGATGGGGAAGTCGCGGAAACGGAGCTTGGCGGTGCCGATGTCCTGAGTCATGTAGACCGAAGTGCCGTCCGAGCGGAGCAGCAGCTTGTGGTCCAGGCCCTCGGGCGTCAGGTCGGCCCATACGGATCCGTCCTCCTTGCGGTACATCTTGCCTTCCTCCAGGCCTTTCAGCACCAGTTCCTTACCCTCCAGGTATGTCTGCGACTCATAGTATATCTTGTCGAAGTCCACGCCCATCTTGCGGTATGTCTCGTCGAAACCGGCGTAAACCCACGAGTTCATCGTTTCCCACAGCTTGCGCACCTCGGGATCGTTCTGCTCCCACTTCACCAGCATCTCGCGGGCCTCCTTCATCAGCGGTGACGCCTCCTTGGCTTCGTCCTCGCTCATGCCCTGTGCCTGCAGCTGCTTCACTTCCTCCTTGAAGTGCTTGTCGAACAGCACGTAGAAGTCGCCGATCAGGTGGTCGCCCTTCTGTCCCGACGATTCGGGAGTGACGCCTTCGCCCCATTTCTGCCATGCCAGCATCGACTTGCAGATGTGGATGCCGCGGTCGTTCACTATGTTGGTCTTGATCACCTTATAGCCGTTGGCCTTCAGTATCTCGGACAGCGAATATCCCAACAGGTTGTTGCGCACGTGTCCCAGGTGCAGGGGCTTGTTGGTGTTTGGGCTGGAATATTCCACCATCACCAGTTCCGAGTCGTCACCGGCCTTGGTCAGACCGAAGTCCCGGTCGGCCTTGATGCCGTGGAACACCGAGAGCCACCATTGGGGGCTGACCGTGATGTTCAGGAAACCCTTCACGACGTTGAAGCTTTCCACTGCCTCGACATGGTCGGCCAGCCACTGTCCTATTTCCTGGGCCGTGACCTGCGGAGCCTTGTGCGAGGCCTTGAGCCACGGGAACACCACTACCGTGAGGTCGCCCTCGAAGTCCTTGCTTGTGGGTGCAGGCGATACGCTCGCCGCATCTATGTCGAGTCCGTACAGCTCGTGTAGAGCTCCGGCCACTCCCTGCGATATTACCTCCTCTATTGTCATTATAATGTTACTGATTCTATTGCTGTTGTTGATTCAATAATATATAGAACGCAAAATTAACATTTTTCTGTCACATAACAAATTTGATGCCGCAAACCGGCATTGAAACCGCATGGAGACGAAAAAAAGCGAATCCCCGGGGACTCGCTTTGATGTGTCGCTGATGGCGAAATTACTTTCCGAGGTCAGCAGCCGGTTTGAATTTCACAACCTTGCGGGCGGGGATTTCAATCTTCTCCTTAGTGCGGGGATTGATGCCTGTGCGGGCCTCCTTGGCAACCACTGCGAATGTGCCGAAGCCGATCAGCTGCACCTTGTCCTCGTTTACGAGTGCCTGTGCGATGCTCTCCAGTGTTGCGTCAAGTGCCTTCTTGGCATCAGCTTTGCTCAGCCCTGCTTTGGCTGCGATCTCGTTCGTCAAATCTGTCTTGTTCATTGGTGTGTGTATTTGATATTGATTATGCTTTGCGATGTGGTGTGTGTTGCGGGTTGATTTATAAGGTTTTTTAGACCGATTATTCCCGTTTTTGATTTTGACCACAAATATAGCAATATTTAAAGGATTTACAAATAAAAATCCGTTATTTTTTACTTTTTTGCCGCGAATTCATTGTTTTTGCCATTTTTTGCGTTATTAATAGCAGAAATAAGCCCTATCTCGCCATTTGGCGGGAGTTTTTATAAATTATGAGTGCATTTAACACAAGTAGATTCAATCTGCCCGCTGTCACGAAGAATCTGATAATAATCAACGTGCTGATCTGGGTGGTCGAGGCGTTGTTCCCCTCGTTTGCTATCAACGGTCTGTACCGGCATTGCGCCCTGCACTATGTGGGCGCCTCCGATTTCAATCCGGCTCAGATCATCACCTATATGTTCCTGCACGACCAGCGGAGCTTCATCCACGTGTTCTTCAATATGTTCACGCTGTTCATGTTCGGACCCATACTGGAGCGCACATGGGGTTCGAAACGGTTCTTCATGTTCTATATGGTATGCGGCATGGGCGCGGCCCTGGTGCAGGAAGGCGTATGGGCACTGACCTGGGAACATGACTACATCAGCGACCTGGCCCGTCTGAACGGCCTGACCTACGACCACATGGAGCAGGCTCTCTACGCCGCCATCGCCAACCACGACATGAGCCTGATACAGAACATGGAGATGGTGAAGAATTCCTATATCACCGTCGGAGCCTCGGGTGCCATCTTCGGCCTGCTGTTGGGATTCGCCTTCGTGTTCCCCAACATGCCGCTGTATCTGTTCTTCATCCCCATTCCCATCAAGGCCAAATGGATGGTGATAGGCTACGGTGTGCTTGAGTTCTTCCTCGGCGTGAGCGGCGGCGGAACGGTGGCGCATTTCGCTCACCTGGGCGGCATGCTGTTCGGACTGATAATCCTGCTGATATGGCGCAAGAAGGGGACTTTGCACGGCAATGGATTCTATTGACGCATGGTAAAGTACAGACATTACAGACTTGTGTCCATGCTCGGCGGCAACGTCACGGTGGCGTCGCTGGTGCTTGCCAACGTGGCCGTATCGCTGCTGATATGGCTGGCGATGGGACTGAGTGCGCTTACGGGTATGCCCGACACGTGGGCATTCCGTGTGTTCGCGCTGCCGGCCGGCATAAGTCAGTTCCTGACCATGCCGTGGACATTGCTCACATATATGTTCGCGCAGGTCAATCCGCTGCAGCTGCTGTTCAACATGCTGTGGCTGGTATGGTTCGGCCGCTGGCTGTCGGATTCCGACGGGCCGAAGGCGGTGCTGAGGCTCTACCTGCTCGGCGGAACAGTCGGCGGCATTTTCTATCTTATGGCTGCCAACGCAGGAGCCGGCGGGTCGTTCCTGATGGGATCGTCGGCGGCCACACTCGCCGTGATGGTCTATGCCGCTATACGTCGTCCGAATATGGACGTGCCTCTGTTCCTGATAGGGGAGGTGAGGCTGAAATGGATAGCTGTGTTTACGGTCATCCTGACGTTGTTGGGAGCCTCGGGCGTCGCAGCGCATTGCGCACATATCGGCGGCGCGCTCAGCCCGCTGTTGCTGATATTGTACGATAAGGTAAAAATATCCGTCAGCGACCGTCAGCCGCGCCGCCGCAAACCGAAGGCGTTCAGGAATATGCAGCCTCGCAAGGTGGCCGTGAGGATTGATGAGGGTGCCGGAAAACCCGAAGAAGTGCTGGACGAGCTGCTGAACAAAGTGCGCGTCTCGGGATTCGACTCGCTGACCGAGCGCGAGAAACAGACGCTCAACGAGGTCTCGGCCACGTTGAACGAAAAACAGTAAAAGCCTATGATTATTAAACCGATAGTCCGCATGGTGCTGCGTATAGCATCGTTCGTGCTGTACGGACTGACAATATTGTCGGCATATTGCGGACACATCAATCCGGCCATTACTGCCATACCCGCAGTAATGGTGATGATGATGCCGTATCTTGCCATACTGACTGCGCTTACGGCCGTGGCCTGGCTCGTCAGCGGCAAATGGATTACCGGCGTGCTGGGTATCGGCTCGCTGATAGCGGCATCGGCGCCCATCATGTCGGCCGTGCCGTTGAAACTGTCCAACAACCCTACGGACGGTAAGACGGAGTTCAGTGTCATGTCGTGGAACTGCCTGCACGGCTGGGACCAGAAACTGATGACGGGCCGCAGTGACCGCCCCGAGAACCAACTGTATAACGAATCCCTCGAATTCATGCTCAATTCCGGCGCTGACATCATCTGCCTGCAGGAGATGGAGCAATGGGAAGAATCGGAAGTGCCCCGGCTGACCCAGGATTTCAAGGAGAAGTTTGCGGTGCTGTACCGTTACGAATCGCACGAAGCCGGCAAAGACACCCGCGTGTTCAGCAAGTATCCGGTGCACAACCTCCCCGCGCGACAACTGGCCGAGCGCAACGGCGTAAAGCTGCCCGACGACTGGCGGTCGCTGCTGAGATACTATTCCTTCTATCGCGTCAACATCGACGGACGCCGGTTGCTGCTGGTGAACATGCATTTGTTCTCGCCCGGCCTATCCGACAAGGAGCGGGAGGTAATAACGGACATACGCGGCACGGAGACCGCCAAGGCAAGTGCCCGCGAGTTCAAGAACTCCATATTAGGCAAGATGCGGAATGCGTTCTCGGTACAGGCGCGCCAGCTTGAGCTGCTGTGCGAGATATTGAAAGACTACAAGGACCCGGTAGTGGTGTGCGGCGATATGAACAACGTGCCTGAATCCTACACCTGGCGCGTCATGACCCGCAACGGATTCAAGGACGCTTATTCCGAGGTGGGCTTCGGACATCTCATCACATACAACAAGCATCTGTTCTGGCTGCACCTGGACCAGATAATGTATCGCGGCGCCCTGCGTCCCCTCAGTGTGAAGAAGGACCGGATCAAGACTTCCGACCATTTTCCGTTGATAGCCACTTTTGAATTTGAATAAAATTCATTAAATTTGCAGAAACAAAACAACAATATATGAAGAAAATAGCGCTGCTGGCGGCAGCCGTGACGCTTGCCGGCCACGCCACATTCACCATGGCAGAACAACATCAGAATCCGTTTCTGACGGAATACACCACCAAGTACAAGATTCCGCCCTTCGACAAGATCACGACGGCCGACTTCATCCCGGCCATCAAGGCAGGCATCGAGGAGCAGGACGCCAACATCCACGCTATCGTGGTGAACCGCGCCACTCCCGATTTCGACAACGTGATCCTTCCTCTGGAAAACCTGTCGCCCATCTTGGAGCGCGTGCAGGGCGTGTTCTATCACTACATGGAGGCTATGAACACTCCGGAATTCGCCGAGATGGCCGACCAGGCAATCCCGTTGCTGAACGACGCGTCAAACCGCGTGAACCTGTCCGAGCCTCTGTTCGCCAAGATTAAGGCCGTATATGATACACGCGACAAGCTGAAGCTCACTTCGGCCCAGAAGCGCCTGGTGGAGAAATACTACCGCGAGTTTGCCGAGCAGGGCGCAGCTCTGTCCGCCGACAAGAAGAAGGAGCTGGTGCGCGTCAACGACGAGCTGTCCAAGCTGTTCATACAGTATAACCGCAACCTGCTGAACGCCACCAACCAGTTCACCGTTGTGGTATATGACAAGAACGACCTGTCGGGTCTGCCCGAGTCGTCGGTGGCCGTAGCCGCCGAGGAGGCCGAGAAGCGCGGCCTGAAGGGGCTGTGGGTGTTCACCCTCCATGCCCCGAGCCGACTCCCCGTGCTGCAGTATGCCGACAACCGCGGTCTGCGCGAGGCCATCTACAAGGGGTACACCAGTCTGGCTTCGTATGGCGACAACTCCAACCTGCCCGTCATCTCCAAGATAGTGAAGCTGCGCGACGAAAAGGCCCACATCATGGGCTTCAAGGATTTCGCAAGCATGATGACGTCGCGTGTGATGGCCAAGACTCCCGAAAACGCCACCGACCTGCTGATGAAGGTGTTCGAGCCTGCCGTAAAGCGCTCGCACGAGGAGGTGAAGGACATGCAGGCTTACGCCGACAAGCATGGCGACAATATCACCATCGCCCCGTGGGACTACTACTATTATGCCGACAAGGTTAAGAAAGAGAAGTATAACTTCGACGAGGCCGACCTCCGTCCCTACCTCAGCGTGGACAAGGTGCTGAAGGGCCTGTTCGACACCACCGAGAAGCTGTACGGCGTGAAGCTGGTGCCGATGCCCGATGCTCCCAAATATATGGAGGACGTGCAGGTATATGACGTGGTGGACGCCAGGACCGGCGAGCATGTGGCCGTGTGGATGTGCGACTATTTCCCCCGCGACACCAAGCGTCAGGGTGCATGGATGGAGCAGATGCAGGCTGCCGGAGTATATGCCGACGGCGAGGTGCGCCGTCCTATAGTATATAATGTGGGCAACTTCACGAAACCTACCGCCACTACGCCGTCGCTGCTGACCATCGACGAGGTGGAGACCACGTTCCATGAGTTCGGCCACGCGCTTCAGGGAATGCTGACACGCGCTCCGTACAAGGGACTGGCCGGTACGAACGTTGACCGCGACTATGTGGAGATGTGCTCGCAGATCAACGAGCACTGGGCGTTCGAACCCGAAGTGATCAAGGGTTATGCCAAGCATTACAAGACAGGCGAGGCCGTTCCCGACTCATTGGTGCAGAAACTGAGCGACAGCCGCAAGTTCAACCAGGGCTTCATGACCACCGAGCTGGCCGGCGCCGCATTGCTCGACATGAAGTATGGCCAGCAGTCCGAAGTGAAGGATCCCGCCGCGTTCGAGGCAAAGGTGGCCGAGGAGATCGGTATGCCGGCTGAAATAACTTTCCGTTATCGCAGCCCCTACTTCAAGCATATCTTCGGCGACGACGGCTATGCTTCGGGTTACTACACCTATCTGTGGGCACAGGTGCTGGAGGCCGACGCGTGGGAGTTGTTCAAGCAGAAGGGAATCTTCGACAAGAAGACTGCCGCCAGCTTCAAGAAGAACATACTTGAGAGCGGCGACACGGAGGATGCCATGATACTGTTCAAGAAGTTCCGCGGCCACGAGCCGGACGCCAACGCCCTGCTGCGCCTTCGCGGCTTCATCGAGTAATCGCAACCACACCTTATATAATAATGGCCGGAACTGTTCCGGCCATTATTATATTTTTATATATGATGGCGGCCGGATTCAGTTCCGGCCTTTTTTTCTGCCGTCTTGACTCTGCGTCGCGTAGCCGTTTCCGTAAGGAGCTATGCTCCTTCGACGCCCCTGGCGTCGTCCGTCCCATCCTCCCGTATAAAAACAACCGAGGGAAGCAGCGGCTGCTGATTCCCTCGTTTAAAGATTTAACGATTCTCACCGTCATCTTCACGTTTAGATTAAGGTCAAAATAATAATCAATTACCCTGTTGTTTGCATTTATATTTGTTACCCGTCTTTCATGGTATAAGACCCAGGTTTCGCGGTATTAAGGTTAATCTCAATGATTGGGCCGGACTTTTCTTGTCCGACGTTGCAAAATTACTACCTTTGACATTTGTGTGCAAATTTATTTATATGTTATGCAACATATTTTTAATTTAGAGCATTATGATGCACTTGATTTAACGCTTTTTCTATGTTAAGTGTCATTTTGCAACCTAATTCATATATATTAACAATTAAAGCGCCTTGAAATTGTAAATATTGATTCATTTTTGACGATAAAATTGCATGATGTGTATTATGGTGTATTTGCAAATAGTAGAAATTTTTAACATTCCGAGGAGTTGTTGGCAATTTTCAGGCATAAAATGTTGTTATAAGGAAAGAAATATTTAAGTCAAAAGAGTTTGGAAAGCTGACTCTTCAACTTTGTAAAATAAAAATGTGATGCTCAGTAAGCGATACATGCTGATAATAAATCCGATATCGGGCACCGGGATGGTGTCGGATGTGGAGCGGCGTGTACGCGAGGCACTGGAAGGGCCGGAACGCGAGGTGACGGTGTGTCAGAGCACCGGCCCCGGCGACTGCGCCCGTCTGGCGCGCGAGGCGGTGAGGCAGCATTACTATGCAGTGATAGCCGCCGGCGGCGACGGCACCGTCAATGAGGTGGCCGGCGCATTGCGCGGTACGCCCGTCATCCTCGGCATCATACCGCGCGGCTCGGGCAACGGACTGGCACGGCACCTGGATCTGTCGATCGACATAGACAATGCGTTGCGGATCATAGCCCTGGACAATCCGCAGCCTTGCGACTACGGTACGGCCAATGACCTGCCGTTCTTCTGTACGTTCGGACTCGGTTTCGACGCCGCCGTGAGCCAGGCCTTCGCCTCGATGAAGCACCGCGGCCTGAAGTCGTATATCCGCGCAGTGTTCGGCAAATACATAAAATACGAGCCGAAAGAATACAGCATCACCACCGGCGGCCGTACCATAAAGGTCAAGGCGTTCCTGATAGCGGTGTGCAACGCCTCGCAGTACGGCAACAACGCCTATATCGCTCCCGACGCATCGTTGCGCGACGGGCTGCTGGACATCACCATAATCCATGCCGGCAACCCGCTGACGCGGGCCATTGTAGGCGTGGACATGCTGACCGGCTACATCAAGCGCAACGTGCTGGTGCAGACCATGCAGGTGGAGAAGGCCACTATATGTCACGAACCCGGACCGGCGCATTTGGACGGCGATCCGATCATGATGCCAGAGGCGATACAGGTAAAGTGTCATCCCGGCAAGCTACGCCTGTTTGTCAATTACGAGACACCGGAGTTCCGTCCGCTGCTGACGCCCCTCAAGTCATTTCATTTTGATTTCCGCTTCCGTTTCAATTCCCTGATGACCCGTATATTTACCCGCAAACTGTAGAATTAGTTTAAAAAAGTTTAAAAAGTTCAAGATAAATGTTCAGCCTTGAAGGGAGCCCGCTTTTGGTATTATCTTAACACTATTAACTTTTTTAACTTATTAAACTAATTAGGGCTTTGTGGTTTGGGGAATTTTTTGTAATTTTGCGAGCCGATTATATCCAAAATCGAGCCCTTTCGGGGATGCGAGTCTGTCATTGGCCTGGCAACTTGCTGAAAGAGAGGGACAAATATTTTTAATCTTACTTAAGAAGTGGATACATTAAGTTACAAGACGCTTGGAGCGACACCCGAGACAATCCAGAAGAAGTGGGTGTTGATCGATGCGACCGATATGGTATTGGGACGTTTGTGCTCGGAAGTCTCCAAGATACTCCGTGGCAAGAACAAGCCGGACTACACTCCGTACATGGACTGTGGCGACTACGTGATCATCATCAACGCCGACAAGGTGAAGCTTAACGGCGGCAAGATGGAGAAGCGCGAATATCTGCGTTTCACCGGCTATCCCGGCGGACAGCGCGCCTATACTCCCGGCGACCTGATGAAGAAGTCGTACAAGGTGACGATGCAGGGCAAGCACCCGTTGTTCATCAAGGTGGTAAAGGGCATGCTTCCCAAGAACAAGCTTGGTGCCAAGCAGCTGACCAACCTGCACGTGTTCAACGGTCCGGAACATCCGTTTGCCGACAAAAATCCCGAAGTTCTTGACCTTAATAAAAAGAAGTAAACGAAGATGGAAAAAGTAAATGCGATAGGCCGTCGTAAGGCCGCAGTTGCCCGCGTATACCTGACAGAGGGAACAGGCAAGATCACGATCGACAAGCGTGCGCTGGATGTATATTTCCCCTCTTCGATTCTTCAGTACATCGTAAAGCAGCCGTTGCTGGCGCTGGATCAGGCAGAGAAGTATGACGTATACGCTCACCTGGACGGCGGCGGTTACAAGGGACAGAGCGAGGCCCTGCGTCTCGCCATAGCCCGCGCGCTGGTCAAGATCAATCCCGAGGACAAGAGCGCCCTGCGCAAGGAAGGCTTCATGACACGCGATCCCCGTGAGGTGGAGCGTAAGAAACCGGGCCGTCCCAAGGCACGCAAACGCTTCCAGTTCTCCAAGCGTTAATCGCAAGCTGATTCTGAAGCTGAAAGAGAGTTTAGTATCTAAACTGCGGAGATGGACGCGTTCCCTACTTCGCGGTTGTTAACACCAAGAACGTAAACAAACACATTACACAAAAAGAATGGCAACACCCACATTCGAACAGCTTGTTGAGGCCGGATGTCACTTCGGACACCTCAAGCGCAAATGGAATCCCGCAATGGCTCCTTATATCTTTATGGAGCGCAACGGCATACATATCATCGACCTGTACAAGACAGCAGCCAAGATAGACGAGGCAAGCGCAGCCCTGCGTCAGATGGCCAAGAGCGGCAAGAAAGTGCTGTTCGTAGCCACCAAGAAGCAGGCCAAGGAGGCTATCGCCGATAAGGCAAAGGCAATCGGAATGCCCTTCGTCATCGAGCGCTGGCCCGGCGGTATGCTCACCAACTTCCCCACGATCCGCAAGGCCGTGAAGAAGATGACTACCATCGACAAGATGACCAAGGACGGCACGTTCGACAACCTGTCGAAGCGCGAGAAGCTGCAGATCACACGCCAGCGCGCAAAGCTGGAGAAGAACCTCGGTTCGATCGCCGACCTGAACCGTCTTCCCTCCGCTCTGTTCGTGGTTGACGTAATGAAGGAGCACATCGCCGTAGCCGAGGCCAAGCGTCTGGGCATACCCGTGTTCGGTATCGTCGACACCAACTCCAACCCCGAGGACATCGACTTCGTGATCCCCGCCAACGACGACGCATCGAAGAGCATCGAGGTGATCCTGGATGCAGTGTGCAGCGCCATGGCCGAGGGCCTGGAGGAGCGTAAGGTAGAGAAGCTGGACGCTCCCGAGGCTAAGGAAGGCGAGGAAGGCGAGGCTCCCGCACCCGCAAAGCGTCGTCGCGTTCGTCGCAACGAGGCTCCCAAGGCTGAGGAAGCTCCCGCAGCCGACGCCCCCAAGGCAGAGGAGGCTCCCGCAGAGGAGGCTCCCAAGGCTGAGTGAGACGCAGGCCGATTAATTAATCTTAAATAGCATATAAAGCTATGGCAGTAAACATAGAAGATATCAAGAAACTGCGCACCATGACGGGCGCAGGCATGATGGACTGCAAGAACGCCCTGGCCGAGACCAACGGCGACATCGAGGCAGCCATCGAAATCATACGTAAGAAGGGTCAGGCAGTAGCCGCCAAGCGCGAGGCCCGCAACGCCGCCGAGGGTTGCGTGTTCGCAGGCACCAACGGCGACTTCGCAGCCATCGCCACCCTGAAGTGCGAGACCGACTTCGTTGCAAAGAACGAGTCGTTCCGCGCTCTGGCCAAGACCATCCTCAACGCCGCTCTGGAGGCTAAGTGCAAGAACGCCGAGGAACTGAAGGACCTGAAGATTGACGGTCGCACCGTTGCAGAGCACATCACAGACGAGATCGGTAAGACCGGCGAGAAGATGGAGCTCGGTGACTACGTTTGCCTCGAGGCTCCCAGCGTATGCAGCTACGAGCACCTGGGCAACAAGCTCGCCACCATCGTAGGCTTCAACCTGCCCGACGTTCCCGCCGAGGTGGGTAAGGAAGTGGCTATGCAGGTAGCAGCCATGAACCCCGTATCGGTAAGCCGCGACGACGTTCCCAAGGAGATCGTCGACCGCGAGCTGGAGATCGCCATCGAGAAGACCAAGGAGGAGCAGATCAAGAAGGCCGCCGAGGTAGCACTGAAGAAGGCCGGCCTGAACCCCAACCACTTCGACAGCGAGGATCACATCGAGAGCAACATCACCAAGGGCTGGATCACCGCCGAGGACGCTGAGCTGGGCCGCAAGGTGATGAAAGAGGCAGCCGAGGCAAAGGCCGCAAACCTCCCCGAGCAGATGATTCAGAACATCGCCAACGGCCGTCTGAACAAGTTCTTCAAGGAGAGCGTGCTGCTGGAGCAGGAGTATCACCGCGACGCCAAGAAGACCGTGAAGGAATACCTGAACGGCGAGATGAAGGGCCTGACAGTGGTATCCTTCTGCCGCGTGAACCTCAACGCAGACTGATTACAACACTGATTATTGCAAAAAGGAGCGGACATCCGCTCCTTTTTTTATTTAATCTTGAGAATCCCGATTAATCCCGATAAATCTCGATTAATCGAGATTTATTCTATCACCTGGATGGTCGGGTTCACGAAGTAGACGCGCTGTGTGGCGCGCGTTATGGCGGTGTATATCCAGCGGTAGAACTCCGGGCCGAGCGCGTCAGGGTCGATGCCCCCCATGTCGATGTACACATGCTTCCATTCGCCGCCCTGTGCCTTGTGGCAGGTTACGCAGTAGGCATACTTGGCCTGCAGGGCATTGTAGTAGGGGCTGTTGAGCGCGGCGGCGATCTTTTCCGACAGCACGCCCTCGGTGTCGGCCATGATGCGGTTCATGAAGCGCTCCATTTCCTCGCGCGGAATCGACGAACCTTTTGTCATCAGGCTGCGTAGCATCAGTTGGGCATTGATGATGCGTCCGTCGGCGAACTGCAGCTCGACTTCCATGAAGTACCGGCCGTACACCTTCTCGGTGCGGCCTGTCCAGGTCACCTCGGCCATGTCGCCGTTGGCTATGAGTCCGTTGCGGCCGTTCTGCTTGCCCCAGAAATAATCGTTCTTCGTAATCACCAGCCGGTCGCCACGTGACACGGGACTGTCGTAATCGAACACCTGCTGACGGATGGCCTGGTTGAAGTCGTTGGCACGCCAGTTGGCGCGGGTTATTATCAGCGTTTCTTCCTGTCCGACCGACGAATACGAGGCGGCAAGCTCGTCGGGGAGTTCGCGCGACGAAATTACCCTCACATCCTTGAATCCGGCCGTGTCGATGCATGGCTGCAGCTGCGTGTCGGGATGATACAGCAGATGTCGCATCAGCGTGGCGTTGTGTATAATGCCCGATTCCGCATCCTGACGCATCGCCAGGTCCAGGACATGACAGTGGGGAATGAGTCCGAGGCTGCGCAGCCGGTCGGGGTTCATGGCGTAGGCCGTGGTCTGGCCAACGGGCGGAAGCTGGGCCTCGTCGCCCATCAGCAGCATCTTGCAGCCCGGAGCGGAATACACATGCTTCACCAACATGGCCAACAGCGAGTCCGGCCCCTTGGAATCGGCTATCAGCGACGCCTCGTCAACGATGAACAGCGTGTCGCGGCTCTGGTTCGGCGCCACTACGTAACGCATTCCCGAAGCGTCCGACATGTCGGGGCGGAACAGCCGGCGGTGAATGGTGCCGGCGGGATGTGCCGACATCCCCGAGGCCACCTTGGCGCCGCGACCGGTGGGAGCCAATACCACGGTCTTGCGCTTCGCTGCGTCAAGAGCCTTGATCAGCGCGCCGACAAGCGATGTCTTGCCCGTACCCGCATAGCCGTTCAGCACGAACACGTCGCCCGACGTGTCGGACACGGCGAACAGGCACATCCGTTTCAGCACCTCGTCCTGCTGGTCAAGGAGCTTGAAGGGCAACGTGGCCAAGGCCGCGCGGTACAATTTTTCGGCACTTTCGGCTACTGTCATTAATTAGCGGGTATTAAATTGTTTGAAATAAATTTAAACAGTTTCTTAATTGAGAAAAAATTAGTAATTTTGCGGTACGGAACGGACGCGACATGGCGCGCTGCTGTCCGGCATTCAAATTTAGACAAAAATTGTGAATCGGACAAGAGTCCGCAGTAAGAAGAAACCCGAAAATCAGACACAAATCCTAATAATAGATATAAATAATATCAAAGCGATGAAAATTGAGAAAGTAATCGGACGCGAGATACTTGATTCCCGCGGCAATCCCACAGTAGAGGTAGACGTATATCTGGAGAGCGGCGTCATGGGCCGTGCAGCCGTACCGTCGGGTGCATCGACCGGTGTGAACGAGGCTCTGGAGCTGCGTGACAACGATCCCAAGCGTTACATGGGCAAGGGTGTTACGAAGGCAGTTGCCAACGTAAACGGTCCTATCGCCGAGGCTCTGATCGGCCACAGCGCACTGGATCAGATTGGCATCGACAAGATCATGATCGACCTGGACGGCACCGACACCAAGTCCAACCTTGGCGCCAACGCAATCCTGGGCGTATCGCTGGCAGTTGCCAAGGCAGCAGCCAACTATCTCGACATGCCTCTGTACCGCTACATCGGTGGCTGCGACACATACGTACTTCCCGTTCCGATGATGAACATCATCAACGGTGGCGCACACAGCGACGCTCCCATCTGCTTCCAGGAGTTCATGATCCGTCCCGTGGGCGCATGCTGCTTCAAGGAGGGTATCCGCATGGGCACCGAGGTGTTCCATCACCTGAAGAAAGTGCTGAAGGCCCGCGGCCTGAGCACCGCAGTGGGCGACGAGGGTGGTTTCGCTCCCAACCTGGACGGCACCGAGGATGCACTCAGCACTATCGTTAAGGCTATCGAGGATGCAGGTTATGTTCCCGGCAAGGACGTTACGATCGGTCTGGACGTTGCCAGCTCCGAGTTCTACAAGGACGGCGTTTACGACTACACCTGGAAGCAGGGTCCCGACGCTCCCAAGCGCACCAGCGCCGAGCAGGTCAAGTTCCTGGAGGAGCTGATCAGCAAGTATCCCATCGACTCCATCGAGGACGGTATGGCCGAGAACGACTGGGAGGGCTGGAAGATGCTGACCGACGCCATCGGCAGCAAGTGCCAGCTGGTGGGTGACGACTTGTTCGTAACCAACGTTAAGTATCTGGAGCGCGGTATCGCCGAGGGTTGCGCCAACTCGATCCTGGTCAAGGTTAACCAGATCGGTTCGCTGACCGAGACACTGCGTGCCGTACAGATGGCACAGCGCAACAACTACACCGCCGTTATCTCCCACCGTTCGGGCGAGACCGAGGACAGCACCATCGCTGACATCGCAGTTGCCATGAACGCAGGTCAGATCAAGACCGGTAGCGCAAGCCGTTCCGACCGTATGGCCAAGTACAACCAGCTGCTCCGCATCGAGGAGGAACTGGGCGACCGCGCAGTTTACGGCTACAAGAAGATCGCCAGAAAGTAAGATTGACGCATACGGAGCGGGGCTGTGCCTCAGGCATGACCCCACTCCCATAAATTATAAAGGCAGCCGGCTCGTCAGAGTCGGCTGCTTTTATTGTTACATGGATGTCAGGAACGCCTTCAGGTCCGAGACGTGTGGCGGGGTCCACACGTTTGTGCAGCCGCTGTATGCTTTTCTTGACACTATCGGGATTCTAAGCATTCTCGATGATCCAGCCGTCGATGGTGCGGGTCTCGGGCGAGATGTTGACGCCGACCTTGACGACGGGCTTGGGGTTGAGGGAGTTCTGGTAGGGGAGGGCGTACTGTTTCTTATCGATCTGCGCCAACGCATCTTCGGGCGTGCCTCCATACTTGAACTCGATGATGTAGATGGCCTTGGAGCCCTCCAACACCATGTCCATGCGGCCTTGGGACGTGCGTCGCTCCGCTTCCACCTGCAGACCTACCAGACGCGAGATAATCAATATATCTTTCTGCCATTGCGACTCCTTGTCGGTATATGCCATATAGGGTATACCGGCCAGGAACGACTTCATCTCCTGTAGGAAACCTTCGATGTCGTCATTATCAATGAAGTCGTTAAGAGAGTTTACAAAATTATAAGCTCGACCCATATCCCATTTCTTAGCGGCCTTCATCAAATTCATGAAAAATCCCTTACGGACTTCCTTATTGGGATAGCCTAAGACGAAATTGTCTCTCCGTTGATTGTAATCCTTGATTGTGAGGTAACCGGTGTAGAAGCAGGTCAGCGCGAGGTTGTCGCCTAACACGTCGCCGCTCTCCAGCATAACTCGGGACATGACGGTGCCTTCCAGGTCAGGGGTTCCCCAGTCGTTTTCCAGGAACTGGTGAATCAGCCGTGTGGGAGTGCCTGACTGGAACCAGTAATCACCGATGCTGAGTGAATATAAAGCTCTGACGAGGCTGAACGGGTTATATACGTCAATCAGATCCTCCGAGAAGTGATAGCCGTCGTATTGGGCCTTCAGTTTCAGTAATGTTTCTTCGTTGGTCCAGTTACGTTTCTGTGCCAGATCCTCAATGCCTTCTCGGAAATTCCTTTCAAGTTCGTCAAAGGTGATGCCGCAGATGGCCGAGTATTGCGGCAGAAGCGAGATGTCGACTATGTTGTTAAGGCCGCTGAAGATGTTGATCTGGCCGAGCTTGCCCACACCCGTCAGGAACACGAACTTAAGGCAGTCGGTATTTGACTTCATCACTCGGTAGAAGTCGTGAAGGATTTTGCGGTTAAGTTTCTCCAGTTCCGGCTTGTCGTGGACGTCGACGATGGGGCTGTCGTACTCGTCGATAAGCACGACTACCTGTTGACCGGTGTTGTCATGGATATGACGGATTAATTTGCTGAACCTCAGATCGACCGGATCCTCTCTGTCGAAATCCCCATATTCCTTCTCCCATTCGTCGAGGAAAGATCTCAATACTCTGGGCAGGTCTCCGTCCGTGTTGTATCCGCTACGGGTGAAGTCCATGCGCAGCACGGGGTACTTGGTCCATTCCTCAGGCTCCAGCGTGTCGAGGGCCAGGCCCTTGAACAGCTCGCGGTCGGCGTTGAAATATGAATACATGGTAGATAGGAGCATGCTTTTGCCGAAGCGGCGCGGGCGGCTCAGAAAGTAAAACTTGCCTGTATTAACAAGCTGATGGATATACATGGTCTTGTCCACGTATTTATAACCGCCTCTGATTATTTCCCTGAAGCTTGATTCGCTGACCGGATACTTGACCATACGGATATTCTTTTTAATAACTTTTTGTTCTTGTCTGTGCGCGGCCGTGGACAGCCTGCGCTACTATTCCTCTACAAAGTTAACAAATTTCAAACAAAAAACATAAAGTGACTGTGTGATTTAGCAGAAGATTTGGGAATTATGATTGGGCGGTTGACATTTTTTTAGTAATTTTGTGGTTTAGGTGTCAATTTGCATTTGGACAACAATAACATCACACAATATTAGAATTATGAAGCAAGACGACGAGAACGTTTACACCACCGAGACGGGACTGCCGGAGAACGCGTTCAGGGAATTGGGCGCCGACGAGGAGTACGTGCCGGTGATGCACCCGGCGCACGACCAGAAGGAAGTGACCGTGTATTCGGTGGGCATGGGCCTGCTGATGGCCATCATCTTCAGTGCCGCCGCCGCCTATTTGGGTCTGAAAGTGGGCCAGGTGTTCGAGGCCGCTATTCCTATCGCCATCATCGCGGTGGGTCTCAGCTCGGCATTGAAGAAGAAGAACGCACTGGGCCAGAACGTGATAATCCAGAGCATCGGCGCATGTTCGGGCGTGATCGTGGCAGGTGCCATCTTCACGCTGCCCGCGCTATACATCCTGCAGGACACTTATCCTGACATCGTGGTGAATTTCTATCAGATATTCCTCTCGTCGCTGTTGGGCGGCATCTTAGGTATCCTGTTCTTCATACCCTTCCGCAAGTATTTCGTGAAGGATATGCACGGCAAGTACCCCTTCCCGGAGGCCACGGCCACCACACAGGTGATAGTGTCGGGCCAGGCAGCCTCGGCCAGCGGCGACAACAGCCAGGCCAAGACCCTGGTGATAGCCTCGCTGATAGGTGGTATCTACGACTACATCGTGGCCACCTTCGGATGGTGGGCCGAGACCGTGACCACCACCTGCGCGCAGTGGGGCCAGACCATAGCCGAGAAGACCAAACTGGTGTTCAGCTGCAACACCGGCGCCGCACTGCTCGGCCTCGGCTACATAGTGGGTCTGAAATACGCCTTCGTCATCTTCGCCGGATCCATCTTCGTGTGGTGGATCATCATACCGCTGATGGGCACCTACGGCTCGCCTGAGTTCCAGGCTATGGCTCCGGACGTGATATTCAAGGACTATGCCCGTATGATCGGTATCGGCGGTATCGCCATGGCCGGCGTTATCGGCATCATCAAGTCGTGGAACATCATCGTCAACGCCGTGTCGCTGGCCGGCCGCGAATTCAAGGGCGCAGCCGCCACAGGCAAGCAGGTGCGCTGGCAGATGGACCTGTCGATGAAGAAGGTAGTGTTCTTCATCGCCCTGGCTCTGTTGGCAGTGCTGCTGTTCTTCTGGTTCGGCGTAATCCATACCTTCTGGCAGGCACTCGTGGCATGGGTAGTCGTTACACTGATTGCCTTCCTGTTCACCACCGTAGCCGCAAACGCCATAGCCATCGTAGGCTCCAACCCAGTGTCGGGCATGACGCTGATGACGCTGATCATCGCCTCGGCCATCTTCGTGGCCATCGGACTTAACGGTACCAGCGGCATCGTCGCCTCCATGGTGATCGGCGGCGTGGTCTGCACCGCACTCTCCATGGCCGGCGGTTTCGTGACCGACCTCAAGATCGGTTACTGGCTCGGCTCGACGCCCAGAAAGCAGGAGACCTGGAAATTCCTCGGCACCCTCGTGTCGGCCGCAACTGTCGGCGGCGTAATCATCGTGCTGAACAAGGTGTACGGCTTTACCGGCGACAACGCCCTCGTGGCACCGCAGGCCAACGCCATGGCCAAGGTGATCGAGCCTCTGATGATGGGCGGTGACACTCCCTGGATTCTCTATATGGTAGGCGCCATCCTCGCGCTGATACTCAACTGGCTGGGTGTGCCCGCGCTGGCATTCTGCCTCGGCATGTTCATCCCGTTGTCGCTCAATACCCCGATGCTGGTCGGAGGTGCCGTGGCTTACTTCGTGCAGCACAGCAGCAAGGACAAGAAGGTGGCTTCGGCCCGTCACGACCGCGGAACGCTGTTGTCGTCCGGACTTATCGCCGGTGGCGCGCTGTTCGGCGTGTTCGCGGCCATCACACGCTTCTGCGGATTCGAGTACACCACGCCCGGAAGTCCTCTGTTCACCCAGACTCTCGGCGTGATAGTATATCTGCTCCTTATCGCTTATCTCTACTGGGATTCCAAGCGTGCCAAAGTGCTGAAATAATCGGAGACGGCTGCAGGATAGCCTTGAAAATATATTGTAAAGCATAAGCAATTAACGAATTATTTCCATAATTGCCGATTATTTAGTAATTTTGCAGTGTAAAAGCGGACGTTATGTCCGTATAGTTAAGGAAAAGACAACGATAAGAAACTACGAATAATGAAAGCGTATGTATTTCCGGGCCAGGGTGCCCAGTTTGTGGGAATGGGCAAGGACCTGTACGACAACAATGCCGAAGCCCGAGATTTGTTTGAGAAAGCCAACGAGATCCTTGGCTTCCGCATCACTGACCTTATGTTCAACGGAACCGAGGAGGACCTGAAGCAGACCAAAGTGACACAGCCTGCCATATTCCTTCACAGTGTACTGCTGGCCAAGAACCTTGGCGACGACTTCAAGCCGTCGATGGTGGCCGGCCACAGCCTCGGCGAGTTCTCCGCGCTGGTAGCAGCCGGCGCACTGAGCTTCGAGGAGGGTCTGAAGCTCGTGTCGAAGCGCGCACAGGCCATGCAGAAGGCTTGCGAGGCTCAGCCCTCGACCATGGCCGCCGTATTGGCTCTGTCCGACGAGAAGGTGGAGGAAATCTGCAACAGCGTGGACGGCGTCGTGGCTCCCGCCAACTATAACTGCCCCGGACAGGTGGTTATCTCCGGAACTGTCGAGGCCATCAACGAGGCATGCGAGAAGATGAAGGAAGCCGGTGCCAAGCGTGCATTGGTGCTGAAGGTGGGCGGAGCGTTCCATTCGCCCCTGATGCAGCCCGCACAGGAGGAATTGGCCGAGGCTATCGCAGCAGCCAAATTCACCACGCCCGTCTGCCCCGTATATCAGAACGTGGACGCCAAGCCCCATACCGATCCCGAGGAGATCAAGGCCAACCTGATCAAGCAGCTCACGGCTCCCGTGCGCTGGACCCAGGACGTGCAGGCCATGATTGCCGACGGTGCCGACGACTTCACCGAGCTCGGCCCGGGCAAGGTGCTGCAGGGTCTGATCAGCAAGATCAACAAGGAAGTGGCCGTAAGCGGCCTGAGCTAAGAAGCTTGATACTGTCAGTGCGGCGTATGCCGTCAGGACTCTAATAAAAGAATAGACATGAATATCGCGATAGTCGGCGCCAGTGGCGCCGTAGGCGCGGAATTCCTGAGAGTGCTCGAGGAGCAAGCCTTCCCCGTGGACAGTCTTAGACTGTTCGGTTCGAAGCGCTCCGCGGGCACTTCGCGTAAATTCCGTGGCAAAGAATATATAATCGAGGAACTGACCCATGACTCCGATTTCAGCGGCGTTGAGATAGCCTTCACGTCGGCCGGAGCATCCGTGAGCAAGGAATATGCCGAAACCATCACACGTCACGGCACGCTGATGATAGACAACTCGTCGGCATTCCGCATGGATCCCGATGTGCCCTTAGTAGTGCCCGAGGTAAACGGCGAGGATGCCTTCAATCATCCGCGCAACATCATAGGCAACCCCAACTGTACCACAATCCAGATGGTGGTGGCGCTGAAGCCCATCGACGACGTGTCGCACATCAGGCGCGTGCATGTGGCCAGCTATCAGGCCGCTTCAGGAGCGGGTGCGAGCGGAATGGACGAGCTTGCGCTTCAGACATGCCAGATAGCCCGCGGCGAGGAACCGACCGTAAAGAAATTCCAGCATCAGCTGGCGCATAACGTCATCCCTCACATCGATGTGTTCATGGACAACGGCTACACCAAGGAGGAGATGAAGATGTACAACGAGACGCGCAAGATAATGCACAGCGACATCGAGGTGTCGGCCACGTGTGTGCGTGTGCCGGTGATGCGCGCCCACAGCGAGGCTATCTGGGTAGAGACCGAGGCTCCCGTGTCGCTTGAGACGGCTGAGAACGCCCTGCGTAATGGCGAGGGGCTGGTGTACGTGGATCTGGGCAATCCGGAGCATCCCTGTTATCCGATGCCCAAGGACATAGCCGGCAAGGACCCCGTGTATGTGGGCCGTCTGCGCAAGGACCTGGCCAACCCCAACGGACTCAGCTTCTGGGTGGTGGGCGACCAGATAAAGAAGGGCGCCGCCCTCAACGCCGTGCAGATCGCACAGTACATGATCGCACATAAAAAGTAATAAAGGTATGTCCGGGCGTGAGTCCGGACATATCACCAATCAGGAACGCTACCTAAGAGTGTGTTTACTTTTAAATCAAATTAAGATTAAGAGGATTTTTTGAGATGATTTTGCAAGCCAAGGAGGGAGCGGTGCGGGCACCGTGACCGACGAAGCTTGGCAAAATCAGCCAAAAAGACCTCAAGATTAATTTGAAGTTTAAATAATCACTCTATTCATTAGGTAAAACGGTTTAAAAGTAAACACACTCTAAATCGGAGAACATGGAACAGAAGACGAATGAAAGGCTTGAGCTTGCTCGCCGCATAATAGAAGGAACCGGAACGAGTCTGTTTCTTACAGGTAAGGCCGGCACCGGCAAGACCACCTTTCTGCGCAACCTGCGCTCGTCGAGCCGTAAGCGTATCGTGGTATGCGCCCCGACGGGTATAGCGGCCATCAATGCCGGAGGCGTGACGCTGCACAGCTTCTTCCAGCTGGATTTCGGGCCGTTCGTTCCCGGCATGAACAACGGCACGCGCCGCAAGTTCTCGTACAGCAAGGAGAAGCTGCGCATCATCCGCGGCATGGACCTGCTCGTTATCGACGAGGTGTCGATGGTGCGCGCCGACCTGCTGGATGCCGTGGACGACGTGCTGAGACGCCTGCGCGACCGCACCAAGCCCTTCGGCGGCGTTCAGCTCCTGCTGATCGGCGACCTGCAGCAGCTGGCGCCGGTGGTCAGGGAGGAGGAACGGCACCTGCTGGAAGGTCGCTACAAATCGCTGTTCTTCTTCGATTCCGTGGCGTTGCAGCAGTTGCCGTACGAGACGGTGGAGCTAAACGAGGTGTTCCGACAGAAGGACGCCGACTTCCTCGGGATGCTCAACGCCATACGCGAGAACCGCGCGGACAAGACGGTGCTCGACAAACTGAACTCCCGTTGCATCCCAGGCTTCAATCCGGGCGACGATGAAGGCTACATACGCCTCACCACGCACAACGGCATAGCCAACGACATAAACCGGCAAAAACTTGACGAACTCCCCGCGCAGCCGCATGTGTTCGAATGTCATATCGAGGGCAAGTTTCCCGAAACGTCATATCCGGCCGATCCTGAGCTGACCCTTAAGGTAGGCGCGCAGGTGATGTTCATAAAGAACGATACGGGTATGGACCGCGCCTATTACAACGGCATGATAGGCCAGGTCGTGGCCATCGACGAGGAATATGGCGTGGCCGTGCGTCCGCAGGAGGGGGGCGAGATTATCCAGGTGCAGCCTGTGGACTGGGACAATATCTCGTACACCGTCAATCCCGAGACGAAGGAGATTGTGGAGCATAAGGAGGGAACCTTCACGCAGTATCCGCTGAAATTAGCCTGGGCCGTGACCATACACAAGAGCCAGGGCCTGACCTTCGACCGTGCCATCATTGACGTGAAGCGCAGCTTCGCACACGGACAGACGTACGTGGCGTTGTCGCGATGCCGTACGCTGCAGGGACTGGTGCTGGTGAATCCTGTTTCGCCATCTTCCATAATCAATGACACTTCGGTCGACCGATTCTACAACGACCATAACTGCGACGACATAGACGAGGCGCATCTTGACATGCTGGAGCGTCAATACAAGGTCGGGCTGCTGGATGATCTGTTCAATTTCCGGCAGATGTTCGCGGCTATGGAGGGCGTGATGCGGCTGTATCAGGAGAACTTCATGCGCAAGTTCCCGGCCATAGTCCAGGATTGGGTGCAGATGTACGAGACAAAGAACCGCGAGATAAACAAAGTGGCCGACACGTTCCGCCATCAGTATTCGTGCATGGCGATGGAAGGCTCGCGTTCGGAGCAGGTGTTGGGCGAGCGTGTCAAGGCCGCCTGCAAATACTTCGTCGGACAGCTGATGCCTGTGGTGGATCTTGCCACGAAAGCCATCCGCAACAGCGACAACAAAGCCGTGCGGTCGAAGCTTCAGGACCGTCTCGAGCTGTTCGAGGACCTTCTGACGGCCAAGCGTATGCTGCTGAATAATTTCATCAGCAGGCAATTCAGCATCGACGTTTATCTTGATTTGAAAGCGGAGGTGATGCTTCGCAATGTCACCCCCAAACCCACGCGTGAAACCAAGAAGAAAACGCGTAAGGCAACGATGTCGGATAGCAAGCCGATGTTGTCGGATAGCAAACCGATGTTGCCGGACGAAGAATTCGAGGATATAGACCGTTACGTACATCCCGAGAACTACGAATGGCCCGACACCCCGGCACCAGCGAAGAAACATCGTCGTTCCGAGAATTATCCCAATACTCCCAATACTCCCAATATTCCCATAACTCCCATAACTCCCATAACTCCCATAACTCCCATAACTCCCAAATCTCCCAAGCCTGTAAAGAAGCCCACCACGGAGATTACGCTTGAATTATACCGTCAAGGCAGAAGTGTCAGCGAGATAGCCGAGATACGCGGTCTTGTCAGAAGCACCATAACGGGACATTTGCTTAAAACCTTGGCCGATCAGGACTTGGAAGAATACATCCGGCAGAATATCGATGCGGAATTGCGCGAGCGAGTTAAGGCATATCTCGATGACACGCCCATACTGCCTGACACAATATCCGGCGTGCGCGAGGCGATAGGGGGCGAGTCGGCCTGGGACGACATCCGCTTCCTGCTCCGGTACTACCACCGCGAGCTCACGCCCCTCCTTCAGAACCCCGCCGCCGATTCAGCCGCCATTATAGCCAACGAGCCGCCCGCCTCCTACGGCACCCCCTCCGACTTCATCGAAGAAGAATAGCAGTGGGTTGCCTCGGAGAGGCTGTTTCTCAATAACCCCACGATGGCTGGAGGGAGCGTAGCGTCCCGACAACCTTCGTGGGGTTAAATGTATGTAGTCCAGCTTGGTCGGAGACCATGCCGCTCGCCTTATATTTTCTCTTGGGGGAGGTGGAGGATGGAGGGGGCGACGTGGAGGACGTACTGCCAGGCGGCGTCGTGGTCGTAGGGGATGGTGCCGTCCATGATGGCTTCCTTCACGGCGTCCTTGATGTCGGCTATCTCCTTGCCGGGCGTCAGGTGGTAATACTCCATGATCTCGTTGCCGTTCACTGGATTCTTCCAGTTCCTCAGAGCGTCGGCGTCGGCGATGTCGCTCATGCGATGTCGCAGCCTTTCGAAGCCTTCCAGCTGGCGGCGTACCTTTGCCGGATTCTTCGACGTGATGTCGGCCTCGGCCAGGGTCATCAGGTCGTCCAAGTCAGCGCCGGCGTCCGTAATGAGTCGGCGCACACCCGAATCAGTCACGCCCTCCTCGCCAACAGACTGGGGACGCATGTGCAGCCCCACGAGCTTGGCCACATACTTCATGTGCTCGTTCATGGGCAGTTTCAGCTTGCGGAATAAGCGCGGCACCATCTTCTCGCCAACGATGTTGTGGTTGTGGAATGTCCAGCCGAGGCGGTCGTCATATTTCTTGGTCACGGGCTTGCCAATGTCGTGCAGCAACGCCGCCCAGCGCAGCCATTCGTTGTCAGACTTGGCAGCCACGTTGTCCACCACCTGCAGAGTGTGAAGGAAATTGTCCTTATGGCCGACACCTTCCACCGTCTCGACGCCTTTCAGTTCAAGAATGGGAGGGAAGGCATATTTCAGCAATCCGGCCTGATCCATCAGCTTGAAGCCCACGGATGGCACCGGGGACCGCATCATCTTGCCCAACTCGTCGTTGATGCGCTCGCGCGTGATGATCTGAAGACGGTCGGCGTTGCGCTTCAGTGCTTCGAAAGTTTCGGGCGAGATCTCGAAACCCAGCTGCGTGGCGAACCGTACGGCACGGAGCATTCGCAACGGGTCGTCGCTGAAAGTAATGTCCGGGTCGAGCGGAGTGCGGATTATCTTCTTGGCCAGGTCGGCCAGACCGTCGAACGGGTCTACAAGTTCGCCGAACCGGGCTTCGTTCAGGCAGATGGCCATGGCGTTGATGGTGAAGTCGCGGCGGTTCTGGTCGTCGGTAAGCGTACCGTCCTCTACGATGGGATTGCGGCTCTCGCGACGGTATGATTCGCGGCGCGCGCCTACGAATTCCAGTTCAAGTCCGCGATGCTTCATCTGCGCGGTGCCGTAGTTAGCGTACACGGCTACCGGTACATGCGGGCCTAACTCGCGGGCCACGGCCTCTGCCAGTTCGATGCCCGAGCCTACGGTCACGAAGTCGATGTCGTGGCTGGGGCGCTCTAGGAATATGTCGCGCACGTAACCGCCTACCACGTACACCTCGCGGCCCATGCTGTCGGCCACACGGCCGATACGACGGAAGATAGGGTTCGTTAAGTCGTCCTTAAGATTCATTAATTCGGGTTATAATTGGGGACGGCGGACAAGGAGCCGAGGGCTCCATATACAGTCGCCTGCCAGTATTACAGCTGTTTGAGGGTTTCGTCAAGCTCGGTGAGGTTGCTGAGGCCGTCGTCGGTCACGACGTAGGTGTTCTCGATGCCGACGGCTCCTACTTCGGGTATCACGAACTTGGGCTCCAATGCCAGCGTGGTATGCTTCAGCAGCGGGTCGGCGTTGCGTTCCATCACCACCGGCATCTCGTTCAGCTCAATTCCCACTCCATGCCCGATGAAAGGCACCTTGTGGTTATGGCCCATGAAATATTCGCGCAGGCCGGCATCGTCAGCCAATCTGGCGGCGCGCTTGTACATGTCGCCGATCCTGATGCCCGGCACGGAGAACTTCTCCAGGTCGCGCAGTATGTCGATGGAGCACTGATGTGCGCGCATGGCCAGGTCGGACACATGGCCGATGTACCAGCAGCGTGTCATGTCGGTCTGATAGCCGTTGAAGCCGCCGTTCATATCCACCATCACCGTCATGCCGGGTTTCATTATCTTGCCGCTCGCCCCAACGGGGAGGGAGGGATCGGTGCCCGCACCGCCCATCGAGAAATCGTATGGACTCGGAGCGTCGGCGTTGGGGCCGGACAGCACGGAGCCCATGTTGAGCTGCATCTTGTTGCCCGACACGCGCAGATAGCCCAGGCATCCGGCACGGCGCAGCACACGTTCTATCTCGATCTGGAACTCCAGGTCGGTCATGTCCTCCCGGTAGCAATGCTTTATCTCGGAATATACGGCTGTCTGGCGCAGACCGTCCTGCCGCATCAGGTTCAGCTCGAAGTCGGTCTTGACGGCGCGTGCGCGGCGCATCACGGGCGTGGCGTCCTTCAGTTCCGAACCGGGAAAAATGGCGTGCAGACGCTGAATCTCGCTGTAATACAGGTCCTGCAGCTCCATGCCGATGCGTCGGGGTATGTCGTAGCCCTCTTTATTCAGCACGTCGGCTATCATTTCCGGCTTGCGTATCTCGCGTGTCAGCGGGCTGTCGGCCTTTGACGGCGGAATCAGGAAAAATACCGGGTCGCCGTCGGCCGGCACATAGATATATCCGCGGAACACGCCGCCCGCAAGATAATATAGATTGGTAGGGGCGCCGATAAGCATGGCGTCCATCTCGGCCATCGCCATATTGTAGCGGGCTTTGTCCAGACGAAGCTGTAATTCCTGTTTTTGGTCAGCGTGAAGCAGAGTCAGATTCATTGCAATCAATTTTTATACCCACGTTCCGCAGTCCTTTCGATGAATTTTTGCCCGATAACGGAGTGAGGCACACCGAAAGACCGCGTTTCAGGGGCATGTTGTGTGACAAAGTGACAGAGTGCTCGCAGATGCCGTAATGTGCCGGGTCAACGGGGTCGGCGTTGCCGTCGAAAAGCCGCAGCCGCACGGTGTCGGTAAGGATGTCGCCGTTCTCGTCGGCGATGTCGCAGCGTACCGGAATCTCGCCCAACGGACTCCGGGCGTCATAGCGCACTTCAAGGGTCAGGCTTACCGGCGTGCCGTACAGCGTGGTGTCAGTGATTTCCGGTTCGAAGCAACGGGTGTCGTACATATTCCACCCGTCGGCAGGGATGTCGGCGTAATGCGAATATAACGTGTCGTTCACCCTGCGGCACCCCGACCCGAACAGCACCCACAGCACTGTCATCATAATGAAAACGTACCCCGACCTCATTCGGTTTTAAATTACGGTTTATTCCTGCGGTTTTTTGTCGCCCTGTTTCTTCTGTTGCTGCTGGCGCTGCCTGTGACGGTTCTGGTTCTGCTGACCGTTCTGACCGCCATCGCGTTTCTGGTTAGGCTGGCCACCCTCGCGTTTCTGGTTAGGCTGCCGGTCATCCTTCTTCTGATTACCGTTGCCATTGTTGCCATCCTTGCGGCCGGCGTTCTGCCTGTTGCCTTTCTTCTTGCGGCGGCGCGACTTGTCGAATCGGGTCAGGTCGTCCTGCTCGGCCAGGTCCACCACTTTCTTCTGCTCGTCCTCGGCGCGCTGGTCGTCCGTAAGGAGGGAATCGGGCTTTATGCCCTGCTTGTTGAGGGCCACAATCTCGAAGGCACGTTCGGCCGATATGGTCACTAAGTTGGCCGGTATCTTGCGGTCGGTGCTGTATGTCACCATCCGCGCCAGGATGTCGCTCTTGAACAGGTAGTACAGGTTGTCCTTGGTTTCCAGCTGGATGTCCTTGCCCGGAATCTGCTTCTGGGCCTCGGCGTAAACCGCGGTCTCGAAATTGATGCAGCACTTCAGCTTGGCGCACTGGCCGGCCAGTTTCTGCGGGCTCATGGACAGGTCCTGTATGCGGGCCGCCCCGGTGCCTACGGAATTGAACTTGGTCATCCACTGCGAGCAGCACAGCGGGCGTCCGCAGGGACCGATGCCGCCGATGCGGCCGGCCTCCTGACGTGCACCTATCTGGCGCATCTCCACGCGCACCTTGAATGTCTCGGCCAGCACACGTATCAGCGTGCGGAAGTCCACGCGCTCGTCGGCTATATAGTAGAATATGGCCTTTACGCCGTCCGCCTGATACTCCACGTCGCCTATCTTCATGTCGAGGCTCAGGTCCTCGGCAATCTTACGGGCGCGTATCATGGTGTCGTGCTCGCGGTCGTGAGCCTCCTCGGCGCGTTCCATCTCCGTCTTGGTAGCGAACCGAAGCACCTTCTTCAGCTCCTGGTCGTCCTTGAGCTGAGCCTTGCGCATCTGCAGGCGCACCAGGCGCCCCGTCATGTTGACGCGGCCTATGTCATAGCCCGGCGATGATTCCACCACCACCATGTCGCCTATGTGCAGGTCCAGCGGCTCGGCGTTGACGTAATAGCCGGTGCGCGTGTTCTTGAAGGCTACCTCGACTATGTTGCAGTCGTCGTTGCCCGACACTCCGTCCAGCCAGTTCAGCGCCTGCAGTTTGGCGCGCGGACACCCGTCGCCGAACCCCGGGGACTTTATTGACTTGTCCATAGGGCTTGGTTATTTGGCGAAGCTTACGGCGCGCGTCTCGCGGATCACGGTTATCTTGACCTGACCCGGATATGTCAGCTCGTCCTGAATCTTCTTGGCTATTTCGGTCGACAGTTTTTCGGTCTCCTCGTCGCTGATCTTGTCGGCGCCCACTATCACGCGGAGCTCGCGGCCCGCCTGGATTGCGTATGTCTTAAGCACGCCGGGGTAGGAGAGCGCCAGCTGCTCCAGGTCGTTGAGGCGCTTGATGTATGCCTCCACTATCTCGCGGCGCGCGCCGGGACGTGCGCCCGAGATGGCGTCGCACACCTGCACGATGGGCGCCAGGAGCGATGTCTGTTCCACCTCGTCGTGATGCGCGCCGATGGCGTTGCAGATGTCGGGTTTCTCCTTGAACTTCTCGGCCAGTTTCATACCGAGCAATGCGTGCGGCAGTTCCGGCTCGTCGTCGGGCACCTTGCCTATGTCGTGCAGCAGACCTGCGCGGCGAGCCTTCTTGGGATTGAGACCAAGCTCGCTGGCCATCACGGCGCATAGGTTGGCCGTCTCGCGACTGTGCTGCAGCAGGTTCTGGCCATACGACGAACGATATTTCATCTTGCCCACCATGCGGATCAGTTCCGGATGCAGGCCGTGGATGCCCAGGTCGATGGTGGTGCGCTTGCCGGTCTCGATGATTTCTTCCTCCACCTGCTTGCGCACCTTGGCCACAACCTCCTCGATGCGCGCGGGATGGATACGTCCGTCGGTCACGAGCTGATGCAGCGCTAAGCGTGCCACCTCGCGGCGCACCGGGTCGAAGCCTGACAGCACGATGGCCTCGGGGGTGTCGTCCACTATGATTTCGATGCCGGTGGCGGCCTCCAGGGCGCGGATGTTGCGTCCCTCGCGGCCGATGATGCGTCCCTTGATCTCGTCGTTGTCGATGTGGAATACGGTCACGGAGTTCTCCACGGCCGTCTCGGTCGCAACGCGCTGGATGCTCTGTATCACGATGCGCTTGGCCTCCTTGTTGGCGGTCATCTTGGCATCGTCCATGATGTCGTTGATGTAGCCGGCGGCCGCAGTCTTGGCCTCGTCCTTGAGGCTTTCTATCAGTTTTTCGCGGGCCTCGTCGGCGCTGAGTCCGGAGATGCGCTGCAGTTCCTCGCGAGCCTGACGGCCGATGTGCTCCAGCTCCTGGCTGCGGGCCTCCAGCACCTGCTCGCGGTTGTCCAGATTGCTTTTCAGCGTGTCCAGCTCGCGCTTGCGGCGCTGGTTCTCGCCCTGCATCTGGTTCAGCTCGCGCTCGCGCTGCTTGGCGCGCTGCTCCGAGCTTTGGGCCTTCTGCAGCTTCTGCTGCGCCTGACGGTCGGCCTCGGCCAGTATCTTCATCTGTTCCTCCTTGGCCTGGAGTTGCATCTTTTCCTTGATCATGTCGGCCTCTCTGCGGGCTTCCTCAGTGATGCTGCGGGCGTGGCTCTGAGCGTTAGAACGGCTCACGTACAGGCCGCACAGCACTCCGGCTGCCGCCGCAAACACCGCTATGATGATCCATATTGCTGTTCCCATTTCTATTGTGTTCTATATCGGTTCTGTTTATAATTCCGAAAGTTAATAATTAATTCATGGTCATATACAACAAAGCCGCCGGACCGTGACAGCTCACAGTCCCGACAGCTCATGGTGATGACCTGAAACCTGGAAAATTCGGGAAATATACAGAATCAGGACTCCGCGGGGGACTCCATGTTGTCGACAATCCGCCGGCATTCGGCCACAATGTCGTTGGCACGTTCCACGCGCTGGCTCAGTTCCATGTAGAAATTGGCGAACTGGTAGGCCACCATGGCCAGCACCTCGCGGTCGGTACGTTTTGTGAACTTATGCCGCCACGAGTTGTACAGGGTCGAGACCCTGGTTTCGACGTCGCGGACAAAGTCCTGTTGGGAGAAAGGGACGGTCAACGGTATGAGGCAACCGCCTATATTTAGTGTCATCTGTATGTATTCCGTGTTGTCCATCGGTTGCATATTGTGGAGTTCCGCCGTGGAAGCTCCTGTCATTCCCTGAGCATGTCAAGGCAACGGTCGATGTTGCGGATCAAATGGGCGATATGACGGCGTGCCACCACCAGAGTGTCGGGGTCGTCGGCCAGCTTGTGGCTGACGGCAAGAAACTCTACGTCCTTCAGGGCGCGGTCTCTCGACTCACGGGCTTCGGAGGCTTCGCGCCTCAGGTTGGCGTTCTCCTCCTCCAGCGTGCGGTTGCGTCGCTCCAGTTCCCGGTATTTTCCGGCCAGGGCCTCAAGGCACCTTTCCAGATTCTCCAGTTCATTCAGCAGATTCGCAGCCATCTCTCCCAAATTTTTACAAAGTTACGAAAAAATCGCGATTCTTACAAATTCAAACCTAACACCCCCTCGCGGTGTTGTAGTTTAAAAAGTTAAATGAGTTTGGAAAGTTAAGAGAATTCCACTTCATGGTCTAAGCCATTATCCTAACTTTTTCAACTTTATAAACTCTATAAACTGATTGAATATGAACAAGGTTATGAAGAAAGTGGCACCGGCACTGGCGGTGCTGGCCATGGCGGGCAACTGGATGCCGGCCGATGCGTGTACGCGCGTGGTGTACAAGGGACTGGATTCCCTCTTTGTGGTGGCGCGCTCGCTCGACTGGAAGACTCCGATTCCCACCAATATCTATGTATATCCGCGCGGCATCGAGAAACAGTCGTCCAATCTGTCCAATGCCATCCGCTGGAAATCGAAATACGGTGCCGTCTATGCCGTGGGTTACGACGGCGGCATCACGGAAGGAATGAACGAGAAGGGGCTGGTGATCAACGGCCTGTTCTGCAAGACAGCCGTCTACGAAAAGATGACGGCCGACAGCGACAAGCCCTATATGTCGCTGGCGGTGTTCGTGGCGTGGCTGCTCGACAACAACGCCACGGTGCCCGAGGTGCGCGCACAGCTTGAGAAACGTGACTTCCGCATCCAGGGCGCCACGTTCGACGGCGGTACCGTCTCCACCCTGCACTGGGGCGTGACCGATGCCACGGGGCAGAGCATGATATTCGAGTTCGCCGGCGGCGACCTGAAATGCTATGACATGGAGGACTACCGCGCCATGACCAACGACCCCGAATGGCCCGACATGAAGGCGATTATCAACTATTGGGAAAAGATAGGTGGCCAGAACATGATGCCGGGCACCGTCACGAGTCCCGACCGGTGTGTACGCGCCAATTATTACGCGCATCATGTCGAGCCGGTGGCGCAGACCGACTTAGGTGTCTCCATAGCACGAAGCGTCCTGGTCAATTCCTGTGTGCCTTACACTTATCTGATCGAAGGGGAGCCTAACCTGAGCTCTACACAGTGGCGCAGCTATTCCGACATACGCGACCTGCGCTATTACTTCGAGATCGTGACGAATTCCGGGTATTATTACGTGGACCTGGGCAAGATTGACCTGGACCGTAAGCAGATATACCGCCTCGACACCTCGAAATACACCGGGATAGTCGGATGCGCCAACAAGTATCTGGAACGTCACAAGGGATTCACGCCGATGTATTGATTTAAAAATTTGTGTATATTGCAAATAAGTGCTAATTTAGCGAATCAAAATTAGCGCTATGAACAAAGGAAAACTGATAATAGGAGCCGTGGCGCTGTTGGGCGTCGCGGCTGCGTGTACACATAAGGCAGCCGATACGGCGGAGATGTCGGCACCGGCCGCACCCAGCCCTATAGCCGGACCGACCACCGGCTACATACCCCGTGCCACGGTGTTCAGGATGAGCGGCCCGTATGCCGACAAAGTGGCCGTGACGCTCGACGCTCAGGGCAACCTGACATACTATCCCGCTCCGGGCGACATCACTAAGTCGTCGATGCCAGTTTATCTCAAGGACGGCTGGTGGCTCAACTGCCAGGGACTGTCGGCCGGCTCTGTGTTCACCGACTGGACGTTCAGCCAGTATGCAGCGCTGCCCGAGACGCCCACGCCCGCCCAGATCAAGGCGCACATCATCCCCGGTGCCGTGGTCACCGCCATGGAGCGCACCGAAGTGCCCGTGACCGAGGCCATGCGGAACCTGGACAAGATCAAGGCAAACCTCTGAGTGATCAGAACTGCCGGAGGTATCTGAGTGATCAGAGATATCCGGCGGACTCTTGATTTTTTGATTTGACTTTTCAACTATTCTAATACCTAACTTCTGAATTGTAAACGTGTGGTATGTACAGCGGCGGTCGCGTCGCTGGCTTTCGGCGTGTATGCCGCCACCCCGGTGTTCCGTCACCGGTTCGATTCGGCCAAGGATGATTCCGGCCGGTACACCGGACAGGCCATGTCGGGCGCCGTGCTGACCAAAATAGGCAACGAAGGGATCGTTGACCTCGGCACAGCCGGCGGATGGTTCGACTTCGGAACCTCGCTCGGCGACATCATCAGGAACCACTCCCCGTCACGGCACCGTGATTCCCCTCACCCCCGAGGAGACCGAGCGTCTGCTGCGGAAGTTCCCTCCCTCCGACGTAACGCTGAAAGTGGAGAACGCCGGTAACATCAACGTGCGTCCCGACAATTTCAAGATGACCGGCGACAAGGTGTATGTGCCCGTCCGTCCCGGTGTGGATCTGAAATCATTCGACCCGGAACTGGTTCCCTCAATAGGTGCCGGGATTTCGCCCGAAGGTGCGCGTGACTTCACGCAGGGTCCCCTCGCATACACCCTGACCGACGGCAAGACCACCAAGGATGCCACCGTCATCACTCCGCAGGGAGGCAGTCTCGCCACGTATGCGTTCCGCGAGGGCGTGTATGTATTCTATCGCGACGGCAAGTATTATTTCCTCTGGTCGGTCGACGACACGGGCGCCCGCAATTACCATGTGGCCTACGGCACGTCCGATTCGCCGATGGGTCCCATCAAGGTCGCCGAAGATCCGATCGTGCTTGTGCAGGACGGTAACAACGAGATATACGGCACGGGCCACAACTCGGTGATTCAGATTCCGGGACGCGACGAATGGTATATCGTGTACCACCGCATCAACAAGAAGTTAGTGAACAAGGGCCCCGTCAGCACCAGTTCCTACACCTTGAACGGCGTCAGGCTTTCGGGCGACCCCAGGACTTCCGGGGTTTACGTTAGCCTTGACAGCGACGGCAACGACCGTAGCCAAGGCAGCAAACTGATGAAGTGATCAGTGACCGGAGCGGCACTATTGGGACGACGGCGTCCACGCAGTCGAAATGTGGGCGGCAGGAATGCCGACGCTCCGGTAACAAAAAAGAGGCTGTGCGGTGTGCACAGCCTCCTTTTTATGTGGGTTTTTGTCTCGCTTACTTTGCGATGAACTTCACGGTCTTGTTGCCCTGCTTCTTGATTACGAGCTGGCCCTTGACGGGAGCTGCAAGCTCGATGCCCTGCAGGTTGTAGTACTTCACGGGAGCGTTGAATACGTCACCGGCTACGCTTTCGATACCGGAGTTGTCGTCCCAGCCGGCAGGAAGTGTCACCGTGCCGACAGGATGCTCGGTCTGACCCCACCAGTAGGGATCTACAGGTGCAGTGCCGATACCAAACCATGTGTTGGTGATGGTGAGTACATTGTTCTCAACCTTGGAATAATCTTTGTTATCCAGCTCAAGGCTTTCGAGAACAGCAAGCACTTCTTCCTCGCCGCCGCTATACAGAGCCTTGCCTTCATCGTTGTAGGGGAGGTATGTCGTCAGCTCAGAGCCGTCGCCTTCCTCGCTGTCATCTGTTACCATACCGCAGGGTACCATGGCTAAACATGCAGCTGCATTGGGATATGCCTTGAACTTGTCGCCCTTGAATACTTCGAACAGCAGCCATCCGTCGCCGCTTGCCTCTTCGTACATTACGCCTATCTCTCTCCAGAAGTCAGTTGTCTCTACGTCTCCTTGTTCGGTCGGAACAACGGCGGCAACATTCTTGTAGGGGTTCTTAACGGCAATCATAATGTTGCTGCCTTCATTCTTGACATAGATCTGGGCTTTCTTGTTTACGGGAACAATGTTGGGATCTTTGAACATCGTTCTGAAGAAGCAGTCGTTATATTCGCCTGTGCCTAAGTAGGTGTACTCGGACTCGACGGGAGTGTTGTAGGATATGGGCTCGAATACCACGTCGACGGTGTTCAGCATCAGGTATAAGTAACCTTGCTCATAATCGCCGGGGCTTCCGGCCATAAGACGATAACCTTCGAACGAGATGGAACCGTCATCCAGAATCTTGCCGACAGCCTGGTCTACATCTTGGGGCTTTTCCTTGAATTTCCAGAGACCTGACTCCTCATCGTATCCGATACCGGTGTGCTTCTGTACGTAGATGTTGCATTCCTTGATGCCTTCAGAAGTGTTTACTTCGCCGAGATTTGTGCCGTTGGCGATAGTAACTTCTTTCTTCTCCAGGTCTACATTCATACGGAGGCTAAGACCGCCGCTGGGGAAGTTGTTTACGGTGATACGGGTCTCACGTGCATCCTCAACGAATGCGATACCGGCCTGCGGACCGTTGATGATTGTTCCGCTCTCATGTGTTTTTTGTCCGAACATCAGTGTTCCGCTCCATTTCTTCATGCCCTCCAGCTCCGTGGTGCTGGTTATGGCCTTGGCGGGACCGTTTGCAAATGCTGCGGGAGCTTTGGCTACGCCTGTGCCTATGGGGGTTGTCGAGAGGATAGCTTCTGCGTTTGCGACCTGAGCTTTGTTAGTCACCAGCTCTGGTGCTGCTGTCGCGCTGAGACCGAGTCCGAGCGCAAGCGCCAACATTGTGTAAACTTTCTTCATAATTCTCTATTTTGATTGTTTGTTATTAACCTGATTAAATAACCGCATCGATATCCGTTTGTACGGAATATGCTTAATAGCATACAAAATTTTTTTGCTTGCTTACTGACGCAAAATTATATATATTTTTTGATTTAGCAAACTATTTTATCAAAAAATCTGACAATAGCTGTCATTTTAACAAAAATAACTGAAAAATGCGTGAATTGGAAAACAATTCACGCATTTTGATATCAGGGAGGTGACCGGGATGGCGACGTCGCCTCTCCGGTCAGAATCTTGCCTTGAAGGTCTTGTCGCCTTTCTTCACTATCACAATCTGGCCTTGGGCGGGAGTTGCAATCTCCATACCCTGCAGGTTGTAATATTTCACGGGCTCGTAGTCCTCTGAGATTACATCGTTAATGCCCGAACTTGACATCCGGAAGTAAATGGAACGGAATGCGCGGGTGTCGCTTCCTGTAGTGTACGAGAACTGTATGGAATACAGATTGTCGGGATTTGCCTGCGTGAACTCTACGGGAACAGTGAGCGTCTCTTCATCATCCTCGTTCATGTATTTGCGGGAATTGTATATGTCGGCTATCAGCTCAGTGCTGTTGATGTTTTCAGGATTCACCTTGTAAATGGCTCCTGTGACAACTCCGTCAAAGAATCCGGAATATACGTAATAGTTCATGTCGACAGTGAAACTATTGCCGTCGGGTATGTAGTAAACCTGTATGGTGGTGCTTTCACCGATTGTTTCGCTCTGGGTCTGGAGGCCCTGGATCTTCAATGAATTCATACGCAGGGTGGCGGGTCCGGGATTAGGCTCCATGGTGACTTCGCCGTATGTGTCCAGCACTTCGTTGGTGACGGGATTCACTATGGCCAGAGTGTACTTGGTGGCGGTAGTGGGTCGTGTCGCGCCTTTGACCAGCGACATCTTGGCATCCCATATCACTTCGTTTTCTGTGTTGGGCGCGCAGGTCAGCGGAGCGACGCCGCCCACCATCACGATTTTGTTTCCGGTAAGCAATGCGGGAGACAGTGTCTCGGTAAGCTCGAAGTCCGAGGGATTCTTCACCTTGACCTTGTATCTTGCAAAGCGCGAATAATAGAGGTCAGATTCCAGAGTCAAGCCCTGAGGCTCAAGTTCGGGAGTGGCAACGTTTTCAACCGTCTTTACGCCGTCATTGATGGTGAGATATACATAGTTGGCGGCTCCGTAGGGGCATAGTATGGGGTTATAGGGCGCTCCGGTGACATTCAGGTCACGCACGGCGATAGTCACTTTGTAACGTCCGTCGGCCATATTGTCGGGCAGGCTGACTACGGGGCCGTCCTTGGATGGATAATATGATCCTGGTGACAGGCTGACGGTTGTAGTTCCAAACAGTCTGCCGCTTCTCGTGACGGTGCTTCCGGGTGTGCCGTCTACCGGTTCGATGATGACGCCCACATTTACGCGGATGGTATGGTCGGCTGCGGCGTACCATCCATCGGGATACCAGGATGTACGGGTGAAGGAAATCTGATTGCCCGATACGGAGGCCGTGCAGGCACCGTACATCAGCATGTTGCTGTACTGCTGTTCCGCCGGCTCGCCTGTGGGCTTCTGTATGCCGAAGATTCCGTTCAGGCCATAATTGAATGCAGAGCCCATCGCGGCGCCGCCGATACCCTGTGACTCGGGATTCATGCACTCAAGCAGATACCAGCCGTCGCTCATGCCGCCCCAGCCCCAGTTGAAATGGAAGTATCCATCGCCGTTATATCCGTCGCAGATGAACGAGTGGCCGGCCGATTCGTATGGATGGCCGTTCAGGATCACCGGACCGCAGTTCTTCAGATTGTCGTATATCATGTTGGCCCATTCGGTAGCGCTGTACACCACGCGGTACTTTGCATTCACGTTCTGGTCGTAGCCGAAATAATTTTTCAGGGCGTATGAGATGGTAACGCCCTGCGCGCCCGAAGCCAGGGTGCCGTAATTCATATCGACGGAATATCCGCAACTCTTCATAAGATATGCCACGGCGTCGCTCTGAGTTGTGGTGTACTCGCCGCGTGTGTACCGGTCCAGCATATTGTCCCAGTCAAACGCATTGGCCGAGAAATCCATGCTGAGGGTTTTTCTGCCGTCATCCCAATAGTAGGAGTTGGAGCCTGTTCCCTTCTCCGGATATTTGTGATAGTACATCACCTGTGCCATTGAAGTGGCCACGCATCCCGTATAAGTCCTGCTGGTATTTACCGTAGGACATTCGTCATTGTAGGGAGCGTCCTGGTTCCATTTGCTCTTGGTCAGGGGCTCGATAGCTGCCATGGGGGCATATTTCGGGGCCGCTTCGGCTGCTGTGGCGCCTTTCGAGACATAGTATTCCATCTGGGCGCCCAGCTGCTCGAGCCACCATTTCAGTGAGGGCGACATATTATCGGGGTCGATGCTGCCGGTGTCTGAATAACCGAGCACGGCGTATGCGGCATCGTCGGCCGAGAGTATGCGGTAGCCTTGTCCGTCAGCCATATTGAAAATGTAGGCTGTGGCGGTGCCGTCGGCGGTGCGTGCCGTCCATACCGGAGATGCATCGAGGTGCGAGATGCCGGCTTTTGAAAAGCGGCCGTCGTTCAACCGGTCAATAGCCTGCTGCGGCGTCAGAGGTGCCGCCTGCATCGTGGCGCAGGCAAGAAGTCCTACGCCTATCAGGTTAAGTCTTTTCATATTTTTGATGTTTTTGTTATCCAAACACCGAGTCGCGTCCAATCATGTAAAATTGCTGAAACGGCTCTGTCGATTCATGTATCACAATCAATTTACAAATTAACACATTTAATTTGAAATATGCAAACTTTTGCTTTTCGATGACCGTAATTTTAAGAAAATAAAAAGGAGCGGCCGCGGTGGGTCGCTCCTTTTGTTATAAGTGCTTTGGAATATTACTTGCCATATTCGTCAATTTTCCAGTCATACTCATCCCATGTAAACTTCAGGGTCTGATTCCATGCCTGGTCCGGATCGACATCTTCAGCATTCTCAGTGGATGATGCTGCGAGAGCGCCACGCATTGTGAACAGGTTGTCTTTGCTGTAGAATCGGCCTCCTAAAGTGGAAGGAGTTCCGAAGAACAGATATCCGATTTCTTCCTCGATGTATCCTGTGAACTGGAGTGCCACGTTCTTGAGGGGTTCGTTATAATCGTCGAGGTAGAACTCGATGTTGTGACCGGCAGGAACCGCTTCGGGATCGAGCGCGTGGAACGGGTCCACCAGACGACAGAGTTTCTCGTTCTTTTTAGGCCAGTTGACTGCAACCTGTACCTGCACATCCACAACTTCGTCTTCGTCTGTGACGAAGATGCCTGTGCCGGCCAGCTTGGCTGTGCCTGCATTTACCCAGTTGAGCTCATGATACAGGGTGAATGTGAACTGCAGGGCGGTTGCGTCTTCCTCGATCGATGCATCCTCGGGAGCCTTGATTGAGATGACGTCCGTGTAGGATATGCCGGCGTCACCGCCGGGGGCGATGGAGATGGTGTATTCGGCAACCATGCTTCCTGCGGGGAAGGTCACGGTTTCCGGACCGGACATCAGGTCGTTGGTCTTGCCTTCGGTGGCACTGAATTTGTGTGTGACGGGTATGGTCACTTCCGGTCCTTTCGAACTTCTGCGCAGCTGTATGGTGTACGAAGTGGGAAATTCATCGGCCGCAGGAATTCGCACTGTTTCCGCAGTCTTTGCGAATCCGTATGCATCCACCTCGGGGGATACCTCGTCCCAATACTTACCCTCGGAACATGACACTAAGGTCATGCCTGCGATAAGTGCGAACGACATTGCTATTTTATTCAGTTTCATAATCTTTCGGATTTCTTTTGGTGATTACTTGTCGTCAACTGCATTAGGCTTGCTCCAGGACTCGTTGTTCTCGCCAATCAGCTTGTTGGTCTCCATCTCCATGGTGGGAATCAGGAAGGGCTTGAGCGGAGCGGGCACGTTGTATACCCATGAAGCATCGATGCCGGTGCCGCGGCGATCCAGACCCTTGTTGAGACGCAACAGGTCGAAGTAGCAGAATCCCTCGCCCCACAGCTCGATGCGGCGCTGACGCCATACCTCATCCTGGAACTGTTCCGAACCAATGGCGTTGCATACATACGAGGGATCGCGGTATTTAGTCACGAAGTCTTGCAGAACTTTGGTTCCACCGGGCAGGTCGCCCGACATTCCAAGTGCCTCGGCCTGAATCAGGTACATTTCCTCAACACGCATCAGAGGCCAGTCGTTGGCGTTCGTAGTGGTGTTGATCTGGTCCTCGTAGGGACCGAACTTGACCTGGGTGTAGGGTTCTGCCTTGCACTTGGTCAGGTAGCTCTTCTGTGCTGCCGTTATGTTCTTGCTCTGGCCCTTGTCATCGAGGAACCATCCGCGACGGCAGTCGGTGATAGGAATTGTGCTGAACAGAGTCTTGCTGATTTTCTTCCAAACCTGAACCTGGGTGGCATAACCGTTCGAGAAGGATCCCATCATCGAAGGCCAGTTGCAGATACCGGTGGTGACGGGGCGGCTGCTGGCGTCGATGTATACGCACCACATCCAGTTATGTTCGTCGGATGTGACGAAAGTGGGCTTCGAAGCCTCGGCGATGCTGAAGGGGGTAGCTCCGCTGAGTGCGATGGCTTTCTGTGCGTCATCGGCAGCTTCCTTCCATTTGTTCATCACCAGATATACGCGGGCGCGGATACCGTAAGCCACGGCCTGCGATGCAAAACGCTTGGAACCGATCTCGGCCAGGTCGCTTACGCTCTTGCCGGCTGCTTCGCCCTTGCTAAGCAGGTCGATGGCTGTGGTGAGGTCGTTCAGGATCTGGGTGTAGGTTTCCTCTACGGTGGAACGCGGACATCCGCCGTCATTGGCAACCTGCAGGGCGTTCTGGTCGGTCAGCAGGGGAATACAGGGGAGGGACTCGTGACCTACGTATGTGTACTGGAATCCCTGGGCCAGCGTGAAATACATGTAGGCGCGGTAAACGTATCCCTGTGCTGCGCTGATCATCAGAGTCGGGTCCTCTGTGTCTGAGGGGACGCTGGAAATCACGTCGTTAGAGGCTCTGATGGCCTTGTACGCATAGTACCACATCATCTGATTGGCCAGGTTGCCGATGGTGCCGTAGGAATATTCGCCCGACGACGAGAACCAGTTGTAACCGCTGTTGGCGCTGTATTCGTCGGGACCGATCAGGTCGAGGGTCATCATCAGCGCGGGCCAGCCGAAGTCAGCGTGATTGTCGGAGAATACCGACTCGAACTGATTCAATGTGTTAGCTATACCCACAACGCCCGCCGAAGCCAGTCCGGGATTCAGGGACAGAGCCAGTGACTTCTGTTCGGTGGTCACATAGTTGGACAGGGGCATTGTGTCAAGATCGTTGCAGGCCGTAAGCGAAGCACCCAGCAGCAGCGATCCCGTTGCCATATATATTATCTGTTTTTTCATTGCTTTTCTGTGTTTGAGGTTTACAATGCCTTAGAACTCGATGCGGATACCGCCCGACAGCGAACGGGAGCCCTTGTAGGTTGCGCCGTCCGACGATACGAAGCTCTGACGCGGGTCGAGACCCTTGCGTGCCGAAGCGAGGAACAGGTTCTCGCCTGCGAAGTAAACGCGAACGTTCTGGAGACGCAGCTTGTTCACCACCTTCTTGGGCAGCGTGTAGCCGAGTGTCAGGTTCTGGAGCGACAGGTAGTTGCTCGATGTCAGGAAGCGGGTTGACAGTGCGTTGGTGAATTCATCCTCCGAGCTCAGACGGGGTACGTCCGTGTAAATATTCTCGGGAGTCCATGCGTTGCGTATGTCTTTGTGCCAGTTCTGACCCATGTTGGATGTGCTTCCGTTGTGCATAAGTGCGGCGTACGAGTTGTCGTAAACCTTGCCGCCGAACTGGAATGCGAACTGCATGCTGAAGTCGAAGCCGAAGAACTCGACGCTTGTTCCGAAACCACCGTATGCCTTGGGCAGCAGGCTGCCTGTGGACTGACGGTTGTTGTTACGTGCGCTGGTGTAGTCTGTTGTGGCGAATTCCTTGCCGACTACGGGATTGTTGTGCTTGTCGCGTACAATCTGGCCGTTCTCGTCGCGCAGGGGCTCGGCGTCCCAGTAGAGGGCCTTGCCGGTGACGGGGTCAACACCTGCGTACTTCACCATATAGAGCTGGTACATGGCCTCGCCCTCGCGGAAGATACGGTTGCCGCTGATCAGCTGGCCGTTCAGGTCCGGGTGGAGCTTGAGCACCTTGTTGCCCACGGTGGTGATGTTGCCGAAGATGTCCCAGGTCACGTTCTTGTTGTGGATGGGGCGGACGTTAAGCTCGATTTCCAGACCGTTGTTGCGCATCGATCCGATGTTCATGGGAATCGACGAGTAGCCCAGCGACGGGGATACGGGTCGGTTGTAAAGCATGTTCGATGTCTGGCGGTTGAAGTACTCGATTGTACCGTAAACCATGCCGTTCAGCAGGCTGAAGTCGAAACCGATGTTGAAGTTGTTGGAGGTCTCCCATGTGATGTCGGGATTACCCTTGCGGTAGAGCACGCCGTCCGACCATACGCCGTTGTTACCGGTGATGGTGTACTGGTCCTGCCAGGGATAGTTGCCTCGGTTCAGGTTGTCGTTACCCTGCTGGCCGAACGATACCTTGAATTTCAACTGCTGGAGCACATGCTTGGCGTTGGTCATGAATTTCTCGGCTGCGATGTCCCATGCGCCGGATACCGACCAGAACGTACCCCAACGCTTGCCGGGAGCGAAACGCGAGGATGCGTCGCCACGGACACTGGCGCTGAAGAAGTAGCGGTTGTCGAAGCTGTAGTTGGCGCGACCGAAGATACCGCGTGTGGAATATTTGTCGACCGAACCGTAAACCAGCTTCTTGTCGGAAACTGCCACGTTGTTCATTACCCAGCTGTTGGGCAGATAGAGGTCATAGCCCACGCCTTGCAGCATCTCGGCCTTCCAGTCGTAGGACTCATAACCGAACAGTATGTCGATGTTGTGAGTGTCGTTGAATGTCTTCTGGTAGTTGGCCAGACCCTGGATGTTAAGGGAGTTGACGCGCTGCGACATCTGGACTGCGGAACCGCCGTAAGGCTCGCTCTGACCGTAGAAGGGGTTGCCCAAGCTGTGGTAACGTGTGTTGTCGATATAGTAGCCCAGTGTTCCGGTCAGTGTCAGACCGTCAACGGGAGTGAGCTGCAGATACCACTTGCCGTTGAAGATATCCATCAGGTATTCCTCGGTGTTGTAGGCCAGGTCACCGGCGGGGTTGGAGTTACTCATCCAGTTACGTACGAAGTTGGTGGACGTAGTGGTACCGTAGTCGTATACGGGACGTCCGGTGTGCGGGTCGCGGCGGACGGTGCCGTCGGCGTCGCGGACGAACATAGGATAGTAGGGAGCGATTTGATCGGCCATAAGGAATGCATTGGCCGATGAAGCGCCGTCGGTCTGTCCGTCGGGATAGCCGTTGTTGATGTAGGCGTAGCTGATGTTCGTACCGATTTTCAGCCATTTCTTTACCTGATAGTCAACGGCCGCACGTGTGGAGAAACGACGGAAGTGGGAGTCCTTGATCAGACCCTGGTCGTCGAGGAATGCTCCGGATACATAGTAGTTGAACTTCTCGTTGCCGCCGGTCACGTTCAGGTTGTATTCCTGACGCAGACCGTCGCGCATCTGCTCCTTGTACCAGTCGTCGGGCGTATAGTAGTACTCGCCGTCGGAATAACCCAGCGTGGCGTTGGGGTTCAGCTTGCCGTCGGTGCCGATCAGGCCCTCGCCGTCAGGCAGTGTATAGACCTGATAGCCCAGGCGCGAGAATATATTGGCATTTGCCATGTTATGGGCTGCATCAGGAGTAGCCGTCATGTTGTAATAGTAACCGTTGCGCAGGGCCGTGTAGGCGGTCTCGACGAAGTCCTGGGTGCTGCCCAGTACGTCGTAACGGGGAATGGCGCGGTGGTTGGCACCCCAGCGGGCGTCGATCGTGACCTTGGCGTCGCCCATCTTGCCCTTCTTGGTGGTCACCATGATGACGCCGTTGGCACCGCGCGCACCGTACAGTGCGGCAGCTGCGGCATCCTTCAGTACGGTCATGGATTCGATATCCATCGTGTTTATGTTCGACAGGTCGCCGTCGTAGGGCACACCGTCAAGCACGTACAGAGGGTTGTTGTTGGCGTTGATGGAGCCGATACCGCGGATCAGGACCGTAGGGGAGGAACCGGGCTGGCCGTTGCTGCTCTGTATCTGCACGCCGGAAATCTTACCTGCGAGAGCGTCGGCGGCGTTGGATACAAGAGCGTCCTGCAGCTCGCCTGCCTTGACCACAGATGCCGAGCCGGTGTAGGCCGATTTCTTGGCAGTACCGTAGGCAACTACCATCACCTCGTCAAGATCGGAAGATGTGGCGGTCAGTTTCACGACCATGCCATTGCTCAGATCTACTGTCTGATCAGAATAACCTACGTAAGATACCTTGGCTTTGTGAACCTTGGCCGGTATGGAAACCGTGAACTTTCCGTCTACATCGGTAGCGGCGCCCTGGCCACCACCGACAGGCATGACTGTGGCGCCGATCAGCGGTTCGTTGTTCGCTGCATCGACTACCGTGCCGCTTATGGTGCGGTTCTGGGCTATGGCCGCCCAGCTAACGCACATCAGCGTCACCATGATCATAAAGAGTTTTTTCATACCTTTACTATTTTAATGTTATTTCTCTCTTGTGTATGTATGTGTTTATCTCTACTTTCCGTCGCTATGACTCCGGTTGAATCCTGATCGAAGACCTGTTAACCTTAATACCGCTGAGGCTTAGATATTTGGATTCCTTGCAAATTTGTTGTCTGTTTGTTAAAAAGTGTGCACTTGTATTAACATTATGCAAATTTAGACTTTTCAAACCATTTTTCCAAATAATTTGACGTTTTGGAGTCTAAAATGTCATAAAAAACCGCGATTTTAACATTTTGTGCTAAGTTGTGCGTACAAAGACATGGTCTCCGACCAAGCTGTCAGACTCGGATAATTGCCCCACGAAGGCTTCCGGCTGCTTCGCGCCGTCAGCCATCGGTGGGGTTAATGAGAAACAGCCTCTCCGAGGCATTCCCAATTATGGGTCTCTATTAGAATGCGTTGATTATTACTGGGCTGGCGGGCAGTCCGACGTAGGGATAGTCGGGATGCGTGTTCTTGAATTGGCGCGACATCACCTTGAGGGAATCGAGGCTCAGGGCATAGTCGCTGATGGTGTACCATTTGTTTTCCGGGCCTTTGAGCCAGACGGCATGGGGATAGCCGGCCTGCTGCAGTCGCTGTGCGTTGGCCTTGGCATTGGTCGACATTCTGTAGACTCCCACGGCGAGCAGCCAGGGTGCGGGGGCGCGTTTGGAGTCATCGGTGCGCATTATGGCGCGCAACACATAGATTGAATCGCCGTCGACGACGCGCAGCTGCGGGCCGTCGTCGCTCTGCAGGCCCTGCGCCGGCAGCATCTGCTCGCGCGCGGCGGCCTCGCGTTTGTTTTTGGCTGCGTCGTATGCAGCCTGATAACCCTTCTCCGTGGGCTTGCAGCCCACAAAGAGAAGGGTTATCAGTATCGGGTACAGCAGTCGTTTCATAACTCTGCCTGTATGTTCGGTTTATAATGTCAGTCAGTTTGTGGAATCGTCGGTGTGCGTGTCAGTCAATCTGGATCACGCAGTAGGAGCTGAGCTGCCAGAACTTCTCGGGATTGGTGATCTCGATGGTCTTGGGGCCGTCCTTCTCGCCGACGATGCGGTAGGAACCTGCGGGAACGTTGGTCCAGATCTTCACGTCCTTGGCGCCGGTGGGGATTGACTTCAGGGTGCGGCGGTCGGCTGCGGTGAAGTAGCTTGCGTCGAACTGGCCCTTCAGCACCTTGGTGGAGCCGAGGAACTTCTTCTCCAGCAGGCCTTTCTTCTTCAGCTCCTTGTTCGAGCCGATGGCATAGTACACCTTGTTGGCCTCGTTGGCTGCGGCGGTAGCCTCGGCAGCCTCGGCCCGGGCCTCCTCCTTGGCGGCGCTTTCGGCCTTCAGGTCTTCCTGAGTCCTGGCCACGGTGGTGTTGAGCGTGTCGATAGTGGCCTTTGCGCCGGCCAGTTCGCTTTCCAGCTTGGCTATCTTGGCATCCTGCTGCTCGATGTGGGCGCGCAGCTGGGCTATGGTCTTGCTCTGTACGCCGTTGGCCTTGCCGCTGGCGTTGACCTTAGCTTCCATCTCGGCCAGCAGAGCCTTGTTGGCTGCCAGACGGGCCTTGATCTGCGACAGGTTGTTGCGGATCTCCTGACGACGGTCGACGCCCTCGCCGTTGGACATGTTGTAAAGAAGACCCTCCTGGGTGTTGATGGAATCCAGACCGGTGTAGATGTCGCCCATCAGAAGCATCAGCGAGTCGTTGAAGTCCGTAGCCTCCTGATATTCGGCTGTCAGTTCCTGGATGCGAAGCGAATCTTCGTCAATTTTCTTCTGGTTGCCCGAGCAGCCGGCCAGCAATATGGCTCCGACGCCCGCAAATAACATTAGTTTTTTCATAACGGTGTTTATTGATGATATACGTTTATAATGTCTGTTATTCTATCTGATCAAGGTCGTTGTCGTCGCAGGCATGAACTTTGCCTTTGCAACCTTCGATTACAATAACAATTTCTCCTTTGGGTTTGTTCTGTTCGTAATGTCGGGCCAGGTTCCGGAGCGTGTCGCGGCGGTTCTCCTCATGTAGTTTTGAAATCTCGCGTGCCACGGCTGCCTGGCGGTCGGATCCGAAGACCTCGGCCAACTGCTTCAGCGTGCGCGGCAACCGCAACGGCGACTCATAAATCACTACGGTCCTGGGGTCTGCGGCAAGTTGCTGTAGCCGCGTGGCCCTGCCTTTCTTCAGAGGCAGGAAGCCTTCGAACACAAATCTGTCGCATGGAAGGCCGCTTGCTACCATGGCCGGTACGAAAGCGGTGGGTCCGGGCAGGCATTCCACGTCGATACCCGCCTCGCGGCAGGCGCGCGCCAGCATGAAGCCGGGGTCCGATATGCCCGGTGTCCCGGCATCCGATATCAGGGCCATCTCCTTGCCCCCTTCTATCTCCTGTACTATGCCGTCCACACTCTTGTGTTCGTTGTTGCGGTGATGTGCGCGCAGCGGGGTGTGTATGTCATAGTGGCGCAGCAGCACGGACGAGGTCCGCGTGTCCTCGGCCAGTACGACGTCGACTTCCTTGAGCACCCGCAGTGCCCGGAGGGTGATGTCCTCGAGATTGCCGATGGGGGTGGGAACGATGTAAAGGCGTGCCATGGGATGAGTGGGATGAATGGGATGAATGGGATGAATGGGAGTATTGGGAGTATTGGGAATATTGGGAGGAGTGGGTTATTCGTAGTAATTCTGGAGGATGTCGAGGAAATCGACTACTTCGGGGTCGTCGATGTCGGCGTTGCATTCCTCGATGAGATAGTCGCGGGCGGCTTCGTAGTCGGGCAGCTGAGCCAACTTCTCAAGAATGGCGTCGAAACGGCAGCGGTCGTTGCCGGCCAGCACGCGCGTGAAGCGGAAGCGGTCGTTCAGGCAGAGAGCCGGCGCCTTGCGCATAGCCGGCTGGGTGAAGTCCGCGCTGTCGGAGTAACCGGAGTAATCGGAATTATCAGAGCCGTTAAAGGGCATAGGGTCGATAGGGTCGATAAGGTCCTTAGGGTTCTTAGGGTCCTTAAGGTTCTTAGGGTCATTAAGGTCTTTAGGGTCGATAAGGTCCTTAGGGTCTGCAGGGATATAGGTGGGGGCGGATATCTCCGGTTCCTCGGTGTTCAGTCGGGTCCAGGTGCGCGAGATCTCGTCGACGCGCTTGCCGATCAGGGGGTAGAGGTCGGCCTGCTTGTCGGGGCGGTGGCTCAGAAGCTCCAGAAGCCCTTCCAGTTCGTATACTTTATTTTTCAGTTCGTCCATAATTTCGGGTTGTCGTTAATGGAATCTTTATCGGATTCGCTATTGTTTATGAAACCTTTATCGGATTCTTTTTATTATAACGTCGGGCGTAAGGATATAGTCTGCACGGATGGTCCGATATTCCGTAATCAGAACAGGCGTTCCAGCATGGTCTGCAGATCGGTGCGTGCGCGTGCGCGGTTTTTCAGATTGTTCATCATCACCACCACTACGTGAGTGGGGGCGTAGTCTTCGTTGATCTTGTATCCGGCGTATGACTGTATCCCGTTCATCGAGCCTGTCTTAAGGGCCACATATCCTTCCAGACGGCCTCCGCACATGAAGCTCTTCAGCGTGCCTTCCTGGCCGGCGAGCGGGAAGAAGCTGGCGTACCAGGGGTCGTGTGCCATTTCACCGAGAACCGAGCCTAAGAATACGGCGGTAAGACGGTTGGAACGGGAAAGCCCGGATCCGTCCACAATCCTGACATCCTTGAGCGGAGCGCCTTTGTGTTTCCACAGCTTTATTTCCTCGTCGGCGCCGGTGGCGGTGGATCCGTCGCGACCCTTGAGGTGCGAGAACGTGCGGAGCATAGCCTCGGCATACTGGTTGTCGGAGCGCATCATGCAGCTGCGCATTATGTCCTGCACCTCGGCCGAGCGGTGAGTGCCTATCAGTCGGCGCCCGGTGCCGTTGGGAATGTCGCGTCCCAGCACGGTTATACCGTTGGCTTTCAGAGCGTCGGTGAGGCGGCTGCGGAACCTGGCGCCTGGGTAGCGCACGGAGGCGCTGCCCGAGGCGTTGTCTTCGAAATTGAAGCCATGCGTCCCCGTGCCGTAGGCGTTGGGGAGGTCGCCCGACGCCCAGGTGGGGTTGATGGCGGGTCCGGCGAACCGATGCTCGTCCACCACGATGCTGCCGCGCACCGTGTCGATATGTTCCTGGCGCAGAGCCTGTACTATCTCGTCTATAATGTTGTCCGAACCGGGGTCATGCCGAGTGTTGACCGAAGGGTCGGCCGATCCTTCGACCATGATGTTGCCGTCTAATATTCCCTTGCGGATATTGCCGGTGATGTAGACAGGGGTCTCGTAGTGCCATTTGCGGCCGGTGCGGTCCAGCAGCGAGGCGGTGGTGACGCACTTCATGACCGAAGCGGGCACCAAGGGCTTCGCGGCGTGATGCGTGGCGATTGTCTTTCCGGAGTTCAGGTCGTAGATATATATCGAGGTGGCCTCCGGGTCAATGCCGGGCGACTTCAGGAATGCCTCAACAGGGTCGGTGTCAACGGCTTGCGCTCTGTCGGCGTTCTGGCCGTGGGCCGTGAACGCCAACAGAACCAGCATCATCAGGAGTGTGTTCAGCTGTTTCATCATTTACAAAATTAACAACCATCGTCGGTATTAGCAAAAAAAATCGTAACTTTACTGAAAATTGTGTCGTCTTTTACGTTAATATAAATAGTTAAGAATCGGAGACTGCGCCGGCAGCCCTGATTCAATAAAACACACAATATGGACGAGAACGAAGTAACAGAAGTGGGACAGGACGAGCGTGCGCGATACCCGCGCCGCCCCTTTACGTTCGACCGTACGGTGCGCATTTTCTTTACGATAGCGGTGGTGTTGGCAGTTCTGTGGCTTGTGGGCTATCTGAAGGGCGTGCTGCTGCCGTTCGTGGTGGCCTGCCTGATATGCTATATACTTGAGCCTGTGGTGAAATGGAACATGCGATGGACCCGTTGCCGCAAGCGTTTTCTGCCGGTGATACTCACATTGCTGGAGGCAACCGTAATAATAGGAGGCCTTATAATGGTTACGGTGCCGTACCTGGTGTCGGAGTGTCAGGACATGGCGCTGACCATCAAGAAATTCACCACCACGCAGATCAGCATACCCTATCTGTCGGAATCGTGGCACAGGATAATACGCGAGAACATAGACTTCGACGAGCTGTCGCGCCTGCTGTCGCGCGACGAATGGAAACAGCTGGCCAAGACCGCCATCTCGTCGTCATGGTCGTTCCTCACGTCGTCGGTGGCGTTCATAGCCGGCGTCGTCTCGTGGCTGATTGTGGTGCTGTACGTGATATTCATAATGCTGGACTACGAGCGCCTGATGCTGAGCTTCAAGCAGCTGGTGCCATATTCCCACCGTCAGCGCACGTTCCGTATCGCCGGCGACATCAAGAACACCATGCAGCGCTATTTCCGCGGCCAGTTCCTGATAGCCATGCTTGTGGGCCTGATGTTCGCGGCCGGTTTCCTGCTGATAGACCTGCCGATGGGCGTGGCGCTGGGCCTCTTTATCGGAGTGCTGAACCTGGTGCCTTACCTGCAGCTTATCTCACTGCCGATTACCGCAGTGCTGTGCATGGTATGGACCATGACCACGGGCGGATCCTTCTGGCTGATATTCTGGGAGGCGATGGCCGTGTACGTGGTGGTGCAGTGCATCCAGGACCTGCTGCTGACTCCCAAGATCATGGGCAAGGCCATGGGGCTGAATCCCGCCGTGATATTGCTCAGCCTCTCCATCTGGGGCTCGCTGCTGGGCTTTATGGGTTTCATCATCGCCCTGCCGCTTACCACGCTGATGCTTTCATACTATAACCTGTACATAATTCAGAGAGGGGATGATATATCTGCCGATAGCCGACGGATACAGTGACGTTCCGTCCACGACCGTAACCAACGAGATGCAGACCCTGGAACAGACCTTCGACCCCGGGGATAAGCCTACAGCCGAAGAATCGCACACCAACGGCCTGATAGCCGACCTGGCGTGGATACTGCTGCTGGGCGCGCTGGTCACACTCCTGTTCAAGAAGCTGAAACAGCCTGTCGTGTTGGGATATATCCTCGCCGGCTTCTTAGCCTCGCCCAAGTTCGAGTATCTCCCCTCGATCTCCAATCTCGACAACATCACGTTCTGGGCCGACCTTGGCATAGTGGTGCTGATGTTCAGCATCGGTCTGGAATTCTCGTTCCGCAAACTGATGAAGTCCGGCTCGTCGTCGGTGGTGACGGCGCTGATCATCATCACCGGCATGACCTTCGCCGGTTTCGGCGTCGGATACATACTGCATCTCAACATGATAAACCGCATATTCTTAGGCGGAATGATCTCGATGTCGTCCACCACCATCATCATGAAGGCGCTGGGCGACCTGGGTCTGAGGCAGAAGAAGTTCGCGCAACTGGTGTTGGCGGTGCTTATCATCGAGGACCTGTTTGCGGTGCTGATGCTGGTGCTGCTGTCGTCCATGGCCATGGGCGACGTCAAGGGGATGGAGCTGCTGTTCAGCATCGGCAAGCTCGCCTTCTTCCTTATTATATGGTTTGTGGTGGGAATGTATATATTCCCGACATTCTTCAACAAGGCGCGCGCCTATCTCAACGACGAGACTCTGCTGATAGTGGCCATGGCCCTGTGCTTCTCGATGGCCGTGTTCTCGGTGGCATGCGGCTTCAGCCTCGAGCTCGGAGCCTTCGTGATGGGCTCGATACTGGCCGGCACCATGGCCGCCGAACGCATGGACCGTGTGATAGCGCCGGTCAAGAACCTGTTCGGCTCCGTGTTCTTCATCTCGGTGGGCATGATGGTGGATCCGGGCGTGCTGGTGACATACTGGTGGCAAATCCTGCTGTTGGCCTGCGTGGTGATAGCGGGCATGATACTGTTCGGCACGCTCGGTATGCTCGCTACGGGCCAGACGCTGCGAGTGGCCATCGAGTCGGGATTCACCCTGACGCAGGTGGGCGAGTTCTCGTTCATCATCGCCTCGCTGGGCATGAGCCTCGGAGTGCTGAACGAATCGCTGTATCCCATCATAGTCGCCGTGTCGGTGCTGACCATCTTCACCACTCCTTATTTTATAAAGATGGCCGATCCGGCCGCCACATGGGTGGAAAAGCATCTGCCCGGATCGCTGACATTCCTTATAGACAGATATTCCAGCCAGACCTACGACACCAACGAGACGCGCCGCCTGTGGCGCGCCGTCCTGGGACGGTATGCGTGGCGCATCGTGCTTTATTCGGTCATACTGCTGGCCGAGATCATGGTGTCGCGCATGTTCCTGTTTCCATTTGCCGAAAAGCTGCTGCCCAAGGCCGGACACCTCGTGGCCACGGTGCTGACCGTGATAGCGATGCTGCCCTTCCTGGTGGCACTGTGTTTCAGCTCGACGCATCCTACCGAGAAGATGAAACTGCACCAGACCGCAGCCTTCTACGACGTGCCCCTGCTGGCCATGAGGATCATCAGGTATCTGGTCACACTGTTCTTCATAGTCTATTTCATCACGGTGACGTATTCGTCGCTGGTGGGATGGCTTGTCGGGGTGGCATGTTTCGCGCTGATACTGGTATTCGCCTCGTCCCGACTGCTGAAACATTACAGCAAGATGGAGTCGAAGTTCATATCCAACCTGAACATGCGCGAGAACATGCGCATGGGTGTGGGCAACGACCTGGTTGACGACATGCACCAGGCTTTCATCGAGATAGACAACAACTGTCCCTTCGTAGGCGACAAACTGAAGGACTCCGGTCTGCGCTCGGACTACGGCGTGTCGGTATCATCGATAAGCCGGGGCGATGACTATATGCCCCTGCCGTCGCCCGAGGCCCGCATATTCCCCGGCGATGTCCTCGGCGTGATAGGCAATGACGAACAGCTCCGCAAGCTGAACGAAGACCTCGATGCCGCCACCAAGGCCGGCATAATGTTGAATATCAAGCAGAATCCTGTAGACCTGTCGTCGATAAGGCTTGAATCCGACAGTCCGATAGTGGGAGTGCCGCTGAAGAATACCGACATCCTGCACGACTACTATTCGATGATAGTGAAGATAAAACGCGGCGACGACTTCATCCAGCCGCTGCCCGACGTGTCGTTGCAGCCCGGCGACGTGGTGTGGGTAGTAGGCGATCCCGAATTTACCGACCGCATGAAGTCCTCCACCCCGAAGTAACCTGTTCCCACTCCTCCCAATCTTCCCAAATCTCCCCAAATCTCCCATAAATCCCATAAATCCCATAAATCCCAATACTATTATGAAGAAATCAGCATTTATCATAGCGGCGGTCGCCTTTACGTTAGTAGGTTGCTCAGGCAACAAGAAGGCCGCACAACCCGCCGCCGACACCGACTCGGCATTCATTCAGGAGGCCGAGGCCGCCATCGACAGCATACAGACCCCCACGCTGACCGCGCAGGGAATAGGCGACGTGCGCATAGGGATGGCCCTCGACTCCGTGCCTCAGGGCCAGATCAACCTGTATGACAACATCGTGGCGGATGACAGCGGCGAATTCAAGGCCCTGAACTTCAGGCTCGGCGACAAGGATATGTTTACCGTTACCGACTATGACGACGGCAAGGTGGACATGATTTCGCTGTACACCTCCGGGGTGGGTGTGGCCGTGCCTAACGACACGCTCAGAATCGGCGACCCATTCACCAAACTGCTGAAGCAGAGCGGCGTGACCACCGAATTCGTGTCGATGGACGACACCGGCGTATGGTACTGGCGATACAAGGACCTGTGGTTCTGGCCTGCCGAGGAGGGTATGAGCCAGGCACTGAGCAATGCCATGAGCGAGCGCAGGAATCCGCCGTCGGCATCCATGATAGGCGATCAGGTCAAGATCGGCTACATCGGTACCGGAGTGCCATTTTAAGGGCCGATTCATTGCAAAATGCCGATAATTTCGTAATTTTGCACCTATAATATAAGGAAGAGTAATAAGTTCAAGATGAAAAAGTCACTGATAGCGGCAGGACTGGCCCTGATTATGCTGGCCGGATGCGGCGGCAAGAAAAAGGGTGAGGGGTCGTTCCCTGAAAACTTCGGCAAGATAGGCGATGCTGGGCGCGTGGAATACATGATGCAGAAGGTAAGTCCCGACTCATTGGCCGGATTCATTATATATGGATCGTTGGGCAAGGTGGATGGCGCCAGAATCGACACGCTGGCCATAGCCACCTCGTATGCCTATGACCACCTGAAGGGGGAGGCGCTGGACCAGTTCGGCGCACGGTACGACGCCATAGTCAATACGCTGCAATTGGCGGACAAGATGAAGATATACGCCCAGGCCGGCATCGAGGACCCGCAGGGCCTCGGTTACAGACTGGGGCTGGAGTACCTTTCCACTATCCGCGACAATCATCTTGACGTCAATGCCATCAGGAAGGAGCTGGAGGCGTTCCGCAAGGCATGCGCCAACGATACGGACACCTACCGCCGCTTCATGATAGGATTCCGGACTGTGCTGAAAGTGGACAGCGGCCGCGATGTGAGCCGCGAAGTTTACGATACATTCACCAAGCTATAAGCCTCGACGGCCTTATAAGTTTACGAAACATTAAAAATGAAATTGTCAGATGCGAGCGCCCTTGTGGAGGGCGCGTTGAAAGAAGTGAAGTTGCCGGGCGGAGACCTGGCGGGACTGTATGAGCCGGTGACCTACGGGCTGAGTTCGGGCGGCAAGCGCCTGCGTCCGGGTCTGCTGCTGATGACGGCCGAGGCTTTCGGCGCCGAAAGCGCCGTAGAGAAGGCCATGCCCGCAGCCCTTGGACTCGAGATGTTCCATAACTTCACGTTGCTTCACGACGACGTGATGGACAACAGCGCGATGCGCCGCAACCGTCCGTCGGTCCAGGCTAAGTGGGACGTGAACACCGCCATACTCAGCGGCGACACCATGCTGACACTGGCCACCCAGAATATGATGCAGGTGCCCGACGCCCTGTTGCGCCCGGTGCTGGACGTGTTCAACGACATGGCCATAAAGGTGTACGAAGGCCAGCGCCTCGACATGGATTTCGAGACTCGCCAGGACGTGACCACCGATAAATATATAGAGATGATCGGCGCCAAGACGGGCGCTCTGCTCGGCGCGGCATCGAAGATAGGCGCCATGCTGGGCGACGCGTCTGAAAAGGATGCCGCGCAGATGGAGAAGTTCGGCTATCTGTTGGGCCTGGCGTTCCAGATCCAGGACGACTGGCTGGACGTGTACGGCGATTCCAACACCTTCGGCAAACCGATAGGGGGCGACATCAACAACGGCAAGAAATCGTTCCTGCTGCTCACGGCCCTGGAGAGCGGCACCCCCGAGGCCTCCGCCCTTAAGGTAGCCATGGAGATGCCCGCCGGCGACACCAAGGTGAAGACCGTGACCCGCATCTACGAGAAACTGAACCTGAGCGAGACCGTGCGCAAGCAGGTGAACCATTACAGCTCCGAGGCTCTGAGCGCGCTGAAGAAAACCAGCCTGAGCGATGCCGCCAAGGAGCCGTTCAAGGCACTGATCGACAAACTGACAGGACGCAAGAAGTGACCGACACCCACACTCATCTATACGACGAGCCTTTCAAGGGAGAGGAGGAAGCTGCGGTGCGACGTGCCATAGCCGCGGGCGTTCATACGATGGTACTGGCCAACGTGGACGCCGCGAGTATGGAGCCGATACGCCGCCTGCACGAAGCGTTCCCCGAGAACATCAAGATGGCGATCGGGGTGCATCCTACAGAATTAGGTGCGGACCCTGACGCCATGCTCGACATGATGGAAGAAGAACTCCGCGCGCACCGCGACGATTATGTCGCGGTGGGCGAGGTGGGACTTGACCTCCACTGGCCCGACAGTCCGGCGCTCGCCGAGCAGCAGCGCACCTTCGAACGGCAGCTTGGCTGGGGCGTGAAGTTCGGGCTCCCCGTCATAATCCACAGCCGCGATGCCCGCGACGAGACGCTGGAATCCATCGGGAGGGTGCGTCAGGCATCGGGCAAGCTCCCGGTGATGATATTCCATTCGTTCACCGGCACGCCCGAGGATGTGACCGAGATACGCAAGGTGTGCGACCCGTACTTCGGAGTGAACGGCGTGGTGACCTTCAAGAATGCCCCGAAACTGCGCGAGGCGTTGCCGCTGATAGGCACGGACCGGCTGGTGCTGGAAACCGACGCGCCGTACCTCGCTCCGGTGCCGCACCGTGGCGAACGTAACGAGTCGGCATACATACCGCTGATACTCGACGCCTGCGCCAAGGTGCTGGACATTCCGCCCGACAGGCTGGAGGAAGTGACCGACCGCAACGCCGCCTCGATCTTTAATTAACGATACCATGACATGATACACAACACTATCGCCATATTCCTTATAGTACTGCTGGTGATACTGGTGGGCTCCGTGCTGTTCAAGAAACTGAACATCCCGTCCACCGTGGGCCTGATAGTGGCCGGAATCGCGATAGGACCGTTCGGATTCAACCTGCTGGAGCGGGACGCGTCGTTCCGCATTTTCGGCGATGTGGGAATCCTGTATATCATGTTCCAGGCCGCGGTGGAGATAGATATGTTCCACCTGAAGGCCCAGCTTAAAAAGGGAATACTGTTCGGAGTGCTGACCGCACTGCTGCCGATGGCGGCGGGTGTGCTCGGCACTCATTATCTATTAGGGCAGAGCTGGCTCACGTCGGCATTGGTGGCGTCGATGTTCACGAGCCATACGCTGATCACCTATCCGACGGTGTCGAAGTTCGGACTGCAGAACACGCGCCCCGTGGTGATAGCCGTGTGCGGCACCATCGTGGCCGTGATGGTGGCCCTGCTGGTATTGGCCGGCGTGTCGCAGATCAGCGCGTCGGGGCATTACTCCGTGCAGCAGCTGCTGACCATGCTCGCGCTGACAGCCGCCTTCATGCTGACGGTGGGATACGTGTTCCCGCCCGTGACGCGATATTTCTTCAAGAGCACCACCGACCCCGTGGCTCAGTATATATATATCCTCGCCATGGTGGTGATAGCCGCCTTGCTTGCCAAGATTGTCGGACTGGAAGGGATATTGGGCGCGTTCTATGCCGGACTGGTGCTGAACAAACTGATACCGGGCCGTTCGCCGCTGATGAAGAACATACGGTTCGTAGGTGACGCCATCTTCATTCCATACTTCCTGATAGGCGTGGGTATGCTTATCAACGTCCACGTGGTGGTGGAAGGGTGGAGCGTGCTGTGGGCCGCGTCCATCATGTCGGGACTGGCTCTCGGCACGAAATGGATAGCCTCGTATGGCGCGCAGAAGATACTCAAGCTGAGCCGTGTGGACCGTGAGCTGATATTCGGACTGACCGGAGGCAAGGCTGCGGCCACCATCGCCGCCGTGATGATCGGTTATGAGGCGCACCTCCTTAACGAGGACATGATGAACGCGTCGGTGGTGATGATACTGATATGCTGCATCATCGCCTCGGTGCGCACCGACCGCTCCGCACTGCAGCTGCGCAAACAGGAGACGGCGCGCGGCCTGGACCGCGAGGAGCTCGGTTCGGTGGAGATGGCCCGTCAGGTAGTGGCCGTGGCCAACCCCATCACGGCCGAGGGCCTGATGCGTATGGCGCTGTTCATGCGCAAGCGGCAGAACACCAACCCGGTCACGGCACTGTTCGTGCGGCACAACGACGACAGCGCCGCCACCGTGATGGGGCGCGACTCGCTCGAAGCCGCCGACTCCATTGCCGAGGAGATGGACGTGCCGTGCAATGTGGTGGAACGCTTCGACCTCAACGCCGTGTCGGGTATATGCAACCTGGCGCACGAGCAGAAGGCCACCGAGATCATGATAGGCATGCACCGCAAGAGCTCGGTGGTGGATACGTTCTACGGCTCGTTTATTGAGAAACTTGTGACCGACTGTCACCGCATGGTGATGCTGAGTCGCTGCTTCATACCCGTGGGCACCATATCGCGCATCCGGGTCATAGTGCCGCCGGGCGCCGAGTATGAGACCGGATTCCACCTGTGGGTGACGCGACTGGCCATGCTGGCATCCAACATCGAGGCGCGCATCACGTTCCTGTCGCGCGAGGATTGCGGCCGGCTGATACGCACCGCGATAGCCGACGACGGCATCGAGGTGGATGCCCGTTACGGCACGCTGAACGCCTGGGACGACTTCATACTGACCAGCGGCGACACCGAGGAGGCGGACCTGATAGTGCTGATAACGGCACGCAAGGGCTCCATATCGCATACACAGGACCTGGATCAGATCACGAATTACCTCAGCCGGCATTTCCGCAACAACAACCTGCTGATCGTATATCCCAAACAATTCTAAAATTAATTTAAAAAACAGGGGGTGCGCTTGGAGCGACACTCCTTTTTTATTACATTTGCAATACCGTAACAGCAATTGCGGCATACAATAACAGGAGAACGAGATGAAGAAGATTGGTCTTATTGCAAGTGTAGTGCTGACTGCAGCGGCGATGCTGACCGGTTGCGTCAATTCGCGGCCTGACAACAGCGATGCCATCGAGGTGATAGCCGAGAAGGTGACCGACGGCACTCCGGTGAGCCAGGAAGAATACGGCATAGCGATAAAATATCTCAAGTCGGCATATCAGGATTTCGACAAACTGCGGTCGCATCAGAACGAAGGCGCCAAGGAGATGATGAAGCTGTCGCAGGAATACGACGAGCGGTATCCGCATCTGGAGGAGATGCGCAAGCTGCTGGACGTGGAGCCGGCCGACCTGGACGACACGAACCGCAAGCTATATAAGGATATGAGGGAAGTGCGCGCCCGGGTGATGGAAAACGGCCTGCGCCAGATGGGACAGTGATCCTTATATATTAATATGGAAAAAGACATAAAGTAGAGCGGCGTCTGACAAAAATGCAGTCGGATGCGCTCTAAATTTGTGTAATTCAGAATAAAATGCTATCTTTGCGCGCGGAAAACCATACCCGCCCGCGCGGGGTGGCTGAAAACCGGTAAAACGGTTTCCGAGAGAGTAGAAAAGTAAAGTTTATTTATTAACCAAATTAATGACTGAAAAAGTTGTAAGCCCGATCGCAGATTTCGATTGGGATGCCTATGAAAACGGCAACACGGCAGGCAGCAAGAGTCGCGAGGAGTTGATCGACACCTACGACAAGTCGATGCAGTCGGCCAAAGAGAATGAAGTAGTGACCGGTACCGTGAAATCGATCAGCAAGCGCGAAGTGCGAGTTGATATCGGCATGAAATCCGACGCCATCATTCCCATCAGCGAATTCCGCTACAATCCCGACCTGAAAGAGGGCGACGAGGTAGAGGTATATATCGAGACACTGGAGGACAAGAACGGCCAGCTCCGTCTGAGCCACAAGAAGGCATGCCAGACCCGCAGCTGGGACCGCGTGAACCAGGCCCTTCAGAACGACGAGATCATCAAGGGTTACGTAAAGAGCCGCACCAAGGGCGGTATGATCGTGGACATCTTCGGAATCGAGGCCTTCCTGCCCGGTTCGCAGATCGACGTACGTCCTATCCGCGACTATGACGTATATCTGGATAAGACAATGGAATTCAAGGTTGTCAAGATCAACCAGGAATACAAGAACGTGGTGGTAAGCCACAAGGCACTGATCGAGGCCGAGCTGGAGGCTCAGAAGCGCGAGATCATCTCCAAGCTGGAGAAGGGTCAGGTGCTCGAGGGCAAGGTGAAGAACATCACCAACTACGGTGTGTTCGTCGACCTTGGCGGCGTAGACGGACTGGTGCACATCACCGACCTGAGCTGGGGCCGCGTGCAGGATCCCCGCGAGGTTGTGGAGCTTGACCAGGACATCGAGGTCGTTATCCTGGACTTCGACAACGAGAAGAAGCGCATCGCGCTCGGTATCAAGCAGCTGATGCCCCATCCCTGGGACAATCTGGATGCCAGCCTCAAGGTGGGTGACCATGTCAAGGGCCGCGTAGTGGTAATGGCCGACTACGGTGCATTCGTAGAGGTACAGCCCGGCGTAGAGGGTCTGATCCACGTCAGCGAGATGAGCTGGAGCCAGCACCTGCGCAGCGCTCAGGACTTCCTGAAGGTAGGCGACGAGGTAGAGGCTGTGATCCTGACTCTGGATCGCGACGAGCGTAAGATGAGCCTCGGCCTGAAGCAGCTGAAGAAGGATCCCTGGGAGGATATCGAGCAGAAATATGCCATCGGTTCGCGCCACACAGCCAAGGTGCGCAACTTCACTCACTTCGGCGTATTCGTCGAGATCGAGGAGGGCGTAGACGGCCTGATCCACATCAGCGACCTGAGCTGGACCCGCAAGATCAAGCACCCCAGCGAGTTCACGCAGGTGGGCAACGAGATCGAGGTACAGGTGCTGGAGATAGACAAGGACAACCGTCGTCTCAGCCTGGGTCACAAGCAGCTTGAGGAGAATCCCTGGGAGGCTTACGAAGGCACATACGGCGTAGGCACCATCCATGATGGTGAGATCACCGAGGTTCTGGACAAGGGCGCTGTAATCAGCCTTGACCACGGCATCGAGGGCTTCGCAACACCCAAGCACCTTGTAAAGGAAGACGGCACACAGGCCAAGCTGGGCGAGAAGCTGCAGTTCAAGGTGATTGAGTTCAACAAGGACAGCAAGCGCATAATTCTGAGCCACAGCCGCATCGCTGAGGATGCAAACCGCAGCGAGAAGCGCGAGAAGGCACCGCGTCGCAGCGACAAGCCCGCAAAGAGCGAGGCCATCGCATCGCAGCCGCTGGAGAAGACCACTCTCGGCGACCTCGGCGCACTCCAGGCTCTGAAGGAGCAGATGCAGAAGGAAGAGGGCAAGTAATCCCCCGCCGACTGTAACCATAACAAGAGGGCATGACGGAATTTCCGCCATGCCCTCTGATTGTTTCGGGGGTGGTATCAGAGTTATCAGAGTTATCAGAGTTATCAGAGGAATCAGAGTTATTAGAGGAATCAGAGTTATTAGAGGAATCAGAGTTGTCAGAGTGCTCTGATTCCTCTGATAACTCTGATTAATAATTTGAATATATCAAATAGTTTTTGTAACTTTACGGATAAATAACGAAGCGATGAAACCGAGACAGACGATAGTCGGGCTGATGATAATGCTGGCCATGGCCGGCAGCTATGCCCGCAGCTGGGAGACTGTGAAGGTTGAGCGTCAGGACATGCGCCTTGTGATGCGCGAGAGCGAGGTGGAAATCAAGACCGCCCCCGGCATAATCCAGGTGACCACCAACCATAATGTCGGAATCAAGATATTCACGATATTGGGCAGGCTGGTCAGCTCGGAGAATCTTGCACCGGGCGTGTTCCAGTTTCAGGTGCCCGTTCACGGCGTGTATATAGTCAAGGCCGGCGACCTGACGTGCAAGGTGGCAGTGTAAGGCACGGCGGGTATCGGTGTAAATCGTAACGGAAATCTAAGAACTATGAGCACAAAAGATCTTAAGTGGTCGGAGCTACCGTTCGGCTATGTCAAGGCCGATTACAATGTGCGCTGCACATTCAAGGACGGGAAGTGGGGTCCGATTGAGGTTAGCGATTCAGAGTATGTGCCGTTGCACATAGCCGCCACCTGTCTGCACTACGGACAGGAAGCATTCGAGGGTCTGAAGGCCTTCCGCGGCCAGGACGGCAAGGTGCGCGTGTTCCGCATGGACGAGAACGCCAAGCGATTCCGGGACAGTGCCCTCGGTATCGCGATGGAGCCGCTGCCTGTGGAGAAATTCGAGGAGATGGTGAGACTGGTCGTTAAGCTCAACGGCAATCTCATTCCTCCTTACGGATCGGGCGCAAGCCTGTACATCCGTCCTCTGGAAATCGGCATGTCGGCACGTGTGGGTGTAAGCCCCGCCGATGAATACATGGTGATAATGCTGGTGACGCCGGTAGGCCCGTACTTCAAGGCCGGATTCAAGCCCACCAAGGTGTGCCTGAGCCGCGAGTACGATCGCGTGGCCCCCAAGGGAACCGGAGCCATCAAGATCGGCGGCAACTACGCCGCATCGCTCGTGGCCGGCAACAAGGCCCATGAGCTCGGCTACAGCGTGATGCTCTATCTCGACCCGAAAGAGAAGAAATACCTGGACGAGTGCGGCGCTGCCAACTTCTATGCCGTGCGCGACAACAAATACATCACCCCGAAGTCGGAGACCGTTCTGCCCAGTATCACCAACAAGAGCCTGCGTCAGCTGGCCCGTGACCTCGGAATGGAAGTGGAGGAGCGTCATATCGCCTACGAGGAGCTGTCTACATTCAGCGAGGCAGGTGCCTGCGGCACGGCGGCAGTCTGCTCGCCCATCGGCCGCATCGACGACCTGGACAACGGCAATACCTTCACCTACGACATGAACGAGGCCGGCCCCGTCACCAAGAAGCTGTACGACACTATCCGTGCCATCCAGCTCGGCGAGATCGAGGACAAGCACGGCTGGACCGAAGTGCTCGAGATCGAGGGCGAGTGACCTTCGGTAGTTTAAAAAGTTGAGAAAGTTAAGAAAGTTAAGAGGAATGTAAGGAGAGTCCGGTTATCCGAACTGTTCGTGAAGCATAAGGAAGCGGCGCAGGGTATCGTCCCCGTGCCGCTTCATGCTGTTTATGACGCGGTCCAGCGGTTTTTCGGTCCGGTAGTCGCCCGACTTGCTGAAGAACTTGTCGGCATAGCATATCAGCTTCTCCTCGGTGGTATGCGGCGTCATGTCGCGGTGAGGCAGCGGCAGGTTCTGGCCGATGATGTCCTGCACGGTCAGGCCCGCGCCTGTATGACGCTCGCAGACCAAGGCATGGCGCGGAAGGTCGATGGAGTCAAGCATCCCGCGGCCTGTTATCCCATGGCATATATAAGGCTCCTCGCCCTCGCACAGTATGTCGGGCGCGTCACAACGCACGATTCCGATGTCGTGCAGCATGGCGGCCTCGTAGACGAAGTCGCGGTCTATGTCGAGATTGCGGCGGTCGGCGCATTCCAAGGCCTTGCGCGCCACCAATTCGGAATGGGTGCGTAACAGCGCGAGCAGGGGAGACCCCTGCTCGTACCAACGCGAATATATTGATTCTAAATCCAGCATGGAATTTACTGTTGTATTTATATTTCGCCGCCGTTGTAGTCCTGTTCCATCGGTTCTTCCGCCGATTGCTGACGCGATTTCTTAGCCTTCATGTTGCCGAAGCTGTACTTGATGGTGAGACGCAGGGTGCGTCCTGCACGCCAGCGCTCACTGCGCTCCACATATCCGAGACCGTTGACGCTGTTCTTCCACTTGCGCGAGTTGAAGATGTCGCGGCAGTTGAGCGAGAAGCTCCAGTTGCCCAGGGTCTTGCGCAGGCCGGCGTCGACCGACCATCCGCCCTGATGCGATCCGGTGGCGGTCTTATGCTCCGAGCTGTAACGTCCCGTGGCCTGGAAACTCATCTCCCAGGGCAGCTTGACGTTGGCCATGACGCGGGCGTCCCATGCGAAGCTGTTCTGCTTCTTGCCGCTCATGGTCACGGTCTGGCCGGAAGGGGCGGTCAGCGAATAGTCCCAGGCGCTGATGTGGCTGTTGTAGAGGTTTACCGTCGTGGTCAGGTCAAGGTAGCCCCTGAACAGCTGGTTCTTGCCCACTAACTCGACGCCGCTGTTGATCTGGCTCGATACGTTGGCCCAGGTGGTGTACATCACGTCGTTGTCCATGAACGACACGTGGTTCATGATGTCGGACGACTGGCGCATGTAAGCCGACACCGAGATCATGTGGTATGTCCACGACTTGAGGTAATTGAGCTCGAAGCTGTTGGAATACTGCGGCTGCAGCTCGGGGTTACCGTAGCTGACGGAGGTGGGATCGGAAATGTTCTTGAAGCTGTTGAGCTGTCCGCCCCAGGGACGGCGTATACGGCGCGTGTAGTTGATCTGCAGCTCGTTGTCGCGTGGCAGTGCCAGTGACAGATATACCGATGGGAACAGGCTGAAGTCATTCTTCTTGAACGGCGTCACGTCATCCTTGCTCTGGCCGTATGTAAGACTCCTGGCCTTGACCTGCCATGCCTCGCCGCGAAGTCCGGCCGAGTAGCTGAAGATGCCGGCCTTGCCGCCGAGGGTGAAGTAGAGGGCCGATATGTTGTTGGTGTAGATGAACCGGTTGTAGAGGGCCTGGTCGAGCACGGCCGAAGCCTCGTCAGTGCCCCGGTAGGTGGTGTTGGGGGTGTTCTCGTGGCTGTAGTTGCCGTTGAAGCCGGCCTCGACCTTCAGGTATTGGTTTATGACGTTCGAGTAGTCGATTTTGGCTTCCCAGGAATTGGAGTTGATGGGCATATCCTGGCTGCGGTAGGAGGAGACGGTGCGGGCTTCGGCTTCCGCCTCAGAACTGTCAGAGAGCCGGGAGCCGGTGGCGGGGTTAAGGCCGATGGCGGGATCGGAGCCGGAGGCGGGCCAGGTTTCAGTCTCCTCGTAAGAGTTGAAGCTCGGGCCGCCCCAGTGGTTGTAGCTCACGACGGCGTCGAGGGTGTGGGTGTCCGACCAGCGGTGGGTGTAACCGAACTCGCCGTGTGCGCCGCGGTTGTCGCTGCGGTTGCGGCTCAGCTGGAAGTCGGTGGCCCACTGGCCGGGACGCGTCGACTCGTAGTCGCTGCGCGTCGAACCCCAGCGGTGGCCGAACATACCGAAGCCGCTCAGGTAGAACTCGTCGTTGTCGGTGAGATGGTAGGTGGCGCCGAGACGGAAGAAGATGTTGTTGCCGTGGTTGCGGCTGCGGCCGTTGCTGTGCACGAAGGTGCCGTCGTCGAAGTCGCGGTTCATCAGCGAGCCGCCGTTGTTGTGGCGCATGCGGAAGCCGACGCTGGCGAAGGTGTCCCACTTGCGGGTGTTCCAGTTGATGTTGGCCGACACGTTGCCGCCGCCTCGTGTGTTGGCGCTCAGCTCGGCGCTGCCGAAGTAGCCGCCGCGGCGGTTCTTCTTCAATATGATGTTGATGATGCCGGCGGTGCCCTCGGGATTATACTTGGCCGAGGGGTTGGTGATGACCTCGATGCGGTCGATGCTTTCGGCGGGAATCTGTTCCAGAATCTGGGCGCGGTTGTCGGCGGTCAGTCCCGATTCCTTGCCGTTGATCCAGACCGTGACCGAACTGTTGCCGCGCAGCGACACCTCGCCGTCCTGGTCCACCTCGATGCTGGGTATGGACTCCAGCAGCTCGCTCGCGCTCGAACCGGCCGAGGCGATGTTGCTGTCCACCTGGAACACCTTGCGGTCAAGTTCGAAGCGCATCTGGCTGCGGACTCCCTCCACAACCACTTCCTTCAGCAGCTTGGCGTCGTCGGCCAGGTTGACGTTGCCTACACTGACGTCGCCCCCCCGGACCGTGACGGAACGTTCCTGATTGACCGATCCGACATTGGTGATCTTCACCATATACGAACCGTCGGGCACGTTGCGGAGCACGAAGGAGCCGTCGTCGCCGGTCACACCGTTGATCTGCAGCGGCTTCTTGCCGTCGGCATCCCACAGCTGGACCGTGACGAAGTCCATCGGCTCGCCGGTCTCCTTATTATATACTTTGCCCGATACATTTCCTTTTGGGTAACAAACGCCGGACACGACAGCCACTGCGATGCCGGCAAGACATAACGCTTTTTTAGTAAGTTCCATATTCCTTATGACGTGGTGAACGGTCAATAAGATTAAAATGAAATTTGTTAAAAAATGTCAATCGTTATCTTCGGGCTGTGGTTCTTCAGGCAGCGAGAAGTGCAGGGCCACCCATCCGAGAATTCCGGCGAGCAGCGATCCGACGAGGATGCCGAGCTTGGAATCGTTCAGCAGTTCGGCCAGATGGGCGCCGGGACCCGAGAACGACAGGTTGGCGATAAACAGGGATACCGTGAACCCGATACCGCCCAGTATGGCCACGCTGGCGAGACTGAACCAGTTGGCGCCGCGCGGCATGGGCGCCCATTTCAGCAGGATGCAGAGGGCCGATGCCGAGAATATGCCTATGAACTTGCCGGCCACCAGACCGACAATGATGGCCGGGGCGATGCCGTGGAAGAGCTGGTCGACGCTCATGTCGCCGAAGTATATGCCCGCGTTGGCGAATGCGAACAGGGGGACGATGATGTAGTTGACCAGGGGATGCAGGGAGTCCTCCATGTCCTGCAGAGGGGAGATGACCTTGTCGGAATCGGACTCGATCTCCTTCAGCCAGTTCATCTGGTCCTTGTTGAGGATGGTGCGTGAGTTGAGACGTTCGTCATCCTCGTGGGCGAAATGGCTGATGTTGCGGCGTATGTTCTTGATGTATTTGCTCGGTGGGTACACGGGCTTGGAAGGCACGCAGAAAGCCACGAGTACGCCTGCGATGGTGGGATGGATGCCGGCGTTGAGGAAGCAGAACCATACCAGCGCGCCTATGTTGAGGTAATATAGCTTGCTGAGTATTCCCACCTTGCCGCCGAGATACAGGGCCGCGAGACCTATCAGCGACCACGCCAACAGCGACCAGCTGATGGACGTGCTGTAGAATATGGCTATCACGATGATGCCGCCTATGTCGTCCACGACGGCAAGGGTGGTCAGAAACACTTTCAGCCCGATGGGCACCCGGTTGCCGAGCATCGCAAGCACGCCGAGCGAGAAGGCGATGTCGGTGGCCATGGGAATGGCCGCGCCCGAGGCGTAATCGGTGCCGCGGGCCATGAGCCAATAGAACAGCACGGGAACGGCCATGCCGCCGATGGCGCCCACGATGGGCAGCAATGCGTTGCGGAACGACGACAGCTCGCCTACCAAAATCTCGCGTTTGATCTCAAGGCCCACCGAGAAGAAGAACAGGGCCATCAGGGCGTCGTTGATGAATGCCATGATGGACATAGGCTCGCCGTGGTGGCTGAACAGGTTGAAACTGCCCACCTGCAGGGCTATCTCGTGTGTCCACAGACTGTTGTAGATGTCGCGGGTCCAGGGAAGATTAACGACGATCAGGGCCAGTATCGTAGCGCATATCAGAACGTTGCCGCCGTTGGCATAGTTCTTTATCGTTTTGCGCGCGGTATAAAATACGGATGACATAATTTCTATTTAATCAACAGGGTTGTATTTCTTAAACGTTTATTTATTAAATTATGTTATGAAATATGGGTTGCAAAGACGCAGACCATGTTAATTATTTGGCTAATTCGGGGAGTTTGGTTAATTTTGTAGCTTGTAAACGAACATTCGAACGTAATTTTCGGAACGTAAGTTGAAGAAACTGTTGCTATATATTGCAGTGCTGACGGCCGTGGGTATAGGATACTCCCGGCAGTCAGGCAATGAATTGCCCGAGCGTATGCCGCAGCGGGCCACTGACAGCGTTCCCTCACCCTACGATTCATTGCCCGGCGTCGAAGGTCTGAAAGCACTGGAGGCACCGCTTGAATTCCCGTTCGATTCGCTTCCGCCCGAGGATGGCATAATCAGGGACTCGGTGGTATTGACCGACACCACCCGAGTGCTGCTGGACACTACGCGCACCCGCTTCTCGAAAATCAACCGCGATGCTCCGGACATCAAGAGTCCGGTGACATTCAGCGCCAAGGACTCATTAGTGATGAACCGGGGCAACGCCGCGCATCTGTATGGCGACGGCAACGTGGAGTACGAGGATTTCAAGCTCAATTCCGCCGAGATACGCATGGACCTGGATTCCAGCACCGTGTATGCCAACGGCGTGCCCGACTCGGTGGGCGAGCTGGCCAATACCCCTATATTCAAGGACAAGAGCGGCGAGTATGAGTCGAAGACCATGAAGTATAACTTCAAGAGTCAGCGAGGCTACATCACCGGCGTCATCACCGAGCAGCAGGACGGCTACCTGACCGGCGGCCGCGCCAAGCGTATGGACGACGGCGCCTTCTTTGTAGAGGACGGCAAATACACCACCTGCGAGGATCACGAGAATCCGCACTTCTATTTCCAGCTGACCAAGGCCAAGGTGCGCCCGCAGAAGGATGTGGTGACCGGTCCCGGCTATATGGTGCTGATGGGCGTGCCGCTGCCGCTGGCGTTGCCGTTCGGCTACTTCCCGTTCAGCGAGAAATATTCGTCGGGCGTGCTGTTCCCCTCGATCGGCGAGGACTACAACCGCGGATTCTACCTGCGCGACGGCGGCTACTACTTCGCCATCAACGACAACGTGGACCTGGCCATACGAGGCGAGATATATACCAAGGGTTCGTGGGGAATCTCGGCTTACTCCAACTATGTGAAGCGATACAAATACCGCGGCACGTTCGACATCTCGTTCCTGCAGACTGTCACCGGCGACAAGGGAACGGCCGACTACCAGAAGATGCGCAACTTCCAGGTGATATGGAGCCACAGTCAGGACGCCAAGGCAAATCCCAACCTGTCGTTCTCGGCTTCGGTTAACTTCGCTACGTCCGGCTATAGCCGCAACGACCTGAACTCGTACTACAACAGCTCGTTTACCGAGAACACCAAGTCGTCGACCGTCAACATGACGTACCGCTTCCCCGGCACGAAATGGAGCCTGTCGGCCACGGCCAACATCACGCAGCGCAGCCAGGACTCCACGCTGGCCGTGTCGTTCCCCAACCTGACCGTGACCATGTCGCAGTTAGCGCCGTTCAAGCGCAAGAAGTCGGTGGGCGGCGAGAAATGGTACGAGAAGATCAAGATGTCGTATTCCGGTCAGTTCCAGAACTCGCTGACATCCGGTCAGGACGAATTCTTCAAGAAAAACATCATCAAGGACTGGCGCAACGGCATGAAGCACTACGTGCCCATCTCGGCCACGTTCAATCTGTTCAAATACCTGCACATCTCGCCCAGCATCACGCTGAACGACCGTATGTACACCAGCAAGATAAAGCGCCAGTGGGACTCGCAGGCATCGCGCGAGGTGCAGGACACCACCTACGGATTCTACAACGTGTTCGACTTCAACGTCGGCATGAGCTTCGACACGAAGCTGTACGGATTCTGGAAGCCGATGAAGTTCCTGGGCGACAAGGTGCAGATGATACGCCACGTCCTGACGCCCACCGTGAGCTTCAACTACGCGCCCGACTTCGGGTCGCCCGGCTGGGGTTACTACAACTACTACATGATGACCGACCAGGCCGGCAATCAGACGCGCCGCGACTACTCGTACTTCAGCCACGGCATATTCGGCGTGCCCGGACGCGGCATGAACAGCGCCGTCACCGTGGCCCTGGCCAACAACCTGGAGATGAAGGTGAAGTCGGACAAGGACTCCACCGGCTACAAGAAGGTGTCGCTGATAGAGAACCTGAGCCTGTCGCAGAGCTATAACTTCGCCGCCGACTCCCTGAAGCTGAGCCCGCTGCAGATGAGCGTGACGATGCGTCTGGTCAAGAACTTCAACCTGAACTTCAACACCACGTGGGATCCATACGTGTACCGTCCGGACGCCAACGGGTCGGTGCGTAAGATCAATAAGTTCCGCTGGAACGCCCATCAGGGATTCATGAAACTGTCGTCGTTCTCCACCAGCTTCAGCTATACGCTGAGCAACGACACGTTCAAGCGCAAGAAGGACGCCGACAACGACCGCGACCGCGAGCCGGGCGAGGATGACGACGAGATAACGGAGGAGGACAGCTTCTCGGACATGGCCTCGCGCAAGAGGTCGCGTCAGAAGAGCCAGGTGGTGAACGACAGCGACAACGACGGCTACGAGAAATGGCAGTTCCCGTGGAGTCTGACGCTGAACTATTCCGTAAGCTACGGTTACGGCGACTACGACTACAAGAAACTGGACTACAAGGGGCGGTGGATGCAGAACCTGTCCATAAGCGGCTCGGTGCGTCCCACGCCCAACTGGAACTTCTCGTTCTCGGCCAGCTACAACTTCGAGCTGCACAAGCTGGCATACATGAACTGCTCCATCAGCCGCGACATTCACTGCTTCACCATGTCGGCAAGCTTCGTGCCGGTAGGTCCGTACAAATCCTATAACTTCCACATCGCCGTGAAGTCCAGCCTGCTGAAAGACCTGAAGTACGACCAGCGCTCGCAGACGTCCAACGGCGTGCAGTGGTATTAAGTATTTTGCGGGTTCGGTAATTTTTTGTAATTTTGCGTGATTATTTCGAGATAAAAATTACATGCAAGACATTCGCAACATCGCCATTATAGCCCATGTGGACCATGGCAAGACTACTTTGGTGGACAAAATGCTGCTGGCCGGACACTTGTTCCGCGACAACCAGAACACCGGAGAGCTGATACTTGACAACAACGACCTCGAGCGTGAACGAGGCATAACGATTCTTTCCAAAAACGTGTCCATCAACTACAAGGGCACGAAAATCAACATAATCGACACTCCGGGGCACGCCGACTTCGGCGGCGAGGTGGAGCGCGTGCTGAACATGGCCGACGGCTGTCTGCTGCTGGTGGATGCCTTCGAAGGCCCGATGCCCCAGACCCGTTTCGTGCTTCAGAAAGCCATCCAGATGGGACTGAAGCCCGTGGTGGTGGTAAACAAGGTGGACAAGCCCAACTGCCGTCCGTCGGAAGTGAACGAGATGGTGTTCGAACTGATGTTCAACCTGGACGCCACCGAGGACCAGCTTGAATTCCCCACCATCTACGGTTCGGCCAAGCAGAACTGGATGAGCACCGACTGGCAGAAACCTACCGAGGACATCACGGCACTGCTGGACGCCATCATCAAATACATCCCCGCGCCCACCCAGATAGAGGGCGACCCGCAGATGCTGATCACCAGCCTGGACTACAGCCGGTATGTGGGCCGTATCGCCGTGGGACGCGTACACCGCGGCACACTGCGCGAGGGCATGGAAATCGGATTGTGCAAGAAGGACGGCACGGTGACGCGCCAGAAAATCAAGGAACTGCAGACATTCGAGGGAATGGGCCGCACCAAGACCGACCATGTGGACAGCGGCGACATCTGCGCCATCGTGGGTCTGGACAACTTCGAGATCGGCGACACCGTCACTCTCTATGACAACCCCGAGCCGCTGCCCCGCATCGCCATCGACGAGCCTACGATGTCTATGACATTCACCATCAACGACTCGCCCTTCTTCGGCAAGGACGGCAAGTTCGTGACCTCGCGCCACATCCAGGAGCGTCTGGAACGCGAGCTGGACAAGGACCTGGCGCTGCGCGTGCAGAAAGGGGACCGCGAGGATATGTGGACCGTATTCGGCCGCGGCGTGCTGCACCTGTCCATCCTGATCGAGACCATGCGTCGTGAGGGATACGAGCTGCAGGTGGGACAGCCGCAGGTTATCATCAAGGAAATAGACGGCGTGAAGTGCGAGCCTGTCGAGTCGCTGAGCATCAACGTGCCCGAGGAATATTCGTCGAAGGTCATAGACCTGGTGACACGCCGCAAGGGCGACATCCTGTCAATGGAGACGCGCAACGACCGCGTGGACATCGAGTTCGTGATACCGAGCCGCGGTATAATCGGACTGCGCAACAACGTGCTGACCGCCACCGCGGGCGAGGCCATCATGGCACACCGCTTCCTGGAGTTCCAGCCCTGGAAGGGCGACATAGAGCGCCGCACCAACGGTTCGCTGATAGCGCACGAGAGCGGAACGGCCTACGCATACGCCATCGACAAGTTGCAGGACCGCGGACGCTTCTTCATCTTCCCGCAGGAGGAGGTCTACACCGGCCAGGTGGTGGGCGAGAACGCCAAGGACAACGACATCGTGGTGAACGTGACCAAGTCGAAGAAGCTGACCAATATGCGAGCCAGCGGCGCCGACGACAAGGCCAAGATAGTTCCGCCGGTGGTATTCTCGCTTGAGGAGGCACTGGAATACATCAAGGAGGACGAGTACGTGGAGGTGACGCCCCACCACATACGTCTGCGCAAGATACTGCTTGACGAAAACGACCGCAAGCGCGTGGCCCGTCAGAGCTAAGATTCATCCCGCGACTGCGGGTAAAGAGAGGGTAATATGGGTTTGGGGAAACAGGAACGCCGAGGGATAGTGATATTAGTGTTTGTGACACTTGTCATCACGTCCCTCGGCTTCGTTATGCGCTATTGCGGCCGGCCCGGTGACGCCGCATCGCAAGTTGTTCCGGTGCAGACCGTCATCTACCGTCCGGCAGTCGATGAGGCAGCCGAAGACTCCGGTAATGAATACGGGTCGCGTCATAAGAGAAAAAAGAGGAAATCCGGTAAGAACTCGGGACGCAGAAAGGCTAAGCGGAGTAAGGATGCGAAAGGGCCCGCATCAAAAGCCGGGGCATCCGAAGAACGGCGGCGCGATTTCCTGAGAGATACTATTCCGGTGCCTCGGGATTATAGATAGGCGGATGCTTATTTGCAATCGGAAGGAAGGACACGAGTAATAAGGCGGTAGCTTTATATAGCTTCGGATAGGACTTCGGATATAGCTTCGACTTCCGTCTCAGCACAGAGAAAGAGGGAAACGAAAACTAAATATTGACACGAAAACTGCGGCGGTGCGTCATGAGGCATGACACACCGCCGTTATGTAGAGTGTTTCAGTTCAATTAAACCAGCGCTACGACAATGTCTTCGTCGTTAGTGGTCAGGGTAATCTTGCCTTCGCGGCCCAGCCATCCGAGGGCGGCCATCAGTTCGTCTTTCTTCAGCTTAGTGGCTTTCTTCAGACCTTTCAGTCCTAAGATTTTTGTGTCAGCCGACTCCAATGCTTTGTAAACCTCGCCGGCCCATGTGCCGATTGATTCGATATTCATTGCTTTTAAAATTTAGTGTGTTATTTCGTATATCGCTCTTTTTCACTGCAAAGTTCACTCTTTTTTAATTAAAATCAAAATTTTTTAATTAAAAAGCGGTCTTTTCGCGGCAAAAAAGGTAAAAATCATCAATTTTAGATTGATTTTCTTATTATTTAACAACTTCAGATGGGAGTTTCTTATAAAAAGTTGTAATTTTGTTGTAAAGGAACGATGCCTGAACCGCGCCGTTGCAGAATGACGCGATTCGGGAACGAAGCCTAAGTGAAAAGATGTCGAAGAAGAAAGGAACAGAGAAAGAGAAGGAGACCGCGCCCCTGCGCAAAGGGGTGGTGGTGAGAAACACCGGCAGCAGCTACATGGTGAAGGAGGAGGACGGCGCGGAGACTGTCTGCCGCGTGAAAGGCAATTTCCGCATCAAGGGAATCCGTACCACCAATCCCGTTGCGGTGGGCGACCATGTGCTGATACAGCATGCGTCGGACGATGCCGACTATATCGTGGCCGTCGAGCCGCGCCGCAATTATATAATACGCCGCGCGTCCAACCTGTCGAAGGAATCGCACATACTCGCCGCCAATCTTGACACGGCCTATCTTGTGGCGTCGTTGCGCGACCCGCTGACTCCCACCACCTTCATCGACCGTTTTCTGGCTACGGCCGAGGCGTATGACGTTCCTGCCGCCCTGATTCTGAACAAAAGCGACCTGTGGGACGAGGATGACCGGGAATACGGCGAGGCGGTGGCCGCACTTTACCGTCAGATAGGTTATCCTGTGTACATCGTTTCGGCCAAGACCGGCGAAGGACTCGACACTCTCAAAGAGACATTGAAAGGAAAGGTATCGCTGTTCGCGGGCAATTCCGGAGTGGGGAAGTCGTCGCTGATAAACGCCCTTGTGCCCGGCGCGGACCTGAAGACCGGCAGGATATCCGACGTGCACCACACGGGAATGCACACCACCACATTCTCAGAGATGATCGACATGCCCGAAGGGGGCGGGATCATAGACATTCCCGGCATACGCGGCTTCGGCACAATCGATTTCCAGCCGGCGGAGGTGTCACATTATTTCCCCGAGATTTTCGAACACGGCAAGAACTGCCGTTACAGCGACTGCAAGCATATAGACGAGCCGGGCTGTGCTGTGATTCCCGCTGTGGAGGACCATCTGATATCCGAATCCCGCTATGCTTCCTATCTCTCGATAATGGACGAGATAAAGGACCCGACCAAGTATCGCAAGCCCTTCTGATTCAGAAGGGATATCCGATAGCCAGGTGGAACGCGAATGCGTTCTTGGGCTTGATGTTGAAATACCCCGACATTCCTGTGTCATACGGAGCGTGGAGGCCGTAGCCGAGGTCGCCGCGAATCACCATCATGCCGATGTCCACGCGCAGACCTATACCCGTGCCAAGCGCAATGTCCTTGCCGAAGTTTTTGGCCGTGAGCATACCTCCCGGACGTGCCGGGTCGTTATTGAACAGCCAGATGTTGCCGGCATCGACAAACAGGGCGCCGTGCAGGATGCTGATGATTGGGAATCGGAACTCGGTGTTGACCTCGAACTTGAATGCGCCCGTCTGGTCGAAGTAGCCGTTGCGCAGTTCCCTCGGTGCGCGGTAGCTGCCGGGTCCGAGCGAACGCACGGTCCATGCGCGCAGCGAGTTGGCGCCTCCGATATAGAACTGCTCGGAGTATGGCACTTCCGACGAATTGCCGTATGCGTGTTCCGCGCCTACCAGCAGGCGGCTGACAAGCCATAGGTCGTGGAACCGCGACAGCCGGCGCGAATATACCAGCTGCGCCTGTGCCTTGACGAACTGCGAGAACGGCATTCCGAACAGTTCCTTGCGTCCCTTCACGCCGCAGGCGCGCCACAGTCCCCAGAATATGTTGCCGCCCTCCATCACAGTCGTGGTGAAGTTGAAGCCGTTGATGCGTTCGCGTTCCAGCCACTTGTCGAAGGTGTAGGTGTATTGCATCACCGGGATGAACTGGCTTTCGAACGACAGTCCCACGGCCGGATTCTCCTGCATGATGGAGTCGAATGTGTGGGTGGTCTTGAGCAGCTTGGAATATGTCAGCTTGAACGGAGTGAAGGAATTCACCACGTGGCGCGAATGGTTCCAGTCGTAGGTGATGCCTAACTTTACTTCCGCGATGCGGAAATAATGCGGACGGTTCAGCAGGTCTCCGCTCAGGGTTATGGTGGTCCAGTTGAGGTCGCGGCGCGAGCGCTTCACGAACTTCGGGGCGAGCAGACGCGGGAACGCAAGGGAGCCGGACAGACCGATTTCGTACGAATTCATGGCGTTGTTCCGTTTTTTGCCCGTCTCCCACTCGTAACTGCCCGACAGCTGTATGTTCAGTTTCTCGGCTCCGCCGAACAGGTTGTTGTGGGTTATGCCGAATATCAGTCCCGGACCGAGGTATGAGTTGGACTTCGAGGTTATGTTGGCCTGAAGCGTAGCCTCCATCGGACGGTCGAACTGGCAGGTTATGAGCACGTCGAGTCGCGGATCATATTCCGATGTGTCGACAGGCAGGGCACTGATGTTGATGTTTCCGAATATGCCGAGTCTCGAGAGTCGGGTCTGCGTGCGGTTCATGTCGCGCACGGAGAACAGCTTGTTTTGCCGGAACGTGATGCATTCGGGCAGCAGCCCCTTGCGCAGCTTGGATGGGCGTTCCACTATTACTTCACCCCGTTTGGTACGGAAGGTATCCACGTCGGCGGTGCGACGGTTGGAGCGCCGCTGTACCAAAGTGGTGATATTGCCTACTCTATACTGCAGGGCGGCCATGCGCGGCATGTTGTCGACAAGGCTCAGCTTCAGCGCGATGCTGCCCGGATTGATCAGGCTGTCGGCGAGGAATTCGATGTATTCGGGCCGGAAGTAGAACCAGCCTCGGTTGCGCAGTATGTTGGTGATGCGCACGCGTTCGGATACCAGCGAATCGACGTTGAACTGCTCGCCGACCTTCAGATAGTCGCTTTTTCCGGCCACGGAGTCTATGAAATGATTCAGAGTCCGCATCACATGGTCCTCGCGGCTGCGTCCCGCGGTGTCCATGCTCAGATATATCAGCGAGTCGATCAAATATGGCCGGCCTAATTGCACGTTGTAGCGCAGGCCTGCGATCTTGTCGTTCTTCTTCTTGTACTGTATCTCGTAGTCGGCGCGTCCGCTGAAGTATCCGCTGTTGTTCATGACGGTCTTGAGCATCTGCAGGCGTACGTCGGGGCGCACGTCCGAGAGCAGCACGGGCTGTTCGCCGAGCTTGTCGGATATCCACTTTTTCAGGCCGCGGCTGGAGTCTCCCCAGGCGTTGTAGATCCACAGACCGTAGGGGAACGGACTGCGTATGTATGGACGGAGGAATGGTATGGGATTGTTGGGCTTTACGTCCACGGCTTTGGTCAGGTCGCTCTTGACGCCTGCCGGCACCTTGTCGTCGTCTGCAGGCGTGATCTTGATCTTCATGCCGTCGTACAGCACTTCGCCCTCGCCCAGTCGCTTGGTGGTGGAGCACGACACGAGGGCCGCGGCCATCACGGCCGAGACCAACAGGGTCAATATGCGTGTCAGCCTGTTCATATTGTGTGTCAGCCTATTCATTTATCGTATCCTTTCCGACTGTAGAGTCTCTTTTGACGGCCTCGAATTTAGGAGGCATCAGAGCGTTTTGGGTGGGCACACCGTGAGATTCGGCGGTGGAGTCGAGCACTACGGTGGCCGTGGTGGGTTTCTTGCGACGGCGGAACCTGAAGAAGTTGCGCAGGTTGGCCAGTTTGCGGCGCATCACGAAGGCCACGCCCGTCTCGGTGATCTCGCCCTCCAGTATGCTTTCGAAGCCCTGGTGACGGAACAGCTGCACGGACATGTTCATGCTCTGCGTCTGCTTGATCATGTATTCAAACGATATGTCGCTTATCAGGTTCTGCGCCAGGTTGTCTTCCGGATTCTGGTCGGTTGAGTAGTTGCCGCCCACCAGGATCTTGAACCGGTTGTTGAACAGGCTCTTGCTGACCTGATACGAATAGTTGGTCTCGGTGGTCTTGGCACCGTTGGACGCCTTCTCGTACTGGTCGATGCCGAAGGACAGCTCCACTCCGCGCACGTGCTTGGCGGCCCACGAATTGAGCTGCGATTCCAGGAAGGAATAGAGCATGTTGCCGCCTATGTTGGCGTTGCCCTTGGTGCCACCCTGGCCGGTGTACTGTCCGTAGATCAGCAGGTTCATGGCCTGTGTCTGGCGCTGGTCGGGCGACATGGACTGCAACTCGTTCTGTATGGTCAGGTCGTCGTTGGTGCTCAGGTCGAAGCTGACTTTCATCTGGTCCAGCGGGTTGGTCACACGGGCCGTCACCAGGAAGTTGGCCAGACGCGAGTTGTCTCCCTGGGTTATGTTGGCCTTCATGTTGTCGGTGGCCGTGATGTTCAGGGTGGGGTTCATCAGGGTGCCGTTCCAGGTGATGGTGCTCTCGGGGTTGAAGTCGAACATCTTCTCGCCAAGGACGGGGAAGGCGTAACGGACGAAACCTGTGCCGAGCGTCACGGTGCCGTACATGGTCATGTCGCCCATGTAGCTCTGATGGAAGTTCAGGTTGGCCGAGGGCTGCAGCTCCAGCTTGTCGGTGCCGTTGGTGCTGAGCAGCACCTGCAGGTGCGTTCCCGGCGAGATCGCAATGTTGGCGTCGAGCTTCATGTTGAACAGCGACGGTTCGATCGAATCCATTCGGGCTACCTGCGTGGTGTCGCTGAAGTTCACGAACCTCACCACGCCTTCGTCGTTGGTGGCCGTGAACTCGCTTTCGGGCAGGTTCAGACGGTAAGTTGCGTCGGTGTTGCCCAGCAGGTTCAGGTTGCCGGTCACGTCCAGATGCTGCAGCGGGCCCTTAACCTTGAGTCCGAGGTCAAGATATATCTTGCCGAAGATGTCGCCCTTTGAGCGTTTGTCCGATTTGATCAGCTGCATGTTGCGCGCGTCGGCAGTGAGATCCACCAATATCTTGCGGAAGTCGGAGGCATTGACCGAGCCGTCGATGCTGAGCGGGTTCTTGTTGGCGCCCCAGATGTCGAACTTGTTGAATCGCAGTATATTGTCACGCACCGTGATGCGGGCGGTATCCATCCTTAGCGTGGCGTCGGCCATGGGGATGTAAACGGAAGCCGAATCCATGGCCAGGCGCCCGTTGAATATGGGCGTCGACAGCGTGGAATCCAGCCGCATGGCGCCGTTGAGGTAGCCAGCCAGCCGGGCGTTCTGTCCTAAGAACGGATTGGCGATGCGGAGCGGGAAGCGGTTGAGCAACACGCCGATGCTGTCGCGGCTGGCTCCCGAAGTGCCTACGCGGGCAAACGCGCGGATGGCCTTGTGGCCGTCTATCTTCAGGCTGGCGTCGCCGAGTATGCGCCCTGTCTGCGTGGCATACGCCGCGTTGATGTCGAAGTCGAAGCTGCCCACACGCTTGCGCTCGTATATGAAGTCGTTGAGCTGCAGGCCGCCGGACGCGTGGAACTGCTCGTCGACGTACAGCACGGTCAGGTCGGTATTGACCGAGCCCTTGACGGGCGGAGCGGTGATGGACATGCCCAGGAAGTCCTCGATATGAAGATTCTCAACCTTAAGCCGGAACTGCTCGTTGCCCCGGTCGTTGGTCTCGGTTCGTGCCAGGATGGAGCTCTCTTTGCTCTGCGCCTTCAGATTGGCGTCGACATGCATATTGTGCAGGTTGTAGGCTATGTAGTTGTCGTTGTTCAGAGTCCATGGCAGGTAGGCGATAGTTGATTTCAACGGGGTGAAATGGACATTCACCACCGAGTCCATCATGGCGGCTGTGAGACCGATGCGGTATCCCTGCTCGTTCTTGATGTTGCGCTGGTTGAAGAACATACCCAGGCGGTTCTGGCCGATGTATCCGTTCACGTTGGCCTGGGCGAATTCGTCGAACGTTCCCGGACGGTTGCCCATGTGGATGCGGTAGTCCAGCAGCGATCCGCGTTCGTTGAGGTTGAGCGTCACGGTGTCGGCGTTGGCCACCGATGTGGTGAGCCGGTGCACGTTGAAGTTGCCCGAAATGATCGAGTCACGTTCTATATGTCCCCATATCGTGTCTACGGATATGCCCGAGGGCGACAGGAACTGGCTGACAAGACCGCGCCCGGAGGCGTTGACGTCAAGCGTGAACTGCGGCAGCGCCTGCTTTATGTCCGCCACGGAGATGTTGCGGCGGTTTATCTGACCGGTGACGGTGTCGGCCGCGGCGATGAACGAATCCATCACATATTTCATCCCTGCGGGACTCTCGAAATGCAGGTCGGTGCGGTCGGAGTTTATGTCGAACATAGTGGCGAGCCGGTCGGCCTTGAGGGCGGCGTGAACGCCGCCCGGCAGATGGATGTAGGTGTCCGGCATGTTCCAGTCGAAATCGACGAGCTTCAGATCCACGTCATACAGCCATTTGCCCGGCTGGGCGTTGCCCGCAAGGAATATGGTGCCGCTGCCCTGACACATACTGTCGGTGAATCCGAGCTGACGCAGGTCGAGGTCGCGTATGTCGGCACGCAGGTCTACGTTATAGTCGTCGGTGCGGATGATGCCGGAGCCGTCGATGTCGAAGTTCAGGCCCGGATTGACCGAACCTCCGACTATCGTCAGCCTGCCGTCCGGGTCAAGCATGGCGTCGAGGCGTATGTCGCGGTAATGATGCTTCTGATATTCGATGCCGTCTATGCGCACTTTGGCATCGGTAAGCGCATGGCCGCTTACGGGATTGAAACCCCGGCCGGCGGCCTGTACGGTGCCGGTGACGCGCCCGATGCCGAGCGAGGGCATGAATTTCGCTACGTTCAGTTCATGGATGGATGCGTCCACATTATATGTCTCCGGCGTCAGGGCCACATGACCGTTGGCGGCCACGTCTCCGGCCGTGGAGCGCAGCGTGAAGTCCGCGCCATACTGCAGCCCGTTGGCCCGGGCTGTGCCTTTGATGTCGAATGCCGGAATCTCCATGTCGCTCTGAGCCAGGAATTGGTCGGCCAGGCGAGGATCCATCAGGGCGCCGTCAAATTCGATGTCGGCGCGCAGTTTCTTGTATTGCAGTGCGTTGGCCACGTGTCCCCGGGCGTCGATCCTTACCACGCCGTCCATCGCGGCCTTGAGTGTGCCGACGTGCAGTTCAGACAGGGATCCACGGGCTTCCAGATCAAACCGCAACGGCTTGCGTGACGGAATCTTGGCTGTAAATGTCTTTAGTGCAGGCATGAATGCCTCTGCGTCGGGGAACCCGACCGCACCGTTGGCCTTGACGTTCATCGGGGCGTCCGGTTCCATAGACATGAGGGCGAACGGCACGTCGGCGTTGGCATCGATGCGGGAAAAGAGGGTCTGAAGGCCTACCTGCTTCAATGTCAGTCCGATGGAGTCCACTCCGATTGTGCCCCGGCCCTGAGTTATCTGCAAGCCCGAGCGTTCGTGGGCGCGCAGACGGGTCAGCGGCAGACGTACGGTTGACGCTTCGTTGTAGAAGTTGCGCATTCCAATGGCTACGCCGTCTACGGCGATATACGACGGGTCGAAACCTGCGGCCGGCTTTACGCCCTTGGTGGCGTACAGGGCCTTTAGGTTGTCGACGGCAATGGAGTCGCCCATGATGCGCATCGGCGGACCCTCCGAGGGTTCGCTCGGCGGTGCCGGATGTGCCTTGATGTATTCGGGTGTGGGCTGCAGGTATGTCACCGAGCCGCCGGACATTGCCGCGCGTTTCCATCTGACCTCGTTCTTGCCGAGGTCCACGATGCCGTGTGTCAGCGCCACGCGCTTGATGTCGAGGCTGAGAGTATCTATTGTGGGCAGCATCGACATGCCGAAGCGGAAGTTGTCGAGCGTCACATCGTTGGCCTGGATATAGAATGACGTGGCGGGAACGGTGTCCGGAGGAGTAGGCTTCTTTTTCCACACGTCCATGTATAGCGAGAGGTCGCCGTCGCTGAGGCGGACCTTGTTCAGCAGTATGCGTGATTTCCTGATGTCGACCGAACTCTTGTCGTCCACGGTAAGGTGTCCGGCACGGATGCCTAAAATCATGGAGGAGTCGGCGTTGACCATGCGGTAATAGCCGTTTTCAAGGTCCAGCCGGTTCACCTTGACGTCGAGATTCAGTAACGGGAGCAGCTTTATGTCGGCAATGGCTTGGCCGGCGCGTACCATCGTGTCGCGTGGCGCGGTGAGAACGTACACGTCCTTCAGATGCACCTTGAGCGGGAAGGAGAGTCGGAACTTGCCTATGCCTATCTCCATGCCGGTGGATTTGCGCACCGCGTCCTTGGCGATGGATATGGCCAGGTCCTGCACAGGCGGAATGTATATAAGCACCGGGATACACAGCACGACGATTACAAGCCACATCAGTGTCTTGAGCGTGATCCGCAGCCATCGGGGACGGATGGTATGCCGTTTCGGGGGCTTCGGAGCCTCGGGGTTCGGCGCCTTTGGCTGCGCGGCCCGGTCCGGTTGTTGCGGCGTATGTGTGTCGTGTGTGTCGTTCATCGTGAGGATACGTTATGAAAGGCTTATGCGGGTTTGCGGTATGCTTCGGCGCAGATCCAGAGCATGGCCACCAGGAATGATCCCGAGATGTCGGCCGCCATGTCCATCGGGTCGTAGCTGCGTCCCATGTCCATGGAACGCTGTATGAATTCAATGGCGATGCCTATGAGAGAGGAAAGCGCAGCCATAAGGATGCATACGGGCCATCGTACGGAGCGGAAGTCTCGGCTGCGCGCCCAGTCCGCGAGTGCCGCGAAGGTCAGGCCTCCGAACATTATGACGTGCACCACCTTGTCGGCGCCGGGAAAGAGGGGAGGGGGCTCCTGTTGGCCTAACGGATGGGGAGCGAGGGTTAGCCAGAGCACCGCGGCCAGCGTGATGACGGTCAGTATCCACGCCGGAAGTCGCTGCAGGTGTCGCTTTAGCCTAATACGCCTTTCCATAAGCAAAATTAACAAAAATCATCAATATAACAAATTTAAAGGCCGATTGGTAAAAATGTGTTAATAAAAAATTGAAATTCGCATTAATCAACCGCGGCTATGCCGCTCGCCGTGACCAACCGGCCTGCACGAATCAGTGTGAAAGAGGCCGGACCGGATTGCTGCCGGGGTTTAAGAGTAAACACACTCTAAATCGGCATTAAAAAAGGGATGTCGCGTGCGCGCATCCCTTTTTTATCGGTTGGAATCTGTTATCAGTTCTGATGGGGCTGAACGTTGATGAACTTACGTCCCTCCTTACCGGTGGTGAATACCACTACGCCGTCAATGAGGGCGAACAGAGTGTGGTCCTTGCCCATACCCACGTTGAGACCGGGATGGTGAACGGTGCCACGCTGACGCTTGATGATATTGCCGGCTTTGCAATTCGAACCACCAAAAATTTTCACTCCGAGTCGTTTGCTTTCTGACTCACGGCCGTTCTTAGAACTACCGACACCTTTTTTATGTGCCATTTCTCTTTTTGGTTTATGCGGTTACGATTTTCTTGATCATTACTTTGGTGAACTGCTGGCGGTGTCCGTTGAGACGACGATAGCCCTTGCGGCGCTTCTTCTTGAACACGAGCACTTTGTCGCCCTTAACGAGGGGTTCGAGCACTTCACACTCTATCTTGGCGCCCTCTACTGCGGGTGCGCCTACAGTCACGTTGCCGTCTGCGTCCAGGAGAAGAACCTTCTCGAAGCTAACGGCGTCACCCTGCTTTACGTCGCCAAGGTGATGAACATACAGGAACTTGCCTTCCTCGGCCTTGAACTGCTGTCCTTTGATTTCTACGATTGCGTACATCGTTGATTATGATATTTAGATTATCCTTCCGGCGGGCGCCCTCGGGTCTTGTCATGCCCGGCCGGGTACTTGATTTGTCTTGATTACTTGCGGATACCGAGTTCCTTCTTGGCGATGATGGCGCGATAGCGGTTGATGTCCTTGCGGATCAGGTAGTCGAGCAGGCTGCGGCGCTGACCAACCAGCATCTTAAGCGCGCGGGCGGTAGCGTAGTCCTTCTTGTTGCTCTTCAGGTGCTCGGTCAGGTGCTGGATGCGCTTCGAGAAAAGTGCGATCTGTGCTTCGGGGCTGCCGGTGTCGCCTTCGCCCTTGCCATACGTCTTGAAGATTTCTTTCTTCTGTTCTGTTGTGAAACTCATAATGGAGATAATATTTAAAATGTTGTTAAATAGGCTTTTAGTCGAAACGTTCGTCGTGGCTTCTCCATCGCCTCGTGGCCGTTTGCTCAAAAAGCGATGCAAAATTACAACTTTTTTCTGACAAAAGCAAGCGAACTCAGCCCTAACTTGCAATTTAACTTGCAATTGTGGCAATTGTGGCAATTGCAGCGCCCTCATTTGGGGTCAGCGGATTTTTCCGGTGGGTGGGGATGGTGTCAGGAGTATAGTGTTGCCAGTCTGAACATGAAGAATTTGATGTCTCCTACTCCGCGGAACTGGG